>Ga0123338_10000957_pt1 | contig 28430 bp, 17 predicted proteins | sample grotaG_FD_89793 | JGI IMG/M metagenome (GOLD analysis project Ga0123338, IMG submission 89793) | Glacier valley bacterial and archeal communities from Borup Fiord, Nunavut, Canada, to study Microbial Dark Matter (Phase II) -... | ecosystem: Environmental > Aquatic > Freshwater > Ice > Glacier ...
AAGAGTTTCTATTTCCCTGGCAAGCCGTTACTATATACAGTAAAAGTTGATGATAACGAAGATAAGTCTGCTATCAACCAGCAGAATTTGCGTGTGCTGGCAGACTTTGTAGAGGGACGCGATAAAGCAGCAGTACCTCCCGGACATTTAACCGTTACGGAAACTGCTATGGGCTATAACCTGATGATGGCAGGCGATTGTAAATCCTGTCATAAGGTAAGTGAGAAATCTATCGGACCCGCTTTTACACAGGTAGCACTTAAATATAAAAAAGATTCTAAAGCTTCCGCTTACCTGGTTGAAAAAATCAGGAAAGGTGGATCAGGTGTCTGGGGTGAAGTCGCCATGCCGGCACATCCTGATATGTCTCCCGGTGATCTGCAACAGATTGTAAAATATGTTCTGTCTCTGAGCGGATTAGCTGATAATAAAAAATCTCTTCCTGCTGCAGGAAGCATAAATGCTACTACGGCAGATAAAGGTTTCTTGTATCTTACAGCAACCTATACCGATAACGGTGGTTCCGGAGGCTTAAAACCACTGACTGCAAAAAAGACGCTGGTATTGAGAAACAGTAAAATGTCTATGAAGGAAGTAAGAAAGATGGAAAACTTTTCTAATCTGGATTCCGCAGCTGTAAGGTACCTCGTAGCACCGAAAGGCATGGGTAACTTTTTGATAGACAGTATCGATCTAACCGGGATAACTACACTGGAACTGTCTTTTATTAGTCCCGTACCTTTAAGCAATGGCTATATTTTAGAAGTAAGATCGAATGATCCGAATGGCGCGATGCTGGGCCAGGCGGATCTTACACCAGCTATGACCATTAAAAAAACAGGGACGATAACAATACCTCTCACAGGTAGTGCCGATGCTTACCTTCACAATATATATTTTGTGGTTAAAGCGAACGATCCTATGGAAACAGGGAAGTTATTGTTGCAGGGACTACAGTTTAAATAGGAGCCTTCAACCTGTGAGGTTTTTAGAAACCATGAGATCTTGAGAAGATCTCACAGGTTTTGATTTATAAGAACTTCCTAGAGTAGGTTAGAGAACCCTCTTTAAAAACCTCACAGGTTGACCCTGTCATTTAAATAATTGATCGATGGTTCTTAATATAGTCTACCTTACCTCTATGACTCTTTATCAATTTAATCATTTGAATGAAGTAGAGCAGGAAGAATCAGTTGAAGATGAAGGCGTATTTTTAGCAAACCGTAATGAAGGTGTGTTGATGTTTGATCTGTACCAGATCGGTAGTTTTTACATTGAATTTTCTTACCACATCAACAGGAACACATCCAAGGTAATGCTAAGAAGTTTTATTGATACAAGTGATCTCCACCCATATCTGGATACAATAGATATTTCAGATTTGTTGAAATCATAATTTAGCCTTTCATTATTCAAGGTTTTTTTAGCTTTAAGAATAATGCCTGCAATTACTTTTACTTAATCAGACACGACCGCCTTTTACTTTCACTGTTGGCAATCAGTTACAGGAAGCTAGCTGATAACGTAAAAGTCTTTTTGCTTTTGACAGATGTATTTACCCTGTTGAAAAGTTACTCCATACCCATTGCAACATCGCCGACGGTATTTAAAAAGGCTTTCCCACCAGTTATCAACGTGTATCAAAAGACCATCATTTTAGTGTAGGTTTGTCGCTTTATAAAAAAAGAACTGTGCGATTAAAGAGTCTTGAAATTAAAGGGTTTAAAAGTTTTGCCGATAAAACCGTGGTCAACTTCGATGAGAATATCACCGGCATTGTGGGACCCAATGGGTGTGGAAAAAGCAATATCGTCGACAGCATACGCTGGGTGATCGGTGAACAGAAGATAAGTCACCTCCGTAGTGAAAACCTGGAGAGCCTTGTCTTCAACGGTTCTAAATCCCGCAGTGCCAGTGGTCTTGCAGAAGTAAGTCTTACTTTTGAAAATACCCGCAACCTCTTGCCCACGGAATTTAACATGGTTACTGTAACACGTAAATTCTATAAAAGTGGGGAGAGTGAATACCGCCTCAACGATGTTAGCTGCCGGCTGAAAGATATCCAGAATCTTTTTTTGGATACAGGTATCTCCACCGACAGTTATGCGATCATTGAATTAAGTATGGTGGATGATATTATAAAAGATAAAGAAAACAGCCGCCGCCGCATGCTCGAGCAGGCAGCGGGAATTTCCATTTATAAAACACGTAAAAAAGAAGCAAGGCAAAAACTCGATGCCACTCAGCAGGATCTTGCACGCATTGAAGACCTGTTATTCGAAATAAACAACCAGTTGAAGACCCTGGAGAACCAGGCTAAGAAAGCGGAGAAATATTACGAGATAAAAAAAGATTACCGCGAAGTAAGTATCGAACTGGCCAAAGCAGCGCTGGAAGGATTTAATATAACTTACCGCGATCTAAATACACAAACAGAAGTCGAGACAAATCACAAAATAACACTTGAAACAACTATCGGCAAAGAAGAAGCCGCCCTTGAACACGACCGTTTTAATTTTATTGAAAAAGAAAAAAATCTGCAGCATCTGCAACATGATTTTAATGAGTTGATCCAGCAGCTGAGGACAAAAGAAAATGAAAAGAACCTTGCTTCGCAAAAACTTAATTTTCTTCATGAAAAAGAAAACAGCTTACAGGATTTTCTGATTAAAAGTCAGTCGCAGCTTACGTTGCAGGAAGAGCACATAGCCATCACCTATAATCAGCTGGAAGAAGAAAAAGAGAAAGCTGAAAGTTTGCAGCATTTACTCGATGAGAAGAAAATGCTGGTTCAACGCAAGCGCGATGTATTTGAACTGGAGAGAAAACAGGTAGAGAGCCTGCGAAGCGAAAATATTCAAATACAGCGGAACCAGTTTGAAGCAGAAAAGCGTGTAGCCATAGCCGATACCTCGATACAAAATCTTTTAAGAAGCATCAGTCAGGTGGAAGAAGAAAGGGAAATGCGCGAGAGCCAGTTGAAACAACTGGAAGAAGAAAGACATTCTAACACAGAAGCACTGGAGGTAAAAAAATCAAGTCTTCACAAGCTACAGCAGCACCATGAAAAAACCAGGGAACAGATACTTGAAAGCCAGGGAGTGCTTGAAAAACTCCGCCAGCAGTTAGCCGAAGAGAACAGGAAGTTTGATTCAAAAAAGAACCAGCATGCGCTATTGAAAAATCTGATAGACTCTATGGAAGGTTACCCGGAGAGTGTAAAGTTTCTTCATAAAAATGCTAACTGGAATCATACGGCGCCTATCCTTACCGACATCATATATGTTCAGGAGGAGTACAGGGCAGCCGTTGAAAATGTGCTTGAGCCTTATCTTAACTACTACGTGGTAAATAATCTGGAAGAAGGCATGCAGGCAGTACGCCTGCTTGATAACAATAAAAAAGGTAAAGCTAATTTCTTTTTGCTTGACAGATTAAACAGTGAGCAGTCAAATATTGGCCCGGTGCACGTTATAGCCGATACCATCCCCGCGATGCAGGTAATCGAAGTCGATGATAAATACCGGAAGCTCGCTGAGATACTGTTGGGAAATGTTTTGATTGCGGAAAGTGAGGATGCCCTGGCAAATAGTAACGGTGCCGTAGTGCTTGAAAAGACAGGTAAGTATGTTAAAGGAAAGTATTCGTTGTATGGTGGCAGCGTAGGCATCTTCGAAGGTAAAAAGATTGGCAGGGCAAAAAATTTGCAGAAGCTCTATGATGAAATTCAGCCGCAGGAATCAATGGTTAATGTTATAAAAAAACAGATCCAGGACAAACACGATGAAGTTACCGCATTCAGCGAACAGTTAAAAGAAAACACTATAAGGCAGGCTCAGGTTGATATCAATGGATTAATTAATCTTAATTTTTCTTTACAGAATAAAATGGAAAACCTGCACGCGCAGCAAAGTACTTCGCGTAACAGGTTAGAAGAAATGCAACTAAACCTGGAACGTACCCAAAATTCTATCGAAGGTACCCGCACGGCGCTAGCCGGGTTGTTGGAGCTGCTACTGCAAACGGTGGAAAAAGGGAAGTCAGCAGAAAATAATTTCAAATCCGCTGAGGCTGCATTCAACAATGCTAATATTCAATTCAACGAATACAACCTCCAGCTAACAAGGCAGCAGAGCCGTATAAATTCTTTAATGCAGGAACTCGAGTTTAAGAACAGGCAGATACATGAACTGAACCACCAGATTGAAAGCAACACTTCACAATTGAAGCAGGCTAAAGAAAGCATTACTGAAAATACTTCAGTGATGGATATTGTGGGCGAAGCGCTGGTAGCATTGCTCCATCGTAAAGAAGCGAATGAGAAGACATTAAATGAAGCAGACCAGGCTTATTACAACCTGCGTACGTTGCTTAGTGAAAAAGAAAGCGGGCTGCGGTATACCATCAAACAGAAAGATCAATCAGAGCACCTGCTAAGTGATATAAAAGACAAGCTGAATGAACTTAAACTGCACCTCGCAGGCATGAAAGAAAGATTGCAGGTGGAATTCAGGATAGACCTCAATGATATTATAGACCAGCCAAGATCCGGTACGATAGCTTTGGAAGACTTACAGGAAAAGAATGATAAGATGAAGAAGAGACTGGAGAACCTGGGTGAAGTAAATCCTACCGCCATCGAAGCTTTCATTGAGATGAAGAAAAGATATGAGTTCATCCTCGAACAAAAAAACGACCTGGTGTCAGCAAAAGAAAGTTTGTTGCAAACGATATCAGAAGTGGAAACAACAGCAAATCAGCAATTTTTAGATACTTTCAATAAGGTAAGAGAAAATTTTCAGAAAGTTTTTAAGGCATTGTTTACGGAAGAAGATACGGCTGACATGATTCTTGAAAATCCGGAAGACCTCGCTGAGACCGGTATAGATATCATCGCCAAACCCAAAGGCAAACGTCCTTCATCAATAACACAACTGAGTGGCGGAGAAAAAACATTAACGGCGACGGCGCTGCTTTTCGCAATTTATCTTATCAAGCCTGCTCCGTTTTGTATATTGGATGAGGTAGATGCACCGCTCGATGATGCCAATGTTACCAAGTTCACACAGATGATACGGAAGTTTAGTGATGAGAGCCAGTTCATTATTGTTACACATAACAAAATGACGATGAGCAGTGTGGATGTTATCTATGGTGTTACCATGCAGGAGCCGGGTGTCAGCAAGTTGGTTCCCGTTGATTTCCGTGGATTGAATTAGAGATGACCCAGTTTTTTTCACCGGCTAAAAGCGGGAGGTTAGAAAAAACAGGTTAAACTACAAGTAAATTATTTCTCAAACACCAGCATCGGGTATTCCCCTTTCATTCCACATAATTCCGGATGCTTTTCTTCCTTCTCATAGATCCATTTTAAAATGCGTTTCCCAAACAACCAGGGATGAATATAGTACCGCATAAACGGCACACTTAATGTGCGCCAGACTTTTAACTGATAAGGTGGCAGATGCTCGCGGAAGTAGGAGGGCTTATGTGCGTAAAAATAAAGTCTTCTTTTAGCGCCGCCGGTATTAAAGACTTTACCCACGGTATCCAAAAAACGATTTTTTATAAAAATAAATCCACGGAAAGGAAGCATCCAGCTATTCATCCATAACGAATGTTTAAACCAATCGTACACCACCACTCCCTTACCTTTCACCGCCAGTACCCTGTACAATTCTTTTATTGCGACTACCTGTTCTTCTTTAGGAATATGGTATACGGTATTTATGGAAACAAATCCATCCATCACTCCATCCTTTAAAGGCATATTAGTCATATCGCCCATTATGCAAAGCCCTTTATCGCCCAGCTTTTTCTTAGCTTCCAGCAAAGCACGGAAAGAAAAATCAAGGCATACACGATAGGTATAGTTTGCAGAATATTGCAGGTAATCGTTATACTGCAAAGCGCCAGAAGCAGCGTCCAGCATATATTTACCGGCAGGATTCAAATACCTGTTAAGTCGGTCATGGCAATTTTTAATATAGTCTCTCGAAACCTCCCGAAGGTCTTCATAGATAACCGCGTCGGTAAAGTTACCCGCGTTGTTTTCAAGCCAGCCCTTGTCATCATAAAAATTTTTCACCTGTTGTTTACCGGCGCTTAATGTTTCGTTGATAACCTTATCCGGCGAATCAATTATAGCAAGGTCTTTAATAAGTATAACAACGTCTTGTATGATGGGATAAATATACCCGCCTTTTATAGAAATAATTCCTTCGGTTATGACGTTCTCAACAAGCTTTCCATTGGCATGCCAGCGTTGATGATTTGATACTTCTAGTTGAAGGATTTTTATTTCATCCCTGTCAAGCAACCTGAGATCTGCCCCGGTAAGTGGGCATCTTAAAATTGAAATCCAATCCATCTTAAAGATTAATAATTAATTTTCAACAAGTTGAAATTATCAGCTGTACAAATCAAAAATAAATTCAACGGAATTTATGTGACAAGCTACTATCACTAATTATCGAAAACCAGCTTCCCGATCCTGCCTCCTCCGCCTGCGAAAAATACTGCCGTCCCTATCCTGGCCTTGCGGCAGACATGAAAACTTTCCCTGGATAGCAGTCTCCAGTTCATGCCTGAATCATCAGACAGATCAACACCGGAAGTACCACAGGTTATGACTTGCTGCGGACTTAGAAATTCCACGCATGACCTATAGCCATGGGGAGAAATTACTGGCGCTATCCAGGTTTTACCTGCATCGCTTGAGATAAAGCAGTTGTTTGTTACGATGGTGTCCCTGGAATAGTCTCCACCCACAACAACAAGGTATTTATTATCCTTGCGTACGGCGATAGAATTAGCGCCGGTGCTGCCCGTACCCTGCACGAAAGGTAATAGTATGGAAGACCTATTGGTTATATAATGCGACTTCATCCCACCGCTTACAAAACAAAATTCTTCTTTAAAAAGCTTGCGGATGTTAGTCCCGCTCGACGCAAAACATGCTTCTCCACTATCTGCTGCCGGAAGTGTAGCGTCAACTGTTTCCGTCCAGGTCTCACCCTTGTCGAAAGTTCGGGCAACAAAAAATTTTCCATTGACAGGATCGCCCAGTACTATCCCACTGTTGGTATTAAAAAATTCCATGGCATCAAGGAACATACCGCTTAATTTATTTTCATACACTATTCTCCATGTTTCGCCGCCATCAGTAGTCTTTAAAATTATTGCAGGCGCTGCTATTGCCATGATGATTGCCGTGTCTTTACAAAAAGCTTCGATATCGCGAAAATCTCTTTTCCCAAAATTTTTAACCGTTAGCCATTTCCAATCGGCGCCGCCGTCAATTGATCTTCCAACCATTCCATTGCTTCCGCTGACCCATACTACTTTATCGTCAACAACACTTAATCCGCGTATGGAGGAAGCTATTCCTTTCGACAGAATTTCAACATGCTGCGCTTTAAGTGCAAAGGATAATTTTAAGAGGTAGAGCAGTAGTAATATGAAGATTTTCATGATTGGCTTCCAGGTGTGAGGTAAGTGTCAGCGCTGTTAAAAGTAAATATATTCAGAATATAAAACATAAGTGCAAGCTGCGAATGTTTTGTAATTACATCGATACCCCCATAACTACTTTGACGTAACGATACTAATTGTAAGCGCTAAGATAATTGTATTAAATACAAATGAAAGAAAACTATGTAATAGCACAAGGTGACGTATTTTTTTGGAGGAAATAGTTGCGTCGGAAACCTGGAATGTCATTCCTATAACGAAAGAAAAATAAGCAAAGTCGAGGTAGTCAGGTTTTTGGGTACCCGGAAAGTCGATGCCTTCGCTGCACACACCGATTTTTTGGTTGTCATCATCATAAAAAAGATGCGCATAGTGTATGGTAAAAATTGTATGAAGCATAATCCAGGATAATCCTACGCTGATAATAGATACCGTCTCGTGTATAGCAAGATTGATGTACTTATCACTGCTGCCTTTTAATAATATAGTTATACCAAACAAACTGATCAGTAAAGATACCACCACGATAACAAAGATAACAGCCCGGCTGTCATCTTCTCTTTGCGCAAACACATTGATTTTATCTTCAGGGATATTAAAAAAAATTGTCCAGATTGTGCTGATCATCAGTAAGCTGAATACATCCCAGCTCATCATGATGCGTGTTATTATTTTTATATGTATCAATTCAAACAAAAAGAAGGAGAGCACTGCAAAGCTTAAACCTATAAGCAACCTGTGCACGGCATCCAGTTTTGCAAGGCTCATGCTAAACTTTAAAAGAAAGGAAGGAGATAAATTAATCATATTGATATATATTTCATCAAAATTCTATATGAGCCCTGACCGCGAAAACATTCACCGGTCCGCGATCTTTATTATATGCAGGGTTATTAATAAACTGGTAATCGATCGTTGCCCATAATGAATTTGCAAGTTGGGCACAGTAATAAAATTCAAAAATTCCTTCTTTACCATAATTTAAATTCCCATCTCCGATAATAAATCCATATAAACCTGCTTTTAAAAACGCCTGATGATCAGGTGAAATACCATTTATCACACCTGCGATCCCGATGTTGTCATCCGCGCGTTTCCATTGCTTACCTTTAATGTTAACGCCGATACTACTGCTTCTGTCTATCTCTGTATAAGACCAGGTAGCGGTTCTTCCATCATTCCAGCTGGAACGAAAAAACATGCCGATGTCATTTGTAAAATCCTGTTCGGCATTTAAGCCGAAGCCATATTTTAATCCACCATATTTTTTCCATTCCCGGTCACCGGTATATACATCAAGGCTACTGCTATCACCCATTTTTACTTCGGTCAGTGTATGCTTATAAGTAGGCGCCTGTGATAAAGAGTGAAAACCAAGCAGTCTCACTGTGCCGGGTAGTTGATTTATACTCCAGCTCTTTTCAAATTCCAATGTTTCTGAATGAGCTTTATTTATTTTCCAATCCATTTTTGGTCCGTTTGCCATTTTAGGTACTACTACGCCTGATAACCTGATTGCCCATCCGGGTTTAATAATTTCTACTACAATGCCTGATGTATAACCACGTGTATTAGCAGGGTAATCCCAGGCAGCATTGCTCATGAGCGACCAGTTTAAAAATTGTACTCTCGGATCATGTGCATATTTGTTATTGTCATAAAAATCTGAGATCGCGAATTTCCCCGCTGAGATGGTTATACGTGAAGATGGCCTTTTGCCAGCTAACGAATTGGAGCCGGGCTCATTGTTTTCATACCGGGAGTTTTTCAGCGCTATGTCCTGCATGATAAAACCCCTGGCAATATAAAGGGTAGGCGAGGGGTCACCAATCCTGAAAGTTTCTCCGTTTGGAAAACCTGCTACGCCTTTCGTACTGCTGATTCCTGATCCACCTGCAATTTCACCATCGAGATAAATAATTGCTCCTTTCCAAAGCCTTCGTCCGAGATACAATGTTGATGTAACAGAGAGAAGCGCTTTCTCACTGGTATTTATTAAACTGTTTTCTCCTGAATAAGCAGCCCTGAAAGCAAGGTGACCTTGTTTTATCGCTGTAAGCTGGTAATGATAATTCCAGTTTTGTATTTTCGTAGAATCCTCTTTTTGCTGCGCCTGCATTACGATTACCCTGGAAATTCCGATAAGTACGAGAATCGTTTTCTTCATTTTGTAGAAATTACTTATTTAACAGCGATGAGATCATAAAAAGGAAATTGTGAAAAGCAATACAAATATAACCGGGGAAAGATATTATTAAAAAGTAAAAATTAATGGAGTGCAAAAGAGAGGCCCGGGGTGAAGATATTTATATGAATCATGCACCTGTTGATGCCGGATTAATAAAGTGTCCAAGGGTAGATTAGAAATTTGACTGGCAGTATAGATACTATAACACTATAATCGTCTTAGCCTGTCAACAAGCGTCACCTGCTTATTAAGATTTCTTTCACAACTCTTTCCAAAATATTTGTACCATAAACAGGAAACAAAACGTTACCAATGTTTATCACTAAAAATTCTTATTCCCGAAAATAGTTTACCTAACAGCATTCTTTTATTTATAATCTCCTGTTATGCCTTCTATTTTTCAAATAGTTTTTCTTATCGTAATTATATTTGTTTTTGATAAAACAGAAGTGCAGGCTCAGTATCAGACTTCCAGGTATGAATTTGGTGTAAACGTAGGGACACTTGTTTACCAGGGAGACTTAACACCCGGTTACGCCGGTGATGCTAAATCGCTAAAGCCTTCACTGGGTATGTCTGTCAGCAGGTTACTGACCCGCCATCTGGCCCTTAGTGCAAATCTTCTTGTTGGTAAGCTTGCTGCCGATGAATCTAAATATACGGATCCCCAATGGCGAAAAGACCGCAGCTTTAACTTCACTACAAGATTAACGGAACTCTCTGCGTTGGCGGTCTGGAATTTTCATAAGATCCGTGAATATTATCAACCACGTTTTATGCCTTATGTGTTTGCAGGTGCCGGACTAACGTTGCTTCATATACGAAAAGACTGGAGTAAGGTAAACACCGGGGTGTATGGTGAGGTATCGCAGGTTCAGACAGGCCTTGCAATTGATACATTGCAGTCGCCTCATAAGGTGATAGCGATTCTTCCCTTTGGCATCGGTCTGAAGTACAGGTTCACTCCACAATTGTTTTTTAACGCTGCCATTACTTACCGGCTTACTACTTCAGATTACATTGATGGATTCAAATATGCAGGCAATGCCGCTAAGAGGGATAGCTACTACGGAATTTCAGGAGGGATACTATATACTTTCGGAAGTTATAAATGTCCGCCTGTTAAATAGGTTGATTGTATTTTTACCGGATCTTCACCTGTTGAGTCATAACTGCGATCAGCCGTCCGCTATCGGCAAAGCGCTGACAACTGCTCATGCTCGTGCCTGCAATTCATTTCCTAAACGCAGACGTAATAACTTATTTCAAAGTATTGATCAACAGTTGCCATCAGCAATAAACAATTAATTGCCACAGGTCATCGGGACAAAGAGATAAGGATCAAGTGAATATTGTTTGTCTATAACAACAGGAAAGGTGCAAAGCTCGATATGCAACATCCCTATGCCTTGCCTGATCTGCCATAGATGAAGTTTCTTTCCTGGAGAAAGTGTTTGGATGGTTTCAGGAATAATTTCATCCAGCAGGCCATTCCAGCAAGCCTCTTCAAGCTGGTCGGTAAAAGAGAGATGCCGGTTGAAATCATCGGAACGACTCCTGTCCATCTGCCTGCGGGATACATTAGAAGTAGTAACAAGTAAAATTTCCTGTTGTAAAGAAAGAGATTTCATAAAGTTGATTAAATATTAAATTGACCCGCATAGCCTGCGAAGCACTATGGAGATAAAATTTAATAGGATTATTTTTGATTGATCAGGATTAGATTTACAACTCTTTAAAAATGTGCTACCACCGTAAAAATATTATAAGTTGATATTTTAATCAAGAGTATATATACCTGAATAAATGTTTTTTGGATTTTATCTACATATATTTTCCTGATAATATTATTAAAATATTATATAAAATATCGAGCCTCCATTGTTATCAATAGATCTAAGAGCATTTTCTTCCATCTGTTATATTGATATTTTGTGCGGGAAACAATATGAGCTAAGTTATCCACGTTTTTACGATTGGCATAATATTCGCGCCACAGCGTCTATTTATACATATATATTAAAACAATAATCTAACTACTCTATGAAGGAAATCAAAATGCTTCCAGGATACTTATGTTTAATAGTATCCATCGTATTTAATTTTACAATATCAGAGGCCCAGACTTTTAATGCACGGTTTATTTCAATGGGTGCCAACACCAATGCTTTTTATGAATACCTGCCACAGGCCTACTCCACTGAAACCCAAACATATCCGCTTCTTGTTTTTCTTCATGGTGTAGGTGAACTGGGCAATGGCAGCGCTGGTTCCTTAACGACAGTTTTACGCAACGGTCCTCCAAAACTTATTAATGATGGGACATTTCCCGTATCTTTTACAGTAGGCGGACAGGTATTTAAATTTATTGTAATCTGCCCGCAGTTTATTGGCTGGCCTTCGGCGAATGATGTGTCGGGTGTTATTGATTATGCCGTTAGGAACTATCGGGTAAACAGCAACAGGATATATCTTACCGGTCTCAGCATGGGTGGGGGCGGTGCATGGGATTATGCAAGCTATACAGCAAATGCAAATCGTATCGCTGCATTGGTGCCCGTTTGTGGCGCTTCCGGTCCTTCCCCTCAAAAGGCGCAGGTAATCGCTTCGGCTAATCTGCCGGTGTGGGCCACACACAACCAGGTTGACCCTACTGTGTCTCCTGACTATACAATCGGCTGGATAGCAGCAATCAATTCTTCATCGCCTTCGCCTTCAATACTTGCAAAAAAAACAATTTTTCCTGTGAATGGGCATGATGCCTGGACAGCTACCTATACCACCAGCTTCAGGGAAAATAATCTGAATATATACGAATGGATGTTGCAATATCAACGTGGTACAACTCAAGCGGTTAACCAGTTACCTGTAGTGAATGCAGGAGTTGATGTAAATATTACCTTACCAGCCAACAGTGTTAATCTATCAGGAAGCGCAACAGATCCCGATGGTACTATAATGGGTTACAATTGGTCTGTGATTTCAGGACCGGCACAATTTACAATCAGCAGCGCCACGGCTACCAATCCGGTGATCGGTAACCTGGCTGCTGGCAATTATACTTTCAGACTAACGGCTACCGATAATGGCGGCGCTTCTAATTATGACGATGTAAGCATTATTGTAAATGCTGCACCAGCCCCCGGGGTATCTTTACCCGGCAGAGTTGAAGCGGAAAATTATACAACAATGTCCGGTGTACAAAACGAAACAACCGCAGATGCCGGGGGAGGTAAGAATGTAGGCTTCATCGATTCGGGCGACTGGATGGATTATGCCGTGAGTGTTGCCACTGCCGGAACTTTTACCGCAAACTTTAGAGTGGCTTCGCCTTATTCAGCTCAACAACTGATTGTAAAAAATTCAGCAGGAATAACGCTGGCAACCGTAAGCATACCGCAAACCGGCGCTTACCAGGTCTGGACAACAGCAACCGCAACGGTTACATTGCCCGCAGGCAATCAAACCCTGAGAATTTATTCCGGTAATGGCGGCTGGAATTTTAACTGGTTTGAATTTGCTAACGCTGCTCCACCTCCTCCGGGTAATGCGATTCCCGGTAAGATAGAAGCGGAGAATTATACTACCATGAGTGGTATTCAAACAGAATCAACAACAGACATTGGTGGGGGTAAAGATGTTGGCTTTACCGATAGCAACGACTGGATGGATTATACTGCTACGGTAGCTTCCGCGGGTACTTATTCCCTGAACTTAAGAGTAGCTTCGCCGTATTCTAACGGCCAGATACAAGTAAGAAATTCTTCCGGTACAGTTCTGACTACTATCAATATTCCGCAAACAGGCGCTTTCCAAAGCTGGACTACCACAAGCACGACTATAACCCTGCCCGCCGGAACGCAGACACTAAGGATCTATTCGATAATTGGTGGCTGGAACATGAACTGGCTTGAATTTGTTTCCGGAGCCACAGCTATAGCCGGCACTACTATACCCGGTAAAATTGAAGCGGAAAGTTTTAGCTCGATGACCGGCGTGCAAACAGAAACGACTTCTGATATCGGTGCCGGTCAGAATGTTGGTTTTATTGACACCGGTGACTGGATGGATTACGCGGTAACCGTGTCTGCTGCCGGAACGTATACAGCTAATTTCAGGGTAGCTTCTCCTTACGCCAACCAGCAGTTGCTATTAAAAAACGCTGCAGGAACTATACTGGCAACGGTATCCATTCCTCAAACAGGCGCTTATCAAGCATGGAGTACAGTCAGTGTGCCGGTGACATTACCAGCAGGTAATCAAACATTAAGGATCTACTCCGGCAATGGTGGCTGGAACATAAACTGGTTTGACTTTTCAACTCCGGTTGTCTCCGTTGGAGCGGCCATTCCCGGCAAGATTGAAGCGGAGAATTACACAACCATGAGTGGTGTGCTGGCAGAAACGACTTCAGATGTTGGCGGCGGTAAAAATGTCGGCTTTATCGATACCGGTGACTGGATGGACTATCTCACCACAGTCAGCACTGCTGGGACTTATACAATGAATATCAGAATCGCCACGCCTTACTCATCCCAACAATTACAGGTAAAAAATGCCGGCGGCACAGTACTCGCAACGGTAATCATTCCGATGACCGGAGCCTACCAGGCCTGGACAACAGTGAGCGCTACAGTTACCTTGCCAGCAGGCACGCAGACTTTAAGAATATCTTCTTTGGTTGGCAGCTGGAACATAAACTGGTTTGAATTTGTTTCGGGCGGCACAATAAATGCCGCTGTTTCGCAAAGCATGCTTCCAACAGTATTTGAAGGAGATTTAAAGAAGGAAACTTTCACGGTGTTTCCGAATCCTGTTAAAGATAAATTCCAGCTACAATTAAATAACAGTCACCTCGGGACTGTCGATATAAAGATTGCCGATCTATCCGGTAAGATCATAAAATCATATAAATTTAATAAAGACCAGCAGAGCGCTCAATTTAATATACCAGCGAACGGGCTTACACCCGGGACTTATTATATGAAAGTGCAAATCGGCAACTGGAGCGACGTGAAGAAGCTGATCAGAATATAGAAAGACAATAAAAATTTTAATAGTATCATCAGGAGGGAAAGCATTGGTTACATTCACCGGCGCTTTCCCTCTTGTGTTTGTAAGCTGGTTATAGAAATTACAATTAAGGGCTTGCCGGTTAAACTATAAACGCTACCTTAAATTTTTATAGCGTAGTTTATGAAAGTAAAATTATATAAAACAGTTTTTTTATTACTGGCGTCTTTGCTGACTGGTTACAGTAAGGGATATGCGCAGGAGAAAGGTATCCGCAAAGACTGGGTGCAACTTTTTAATGGCAAGGATCTGAAAGACTGGATAGTTAAGATCAATCATCATGAAGCGGGTGATAATTACGGTAATAATTTCCGGGTGGAAAATGGCATCATGGAGGTACGCTATGATAAATTTCCTGCATTTAATGAACAGTTTGGTCACCTCTATTATAAAACACCCTACTCTTATTATCATCTTGTAGTTGAATACAGGTTTGTTGGTGAATGGAGAAAGGATGCGCCGGTGTATACTAATAAAAACAGCGGTGTCATGATCCATTCCCAGGATCCGCGAACAATGCTTAAAGATCAGAATTGGCCTATTTCTATTGAATTTCAGTTACTCGCCGGACTGGGAGATGGTAAATCAAGGCCCACCGGTAACATGTGTTCTCCGGGTACCGAAGTGATTTACAAAGGTAAAATGGATTCAAGGCACTGCATTGAATCAAGCTCCAAAACGTATGAAGGAGAACAATGGGTACGTGCTGAAATCATTGTGCTGGGGGATTCACTTATAACACATATTATCGATGGCGATACGGTGCTGCAATATTCGAAACCACAGATAGGTGGGGGAGTGGTAAATAATTACGATCCTAAAATTAAACTGGATGGTAAGCTGCTGACTTCCGGTTTTATCGCCATGCAGAGCGAAGGGCAACCCATAGATTTCAGAAAGGTGGAGATCCTTAATCTTGAAGGATGTATGGATCCTTCATCAAAAAATTACCGCCCTTATTTTATTAAGTCAGACGCTTCAAAGTGCCGGGTCAGGTAAGACTAAAACTTAGTTTATTGATAGTATTGTTACTGGTCGCTGCTTATCCTCTTTTTAGCGGCTGTGTCTTCCCTAAATGCTAAAAGGCATTTAATGTAAATTACAATAAGCTGTCAATTGTAAATCATTATTTATTTTCATGCAGCCATCAATAATAAAATTATGATCTCAAATCTTGCGCACAGGTATTTTTATATTACCAGTTTAGTATTTATAATTTCCTGTACTTCACAGCGTATATATAAAACAACCGTTATTACAAACAGCAGCATGCATAGTAACTATGATGATACTACGCTGACTGCAGACAACGCTTCGGTGTTAATGCCATATAACAGGTTCATTGATCCGGCAGGTACTGTTATCCGTTATGGCAACCCTTCCCTGGAAAATCACAGCCTCGACTGTGTCCTGATTCCGCAACAAAATGTGCTGGTAGTTGAAGACAGGTACGGAGTCGCTTTTGTTGATGTGATAAAAAATAAATTATTATTTCACCTTGATTACAGCGCTGAATACAATGGTATGATGAGTACTTATTCAGGAATTAAGATATGGGTAGATGAAGAAGATAACAAGCTGCATGTTTTCTGGGGTGCTGCGAATTCTGGCAATAAAAAATCTCTTATCCTCGATGCGGTATGGGATGGTAAAAAGGCTGCTTTTGTGAATGCATTTTCTTTCGATGCAGTGGCGCCATCACCTTTGGCATTGCCAAATGATATCGCAATTGGTAAAGAAGAAGGCGAAACTTTCCTGTATGTTGTTTTAAATGGCAACAGCCAACTTGTAAAACTAAGGATAAAAGATAAAAAATTAATCTGGACGTCAGGTACCGGGATGGCGCCATTCGGACTGGCACTTACACCGGATAAAATTTATGTAACCAACTGGGCAGGACCGGTACCAGTTGATACCAGCGGCAAAGAGACGGCAGGCATACCTTATGGAAGAGTATACATCAATCCGGTAACTGGTGCCACAGCGCAGGGAAGTGTAACGGTTTTCGATAAACGAAGTGGTAACAAACTTACCGAAATTAATGTTGGGCTGCATCCTAACGCTATTATCACAAGCGCTGATCAGAAATATATTTATGTATCTAATGGCAACAGTGATAACATATCTGTAATCAATACAACAAACAACTTATTGATCGATTCGATATCAGTACGTTTGAATGCCGAAGTAAAATTCTTTACAGGCGATTCCCCCAACGCTATGACGCTTGATAGTTCCGGGACAATATTATATGTTGCCAACGGGATGGACAATGCAGTTGCTGTTATCAGTCTTGGCAGTAATGTCTCAACAGGTGGTAAAGGCAAAAGTCATATTACCGGGTTTATACCTACCGAAGCTTATCCTTCCGGACTGGCGCTTGGCAACAACACTTTGTATGTGGCTAACCTGGAAGGAGAGGGAGCAAGGGCTCCGGAGAATGTTAAAACATACACACCGCACCGCCAGGAAGCTACGATCTCTATCATCCCACTACCTGATAATAGTACCTTGAGGGCATACACCGGCAGGGTTGAAAAAGCCAATATGGTTTTCCGGGCAAGGATCGCTCAACTGCTGCCAAGAGCCGGGACCAAAGCCACGCCGGTACCCGAAAGAATTGGTGAGCCTTCAGTCATTAAACATGTAATATATATCATAAAAGAAAACAAGACTTATGACCAGGTGATGGGTGATATGCCGGGAGGCAATGGTATGAAGTCACTTTGTATTTTCGGCGATACGGTTACACCTAATCAACACAGGCTGGCGAAAGATTTTCTGTTGCTGGATAATTATTATGCATCAGGCAAATCATCTGCTGAAGGTCATCAGTGGACGGATGCCGCAATGGTCAGTGATTATGTTGAAAAGAACGTCAGGGCATGGTTTCGCAGCTACCCGCATGTGCAGACGGATGCGCTTGTTTATAGTAAAGAAGGATTCATCTGGAACAACGCGCTGGATCATGGAAAATCTGTAAGAATATATGGGGAGGCTTGTATACCGGAATGGAAAGGCAATCCGGGCTGGAAGGATATCTATCAATTATACCTCGATAAAAAGCCGTTTTTATTTGAAAATGTTTCTACCATTTCAAGAGTCCGCCCGATACTGGCGCCTCTGTATCCTGGCTATGACGGACAAAAAATCAACGACCAGATTAGGGCTGATGCGTTTATAGAAGAGCTGCAGGCTTATGAAAAAATGGAAGGCGATCAATGGCCGCAATTAATGATCCTTGCATTGCCAAGTGATCATACCGCGGGTATGCGGGAGGGTTATCCCACACCAAGGGCAATGGTAGCGGATAATGATCTTGGGTTAGGAAGAATTATGCAAGCCGTTACCCAAAGCAGGTTCTGGGATTCCACTGCTGTATTCGTCAGCGAAGATGATTCACAATCGGGCTGGGATCATGTCTCCGCATATCGTACTACCGGCCTGGTGTTAAGTCCTTATTCAAGGTTAAACAAAACAGTCCACACTAATTATAATCAAACTAGTATGGTTCGGACAATTGAGCAAATCCTTGGTATCCCGCCAATGAATGCTATTGATGCAACGGCTTTGCCGATGTTCGATGCATTCGCCGGAACATTTAATAATGCACCTTTTACTTTTCTTAAAAATAATATTCCTTTAGATGAAATGAATAAAAACGCCGTAACGCTTAACGGTAATGCAAAAAAGTTTACGATACTGTCTTCCTCGCCGCAGTTCGATCATATTGATAAAGGTGATGATGACTTGTTGAATCGTATCATCTGGTACTCGGTCAAAGGCGATGTTCCTTATCCGAAAGGCAACACGCTTCCGTTGAAACTTAGGAAAGAAGTGGATGATGATTAGCATTGATGTTTATCAGCAAACACAGGAGCTGTCAGCTATCTAGCCGTCAGCCGGCGGTAATTTTAATTAAAGATATTTTTTCCTTCTGATAGCAAAAATCTGATAGCTCATTTGTATAATTACAAACTTGCCACTTGCTTATTATTTAGTGCAATTGCAAAGTTATTTTAGCTAAAACATTACGCCCGCGTTATACTATAGCTGACGGCTGACGGCTGAAGGCTGATAGCTGAACGACAATTTCAAATTAACATGGCATTGGTTATAGCTAATCCAGGCCACCTTTTCTTATTGGTGATCTTTGTTGCGGCCACAACGCAGGTTTGCCTGTTCTACTATCAACAGGTAAAATACTTCTATCGCGGGAGGTTTTTACAGGATCTTCGCTGGCCATATATGCAAGTATTGCAGTGAGCATTACGTTGCTGCGAACATCATCAAAAACAATTTTATCGTAAGTGTCACGGTTTGTATGCCAGGTATAATTACCATAAGACCAACTGGTAGAGCTAAGAGAAAACGCCGGCGCGCCAGCGGCGATAAAAGACGCGAAGTCTGAACCACCACCACCGGGTGTGCCCGGAAACCTGGTCTCTATTTGTAACCGGATGTTTGAAGGTACCGCAGCAAGCCAGCGGCCCAGGTAATCATAAGCGTGTAGAAATCCCTGTCCTGCAATATTAACGACCCTGCCGGTGCCGTTGTCCTGGTTAAAAACTACCTGGATATTTTTTACAATTTCAGGGTGATCTTCCACAAAAGCCCTTGAGCCGTTCAATCCCTCTTCTTCACTTCCCCAATGACCTGCGATGATGGTTCGTTTTGGATTAGGATATACCTTTTTAAGTAAGCGCATCGCTTCCATCATGGTTAAAGTACCGGTGCCATTATCGGTAGCGCCGCTGCCCCCATCCCAGGAATCAAAATGTGCAGATAATATTACGTACTCTTCAGGCTTTTCTGAACCTTTGATCATAGCTAAAGTATTAAATGTGGGGACAACACCCTGTTCTTTCGATTCAGTGCGTACACTGATTTTTGGATTGTTACCCGCTTCCACCAGTCGGTATAGCAACCCATAATCTTCAAGTGCGATATCAACCGTAGGTATCTTTTTTGTATATGCGCCAAAAATTTTATTTACGCCAAATCCCGCAGACCAGTCGCACATTACAATTCCGGCAGCGCCAGCTTTTTCTAATGCCAGGGGAAGCGTTTTAGAAGTATAGCCGGTTTTGGAAAGTCTTCTGCGCCATGCTTCAGTTTGGATTATTCGGTCGGCTTTCATTTTATCAAATGATTCCTTTGTAGCAAATTCCTGCCAGTTATAATCGGGCCTGCCTGTCGGCTGGTTCATTGATACTAAAACAAGTTTACCTTTTACGTTAGGCAGCCATTTTTCAAATGCAATGGAATCGGGAGTATCCGCAACAATTATTAATTCACCCACTACCGCTTTTTGCCCGGTTGACGGGCACCAGGCGAGTTGTGTACCTTCCAGCGTTCTTACCCGGGGAGCCACCATATCGATATGCGACATTCCTCTTTCCCAGCCACGCCATTCACCCCATTTTTCGTTTTTTGCCTCGATGCCCCAGTCGGCATATTTTGCAACCGCCCAATCGTTAGCCTTTTTCATTTGAGGAGTGCCTACTAACCGTGGACCAATCACATCAAACAACTCATGAGAGAGTTTTTCAAGCTGCGAATTTATAGTCGCTTCTTTTACAATACTTGCAATCACCAGCGAGTCTTTGCTTTGTGCTACACAAACACCTGCTTGTGATAACATAATAAAAGCGTTCATCCACAGCATGCCATAAAAACTACCTGATAAATAATATTTTATTTTTTTCATGCCCCGAATGTAAATAATCATCTTAAACGTGCTTTTTATTCTTTGATGCTTCTTATTAGATTTAAGGTGATGACAATTCGTAACATGGTTAGCCATATTGGTCACTTTAATTTACATGTTATCAAATTACCAGGCATTTTGCAGTGTTAAGAGGATTATGTTATAAACTTATTATCAACCAATCATCCTTTGAAAATACCGTTCACTACTAAACAATGTTCTATGCATTGCAAAGTACCTAATTTTGAATTGTAATATTTAATGACAAGTACTAAAATTATCAAAATGAATAAATTAATGCTCCTCCTTACTTTCCTTTTTACCGACCTTTCACTAGCAAGTCTAGCTCAGTCAATGAATGGATCGATTACTGGTTCTGTAATTGATGGCAATAATAAATTCCTCGAATCAGCAAGCATTTCACTGCTGAGGGCAAAGGATTCTTCTTTAATTAAAATGAACGCTTCAGACAAAAAAGGCAGATTCATTTTTGAAAATGTAATTGAAGGAAAATATCTTGTATCCGTTTCGGCAGTAGGCTTTCAAAATAAATATTCTAAAATTATTGAGACAACTTCAGCGGGTGGCACAACAGGTATAAAATCTATTATACTTGAAACACAGGTGCACACTCTTAATGCGGTAACCGTTACTTCTAAGAGACCACTGTACGAACAAAAGCCCGGCAAAACGTTGATTAACGTGGAAGCTAGTCCTACCAATACAGGGCTGAACGCGCTGGAATTATTGGAAAAAGCTCCTGGCGTTTCCGTTGACAACGATGGCAATATCAGTGTTAAGGGTAAGCAGGGAGTTTTAATATTGATAGATGGCAAACCTACTTATATGAGCGGACCTGACCTGGCGGCTTATTTAAAAACTATCCAAAGCACCACGCTCGATCAGATAGAGATCATGACCAATCCTCCGGCAAAGTACGATGCCTCCGGTAATTCAGGAATTATCAACATCAAGACAAAAAAAGGACTTGCCAAAGGTATGAATGGCAACGCAAATCTAAATTATAACCAGGGTATTTATGGAAGCTTTAATGGTGGTGTAAACCTCAATTACCGGGATGATAAGCTGAATTTGTTTGTTGGCTTAAACGCTGGCAATTACGAAGGATTCAATAAATTAAGTATTGGCAGGAAATTTTACCAGTCCGACAAAACAACACTTGCCGGAAGCGCTGATCAAATTACCAGGATCGGATATGCTGGAATATATGAGAGTGCAAAACTAGGACTCGATTATTATTTTTCAAAAAAAGATGTGGTGGGCTTCGTTGTAAACGGAAATTTCAATGACAACAAACAGAATCACTCCGGCGACTCTTATGTAAAAGGTGACCTTGGTGATGTACGATACAGGTTACAATCACTTACCGATAATAGAAGATTCTCTAATAATATCTCCACCAATTTTAATTACAAGCATACCTTCGATTCCACAGGCAGGGAACTGACGGCAGATGCGGATTTTGTATATTATAACAACAAAAATAACACACAGCTTAATACACAAAGTTATGACGCACTTGATATTAAAAACGGCAATACCGTTATCTTAAGAGGTAGGATGCCGTCTGATTTAAATATCTACAGCGTTAAAGCAGATTATGTTCAACCCTTTAAAAAAGGATTGAAATTAGAAGCCGGTGTAAAATCAAGTTTCGTTTATAACAACAGCCAGGTAGCGTATGACCGTAACAGTGGTAATGAATGGACGCCTGATGCGAGAAGCAATCATTTTTTATATGATGAGAATATAAATGCAGCTTATTCGATTTTATCGAAATCATTGAAGAAGTGGGATCTCGTTGCAGGGTTACGTGTGGAGAACACAGTTTCGAATGGTCACCAGGTAACAAATGATTCCACTTTTAAACGTAACTACACCAATTTATTTCCAAATATGGGTGTAGGTTTCAACGCTGATAAAAAGAATACATTCAACCTGAGTTACAGTCGCAGGGTGGCACGACCTGATTATGAAAACCTGAATCCATTTGTCTATTTTATAGATTCGCTGACTTACTCGAAGGGTAACCCTTACCTGCAACCGCAGTTCACCAACAACTTCGAGTTCAGTCATACCTACAACAGGTTTCTTACAACCACGTTTAATTATACGCGTACCACCGATATCATTACCCAGCTGCTGAAACAGGATACTGAGAAAAAAGCCACCTACCAGACTACTGAAAATTTCAGCAGTATGAATCAGTTAGGACTGACTGTAACAGCGAATATCCCCGTTAGAAAATGGTGGAGTGTAAATGTTTACGGAAATGTTTATCACAATGACTACAAAGGCCTTTACCAGAATGATCCTATCAATTTGAAGTTCACCGGCTTTACCGGGAACATAAGCAATAGTTTTGTTTTAGGAAAAGGATGGAACGGGGAAATCAGTGGCTGGTTCAGAGGTAAAGGTCCCGAAGGCTTACTTGTTATAAACAGTATGGGTGCGGTTAATACCGGCTTGTCAAAACAGGCATTCAAAACCAAAGGCACTTTTAAACTTGGCTTCCGCGATATTTTCAATACGCAGCAATTCAGCGGCTTTGCAAAATACAGTGATGTTGACGTAAAAATTGCGGGCAGGAGAGACTCACGCCAGCTGAACCTCAGTTTCAATTACCGTTTTGGCAAAAAAGATGTTCCGGCGGCAAGAAGAAAATCGGGTGGTTCCAGTGAGGAACAAAACAGGGTTAAGAGCGGCGGGAGCAACTAGTGCCGTTTACCTATGTACATTTAATGAGGTATCCCAAATAATTACCTGCGGGTAATGCCTGTATGGTTAACCGGATCTTCAGCAAAAGCGAAAATTAATAGAAGCGATAACGGGTCTTATACTATGAAGGGAAGGAAGAAAGGTTCAGGCACAAAGCCTGAGCCTTTACTTATGTATAATATCAGCGGATTAAAACTGGGGATAGCCATAATTTTGGCGGCATTAAATTTATATAATTATTTTGCAGCGTCAATTACTATCATACCTTCAATTCAATAATTGGTATTTTGAACTGTACTTTAATTTTGATTTTTAAGTGAATAAAAATACTAGCAAGGCAACGGCAGCCGGTTTATTAATAGCCCTGGGTATCATTTACGGCGATATAGGAACCTCACCACTCTATGTATTAAATGCCATTTTAAAAGATAAGGTAGTAACAGATAAATTAATTCTCGGGTCTTTGTCCTGTGTCCTCTGGACCCTTACCCTTCAGACAACTATCAAGTATGTGATACTTACCTTGCGCGCGGACAATCGCGGCGAGGGGGGTATTTTCTCCCTTTTCGCTTTGGTAAGGAGAAGGCACAGATGGTTGGTGTTTCCGGCAATGATAGGAGGAGCGGCATTGCTTGCAGACGGTATCATTACACCGCCTATTTCCGTAACGTCGGCCATTGAAGGGTTGCGTAATATTAAATCTTTACAAAATATCTCTGATACGCTAATCATTGGAATCGTACTTGGCATCATCGCCCTGTTATTTTTTGTACAGCAATTTGGTACCGCATCCATAGGTAAATTGTTCGGACCGATAATGACCATCTGGTTTTTGATGCTGGCGATTTTAGGTTCCGCCCACATAGTTGATTACCTGTATGTTTTCAAAGCCTTCAATCCATATTACGGTATAAACCTGCTGCTTACTTATCCTAAAGGCTTTTGGATTTTAGGTTCCGTATTTTTATGCACCACTGGCGCGGAGGCGCTTTATTCTGACCTTGGACACTGTGGCAAAAACAACATCCGGATGTCCTGGATTTTTGTAAAGACCTGCCTTTTCCTTAATTACCTTGGTCAGGGTGCCTGGCTACTACACAATTACAAAGGAACCAATATTTCGGAAAAAATGATAACCGCAGGCTTTAACCCATTTTATGGATTGATGCCGGCATGGTTTCTTATTGTTGGTATTACTATCGCCACTGTTGCTGCTATTATCGCCAGCCAGGCATTGATAAGCGGTTCGTTTACCCTTATAAGCGAAGCGATCCGTCTTAACCTTTGGCCCAAAATGAAAATAAAATATCCTTCGGAAGCCAAGGGGCAATTGTATATTCCGGGAATAAATACTTTGTTATTTTTTGGTTGTTGTGGTATCGTTTTATATTTTCAAAAAGCAACCAACATGGAAGCCGCTTATGGGCTGGCTATCACCATGTGTATGATCTCAACAACTATATTATTTGCTAATTACCTGGTACTTCACAGGGTTGTGCCTTTTTTAATTTACTTATTTTTGGGAGTTTACTTGTTGATAGAAATTACTTTCCTGGTTGCTAACCTGGATAAATTCCCTCATGGTGGTTATGTAACCCTGTTTCTCGGTGGCGCGCTGTTCCTTATAATGTTTATCTGGTTCAAGGCCAGGAAAATAAAGAATAGGTATGTTGAATTTGTCCGGCTGGAACACTACACTCCCAATCTTGGAGAACTTAGCAGTGATCGTTCTATCCCGAAATTCGCTACTCACCTTGTTTATCTTACAAGCGCCGATAATCCAAAGGAGATAGAGCATAAAATTATTTACTCAATCCTGAATCGCAAGCCTAAGAGAGCAGATATTTATTGGTTTATTCATGTTGATACGTTGGATGATCCGTATACTATGGAATATAAGGTAGATCATATAATTCCCAATGATATAATAAGGGTTGAGTTTCGGCTTGGCTTTAGGGTTCAGCCCCGTATAAACCTCCTTTTCCGAAAGGTAGTGGAAGACCTTGTAGAAAACATGGAAGTAAACATTACAAGTCGTTATGAGAGCCTGGAAAAAAATAATGTGGTGGGAGATTTCCAGTTTATAGTGATGGAAAAATACCTTAGTGAAGACAATGAACTACCAATTGCAGAAAGACTTATTATGAAATTTCATTTTTGGATAAAAGAAATTAGTCTTTCTGAAGAACGCGGATTTGGTTTAGACACCAGCAATGTAACCGTTGAGAAATTCCCGCTAATTGTTTCTCCCGTAAGCAACGTGAAGTTGGTAAGACTAGATTAAAAACATTAATGTTGACAATCTAAGCGAAACTTAATAATCACCTAAATCAGCATTTAAGATAATTAAATACTGCTGCTCAAAAAGCGGTCGAAATCTGTTTGTATGTATTGTAACTGACCTGCTTCAAGACAGGAAGTATGACTTATTCCACTAAACTGGATGATCACTTCTTCATTGTGCGCTTCCTGAACAATGCCCTCCATTATGTCCTCTTCGTAAACATACAATGCTCTGTCGCCTTGTTTAAAATTATGTAACATATTATTAAAATTTACTTCGTACTATTAATAATTGCAATTCAAATGCCATCCTCAAACGACTAGTCTGAATAAATATTATTGATACCAGATAACATGTAGTGAAACTTAAACACTTTTTATGTTAAGAACATACTAATAGATTTTAAAGCAGGATGGAGCAGGACAGTCTTTGGTATTAAACCTGTTAAATTTAAATAATTATTAACAGGGACTTTTTTCTGTTGGTAGAACGGTTACAACTATTCACTTTAAAACTAAACGATTGCTCATGGAAAACTTCATGCCCTCCAAATGGAAGAATCACCTTACACTTCTGTTTCTCCTATTCTCTTCAATTTGTGCCTGGAGCCAGGCTACTACTGTTAAAGGGAAAATTGTTGACGAAAAGAACACGCCCATGGCAGGTGTGTCAATTCTTCTTAAAGGAAGTACAACCGGAACCAGCACTGATGCAAACGGTAATTTTTCTTTAAATGTCCCTAATACAAATGGTACTATCTCAGTATCGTTTGTGGGCTATGCTAACCAGGAAGTGCCGCTTAATAAGCGGACAAATATTAATGTTACGCTGACACCGGATGCTACTTCTCTTGGCGAGGCGGTAGTTATCGCATATGGCAGCCAGGTAAAAAAAGTGATAACGGGATCTGTTCAAACTATTAATCTTAAAGAACTTAGAGATATTCCCGTTTCACAGGTAACGCAGAAACTGCAGGGACGTCTGGCTGGTGTACAGATCAATCAAACTACCGGTAAACCAGGTCAGGGAATGGCTGTGAGAATTCGTGGGCAATTTTCTATCTCAGCGGGAAGCGATCCATTATATGTAGTAGATGGCAATGTAATTACAGGTAGTATCGGTGCGATCAACCCGGATGAAATTGAAACTATTTCTGTTTTAAAAGATGCCGCCTCCACCTCTTTGTATGGATCGAGAGCCGCCAATGGGGTAGTTTTAATAACAACTAAAAGAGGAAAAAAAGGCCAGACCAATGTCAGCCTCAATGTTTTCGGGGGTGTTCAAAAAGTGCCTGAAAAAGGACTCATCAAAATGTTGAATGCTGTTGAATTTGCGCAGTTCAAAAAAGAGTATTATACAGATGCTGGTCAGCCGGTACCTATAGAATTTCAAAACCCATCCCAGTACGAAGGAAAAAATAACGACTGGTATGGAGCATTATTAAGAAAAGCACCTTTGCAAAGTTATAACCTTACCGTCTCCTCTAACACTGATAAAATGAGCAGTTCATTAATAGCAGGAGTATATAACCAGCAGGGTGTTATTCTCAATAACCTTTACAAAAGATATTCGATAAGGATGAACCTGGACTATAACATCTCTGATAAAGTGAAAGTAGGATTCAATATCGCTCCTTCTTATGTATTTGATAATACCCCCAGAACCGATGGTGATAGGGGAACGGGCATTCTTTTCAATGCACTGCATACCTGGCCGGTAATGCCTATTTATGATTCATCAGGCCAGCTTACCAAATTTAATCAGTTCCCTGGAAGCACGGGTAACATTTTCGCCTATCCAAATTGGGTAAGGGCGGCAAAAGAGCTGGTGAATGAAACTAAAACTACCAACCTTTTATCGAATTCTTATATTCAATACCAGCCTATAAAAGGGTTGATTTTAAAATCTTCTATAAATGTTGAATTTTTGAACTCTAAGTTTTTCTTCTTTAATCCTTCTAGCGCTACTAATTTCATTAATGTGCCCATCCCGACAACAGCAGTTTCCATAAGGCAGAGCACAGAAAATGTTACATGGCTCAATGAAAACCTGGCGACCTATACCAAAAGTTTCGGCGACCACAATTTTGAATTGCTTGCAGGTTATACTAACCAAAAATTTCGCCAGGACAACACCCGCGTTCAGGCTGACACCTACACAGATGACAGGCTGCCTACCATCCAGGGGGCGCTGAATATAAATCGGGGTGGTACCTTTAACGGAGTACAGGAGTGGGCGCTTACTTCTTATCTGTCCAGGTTAACATATAACTACAAAAGTAAATACCTTTTTACGGCGGCGATCCGCAGGGATGGTTCTTCCCGTTTCGCGGTTAATAATCAATGGGCAAACTTTCCATCCATTTCCGCGGGCTGGGTATTGTCTGACGAAAATTTTATAAGAGACCTTAAAAAAGTCTCTTTCGCCAAAGTAAGAGCCAGTTATGGTGTAATTGGTAATAACAACATCGGCAACTACGGCAGATATGCACTAATAAATAATACAGTTAATTCAGTTTTTGGGGGAAATGTCGCAACCGGAGCAGCTGTTACTACCATTTCGAACCCCAGACTAGGTTGGGAAACTACCCAACAATTTGATATTGGTTTAGACCTGGGACTGTTTAACGACCGGATCCAGTTTACTTATGATTACTATAGAAAAAATACTACAAACCTGTTGTTCAATGTTCAAATTGCACAGGAATCGGGGTTTGGAAATATCGCAGATAACATTGGTGAAATCAAATTTTGGGGACATGAGTTTTCTCTGACATCAAGGAATTTACAAGGCAAGTTGAGCTGGACAACCAACGCAAATATTTCATTTAACCGTAATAAAGTGTTATCCTTAGCTGATGGGATAGACAGAGTTTATGGTAATGTTCATATTACCAAGGTAGGAGAGCCTTTCGGGCAGTTCTATGGACTTGTAGCAGACGGTGTTTATCAGAATGCTGCGGA
>Ga0123338_10000958_pt1 | contig 28410 bp, 21 predicted proteins | sample grotaG_FD_89793 | JGI IMG/M metagenome (GOLD analysis project Ga0123338, IMG submission 89793) | Glacier valley bacterial and archeal communities from Borup Fiord, Nunavut, Canada, to study Microbial Dark Matter (Phase II) -... | ecosystem: Environmental > Aquatic > Freshwater > Ice > Glacier ...
CCCAGCGCGTCGTACTTGGTCCAGGCCCACTCCCGCCGCCCGCGCTGGGCCGCGTCCTGGGCCAGCACCTTCCGGTCCAGCTGGTCGAACACGGCCACCGTTTCCCCGTCCGTGCCCGGCACCTGCTTGGCGATTGGGCGCCCCCGCCCGTCGTAGCGGTAGCGGAACACGAACGGCGCCGCCGCAGCCGGCAGCGCGGCCGGCGTGTCGCCCAGGGCCAGCACGCGCCGGGTGGCTTCGGGCGGGAGCACGCAGCGCAAACGCCCGAAGTCGTCGTAGGCGTAGGCCGTGCGCAGCCAGCGGCTGACCAGGGCCGCGCCCGTGCCGGCGCGGGCCGCTTCCGCCTGCCGCAGGACCACGCGGCCCTCCCGGTCCTTCCATTCCACCGTGCGGTAGCCGTGGGCGCCCACCTCGTTCGGCCCGTGGGCGTCGGCCACGTCGGTGCCCCACAGCTCGCCGGCCGCGTACCGGCCCGCGTAGCCCGGGTCCGCCGCCGGGCCGTAGCCGGGCGCAAAGCGCGGCACCGAGTCGGCCGCCGCGTTGGGCCGCTCCCAGCGCTCCACCACGTGGCCGGCGCCCACCTGCCACATCTCCCCGGCCGCGCCCTGCGCCGCCACCCGGTTCAGGGGCGAGGCCTCGAACACGGTTTCGGCAAACGCGCGGCCCGTGCGCGCCACCCCGGCCGTGGCGTCGTTCGGGCCCAGGGGGCCGGGCCCGCCGCCCACGGGGCCCAGCCGCCGGTAGAACTGCTGCTGGTCGTTCCGGGCCCGGTAGCGGTAGCCCCCGCGCCCGCCCACCGAGTCGGGGTAGGGCAGGTACTGCCGCGGCTCGCGGCCCAGGGCGTCGTAGGCCCGCGCCTGCACCACGTCCCGGCGCGCGGGCGAGGCCTGCCGCTGCACCGTTTGCACCGGCCGGCCCAGCCCGTCGAGGTACTCGGTGGCCGTGGCCACCGAATCGACCGGCGCCAGGGGCACGCGCCCGGCCGCCGTCAGCGCCTCCCAGGGCACCCAGGTCCGCACGAAGTTGACGTCCGCCGGGGCCGGGGCCAGCGTGTCGGCGGCCGGGAAGGAGCGCGCCAGGGCCTGGGCGCGGCTCGCGTCCACCGGCCGGTTGCGCGGCGGGGCCGGGTAGGGCAGCACGTCCAGGTAGTGCGCGCGCGAGTACAGCACAATGCCCGGCACCCACGTGTTGGCCACGCGCGTGCGGTAGGCGCCCGCGTCGGCCGGCCCCGCGGCCGCCCACGCCAGGTCGGGCCGCGTGCGGTCGGGCAGGTCCACCCACTGCCCGCCCACTGCGCGCTGCCACTGGTACACGTTGTAAGCCCCGCCGATGCGCCCGTCCAGCTGGGCGCCCCGGCCCGCCAGCGCCTGCAGCGTGTCGGCGGGGCCGGGCGGGCGCTGGCCGTAGTCCCAGAACTGGTACACGCCGCCTTTGACCTGGTTGGGCTCGTACGAGTCGAAGGCCAGGCAGTTGTTGGTCAGGCCCAGCTGCAGGTTGGGGTAGCCCAGGGGCTGCGCAAAATACGGGAGGCGGGTCAGCTCGTTGTGGTCAAAGAGCATCTGGACGTTGCGCGTCGTGCCGTAGCTGGCGGGCAGCGCCCCGCTGAGGCGGTTGTTCTGCAACAGCAAAAACGCCGCGCGCAGCGAGTCGGGCACGGGCCCGGTCAGCTGGTTGTCGGCCAGGTTGAGCCGGTAGAGGGCGCGGAAGCGCTTGTAGCCCGGCGGAATCGCCCCGGTGAGGCGGTTGCTTTCCGCGCTCAAGTAGTCCAGGTCCGCGATGTCGGCCAAGCTGTCGGGCAGCGCCCCGCTGAGCTGGTTGCCGCCCAGGAAGAGCTGGCGCAGGTTGAGGCACCGGCCCAGCGCGCCGGGAATCGGCCCGGTGAGGCGGTTGCCGGCCAGGCCGAGCCGCCACAGGCCGGCGAGGCGGCCCAGGGCCGCCGGCACGGGGCCCGTCAACTGGTTGCGGTCGGCCCCGAGGCTGTAGAGGCGGGGCAGCCCGCCCAGGGCCGCGGGCAGCGCCCCGGTGAAGCGGTTGTCGCTCACGTCCAGGTTGACCAGGTCGCCCCAGCCGTCGAAGCGCCCGGCCAGGTCGCCGCTGAGCTGGTTGCCGTTCAGGAAGCAGTGGTTCAGGGCCGTGAGCCGGGCCAGGCCGGCGGGCAGCGGGCCGGTCAGGCGGTTGCTTGCCAGGTCGAGGACGCGCAGCTGCCCCAACGCGCCCAGGCCGGCGGGCAGCGGGCCCGCCAGCCCGTTGCCCCGCAATTCGAGGTGCACCACGTCGCCGAGGGAGGCGACCACCCCGTAGAGCCGGCCGTTGGGCGGCAGCCGGGTCCACGCCGCCAGCGAGTCCCAGCCCGCGCGCTGGGCCCAACGCGGCCCGTCGGTGGCGGCGTAGAGTTCGCGCAGCACGCGCAGCTCCGTCGAGTCGGCCACGAGCCCCTGCCCTGGCGGCACACCCTGCGCCCGGGCGCCCCCCGCCCCCGCCCCCGCCAGCAGCCCCAGCAATAGCACCAGCGCCCAGCGCCACCAACGGGAAACAACGTAGAAACGGGGCATGGCGCGGGAAGAAAAAGCGGAAGAAAAAGGAAAGACCGGGGCGGGAAACGCGGCGCTAGGGCCGGGCGTAGTGGTACTGCTGCTGGGAGAGGACGCGCCCCTGCTCGTCGCGGGTGCGCACCAAGCGGCCCAGCGCGTCGTACTCGTAGGTGGTGGTGCGACCCGAAGGGTCGGTCTGGCTGGCGAGGCCGGCCAACGGGTCGTGGGTGTAGCTTTGCATCAGTGCGCCGCTGGGGCACAAGCGCATTTCGTCCAGCAATTCGCCGCCCGGCCCCGAGACGGCCACCGTGTTCAACGGGGCCGACATCGGTAAGCGGTAGTTGTAGCACTGGAAAAGGCGGCCGTCACGCGTGCTGTTTGCGACGGGCGCAGGGGAAGGGACGCTTGCGCCGTTGAGTTGCACGGCGGGAAGCGCGGTGGCCCACAAGGTCAACGCGTACGTGCCCGCGGGCACCGAGTCCCGCACCACCGCTGCGCCGCCCCACGCGTAGCTCCACCGCCCCGTAAAACCGTGGGCGGCGGTGGCGGTGGTGTCGTAACGCCAGCGGCCGGAAGCGGCCGGCTCAAAGCTTGTGTAAGCGACCTGCCCGAAATGGGCCTGGTCCGCCTTGGCCAGCAGGTTCGTGCCGCGGTCGTCCCAGAGAAAACTGGCGTATTTCGCCCGGTAGTGCTCCTCCGTGACGTTGCCCCACGAGTCGTAGCGGTCGTAGCTGGCCGTTTCCACGTAGCGGGCGTCCTGTGCGAAGCGTTGGTTTAGGATGCGCGAGCTGGCAAAGGAGGCGGGCGCGACCGGGGCCGCGGCTTCCAGGGCCCACGAGCGCCGCGGCTGAAGGTTTTGGTAGTGCGTGAGGTCGCCGCCCACGAGCACGGAATCGGAACCACGGTGCCGCCAGCGCTGGGTTTCCACCACGGCCGCCAGCACGTGGTGCGCGGCCAAATCCGCCAACCCGGCGGCGGGCGCGTCGGCTGGGGCCCCGGCGGCGTATTCGCGGGCGTAGGTCGTGTGGGTGGCCAGTTGTTCGCCTCTGTTTAAAAACTGGTGCACCCAACTGGGCAAGGCAAACAATTGGCCGGTGGGCAGCCGCGCGTAAGAAAACGTACGGAGCGATTCGTGGACCACGGGCTGCGCACCGCCGCTGACCGGAGTTGCGAAGTGTTGCTCGCGGGCGGAGCCGAGCAGCGTTTCGGCGAAGCACTGGTAGCTGTCCCATTCCGTCTCGTACGTCTCGCCCACGATGGTGTAGTAAGGAGGGGGGCACTCAAATTGTAAACAAGCTCCAAATACTTCATAATTGCGGAGGTAAACCTTCCGAAGCGGTACCATGTCTGCGGATTGGTTGTAGTAACCGTTGTCGGTCTGCTTGACGACGCGGTTGGCTCCGTTGGTCATGGTCTCGCTCACCACCAAACTGCGGGCGCTGGGGTTGCTGTCGTTGAGGTAGTGGTAGGTTGTTTTGCCATCGGCCGCCCCGCGCCGGGTCACACTCACCTGTTCGTACCCAAGGTGATACCCTTCCTAGGCGTAGCTCATCGTACGGGCATCTGCGGCCGCAATGATTGCCGCATTGCAGGGACTGAATCGGATGTATTGGGGTTCAAAAAAAAGGACGCCGCTTGGCACGCGCCGGTGCGCCGTGGAATCGTACCGGGTGTAGTCGTACAGCGATACGACGCTGTCGCCCGTCCCGGCGTAGTCCACCATGCGCCGGATGCGCAGCCCGCCCACGGCCCGGACCTTGCCGGTAGCGGGGGTGGTTGCGTGCATGCTGAGCTCGACCGTGGCGGACTCGTTTAGGTCCGGGGCCGAGGCGTACAGCAAATAGGTTCCGGCTGCCAAGCTGTTGGCCAGTATGACGGGGCCGCCGGTGGGCGGGGCAGGGTATATCTGTGTTCCCGATTGAAAAGTGCCCGGATTTGCTTGCGGGCCGCTCAACCGGTACAATCCGTAGTGCACGCCGTTCGTCCCGTCGGCGGGCACGGCGTTCACCACCAAGTTGGTGGCCCCGAGCGGCAGGGTGAACACCGTGGCCGCGACCGAGGGCTGCCCCGGCACGCTGTTGGCGGGAAAGAGCACATCGTAGACGGCTTGGCTGACCGCATCCAAGGAGGGCGGAGCCAAGCCGCTTACGGCGTCCGTGATGACCGTGACGGAATCGTCCACCCCGGGGCGGGTTTCCCAGACGCTGTTCGCTTCGTACGAAAAAAACGAGCGGCCCCCGGTGGGGTACTGCACGGACGCGAGCACGCCGGCTTGCATCACTTGCGGGTTCGTCGCCCGGTTGGCCCGGGCCAAGGTGTTGGCCACGCGTCCGTTTGCCACCGAAGCGGGAGGAGCGGGTATGAGGCTGCTGTTGTACTGGCCGTTGTAAAAGCCCCAGTGGTCCTGCGCGTAGCTGGTGCGCGCGGGCAACGCGGTGCGGTCGTTGTACCGAAACAAGTACCCGGGTTGGCCCACCTGCCGCACGGCGTCGAGGCGAAGCCGGCTGGCCGACGGGGCATAAGTGAACTCAAAGCGGCGCGAAGCCGCGGGGTTGCGCGCGTCGGTGAACACCACCGAGGTCAGCCGCCGTCCGGGCGCGTCGGCGGTCGGGCTCAGGTCCGAGCGCACCGCGTCGCTGTTAAAATCCACGGTGACGGTAGACGCCCGGATGCGCCTCAACGACAAGGTGCTGTAGTTCATTGCCGTCACCGCGTTGCCGTCGCTGAACGGCGGGTCTTGGGCGCAATAGAAGGTGTTGGTGTTGTTGGGATTGTACGGAACGAGGTATAATTTGGTGCGAAACACGCGGTTGATGGGCACGACTTGGGCAAAGCCGCCCACGTTGTTCACGTAGTCGAACAGGATGCGGTCCTTGCCGTTGGCCGATACGATTTGCGTTAGGTGCCACGCGGAGTAAAAGGGGGGCTCGTTCGTGATGCTGCCGGCCGGCTGCGTGGTTTCAAACGCTTCAAAGAGGTACCGGACCCCGTCGGGCAAGACGATTTCCCACCCGCCGTCGGGAGCCCCCCTTACCGCCCAGGGCCGGTAAGGGTTCACGTGGAGGCGCCGGTGCACGTCGAACAGGACCGTCGCGGATTGCCCGCCCGGCAACGCGAGCGAGTACGTGTCGGGCTCCGTGTCGATGAGCCCGTTGGCGGCGTCTTGGTCGGTTGCTTTTTTTATGTCTCGGTTGGCTTGGGTCGGGTGGGCGCGGTAGACGGAATCCGCCCGCAGCCAACGGGGGTAAGCGTCGTAAAAGCCGCTGCCGGAGGTTTCGTCCGGTTGCCCCCGCACCGTGCGGGTGATGAGCCCGCCGGCGTTCAACGACCACCCGAGCCCAACCCACGAGGCCACTTCTTCTACCCGGATGCCGGTGGTGCGGTACGACAAGGACACGGGCATGGCCAGCGAGCGGCACGCGACTTCCCCCAACGGCACGCCGAGGGAAACGACGCCGGCGTTCAGGTCCACGGGCAGGCTGCCGTACGAGCCCAAGCCCGCCGTCGTGGGGGCCGGCGGCACCACGCGTTGCTCACCCGGTAAGTTGCCGGACGCGGACAGGCCGGTGAATTGCGCGCGACAGCGACCAGCCAGCCCCAGACCCGCCAGAACCAGAAGAAAGACGATACGAGGCATGGAGTGGGTAGCGAAAAGTGCGACAGAAGGGGGCAAGGGTTGAAAACAGTAGGCCACGCCCAAAAGGGCGGGCGCGGGGCCTTGCGTCGCCGCACCCGGCGGGAGACGGACACAGGCAGGCCGAAGCCAAACGGCTTTGCTCAAAAAATACAAGTAGTGGTTTTGTCCGAAACCACAAGAGGCGCAACGGGTAGAAACAGCACTGCGCCTAAAACCGGCGGGCAGGTCTGCAAGCGGGTGCGACCATTCAACTGCGCCATCGGGAGCAGCAGGGGCGCGGGCAGCCAAAAGCTGCGGCGGAACCCCGCGGGCGGTGGAAGCACCCGGGGGTTGGAAAGAACCGGCCCGGCCGGTGGAGGAACGGCGGGCGGCGCCGCAAAGTAGGCGACGGTTCCGCGCCCGCGCAACAGCCTTATGGCTTTCGGACGTGGCCAGACCCCTAGAGGCAGCTTAAGTGCTTGACTGCTAAAGATATTATTTTTCTGCGCGCCGCCTCCCCTCGGGCGAAAGAAATTTCCGAGGCGCTGGGCGATTCGGGGAAGCCAGCCGGTCCGCGCTTGCGTTTAGCGGAAGCGTAACAACTCACTAATTTCTTGTATATTAAGTAAATAATAGTATAAATGCTTCACAGCCTTTGTACCCTTTTATACCTCCGCCCGCGGCGCGCTGGCTACGTAGAGATACTTCAGTGAATGGGGTTCTGCCTCGCTAGGCTGTTGGCAACTTTCGTTTAATGCGTTCCCGTTCAGGTAGCAATTGTACTAACTTACTCTTACCCTCAAATACTGCAATAAAAATTAGTTGAGCAATTCATATAAATCTGACTGAATGAGTAGTTAATCCTTAATCAACCAATCTCCTGACTCATTTTTTACTAGCACAAACCCTTGACTTAGATAAGTTTGCTCCAGATTCTCAGCAAATGAAACGGGCGCTTTACCTTTCTTCCGCATTGTCTCATACGCAGCTTCAGCATCTTCCAAACGAATTTTTACGCTTGAACTAGTCACACTTTTTTTAGCGTTTTTCTGCTGTTTTACTTGGGCTTTAGCCAGCTGTTTGCGGTATTCTTCAAGCAAATATCCTTCCGTAAGCGCTTTAAAGACAGCCCCTCCCTCCTTTTTTATTTTCCCTTGCAGCACCTTCGTTCGGACAGTCTGTAACACGAAGTTGATGTATCCTTCGTCATACATTCCACCCTCTACCTGCAAGCGAATTGCAGGTAGGCTCTTCTCCCCTACCCCGGCCGCCAACACGGTAGCTTCCCAGCCCGTAGGTTCAACTGCTGGAGCAAAGGAAACATTTCCGGCTGGCGCGAATAAAAAGCGAATTTCGGTAATGACTCTCCCTTGCTTGATGACTTCGTAGGTAAAGGGCAAGTCTGTTTGCGCCAGTTCCATTTGGGCACGATCTAATACCCGGTCCCGAAAGTGGTCGAACCGGTTTTGGTATTCAGTAGTTAGCCCTAACACATTGCGCAGTTCCGCCAAGCCAATCACCCGCTTGCCAAATGCTGCATACTCCCGAAGCAGCCAATAGATTCGGTGCGACACAGGACTCTTGAGTTTCAGCAGTTGACTAAGCTGTGCTTTGGTAAAGTTATCGCGTAGCTCCAACAGGTATGGGCGGATATTCTCATTAAAGCTTGCCTCCACTATTCCCGTCTTGCGGCGGTAGTAAGCACGGCCCATCAGGGGCAAAGTCAGTACATCTGGGTCTTTCACTCGCTTGCCATCTGGGCTCAGGGCCTCGATGAAAAGTGCGCGCGTACCAATGCTGCGCACCATATCGCGCACCTCGTTGTAGATAGCATTGCTGGCGCTACTGGAACATATCTCCCGTACGGGTACCTCACACACCGCAAAGCTGTCATCATCCCGACCAATGCGGCTTAGCAGGGCTAGGAAGAACCGCATTTCCAACGCCGACATGTTGAATCGCGCGTTAACCAGTGCATTATGCTGTACTACCAGCGGTAGGGCTGTGACAGAAACCGACTCCATAGCAGATGAAGATAAATTTGAGAACAGACAAATATAGCCTTCTATCTCGCATTTCCCCACACATTTTTAATTATGCGGGGAAATGACCCTATTTTTGTGGGAGTGTCAAGGCCAAATGACCCTATTTTTGTGGGGGTATGACCCTATTTTTGCGGGGGTATGACCCTATTTTTGCGGGGGTATGACCCTATTTTTGTGGGAAAATATCCTTGCAACAATTAGGAAATCAATGCGTTGCGACACCCGTAAACTATATAATAGTAATAAACTAAGTAAACTACTAGTTCTTGAGTAGTTTTTTATTCCAAAAAGACTTAACTTTTTGAGGGGGAGAAAAGCTAGTTAAAGCACTAGGGCTCTGACCCTATTTTTGTGGGGGTATGGAATGGTTTTTTTAATAAAAACCTCTGTATGAACCCCAAAGGCACTTTTTGGTAATCTGGTAATGACCCTATTTCTGTGGGGATATGCCCGTACCCCCACAGAAATAGGGTTGTTGCTGGTGGCTATACGGTAGGAAGTTTCCGTTTCACCCGCTCTGGTTCTGGCAGTGGTTTTTCCGCATCCGGATGAGCCGCAAAATACCCCTGCAAGGCAGCATCTATGATAGAGCTCATATCGCGTCGGTCCCAAAAAGCCAATCTATGCAACTGCACGTAGGTTGAAGTCGGAAGCGTATTGGTGAACCGGGTTTTGGACATTAATACTGGGCTGGGCGCAACAACTGGCGGCTCGGGCACTGGGGAAGTGGCCGCCGGCGCAAACAGTAAGTCATCAACGGAACCCTTCGGTGTTACCGCAGCTGGCTGTGACACTAGAGCAGCGAGACCAAATTTGGAAAAAGGCTTTTTCATCGGCTTGACTTATAATTACGTATTTTCAATTAATAAATACGCATCAGCCACATAATATGCACTGTATGCATAATGCATACAGTGCATATTATGTGGCTGATGCAGCTAATCTTTCTAGGATTTCAGTGGTCAGGTTTTCGTAGTCCTCAAAGGCATTGCTGGTAGGCGCGTACTCCTGCAAACTCTGGCGGTTAACCTGGGCTTCGGCCAAGGCTACATTTTCCCGGATGGTTGTCTGCATGAGCAATGGGCCCAGTACTTCATGTTGCCGCAGCATATCCACAAACTCGTGGTGCAGGCGCTTGCGGTAGGTGGAAGAGTACCGCGTCAGGAACAGACCCCCGACTTGCAAGTCGGGGTTGAAGCTCTTCTTAACCCGAGCTACCACGTCGAGCAATGAAGTAAGCCCTTCGTAACTGAGATACTCTGGATGCACGGGGATGAAAGTGGCGGTCGAGGCCGTGAGCGCGGCGGCGGCGAGTGGCGAATGCGGCGAAGGACTGGTATCGAAAATCACGTAGTCCATCTTCTCTTCAAGACCATCCAGGGCGCTCTTCAGCACCATGATGTAGTCCATCTGGGTGCCGAGCACCTTTTCAGCGGCCACAATGGCTTCGGTGGCCTGCACCAGCCATAACTGAGCCCCTACTGGCTGCATGACTTGCGCCAGGGTAGCCTCGCCATTAGCGACTAGTCCGATATGCTTGTTGATTGGCAACTGCGGAAGAATAAGCGATAGATTACGCTGCGGGTCGCAGTCCACTAGGAGTGTCCGACACCCCCGATTGGCTAGCGCATGTGCTATCGCCCAAGCCGAAGTGGTTTTGCCTACGCCACCCTTTCGGTTGGCAATCGTGAGTACTTGCATGAGTCGCGGGAATGGTCTGGGGCAAATGTCGGGAATACCGGCTGCATGTGCAACACGATATTCCCCATACATACGATATGTATGGGGAATATCGTGTTGCACATGCAGCCGGTAAGCATGAAGTAATGCTTACCGCATTATACTTGAGTCATAAACTGATTGTAAAGAGGCAGTATTAAATAGCTGACCAAGGTAGTAGTGTTAAATTAAATTGACAATAATGCTTACATTTGTAATGTATATTTGGTATTGTGATGGCTAAAGAATCTATTGTTTTACTTCCCCAACTTCAAAAGCAACTTTCCACGGTAGGAGAGCAGATTCGCTTGGCGCGACTGCGCAGGAAGTTGAGCGCTGCTCTGGTAGCGGAGCGAGCAGCCATTAGCCGGCCCACGCTGCTGGCTATTGAAAAAGGAAGCGCGAGTGTGAGTATGGGTGCCTATGTGCAGATACTCTTTGTGCTTGGGTTGGAAAAAACCGTTCTGCGGCTTGCCGAAGATGACGTGCTGGGCCGTAAGCTGCAGGATGCGGACTTGCTAGTAAAGGAGCGCGCGCCCAAGCAATCACCTGACCGTTGATTCATGGCAAAGTCAATCGACCGAAAGCGAATAGCCGTTTACGCCCACTGGCAAGGATTGGCAGCGCCCGCGTTAATGGGGGAGCTGCTGGCCACGCCGGTGCGGGGGCAAGAGGTGTTTTCGTTTGCCTACGCCAGCAGCTGGCTAGCTTCTGCGCCCGCCCAGGTGCTGGACCCGGCCTTGCAGCTGTACACCGGGCCGCAATACCTGGCCGAAGAAAAAAGCAATTTCGGGTTGTTCCTGGATTCGGCGCCAGACCGGTGGGGGAGGCTCCTCATGCGGCGACGGGAAGCCGCCCTAGCCCGCCAGGAAGGCCGCCGGGCGGAGCTACTGCTGGAATCCGACTACCTGCTGGGTGTTTTCGATGGGCACCGGATGGGTGGGCTACGGTTTAAGCTAAGCCCCGACGGTCCGTTTTTAAACGACAATCGGGCCATGGCCGCTCCACCGTGGACATCGTTGCGCGAGCTGGAGTACGCCAGCCTGCAGCTGGAGCGCCTTGATGCCGCCCAGGACCCAGACTACCTGAAGTGGCTGTTAATGCTGCTGGCACCTGGCTCTTCGCTGGGAGGCGCCCGGCCCAAGGCAAGCGTGGTGAACGAGCAGGGCCAGCTCTGGATGGCCAAGTTCCCCAGTGGCCAGGATACGCACGATGTAGGAGTCTGGGAGGCCGTGGTCAATACCTTAGCGCAACAAGCCGGCCTGACGGTGGCCATCGGGCAAGCACAGCGGTTTGGCAGTCGGCACCACACCTACCTTTCTGAACGCTTCGACCGAACAGCAACCAACGAGCGGGTGCACTTTGCTTCGGCGATGACTTTGCTCGGCTATCAGGATGGCACCGACTATCAAAACGGCGCGAGCTACCTAGAACTGGCTGCTTTTCTGATGCGGCAGGGCGCCCAAGTGGAAGAGGACTTGGCGGAATTGTGGCGGCGCATCGTTTTCAATATTTGCGTGGCGAATACCGACGACCATTTGCGCAATCACGGCTTCCTGCTCACGCCACAAGGTTGGCGTCTTTCCCCAGCCTACGACCTCAATCCGGTGCCTTACGGGCAGGGGCTAACCCTCAATATTTCGGAAACGGAGAACGCGCTGGACCTGCAATTGGCTCTGGAGGTTGCACCCTTCTTTCGGCTTGACCTTTCGCAGGCTGAACTAATAATGGCCAAGGTGGTAACGGCTGTTCGGGGCTGGCGTGCTGTGGCCGTGCGTTACCATTTATCCCGTGAAGAGCAGGAACTCATGGCAAACGCCTTTCGAGCTGCTAATAGCTAGGATTTACTTCATATTGAAGTTTATCATGCAAGTCAGTTTAACATAACCCCGCTTCTGTGCCGGGCTTGGGCGGGGCCAAGGGGTAGCGGCGGCAAGCCGCAGGCCCGGGGGCCCGGTACCCCAATCGCCCCCCGCGGCCGGCAAAAGCGCCCGCGGGACCGGCTACCGGGCGGTGCTGGCGGCCTGGGCGAAACGAGTGGGCAGGGCGCCGCGTAAAGAAAAAGTGCTGGCGGGTTGTTCCGGCGCCTTGCGGGACCACCCGGCAGGCCGCGGAACAAAAAGGGGTATTAAGGAACAAAAAGGAATAACGTTATTCCTTTTTGTTCCTTAATAAGGCGTTGTTAAACAAATAGGGGGAAACCGCCGACTCGGAAGCCAAGCAGCTTGAATGCTGCTGATAAGGCAGTAATGCGTCGTAAGTGTAGCGAGGGATGATGGTTTTACACGCTCCTTAAAACAATCGAAAAAAGGTGGCGCCTGCACCCTTGAGTCGGAGCTTTTGCCCTATTTTTTTGACAACACCCATTTCTCAGCAGCGCTCAAAAAGGCTGGAACCTTGTGATTGGCGCCAGAAATGATGCGAAAAGCATTGCCGCTGCCTAGTAAATTGGGTTATAGCCAGTTAATTCCATGGGCTCTGCCTAATATTGAGGCCACAACTATCTTTTTTCAGCCGCCGTGAGCAAGCCCCGCAATCGTCCTTCGGTGCCACCACAGCATTTTTTAGGACTTGTACTGACAAAAGCTCTTGGTAGCGTTCTGCTGCTGGCGTCCGTGGCCATCGCATTGCATCCGCACTACCGATGCCCCACTAGGATCCAAGTATTTAGCATTTACGCCCTCATTGGCGTCGGCATTGCCGTGCTGCTGGTCAAAGACTCGAAAGAGGTCACAACTAGCTATAAAGTGCGGAACCTTACCGTGGTCCTAACCGGAGGAGTCGCCTTGCCATTCCTCTTGTTCTGGACCGACCCACTCAGTCACTTCATGCCCGATGACTGCCACTACGTCAATCTGACCGTCTTCGTGCACGGCCGGCAAGGCCGGCAGGACATGATTTTGCGCCAGCAAGGATACGTCCTGCTGGACCTGGAAGGAGAGCGGAAGCGGGCATCCATCAATGAAAATGGTCAGGCTTTCTTCCAGCATATGCACTTGGGCGACAGCGTTCGCTTAGCCATCGATTTCTCCGAACCTTACCAAGCTTTGCGGCCGGATACCGCTTATGTTGTGTCTGAAACCGGCGTGATTTACCTGCCTGTGGCCTTGCAAGGAATCGATAAAATACACGGCGTTACCCTTTGCGAGGACGCTCCCCTAGCCGGCGTCGTTGTCCGCACGGGTACGCTGGCCGATACGTCGGATGCCACCGGCACCTTCGCCTTCTCCGTTCCGGTGTCCTTTCAAAAAAAGCGCTACGAAGTTCAGTTTACCAAGCCGGGTTTTAAAACCAAAACCTACACGATTGCGCCGCAGACGGGCGAAGATGTAGGCGTTATTATGGAAAAAGTGGTCCGGTCAGCGCATTTGACAAAACAATGATGAAATCCAAACTGCTTGTATTCCTTGCCTTCTGGAGCTGTGCCAATGCATGGGCACAGCAGACACCGGTGGCAGGAGAGGTGGTTATTTTCAACAGCAAAACCCGCACCGGCCAACGCCAGTACGTAGCCAACGCCCAGGTGGAGGATGACTCTGGCCGGGCAAACCCCCAGAAAACAGATGCACAAGGAGCTTTCCTGCTGCAGTACGTCGGCTTGCCAGCAGGACGCTCTGTGTCATTTCAAATAAAAAGGCCAGGACTACAAGTGGTGAATGCGACCGACTTAACGGCCATCACCGGCCAGCACGATGTGGTACGCATCAGCATGGCCCCGCCTGACAGCATCGCCGACTATCAGCGACGCCTTTATAACTTGGGCATTACACAGGCTGAAAAGCGGCTGGCCCAACTGGTGAAATCAAAGGGGGAACAAGTGGTGGAGGCCCGCCGTCGCAACGCTGCTAATACGTCGCTCATAGGGCAGTTGCAAACCGAACTGGCTGCGTTGACCAAGCAAGTTGGTGACCGGCACAGCCGCGACGAGCAAGCAGAGTACCTCGCCCGCACTTACGCCCCTATCAACTTGGACGATGTGTCGGACCTTTTTCGGGAGGTGTTTCAACTGTTTGAGCAGGGCAAACTGGACGTAGCTCTCGCGAAGCTGCAGCAGGCCAACCTGCCCAAGCAGGTGCGCCTGCTGCATCAGGAAGAAGCTCGCTTGGCAAACCTGCATAAAGAAATAAGCCAGGGCGACTCGACAGCGCGGGCCAAAAGGCAGGAACTACGCCGCCTTTTGCTCCTACAAGCCGACATCGACCAAACACACTATGCGATGGAACAGGCGCTAAACGATTACCAGCAACTCTTGGCCCTGGACTCGACCGACCTAGCCATCTTGAGTAATTACGCCGGCTTTCTGCATCGGATCCATCAGCCCGACAAGGCCCTGCATTATTTTCAGCGCGTGCTGTTAGGCTACCAGCGTTTGGCTCGGGCTACCCCAGGGGCTTGTGTGCCAGAACTCGCCAGAACCTACTTCAACCTGGGCAATTGCTACACGCCCCGGCACCAATACAAGCTGGCTGATAGCGTTTACCTGAAAGCTCAGCTTCTTTATCGCCAACTGGGCAGGTCAGATACCCTGTCATCAGCTCCCGGATTGGCCGACGTGCAAGATGCGCTGGGTATAATGTACGACGAACAGGGGACCTATGAGAAAGCCGAAAAGGCCTTTCGGGAAGCCCTAGCCACCCGGCGTCGGCTGGTTGAGCATACTCCCCGACTGGCTGAAGCCAACCTAGCCCGTACGCAAGGTAACTTGGGCGTACTCTATTATCACTGGCGCAAGTACAACAAAGCCAGAAGCGCCTACACGGTTGCGCTGGCACTCTACAAACGCTTGGCCCAAGCCGACCCCCGTACTTACGAATCCATGCTGGCTGGTATGCAACTCAATATGGGCGTGTTATCTAATAGCCTGCACGCTTACACGGAAACCAAGGCGGCTTATCAAGCGGCTTTAGCCATCTTTCAGCGCTTGGCCCAGGCAAATCCCCAACTCTACGAGCCCGATCTAGCCGATTTATACCTCGACCTAGGGACTTTTTACGTGGAGCAGAAAGAATATAGCCAAGCGGAAATAAACTGTTCGGCTGCCCTGGTCATTTACCAGCGTCTAGCGGGGGGAAGTGCACAGGTATATGAACCTGACTTGGCCATGGGTCAGCTTAATTTAGGAGTGGTCTACTATTACCAGAACAGGTACAGCGAGGCCAAGCGTGCTTACCTGACTGCCTTGGCTTCTTTCCAGCACCTAGCTCAAGTTGCCCCAGAGGCCTACGAGCCTACGCTGGCAGGTGTTCAAAGCAATCTGGGTTCGCTTTATCGTAGCCAACACGCCTACCCACAAGCCGAAGAGTCCCTGTTGGCTTCACTGGCCGTTCGCCAGCGCCTGAAGCAAACCAACGCCGAGGCCTATGCCCCCGACTTGGCTAACACACAAATTAACTTGGGTAACCTTTATCAAGAAATGCACGCCTATGCTAAGGCGGAAAGCTTTTACTTGGATGCTCTAGCCACCTATCAGGACTTAACGAAGATTGCCCCACAGGCCTATGAGTCTGACTTAGCGGATACCTACCGCGACATGGGAAATATGTACAAGCAACAGCACAAGTCTTCCCAGGCGGCAGCGGCGTATAAGCAGGCAATAGCATTGTATCGGCACCTGGCCAAGAATAACCCCTCATCGTACGATTCAGTGGTGAACGATACACAAAACCTATTGCGAGCAGTCACTGCTAAATAGTAGCTTTCTGTAAGATACAAGTCCTAGCTTGTAAACACTGGCTGTGCCCATGGTGGCTTTTTCGTAGCAGCGGGGGGACAAACTTACTTTAAGGACAAATAATATCTTCCATGCAGTTCGTCTTGAGCAAACTGCCGTTTTCATGAACCTAGGAATAGCTCTAGCAAGATTTTTCACCTCCCCTTTTTTCAGCCATGGAACACACCGACGACCCGGACCGGATGCAAGCTTTGCTGAACGAGCACTGGGGGTGGTCGGCCATGCTCTGGAAATCCAGCCCCTCGCTGCGACGGCTCGTGCTTCGCGTATACCGTTTCCAAGAAGCACGTGAACTGTATGTGCTATGTGTCGGCTGCCAAACCATCGCGGGCGCCTTTGACTGGCAGGGTGCGCAGTTGCGCTTCACCCAGTAGGTAAACCAGCAAGGAGAAACCCGTTATTGGCTGCGAGACAAGGCCGAATTTGCGTTGAGCTGCGACGGTGGGGTCGTGGTGTCAATCGGAATGCCAAGTGCCGGGGGGCTGAGAAATTTTGAGACCCCCAATGAAGTAGTTTAGCTTCGGACCGTTTGGCTAAACCCTGAAAGTTGGACCAGGGGAAGGGGCTCGCCGTGTTAGCTGCCAAACAAAGGCGCGAGGGCGCGGTGCAGCCCTTGCACCACTTGCCCCTCGTCGATGCACGGGGCGGTGGCCACGTAGGCGGACAGCCGGTGCACGTAGTTGCGGCTGGCTTCGACGACGTCCCCCAGCGCCGGACGCGTGGTGGCAATGCCGTCCAGGTGCGCGGGCAATTCGGCAATCAAGTGGCGCAGGGCCGTGGCCGTGGGCGGCTGCTGGAGCAGGGCGCGGTGCGCGATGCGCAACCGCTCGTAGGACGTGACGGACATCAGGGAAAGGGAACACGGAACGCGCATTCGTTCCTGGCCCGAAGCCGGGCGTGCCGGGCCGTGTTGCAACTAGTATGCCAACGGGTTGGCAGCCAGGGGGAATCATTCAATCCGTGCCCACCAGGTCGGCGTGGGGACGTAACTGGAAAAAAGCCCCGCCGGATGGGCGGGGCTTTGGAGGTAATAAAAGACTCCTTTTGCTGTTCGGACAGTTCAAGTAAACGGTCCCAACCGTTACCGAATGGTTCGCCGCACGTTTCTAAGCGCTTCGTCGAAGCGCTAGCAGCCGGTTCGGGCGACGAATGGGCGCGCAACAGAAGGCATTGGCGCGTGCGCTGGCCCTGCTGCCCGCCTGCGCGGGAGCTGGGACGGGCGTTGGCGGAAGCGTGCGCCGGGAGCCGGCGCCGGCGCGTGCGCACGCGCCGGCGCCGGCTTCTGACCAGGTGAAGGGTTCAGCGAAAGGGGCCGGGAGGCGCGTGCGCACGGCCCTGCGCACGCGCCTCCCGGCTGACGCCTCCAACGCCGGGGTCGGCGCCACCCGGGTGAAAGCGCGCCACCCGTCGCCTCGGCGAGGGCGCACCCCGCGCACGAACCGGCACGGGGCGCAACGTCGCACAGGAAAGGCGAGCCCTGGAGCGCCGGCCAGCGCCGGCACTGGCCGGCGCCGGCACTGGCCGGCGCCGGCGCCCGTTCCTAACCGGTAAAGGGCTCAGGAAAACGGTCGAAACCGCTTCCACACGCGCATCCCGGCCGGCGCTGGCGCCGGCGCACGAACCGGGTGAAGGCGCCCGCATCCCGTCGCACCGGTCATTGCAGGGGCATCGAGCGCTTGAATGGGCGCGGGGCCAGAACCCGCGGGAAAAGCAACGCCAAGCCGGCGTGCGCCGGGGCCAACTCTCGCGCCGGCGCTGGCTCCGGCGCTGGCGCCGGCGCTGGCTCCTCGGAACGCGAGCGCGGGGGCCCAACCGACTCCGAAGCCGAGGAGGGGTTCACGGAAACGGACCGAACCGCAATGGGGGCGAATCAATGCAACTGCTTAGCAGACAACGCGTAGAGCGCAGGCACTCAGGGCACAACCCGGCCCCTCCGTGCGCGTTCGTTTCCTTAAACGGCCGAAACCGCTGCTACGCGCGCCTCCCGGCGCCGACGGGCCCGGGGCGGGAAGCGCCCGAGAAGGCCATGCGGGCCGGGTGGCGCCGGGGTCAACCGGCGCTGGGCCGGTGCCGGCGCAACCGGGGCGGGGCGGGCGGCCGGAAGCGGTTCGAAAACCCTCGGGCCGCCCGCCCCGAAAACCGGTGCCTGGGGACCCGTGGCCCAAGGGGAGGGAGTCCTTCGAAAAACGGTAGTTTTGGGAATAATCTAATCAGACATGGACTCGCTAAAAGAAAAAGTAGAATCAGCCAAAAATGTGTTTGCAAGGGCCCATTGTGCCATTGAACTTGTTGATGGAAATATCATTCGCGCTTCAAATTCGAATTTTGACCGTAGATACCGCATTCCAGAATTGACGGCAGCCAATAATTTTCGATTGCCTGGGTGGTATTGGGCCGGTATTTGGGATGATATGGGGATGCCTAACATGGGAAGCTACATAGATTACATCTCATCAGGTTGGGGTTTCCAGATGATGGGTCAAAGTGGTCTATGGTATAAAACATTGCCAGACGATAATCATCTTAAGCTATTCTTTCAACCAGGTGTTAATCAATTCTATATTGAGAACGAGTTTGGGCATAAAGAAAATGTAGCCATACTTCCAACGCGCTCATTATTTCATATAATAAAGCTGCTAGAAGAGAATAATTGGTTCGGCAGTGGAGAGACACGGGTTCAAACCCAATCAATCAATGGATACACTGTAACGGGTTCGTGAAAGCCGCCATCTACGCCCGCGTCTCGACCCGCGACAAGGGCCAGACCAACGACAACCAACTCCTGGAACTGCGCGCCTTCGCTGCGCGGCTGGGCTATACGGTATATCGCGAGTACTGCGACCAGGAAAGCGGCGGTACCGCCGAGCGCCCCCAGTTTCAGCAGCTATTCTTGGATGCCCACCAGCGACGCTTCGACGTGGTGCTGTTCTGGAGCCTGGACCGCTTCAGCCGGGAAGGGGTGGGGGAGACGCTGAACCATCTCCAGCGCCTGAACGTGGCCGGCGTGTCGTTCACGTCCTTCACCGAGCAGTACCTCGATAGCACCGGCCTGTTCAAAGAGGCCCTCATCGCCATCCTGGCGGCGATCGCCAAGCAGGAGCGCGTGCGCTTCTCCGAGCGCATCAAGGCAGGACAGGCCCGCAGTCCCAAGAAACCGGGCCGGCCCAGGCTTTCGGCGAGCAAAGTGGCCGAAGTCCGGCGGCTGCGCGGGGAGGGACTCAGCTTCAAAAAGATTCAGCTGGCGACCGGCGTGCCGGTGGCCACGATGCACAAGTATTTGGTATCGTGTGCATGAATCACTTCAGCATCCGTGACTGCCTGTTCGTTTTTGCCCTAACAGCCCTAACAGCCCTAACAGCCCTAACAGCCCTAACCGGCTGTGATGACCACCACCAGCGTGCCACCCAATCGATGGGAAAACGCACCCTTGGTTTGGTCGTACAAAAGAGGCCGGGCGCCGGCATTGTACAAGCACTGACCAGGCTGGGGTACTTCCAATACGCCAGTCCGGCACACGTGGCTGCGCTGAAACGGGAAGTGGCGGCCGCCTACCATCAAGGGCACGTCTTGACGACCGTAGAAGACGAACGGACCGGCGCGCCGTATTGCTTCCGGCGCTACAACTGCGACGCCGAAGATTTATTCGAAGTGGGGGGCCTCGTGGACAAGCTCCAGGAAATCAAGCCGACGTTCGATAAAATGGGCGTGCCGTTGGTCTGGGCGGACGATTACTTCGCGGAAGACGGCAGCCAACACACCATTGTCTTGAACGGGAAGCCTTACACGGCATTCCGAGGCGCCCCGGAAACGCCCGATGCCTGGGGCCAGGCGACGCGCAACTTCGTCGCCATGCTGAATGACCAGTTGGCGCGGCACCATTCACTCGAAAGGGTGTACCCCATGCTTGGCGGCAACGAAGGCTATATCGTCTTTTTGACTACCCCGCTCTATCAGTTCATTAATGCCAACTTTGACGCGCATGACGGGCCGAGAATGCCTGATTAAGTTCACGTTTGACCTTGTCATGAGGACGGGACTGTACCGGTATTGCTCACATGGGGAAGAATAGTAAAACGTATTAGCTGGTTAAAGGGACTCCTCTAGTGAGCCCATAGTGAGCCCTTTCCCGCTAAGTAGACAATTGCCAAAAGTGCCGTTTCCGGCCTGTCAGCAGTTATTACGGATTATTGCCAGGAAACATATCAGCTTTGACGGAGCCCTTCATGAGCCCTTTAGCGTGTACTCCGTGCCCACCCCCGTGGTGCCGAATTTCTGGAGGTACCCGGCTTTCTCCAACTCGGCCAGGTAGCGGCTAGCCGTGGGCTTGCTGACCTTGGCCAGGTGCTGAACCGTCGTATTGGTCAGAGCTCCCTGGTCCTGCGCATGCAATACCAGGGGAATAAATTCGGCCCGCAGCCCCTGACTTTGCAGGTACGCGGTGGTGTAATAGCGGAATTCCACGCCGAAGCCAGCTGCATCGAACGAAAAGCGCGGGGCCGGCAGGTGGTGCGCGCGGCACTCGGCTATCATCTTCAGCGTGCCACGGCCCCACGATTCGATGTAGCCGGCCCGGAACAGCGTGTTAGCCAGGTCAGGATTGAAGGGCTTGGACGGGTGCTTGCGCTGGAGATTCTCTACCGTCCAGTGCTCGGGCAACTGGCCTTCATTCCAGAACAGCAGCCGGTTTTCGTACACGCTGATTTGCACTGGCGTGCCCCCGCTGTAATCTTTATGAGCCAGCGCATTGAGCAGCGCCTCGCGAAGGGCCGCTTCGGGGAAGGGACGTTCCTCCACGCGAGCAGCGCCTTCGTAGCGTACCTGGGCCTGGAGGTACTTGGTTTGCAGCAAGTCCAGCGTGCGGTCGACTTGCAGCAGCAGGGGACCGTGCACTTCATCCTGAAAGCGCAAGTCCTCGTCGGAGGCGAAGTAGCCAATCTTGACGTAGGCGCCGGTGACGAATCGTTCCGGCGTGGGATGAAACAGTAAGACCGCGGCGCGTTTCAAGTACGCCCCATCGGTCAGGTGCAAGTTGTCGAGCAAGGCGGCATTGCCGTCGTGCAGTACCTCGGCATCGACGCGGCCACTACGGGCGGCGCGCTGCCGGAAAAGCAGGAAGGCGGCCACATCCAGGGCATCCGCGGCGACGCCCGGCACCGGGACCCCGTCCCAGTGCTTGCCCTGTTTGCGCAGCAGAAACTGGTCGAGCGCCGCTCCCTTCAGCTCCTGTTTGGTACTGCCGCTGCGGTAGTGGTACTGCCCTTTGTAACTGATGGGGTAGGGGTAGGCTTCGACCACGATGTCTAAGTACTGACGCGCGCCTTCGTGGCGGCTGTGCACGTCCACCAGAATGCCAAGCAGGTCCCGCATTTTGTTGGGAATCTCTTCCAGCAACTGGCGGCTATTAGCAATGCCGACTACTTCGCCCCGGTCGTTCTTGCCAATGGTCAGCGTACCGCCATGGGCGTTGGCAAAGCCGCAGAGCCACTTGAGGTACTCATCGCGCCACGATTCTTTCCATTCAACGTATTGGCTTTCGTGGGCGGCCGGAGACATAAAGGCAAGAAGGGGTGCGACCATGCAAAAGTAGGGCACGACACCCCTCATTGGTCGCGGCCGCCCCCGGGCAAGGGGTGGTTTAGTTAATACCGATAACGATTCATTGTTGGTACTAAGAGAATTAAGCTAAGCAGGTGTTCATTTGGACTTAAATCAGCATATTCAGGCGTCTCAGTTCTTGAAAGCTGAGCGCATAGTATTTCATATACTTCAGCTTAATTGCCTTTTAAGGCGTATAGCGGCTAAGTCAATGTTCAAGTAGGAAATTTGTACAAAATCATAGAGTGGAGCCGTCCGATTTTCTAACCATACTAGGCTTGGCGTTGGCCGTATGGGCCATCATCCCAAGTAATGAACGGAGATTTATTCTCCTGTTTTTCTCGGTTTTCGAGCTCGTTCTATTTGCCATTGCCTTACTAGTTATCCATTATCTAATGGTATTCGACTGGCTAACAGTTAATTGGTTCCCAGGCTTATCGGTCTTTGTTTTTTCAAAAGGGATACCTAGTAAATCATGGGCTTACATCTTGGCGCTGGCTACCATCGTTTACCCTATTGCAAAGTTTAACTTTAGCTTCTTTGCAAAAAGTCGGCTGGCAGACCTAATTGGCCTTTATGAGACTTATCTCAAAGAAGGAGAGGTTGATTTGCTCTCAAACTTCATCATAAAATACCACATCGATGACATTGAGCAATTCAAGAGAGGAGAGTCCGAAGTCCCTGAGAAGAGTGGGAAAGATATCATTTTAAGGCGGCTAACTGAAGCGGATGTCGCCTACAAGAAACTAGTGTCACATAAGCGTATACTCTTCGCTGCGTGGGTTTATAGCAGCATTCTGCGCAATGAAGCTTTTGTTAGGGGAGCAGCCAATAAGTACCCGGAGCTGTTTGCCAAGGCGTTTAATGGCATGCGCACGCAAGGGGCAGCGGACCAAGACTTTGCAAAACTGTACACCGGAGAATTATTCATTCATAAGAATAAATCACTGATTGATGAGCTAAAGATTGTTAATGACTCCAACAGCTCCCTTTTGGATATTCACGAGCGATACGACATCCCCATTTTGGTGGGGTTGCTGGCCCACACTGAAGCTGCGGAAGCAAACTATGTGTGGTACGCAATAGGTAACGAAACTGTGAAGTCGCTTAAGCACGATTCAAACCAGCGGGAGTTCCTACTGCAGGAGCACGATTCTGACTTGGAGCCTGAAATGTGGGCTCAGAAGGTATACATAGCAATCGTCTACTTCAACTACATGGTGAGGGAAACGATTTACAGGGATAACGGCTATCATATGTGGCTGTTCTACTACGACCGATTTGTGGCCCTACTGGTAGAGATGCTGCCGGATGAGAACATGTATGAGCCCCGCTCAGAATACCCCTCGTTCGCTCATAAGATGATTTATGAGCAGTTGAGCAACATGACCGATTGGCTTACATTAGCTCGCGAGCAGAAAAACGACCATCGAGTTATCGATACAATACGATGCTTAGGTAAATGCATCCATTTGTTGTGCCAAGCAAGCGATGATAAAATCCTGCCGCGTTTCCGCCGTAGAATGCTCGATATGGTCTTGAACGCCTATTTCACATTTTCCGATTATCCGGACAACCCAGCTTCAAAAACAGCTAGGGAATGGTTTGAAAAGATGTTTACCTTCCCCGAAGGGACAGACTTTGGCACCCGACAAGTAACGGATGAGTACTTGGCTGCTCTACAAGATGCTTGGGAACATTTCGACAAAGTGCCTTTTCAATGCCATGGAACAGGGGAGGCTATTGTGCGCTTCAATGATAACGTGCTTACTCCGTTAGGCCTTGAAGAATAGTCACATATAATGGCTGTACCGAATTTGAGGCGGTACGTTTTTCGGTAAGTATTTCATCACGTCCCCTACCTTTCTTGTGAGGTGGTCTAGGAATGACGGACAGAAGAAGGACGTATATTTCTTCTGTCCGTCTTCTCTAGACCACCTCAGGTTGAGGCTGGAGAGACAGCAGCGCGAAACCTTTGCTAGTTAGGCTGAGGCGCATTCAGTAGGAGCAGTCCCTTCTGGTATATTATTCTGAGTGTTATTATCTCCTTGTGCTAGGTAAACATGAGCATTATCTCCCAGAGAAATGTTGTTCTGAATACTTGGGGCATTGCCTCCTCCTGCCAACTTGCTTGGCCGCTTTACATGTGGCAGCAAATGGCTATTCCCTAGCAGAGAAGAGACTTCGGCGAAGTACTCTTCTTCAGTTACTAGCCACCGCTGCATGACCTCCAAGTATTTTAACTCGCCCTTGGAGTGCTTACCTAATAAGGTTTCTTGCTTTAGTTTGCGCTTACTTCCTGCAATATCCAGTTGATGTTTCGCTACGTCCGATATGGTGCCGTTCTCAAGCATCAGAATGGAATCGACGTTCGCTAATGCCTCTTTCGTAAAGTCTAACAAATACTTGGTGAGCTGCTTACGGGTTCTTACTCTGAACTTTGTCTGGTTCAAGTACGGGTTGTATTGTGTGTTATAGAACAGGAAATTTGCGGCCACTTTGCCACTGTAGGACTGCTTGAACGCGCTGAAGACGCTTAAATCGGGAATCGCTCGGAGCCATTTCTGAAACACGTCGTGCACCAAGTTAGGGTCAACGGACGATAATGTTTCACTGGATTGCTGCTGCGTCAGATAAGTCAATACCGCGTCCTTATTTACTTTGGTGAGCGGTGAATTGGTGTGCTTCAGGTAGTGCTTCAGATTGGAAACGTACAGGTTCGCTCCAATACCAGGAGAGCCGAAGCTTTCTAGAATGTACTCGATATAATGAAGAATGTCCTCTAAACCATGTTCTTTACTAGCTTGCTCATCTATATGATGCGTGGTAAAGATGATGTTTCTTACAATCTTCAACGGCAGCCCATAGAAATTCTCTTTCCTGAACCAACTTCTTTGGCCAATCTCCCTATGCCACTTGCAGCAATCAGGAAATCGGTTAAACCACTTAAAATGGTTGGTCAGCAAGCTAGTATGCCAGTTGCAGCAGTTTGGGAATTTTTTGGGTAATTCGTACTCTCCCGCCGGCTGTGCATCAAAGCCGCTGTCAACTATTTCCCCTTCCAGTTTGAAAAAGGGCACCTTGTCGAAGTTGTGCTTAGCCAGTTGCGCTATGTTGCTCTCGTAAATAGTTACGCACCTTTCCATGCAGCAGAATCAGGAAACTTAAGGCATTAATGACTTTTGTTACCCTAGGTGGGTGGCCGCTAGCAACTCAGGCGCATGTTTTATTAGCTCCACAACGGTAGCGGCCGCTGCAGGTCCTGCGCTCTTAATGGCTAGCTCCTTTACGTAGTCGAACGACCGCTCAAGGATGGACTTTTTCGGCTCTGGCTTTTTCAACTGTGACTCAATCACATCAAGTTCATGGTCAATCTCATCTCGACGGGAATCAAACGAGGCAGGCGATAGGGCTTGCTTTAGCGCTTCGGTTAGCTCTGCCAAATTAGAGGGCTGTTCACTCTGATTGGCCTGGGTATTATTATTGCCACGAGCCACGTTCACACGGGCATTATTCCCTGATACGTTGGTTTGTATAGCGCCATCCCCTTGCACTAGATTAACATTTGCGTTGGAACCGAAGTGGAAAGAATTAGAAGCCATTTTAGAGGTGTCTAAGGGCGGTGAAATAGAGGAAAGTACGGTGCTTTTACCCTGAGGTGTAAGCAATACATCATAGTACCATGCCTGTATGCCATTTACCCAATCGCCCTGCACGCGGTTGGATTTATCGTAGCGAAGCAACCCTTCGTCCAGCAAAGCTTCTAAGATGCGATGAAATTCTTCTGCGTCTTGAGCGAAAGCCATCGGAAAGTCTTCCAGAACGTTGATGGTGCGCTTCTTTCGCTCCTTTCCACCCGATTCGTAAAATAGGCGCAGAAAGTGAAGTAGTTTTTCATCAAATGTGCACGGCCAGGAGCTGTCGGGACCCTTGATATACTTTTCAGTAATATCATAAGGACCCAGGCCTCGTTCCTTGGCTTCGCGGCACACACCAGCCAAATCAGAGCGAGGTTGCAACTGGCCACGCTGCTCGCACGCTGAGAGTGAGAAGTATAGTCCCAAGTCTATGATTGCGCTGCCGATGGGCTCGAATGTATAGAGAATACTGGGGGGTGCGCCATCAGGCTGAAAAGAGGCCCGGCCGTTAAGTGCAAGTCCTGTTAAGGGACAGGTATGTAGAGGAAAGCTAGTATCTAAATCGCTAAACATAACAGTAAGGTTTTGAGAAATGTCTAGGTCAGCGTACGAAGATTAAGATTATGTCGAATGCTAAAATTACTGCAAATAATTTTAGCATTAGCTCATTATAGCTTATATTTGAGTAACATATAACATCTTGATAGCCATGATTACCATTAAGTCAAGCGGGCTTGGACGCCTAAGTGAATTAGCACAGAATCTTGAACAACTTAGTCAACGCTCAGAGGTGTCAAGTGAGGAGCTTTTTAACACTGAGTTCATGGTTCAACATACCCAATTTACAGGGTTCTCAGAATTCGTTAGAGCCGGAGGGTTCGTCTTCGATAGCGCCGAAGATTTTAAAGCTATTCCCGACGCAGCTTTTGATAAACATGTACGCCAAAGCACTGATTTCCCTAATTGGCACGAAATGCAATTAGCGGCTGCTCGCACGTGGGCCCGGCAACAGTTGCTGAAGTAACTGTTGCAAGTAGCAGTATAACTCGCTGGCTGGTCGTGGACGCAGTCGACAATTTCGAGATATCTAAGTATTTGGCCTCCCAGACCACGGTGTCGTTATCGGACACTTAGAAGCTTTTGTTCTGCAAGCCGCCAAAATCGCACTTTGACAGGTTGGTTCCGCTTGCCAAGACGCGGGTCTGGCAGGCGGCGCTCTTTTCACGTCTGTACTAGGAAGAAGCGTAACGCGTCGTCTCCAAGAAGAGCAGAGCATTGGGCGACCTCAAGCTGGCTGATTTTTTGGTTTAGAACTCAACCCGCTTTGATTGACGGAGGTCCCACTCGCCGCATTCAAACTGCTATCCTGTCCGGTATTCGTCGCCTGAACCGAGTTGGCACCGTGTGCTATATTTAACACACCCCCTTCACCAACCTGAATGGGGTGTAGCACCTTTAAAACCGTTTCTTGTACTTTGGCTTGGAAAGAGCGCAACGTGATATCGCTTCCTAAATCTTTCAGCTCAAACAATAAATCAATCACTTTGGAGCGGATACTGGTCAGTACGCCAATCAATTGATTCGTTGGCAGCACCTGCCAACACCGGTGAATGTGCCAATCCTTGTGGTAGGCTTCCTCAGCAACGATAGCATTGAGTGGGTGTGGTAGGTCAATGGTCCCGTCAGTGGTCTGACTGGCCATATGCTCAATTTCAGCCACTCCGTTCCCAACATACTTGCTGACCAGATTAGATTTTAGGTCTTTAGGCAGGTACTCTACTGCCATGGACTGATTAGTGAGCTGCTGACCGGTGAACCGGTGAATCAGATGTACTTTGGGCACCACGCCGACCTCCCGGTAGGTGGGTATATCCTGACCGCTTCCCGAATAACCGCCTATCTCCAAATTAACCCACTCCTTTAGTCGCTCTTCTTTAAGCAGGTAAGCCAACGCTTTGACTTTCAAAAGTACATCTACTAATCTGGTTGCCGGTTGAAGCACGTCGTCAATCGCTGCGCTTATCAATTCAGGGGCAGTCATCATCGGCTACTAAGAAGCTGCGCCCAGTAGGTGAGGCACTTGTTGCAGCAGTTCAAATACCACATGCCCGGTAGCGCTTCCCAGGCCGTCTTTCGCCAAATCGTGCAACGCCTCAAACGAGCGGGTCAGGATGCTCTTCTTCGGTTCGGATTTTTGCAGTTGCGCATCAATCCGGCGCAGCTCATCATCAATATCCTCTTTTTGAGAATCAAGTTTTGGCTCCGCGACCAGCGCTTGTTTGAGTTGCGTCACCAGGTCGACTAACGAAGCCGTCTGTGCTCCAGTAACCGACTGCGTTACCTGGCTGCCGCTCGCAACATTGAGTATTGCGCCCTGGCCAGTGCTTGTAACCTGAACGGAGTTGGCACCAGTTGCGACAGTGCTCGTACTCCCCTGAGCAAAATGAAAGTTATGCTGAACAGCGCTTTTGGGTTCTGCTTCTCCTTCGAGTTGTTTGGTGCCTTCCCGGGTCACAAACATCGCCTTCATGCCGAGGGTCGAGCTAGCATGACCATCCTGCACCAACTCATTGACTATGCGGGCCACGGTTGCGCGGTCAAGGCCCAGGTGCTCTCCTAAGGCCACTGGATTGATGCTGACGGACAAAGGCTGACTAGGGGAATACTCGCAGGCAGCCTTGTATGCTGCTTCCAGGAAGTTAATTCTTTGTTGTTTGTGTTGACTGAACATGAGTTGCTTTTGGATTCTGAGCCATTCTTCAACCAAGGAGGAAGGCACGTCATTGACCAGCCTCTTTAGCCTTGGTAGGATTACATACTCGATGTGGTGCAGGAATTCACTTTCATTATTGCTCCCACCAAGAAAATAGTCGAAGTGGTGAGTCAGAAAGTCTAGTAATCGGTAAGGAGGATTCAGTTCCAGCAGTTTCTTAGTGAATGCTTCGTCATAATCAGTGAGCCTTACTGCCACTTCAAAGGTTTCAAACCCGTGCAACGTGCCATCATCTCCCAGAAAACCAAAGGGCGTCATGTGAGACATTGTAGCCCCTAAATCAGCCAAATCAAATGTCTTCTTTGCTTGGGTAGCTTCTGCCAAAGAATAGAATTTACTTATCATTAGAAAATCACTCTTGCTTAGCCCCGTGCGAAAATATATACAATCGCGTTGATATCCCGAAGAAAAATAAATTATGCATATACAACTTATCAAATGCTCTCCTTCAGTAGTGCTCCAGTCTTGCCGTGTGCTGGTGACACATGTGCCAAATCTTATTAGTGCTTTCTTCGGCGAATGATTGCCAAGAGTAGTTAGATAATGTAGCAAACCAGCTTATGCTTCATTTTACATGTTGTGAACGAGCAGTCACAGCAGGTAAAAGGGCGAGTTAGGGGCTTGTCACATTATTTGAACGAACGTTTAAAAAACGTGACAAACATCAAATATGGGAGTAGCTTTGCTCTCCATGAGTCGTTACGTCGCCTACTTCCGCGTCAGCACCGCCCGCCAGGGCCAGTCCGGCCTGGGCCTCGAAGC
>Ga0123338_10000959_pt1 | contig 28393 bp, 18 predicted proteins | sample grotaG_FD_89793 | JGI IMG/M metagenome (GOLD analysis project Ga0123338, IMG submission 89793) | Glacier valley bacterial and archeal communities from Borup Fiord, Nunavut, Canada, to study Microbial Dark Matter (Phase II) -... | ecosystem: Environmental > Aquatic > Freshwater > Ice > Glacier ...
CACGGAATATTCCATAAGGAACGGGAAGCTTGTCATAGCGGCTATAACAATATAAATCAGCATCTTTCTTGTGATTCTGTAAATGCGATTCGAAAATCCTTTTTTCAGAAAAATACTTTTCCCTGAGAACATATAATATGCTAAGAACCAGCTAATGTTGACATGAAGGAAGTACAACAGATGTTCCGGAAATACATTTGGAAAGGCATCAAGTCGAAATGCATGAAATACAACAAAACAGCCATTCAGGATCAAGAGATCAGCTAACAAATAGATCGTAAACAATTCTTTTTCGAACGATTTCATAATAAGCTATTTAGGAGATTAGAAAACCTTATACTTTATTAATAGTTTTGAATTTCAGGCGTTCAATCAATGATTTAATCCAATTAACGGTGGTCCGCTAAGACTGTTTTTTGGCAAAAATGGGCGGTATTCGGTTTGGAATTGGATGCCTTCTGGTTCCCGATCTAACAATCACGACCGCTATCGTGCAAAATTAGCGTTCGGGATGCAAATTAGAACTTCAGGGAAATCAAGGATTAAATTATTCTGAATTATGGGAGCTTTAGCATAAAAATTCTAAGAAAAACAAAAGAATTCAGATATACCGATGATGAATATTCCGATTTATACTTTTTCAAATCGCATAAATTCAGACATGTATCGTATAACCCGCACCTATTATTTTATAGCTGATCAAAATTAGCTAGCCATTAATGCACAATAAAAATTCTTTCTGCTTGTAAAAATATCAACAATCACACCATAAAATAACGTAAAATAAATATACTCAACGTAAATTTATTATCTAATATGCAATTTATTTTACAGAGAAGCATTATATTTGCCACCGAAAACATTATTCAGATCGGGTAATTATAACCCGAAAATAAAATAATTAACAGAACAGGTGAAGCCACGTTAAAATTATTTTATCCGGCATATAAAGCAGAGCATACAATAACGGATCACAATATGAAACGAACATACTTGCAGAAAAGCGCAAAAGTTAATGAAATTCCTGCAAGTGAGTTACATACGACCTTTAAGAAAACAATTTATTTCCGTATGAAGATATTACTATTACTTACTTTTTTCTTTCTTTGCACCACAGTCTCTGCAACAGATTATTATATTAGCGCATCCGGAAATGATGCAAATACAGGACTTACGATTTCTACTCCCTGGAAAACGATAACTAAGGTTAATTCTGCATTTGCGAATATGAAACCGGGCGACCAAATATTATTTAACCGGGGTGATACATTTTATGGTTCTTTGGTCATTTCTAAATCTGGCACTTCAGGCTCACCGATAACTATTGGTGCTTATGGAGCTGGTGAAAAACCTATTATAACCGGATTTACAACTGTGACTGCATGGACAAATCTTGGTAACAATATCTGGGAAAGTGCCAATGCCGTATCCCCCCTTTCAACCTGCAATATGGTTGTGATAAATGGATTGAATACCCCGATGGGGAGATATCCTAAGACAAGTTTTTTAACTTATCAAAGTCACTCAGGAAATACAACTATTACAAGTAGCAGTTTAACAGGTAATCCAAACTGGACAGGAGCAGAAATTGTAATAAAGAAAGAACGTTGGGCACTTGAAACGGGGATAATTACCAGTCAGTCAGGAAGTACTCTTACTTATACAGACGGTTCATTATATACACCAACGGACGGATTTGGTTTCTTTATTCAAAATGATATAAAAACACTTACTTCTCAAAATGAATGGTATTATAATTCATCAACCAGAAAATTACTAATTTATTCGACAAGTTCTCCAACAAATGTACAAGTTGCGACAATTGATTATCTGATCAGTGGAAATGCACGGAGTTATTTAACTGTCGATAATATAACTTTGCAAGGAGTAAATTCATCAGCAATTAGTATTAGTAGCTCAAATTATATTACAATAACGAATTGCCAAATATTATATGCTGGGGTTGATGGAATCATCATGCCAACAATTTCAACTTATTTCGCGGCAAGAAATAATACTATTCAGTATTGCAATAATCACGGTATTACATGTGGGAATGGAACCAATACAACAATTGAGCATAATACTTTATCAAAAGTAGGAATAATCGAAGGAGTAACGCAGACTTATAATTTGGGAAGTATAACAATTGGGAATGCAAATAATTCTTTAGTACAGTATAATAAAATAGATAGTAGCGGATATCATGGAATCTTCTTTACTGGTACTAATACGATATTAAAAAACAATTTTATTAATAATTCACTTTTAATTAAGGATGATGGTGGAGGAATATACACATCGGGAGCAGGTGTAGGCAGAGAAATAAATGGAAATGTCATAATAAATACAATTGGCAAAACTGCTGGAACTAATGCCACCAATGATAATGCTTCTCATGGAATTTATACTGATACTTATTGTGACCATGTAACAATAATTAACAATTCAATTGCAAGCAGTGGAGGGTCAGGAATATTTATAAGTGGTTCACATGATTATACTATTAATAATAACACAGTTTATAACTGTGGGAATACTGGGTTTAGCAAATCACAAATAGAATTGAACTTTTTGGGGTATAGTACTGTCAGAAATTTAGCAATGAATAACAATATTTTCTTTGCTAAAGAAACATATCAATTATGCTTCTTTTATTATAGTCAAGCTAATTCTGCCGATATTAAATTATATGGAAGTGGAAACAATAATTATTGGGCCAGACCTACTAATGATAACCTTGTGTTCATGATTCAATCTCCCGATAATCCATATCCAGGCACTTATTATAATTTGGCAGCATGGCGAACTTTTACAGGAAATGATGCTAATTCAAATAAGGCTCCAATTGCAATTACAAACGCAAATAATATACAATTTATTTATAATGAATTAATAAATAATAAAATAATAACTCTACCAAGTCCAATGATTGATGTCAAAGGAGTCAAATTTGCTGGTAGTATTGTATTGTTGCCTTTTACTTCGGCAGTTCTTATGGTAGATCCCAATCCGGACCTACCCACTGACCCAATGTACATCAAATCATCGGTCAGGAACACAACTCCTTCTTTAATTGAAATGACCTATGACCTGAGTCTGGCCAATATCGTTCCAGCCACATCGGCATTTACAGTCCTGGTAAATGCTGCCGCAAGAGCAGTGAATGCTGTGGCAATCTCAGGAACTAATGTTCATTTAACCCTTGCCAGCGCGATCGCTTTTGGTGATGTAGTTACCGTCGCTTATACAAAACCGGCATTGAATCCGTTGCAAACATCTTCGGCAGGACAGGCTGCATCGGTCACCGCCCAGGCTGTGACCAATAATATCAGCGCCCCTGTTCCTTTATACATCAGCGCTGCTGTGGGAAATACAGCTCCTTCGTTGGTCGAAATGAATTACAACCTGAGCCTGGCCAATATCGTACCTGCCACATCGGCATTTTCAGTTCTGGTAAATGCAGCCGTAAGAGCAGTCAGTGCTGTTGCGATATCAGGAACTAAAGTTCAGTTAATCCTTGCCAGTGCGATCGCTTATGGTGACGTTGTTACTGTATCTTATACAAAACCTGCATTGAATCCGTTACAAACATCTTCTGCAGGACAGGCTGCATCGGTAACTGCCCAGACTGTGACCAACAGTATCAATCCTCCGGTTCCGGTATATGTCAGCGCGGCTGTCGGGAATACAACCCCTTCGCTGATTGAAATGACCTATGACCTGAGTCTGGGCAATATCGTACCTGCCACATCTGCATTTTCGGTTCTGGTAAATTCTGCCGCAAAAGCAGTGAATACTGTTGCTATCTCAGGAACAAAAGTTCAGTTAACCCTTGCCAGTGCCATCGCTTTTGGAGATGTTGTTACCGTGGCTTATACAAAACCTGCGGTGAGTCCGTTACAAACAACTTCGGCCGGACTGGCTGCATCTGTTTCCGCGCAGGCTGTGACCAACAGCATAAATCCTCCGGTTCCGCTTTATGTCAGCTCGGCAGTAGGGAATGCAAATCCTTCGCGGATCGAAATGACCTACAACCTGAGTCTGGCCAATATCGTTCCAGCCACATCGGCATTTACAATCCTGGTAAATTCTGCTGCTAGAGCAGTGAATGCTGTTGCAATCTCAGGAACCAAAGTTCAGTTAACGCTTGCCAGTGCGATCGCTTTTGGTGATGTTGTCACGGTAGCATATACAAAACCTGCCGTGAGTCCGTTGCAAACAGCTTCGGCCGGACTGGCTGCATCTGTCACCGCACAGGCAGTGACCAACAGTATCAATCCTCCGGTTCCGGTATATGTCAGTTCAGCAGTGGGGAATACAACTCCTTCGCTGGTCGAAATGACTAACAACCTGATTCTGGCCAATATCGTACCTGCCACATCCGCATTTACGGTTCTGGTTAATTCTGCCGCAAGAACAGTGAATGCTGTTGCAATCTCGGGAACCAAAGTTCAGTTAACCCTTGCCAGTGCGATCGCTTTTGGTGATGTTGTTACCATAGCTTATACAAAACCTGCCGTGAGCCCTCTGCAAACATCTTCAGCCGGACAGGCTGCATCTGTTTCTGCGCAGGCTGTCACCAATAATATCAGCGCCCCTGTTCCGGTATATGCCAGCGCTGCTGTCGGGAATCCGGCTCCTTCGCTGATCGAAATGACTTATAACCTGAGCCTGGCCAATATTGTACCTGCAACATCGGCATTTACGGTTCTGGTAAATTCTGCCGCAAGAGCAGTGAGTGCTGTTGCAGTCTCGGGAACTAAAGTTCAGTTAACCCTTGCCAGCGCGATCGCTTTTGGGGATGTTGTTACGGTGGCTTATACCAAACCTGCTGTGAGTCCGTTGCAAACTTCTTCGGCAGGACAGGCTGCATCGATTATTGCACAGGCTGTGACCAATAATATCAACGCTCCGGTTCCGGTATATGTCAGCGCGATAGTCGGGAATACAGCTCCTTCGCTGATCGAAATGACCTATGACCTGAGCCTGGCCAATATCGTACCTGCCACATCTGCATTTACGGTTCTGGTAAATTCAGCCGCAAGAACAGTGAGTGCTGTTGCAATCTCGGGAACCAAAGTTCAGTTAACCCTTGCCAGTGCGATCGCTTTTGGTGATGTTGTTACCGTGGCTTATACAAAACCTTCGGCGAGTCCGTTACAAACAGCTTCGGCAGGAATGGCTGCATCGGTCGCTGCACAGGCTGTAACCAATAATGTCAGCGCTCCCGTTCCGTTATATGTCAGCGCTGCAGTCGGGAATGCAACTCCTCCACTTCTTGAAATGACTTATAACCTGAGCCTGGCCAACATCGTACCTGGTACATCTGCATTTACGGTCCTTGTAAATTCTGCTGCGAGAGCAGTAAATTCAGTCGTCATATCAGGAACCAAAGTTCAGTTAACCCTTGCCAGCGCGATCGCTTTTGGTGATGTTGTTACCGTGGCTTATACAAAACCTGCTGTGAGTCCGTTACAAACAATTTCGGCAGGACAGGCAGCATCGATCACCGCACAGGCAGTAACCAATAATATCAGCGCACCCGTTCCGGTATATGTGAGCGCTGCTGTCGGAAATACAGCTCCTTCGCTGATCGAAATGACCTATGACCTGAGCCTGGCCAATATCGTGCCTGCCACATCGGCATTTACGGTTCTGGTAAATGCTGCCGCAAGAGCAGTGAGTGCTGTTGCAATCTCGGGAACCAAAGTTCAGTTAACCCTTGCCAGCGCGATCGCTTTTGGTGATGTTGTTACGGTAGCCTATACAAAACCTGCCGTGAGTCCGTTGCAAACTTCTTCGGCCGGACTGGCTGCATCAGTCACCGCACAGGCTGTAACCAATAATATCAGCGCGCCGGTTCCGGTATATGCCAGCGCTGCTGTCGGGAATACAGCTCCTTCGCTGGTCGAAATGACCTATGACCTGAGTCTGGACAATATCGTACCAGCCTCATCCGCATTTACGGTTCTGGTTAATTCTGCCGCAAGAACAGTGAATGCTGTCGCAGTCTCGGGAACTAAAGTTCAGTTAACACTTGCCAGTGCGATCGCTTTTGGTGATGTCGTTACCGTAGCTTATACGAAGCCTACCGTAAGTCCTTTACAAACATCTTCAGCCGGACAGGCTGCTTCGATCACCGCCCAGACTGTAACCAATAATATCAGCGCTCCCGTTCCGGTATATGTTAGCGCTGCTGTCGGGAATGCAACTCCTTCGCTGGTCGAAATGACTTATAACCTGAGCCTTGCCAATATCGTACCTGCCACATCTGCTTTTTCGGTTCTTGTAAATTCTGCCGCAAGAGCAGTGAATGCTGTTGCCATCGCTGGGACGAAAGTTCAGTTAACCCTTGCAAGCGCGATCGCTTTCGGTGATGTTGTTACCGTAGCTTATACAAAACCTCCCGTGAGACCTTTGCAAACAGCTTCGGCCGGACAGGCTGCATCGGTTACCGCACAGGCTGTGGCGAATAGCACCAATCCAACAGGTATTAATGGATCGCACTTTGTTCCTGTTTGGCAAGGCGAAAACGGAACGAACCATATGAACCTGATCGTTGTATCGGCAACGCTGGAAAGCCTGCCACTATCTGTAAATGATGAAATTGCAGTATTCAGTGGTTCACGATGTGTAGGCTCCATGATATTGACGGAATCAATTAACCCAGCGTTAAACAGTACATTTCTTGCAATCCCCGCGTCGCAGGACGATGGTTCGAACAATGGCTTTATTAATAATGATTCAATTATATTTAAGATTTGGGATCATACAAATCAGCGGGAAATGGGAATAACTGTTGTCAAATACAAGAACGACCTTCCAACATGGCTTACCAGTGGAAAATATTCTTCCGAAGCTACTTCCGTCGTTGAAATTGCAACTTTTACCGAAAATACGCAAACCATTACATTGTTGCAAGGTTATAACCTGATCTCAACGAATATATCCCCTGAAAATCCGAATGTAAGTACTGTCACAAAACAACTGATGGATCAGGGTGAACTGATCAAAGTACAGGATGAAGCGGGTAATTCGTTCGAGAACTGGGGTAGCTTTGGAGGTTGGATCAATAAAATTGGGTCCTTCGAAAGCACCGAAGGATACAAGATCAAGGTTGCGAATAATTGCACGCTTCGGGTAACAGGCAGACCCATTGTCCTGCCGCTTGATATCCCCTTAAAGTCAGGATGGAATATTATTTCGTTTCCCCGTACCGATTTGGTGGATGCGATGGATATTATTCAATCACTGATAGATCAAAATAAATTGATCAAGGTTCAGGATGAAGCCGGAAATTCAATCGAGAACTGGGGAATATTTGGAGGATGGAAAAATGCAATTGGCAATTTTATCCCCGGGAAAGCATACAAGGTAAAATCGAATTCGGATGCAGTTATTTCCATTCACGAGAACTACCTTAAATCGGCTGCGATTCCTGTCACTGCAGCTAAAGCTGAATATTTTTTAACAAAAATTGAAGGCAATGGAACGGATCATATGAATATTAACATCGTTGGTTTGCAGGAAGCCGGAATATCCATTGGGGATGAGCTGGCTGCTTTTGATGGCGATGTTTGTGTCGGATCATTAAAAATTACAAAAAATAATATATTTGAAGGAACGGCAGGTTTAGTTGCTTCTGCTTCGTCGGACGCTCAAAAACCGGATGGGTTTAAAGAAGGGAGCATCATCCGGATCGTTGGATGGAATAAGTTGACCAATAAAGAATTTCAGGTTCAGCCAGAACTATTAAACGGACAACTGAATTTCAAGAAAGAAGCAAGTGTACTTATCAGAATGAAAGCGTTAACTCCTGATGCCAAAAACATTGATGATCGTATCAAAACTGAAGTATATCCAAATCCAAACAACGGCAAATTTACAGTTCGATTATCCGCGATTCCTGAAGACAGAAGCCGGATTGAGATTATGGATATTTCTGGTAGAAACATCCTGTCAAGGGGCATCGTAGAAACAGCAGAAGAATTTAACCTGGATCATCAGCAGCCGGGGATCTACATTGTAAAAACAATAATTGGTTCGAGTCAAACGAATCATAAACTAATCATCTATTAGCAGAGTCGTTTTAATTCAAAGAAAGATTCATATATGTGGCATTCGTTTTCATAACGCGGATGTCACGCCTGTGTTATTTTCTTTGATTGTCATTGCGAGGAGCGTGTATTATTTGTTCAAAGAACATTCATGTACGACGAAGCAATCTCATCTTAGGGAGTAGGGCGTCAATTTTTTTTGACCTTGCTTTTACATGAGATTGCTTCGCTTCGCTCGCAATGACAGCTCCGTAAAAATGATCTCGTTTGACTGTCATTGCGAGGAGCGTTCTCCTCAGGACTGTCATTGCGAGAAGCGAGTATTATTTCCTTCTTAGCAAAATCCAAATGCGACGAAGCAATCTCAACTTAGGGAGAAGGATTCAAAAAACACCGGACCCCGGCATCGGTGCGGGGGGATTGCTTCGCTTCGCTCGCAATGACAGCTTGGTCGTAGTACCTTCTCCACGCAACCCCGTTCCGACTGATTAATCCAAATCTTCAAACAAATCCCGCCATTCCTGGTTGAATGCATTGATTAAATCCAACTTCTTTTGACGTGAACCTGCTTTGATCTGTTTTTCCCGGACGATTGCCTCCCCAATATCGAAAAAAGCCTCGTAATATACCAGTTCGTCAGCGTTATATTTTGCCGTAAACGAATAGGGATACATCTTGTTTTTATGTTCCCAAATCCGTTTTCGTAACGCAGATGTTACTCCGGTATAAAGCACCGTATGGTTTTTGTTGGTTACGATATAAGTATGATAGGTTTTGAATTCCATCTGATTACTCCTGCGGGTCTGTCATTGCGAGAAGCGTTCATCACCAAGACTGTCATTGCGAGGAGCGTGTATTATTTCCTTCTTAGTCCAATCAAAATGCGACGAAGCAATCTCATCTTCTTAAGCTGTCATTGCGAGAAGCGTGCATTATTTATTCAAAGAACAATCATGTGCGACGAAGCAACTGTCATTGCGAGAAGCGTGCATCATTCTTTTATAGAATAATCATATGCGACGAAGCAATCTCAACTTCTTAAGCAGGTTGCCAATTCTTTTTTGACCTTGCTTTATACCTGAGATTGCTTCGCTTCGCTCGCAATGACAGCTCCAGAAAAATGATCCCCTTTGACTGTCATTGCGAGAAGCGTGCATCCTCAGAATTGTCATTGCGAGAAGCGTGCATCATTCGTTTATAGAATAATCATATGCGACGAAGCAATCTCATTTTAGGGAGCAGGGTGCCAATTCTTTTTTGACCTTGCTTTATACATGAGATTGCTTCGCTTCGCTCGCAATGACAGTTGTTTCTCGTTGAGGTACTTTTGGAAAATTAATTGCCCGCCACTTATGCTGAAAATAAATACTAATCAACCGCGGTGAGGTGATTTGAAATTATACGTTGAATATATACGTTTCCATGCTGGTCGAGATTGTAAATGATAAACCAGATGGTTTGTTTATTTCGTTTGTAGTTATAAACCTTTTGTCCGTATCGTTTATGGGTAGGAAATTGTGCATTAAAATGGAAGGTTCTAGTGTCCAATTTGTCACAAGTCACTCTAATATCGGAGACATATTTTATCGCGTGTTCAATTGCCAGGGGATGTTTAACCCAACTCACTAAACCTGTTAAAATATCGGATAGATTTTCTATTGCTTGTCGGCTATAAAATACCATTTTCCTTACAATATGAATCTATATTCTCCTTTACTTGTTTTTCAAATTCATCACCAGTGACATATCCTTCGGGCACAACTCCATTATCAGCAGGGTTTTCAAATTCGACACCTTTACGGTAACGACGTAAATCGCTTATGATTTTTTTCCCATTGCGCGTATTGTCATCTATTTTTACTGTGTGTATCATTCTGCTTTGAGTTTGTAAATCGATAAAATACCATACGAATTTACACTATTCGTTTTAAAATGCAACTATTCCATGAAAGATTTTCCCTCTAATTATTTATCACTCCCCTACAGATTCACCTCAATCAATTCCATTGTATCCCGGATCCCGAATCGTACCTCTCGGGAGCTCTTTCGACGATGCCCCAAACAACACCGACATGTCCCGAGAACGAAGTGATTCGGGATTCTTGTCATTGCGAGGAGCGAACAATATTATTTATTGCTGTCATTTGCGACGAAGCAATCTCAATCATTGGAAACTTAACCAAATACTCAATCACTATCTTGGGGTCCGAAAAACGGGCGAAGAGAGACGTTAGTCATATAAACAAATGGATTCAATGAACAGCTGAAGTAATCACATTAGCTTTGGTGCGATCTATTTGATAAATCAAAGTTGTTCTCATTTTGTTTACTCCAACTTCATTTGTTTTACTTATATTATCAATTAACATATTTGAAAAAATCGTTGCACCAGTTTCGTTCATATGTACAACATCTCTAAAATATCTAGGATTATTGGTGAATGTTGAATCTTTTGCATAATCATAAAACATGATATTATTTTTTTCCGCAATCTCTTGCCCAAGCTTTACTGAATAATCTGGATGATCAAATTTTGTATAATAAGGTGAACAGACTATATAGAGTTTAATTTTTGACTGAATACAATCTTGAATAAATGACTCATATGCTTTTATTTTGATGCTATCTATTACATATTTAGTCGAACTACTATCAATTTGAACTGGACCATTCCATGTCTGTATTAATGGGACATATCCCTTAAAATCACCTCTTCTTTTTTTATTAAATTCAGTATTACCAACCGCAATTGTGAACAATAATGAATTGTAAGGGTATATATGAGATAACAGTTTATATTTCTCAAATCTACTTTTTAGTTCTATTATTGATCTCATTTCCGGATGCCCATCATAATATGGCAGCAAAGAAGTAAGTCCATCATAACTAATTCTATTTAGCTTAAATTCGCCGTACGTAAAATCTAATATCACAACTTTAGGAGAATATCTTTTTAAAACGCCTTTAAGCACAGCAGAATGGTATAGAATAAAGTTGCCATCGCGTCCAACATTGTATGAGGAAAGATTTAATCGTTTCTCGAAAACATTAGGATCGTAGTGATGATTTGCTCTTGATGAACCAAATATTAATATATCAGCTGTTGTTTTTTCAATTGAATAAGTTGTTCTATATTGCAAACCACTTTCCTGATTAAAATAAAAGTAACTAAAAATACTGCCAATAGAGTAGTCAAGAATTAATACCATTGCGAGAAGAGCGATAAATTTTAAAAAAAAATATTCAATCGGATTATTTTTGATTTTATAAAATAATGAGTTTATCATGCCTGATATATTTTAAAATTGGAAATAAATAAATTGTCCACCATCAAAGACACCAAACAGCATTATAAGAATTATAATTAAAGCATATGACAGATTGCGAACCACCCAGCTATTGTTGGTAAAAAAAGAAAACTCACCTTTATAAAACTCCATTTTAAACTCAACAAATAACAATATAAATATTCCTAAAAAAGAATAGATCATAATAGAAATATTTTCAACATAAATAGATCCTCCAAATGTTGAGATTTTCTTAATGATTATAAAAGCATCATTTACATCATTGGCTCTAAAAAATATAAATGCAAAACAGGACAACGTAAAAGTGACTAAGATTTGTAATAAGTGATTTAAGCGGGGTAGTTTCTCAATACCAGTTAGTCTATTTATTTTGTTTCTAATTCTTTGAGAAATAATAGCAAAAATCAAATAGAAACCGTTTAGCGCTCCCCAAATAATATAAGTCCAATTGGCACCATGCCATAAACCGCTGATGAGAAAAACTAAAAACAAATTGAAATACAAACGTGGAATTGAGACCCTATTGCCGCCAAGTGAAATATACAAATAATCTTTAAACCAGGTAGCCAACGAAATATGCCATCGCTTCCAAAACTCAGAAATGTTTCTTGCTAAAAAGGGTCGATTGAAATTAGTCATTAATTTGAACCCCATAACTTTTGCTGCACCAATTGCAATATCTGAATAACCAGAAAAATCACAATATATTTGAAATGCAAAGAATATTGTAGCTAAAATAAGGGTCTTTCCATTATGTTCTGCTGCATTGTTATAAACTACATTTATATAGATCGCCAATCTGTCAGCAATTACTAATTTTTTAAATAAACCCCAAAGCATTAATTTGAGACCGTCTACAACTCTTTCGTATTCAAAATCATATTTTTCTCTGAACTGATGCAGTAGGTTTTGAGGTCGCTCAATTGGTCCGGCAACAAGTTGAGGATAAAACATTACATACAATGAATAAATGCCAAAATGTTTTTCTGCTTTTTGTCGACCACGGTAAACTTCTATATTGTAACTCATTGCTTGAAAAGTGTGAAAAGACAAACCTATTGGCAAAAGGATGGATAAGTATGGAATCGGATTTGATAAACCAAAACCATGCATTAAGAAAGAAAAGTTATGATTTAGAAAATTATAATACTTGAAAATTGCAAGCACACCAATATTAGCTACTAAACTAAATATCAAAAACAGTTTCCGCCGCTTTCCATCTGCATTTTCGATGTATCTACCTGCAAAATAATCTATCACAATCGTAAATCCCAAAATCAATATATAAATTGGAACAAAGGCCATATAAAAATAACAGCTACTTAGCAATAGCAAAAGCCATCTTCGGTTATAAGGCAACGCAAAATACAATGACGTTACAATAATGAAAAAAAATACAAAGTGAAGTGAATTAAAAAGCATAGTATGTCAAATTACCGTTTTCGTATTGTTTGTCATATTTTTAATAGTTAAGCAAATAACGAGGAATATAAATTGATGTTATGTTTTTCAGTTTTAATAATTCAATGGCAAACTAAGTTAATACAGTGCATTATTTTTATGGTTTAGATATCAAAATAATAGGTCTTCTATGTAAAAATTTGGACATATCCCTTGATGAACTATTCTGGAAGCGATCTTCAATAAATTATCCTCAATCAATTCCTTAGATTCCCAGATATGCTAATTCAAAGATACCAAATCCAGAGAGTTTACTACGTGTCTAGAGAACCAAGTGATTCTGGATTCGGAACTCTAATTTTGAAAACTTACCCTAAATACTCAAGCGCATCATTGGGTTGCAATACAACAACAGTTGCAAGCATCTGTATACCATTGGGTCGGAATTGATTTTAGTTAAGTCACTTTTCGTAAATTGCAATTCCTACACTCATTCGTAAACCAATTTTATTAATTGAGTTGCTGATAATCTCCATTATTACATTGTTTAATACGCCTTACAAAATTGGCAAAATCATTGTGAAAAATTTGTTTTTGGTATTGAGCCTGCTTGACTATTCCTTGTAATTATCATATATTTCTCTATAATGATGGCCAAAATAAATTTAATATTGCCAATTAGGTAGCGTTTCCACATACGACGGGGCTCTTTGAACAAGCGATATATCCATTCTAAACCGAGTTTAATGATCCATTGTGGAGCGCGATTTATGGTTCCGGCATAAAAATCAAAAACTGCACCTATGCAACAAACATGGCCGACCTGCAATTCATTAAAATATTGATAAGCCCACTTCTCTTGTTTTGGGGCTGTCATGCCAACAAACAAAACATCAGGCTGAAATGTATTAATAAGCCCAACCATTACTTGACTTTCTTCTATAGTAAACTCTTTCTTATAAGGGGGTGAGTAGGTTTGAATCTTTACATTGGGGTATTCCTTGAAAGCACGATCTTTTATTTTTATCAGAGTAGTTTCGTTGCTGCCTAAAAAAAAACATTTACCATAAGTCTGTTTAATGCGCTCCATCTCGTAAAAAAACAGATCAGCACCTGCAATTTTTTGAAGTTTTTGACCTGTTAACCATCGGATAGACCATACGACACTCACTCCATCTGGAATTAATACATCGCTATTTAATAAAGCATTCTGATAAAGTTGATCATAATGAAGTAAATTAAAACAATGTGCATTTATGGTATTTATTAATAGCTTAGTGCTAGCTAATGCTGTCAGATTGTTTTTATATATATTAAATGTTGCGAGCCTTACAAACATAAGTCTAAGTCTATTACTTAATTTTGCATTTTTACCGCTAATTCATAGATTTTGTTCAACTTTACCACATAACTGCCAACATCATAATTCTCTGCGATGGTTTTGGCTGCGTTACATGATAGTTTTTGGTATAGTATTCGATCTAAAAGAATTAATTTTAGCTTTTCAAACAAATCATGAGGATTTCTTTTTTCTACCAGAATGCCATTAACTTGATGTTTAACTAAATATTTCATTGATGCGTCATCGGTAACTACTGGTAGAACACCAGCAGCCATTGTTTCAAGCAGAGCCATTGGAAGACCTTCTCCATAGCGTGATGGCAATAAAAAGATATCTGATTTATTGATAACATCCATTTTTGCATCACCTGTAACTATACCATAAAATTCAAAATCAGGACCAAGCAATTTTTCACAATCAGTGACAAAATGATCTTTCAATGGACCTGTACCACAAAGAAAAAAGCGGAAATCTATTTTGTCCTTCAATAATCGAAAAGCTTCTATAATATCATCCACACCCTTACTTTCATGTATGCGACCTAAAAACAGCACAATGGGTTTATTGGAAGACAATTGCTTTTGACTTGTTTTATATAGGGCTACATCAATACTATTGCAAAGCACTTTAGCTGAAGAGTAGTTGTATTTATCACTAATTGATTCCCTTTCTATTTCACTCAATACAACAACTTGCTCACTGTGTTTAAAAAGTGATTTGGAGAGTTTCTTGAAAAAAAGATTATTAGATCCATTCATCAGAAAAATGCCACCATGTAGATGCAATACAACCGGAACATGCATCAGTCTGCACCATAAATTAATCAAATATTCCCGTAAAACTCCATTAGGATTCATTGGTAGGTTCTGATGAACGAGATTTATTTTATTATTTTTTAGCACTATTGGGAAGAGGATCATTTGCTTTAATAACTGAAGAAGCCACATAACTTTGTTTCGCTTTTTATCAGGCCTACCCAATAGATAATGGAAATAATTATGTAGCCTATTGTTTAAGATGATGGATTGTACAACTGTTGAAACACCGCTAACATTTTGATCAGGGTTTAAACTTGGAGCGGTAATTAGAATGTTCATAAGTATGCAATTTAAATTGTTATTTGCTATATATTTACCATACTAAATATACAGACTTGATTAATTTGCCAAGATCTAAATCGTATAACTGCCAGTAAGATTATTAATATTGATAACCCCATACATTTTAACGATACGATGATCAATTTCTGTTCCGGTAAAAATCAATTCAGAATTGCTTCGTGAAAACTTAAGTGCTGCAGTTGAAGATATTGTAATAACTTTTGTTGGATGATAGTCTAAAAGATCAAAAAGCTGAAAAGGTATTGGTTGATCAATAATTAATGCTTTGCCAAAATATTTCCTGTAATTAGTTTTTTCAGCATAATGAGTTTTAATTATTAAACGTTCTTCATCTATGTTGATTAGGATTTTTTTATAAATTTCTATTTTCTCCAATTCAGGTATTGTGCCATCTTCATCCTGGGCGATCGGCTGAGTTAGTAGTATCGAAGTGTAATTATGCAAACACTCAACTATCGACCTATCGATCGAAAACAATCTCATTATATCACATTTTTCATTCTCACTTTTTGCTTTCCACAAATTTCTAATATTGATGACCTCGACTTTATCTATCAATGCCTCTGGTAATGCAGCTTCGCCTGTTAAAAAGATCTTTTTTACTTGATTACTATAGCCATATGGAATATACTTTACATTTAAATAGAAGGTGAACAGCGACCAGATTGAAATTTTATTCATTAACGATTTTTGCCTTTTTATAAAAAAATGTTCTGATTTATAGTTAAATATTCCATCTTCTATTAAAACAATCCCTTTGTTCCAATACAAGACTGAGATGCTTAATTCATCATTTCCATACACTGAAATATATTTTCTAAATTTTCTATTGAATAAATATCTGATAAATTCGAAATTCGAAATGAGAAATTGTACTAATCGTGCATATATTCCTGAAAATACACCCAGCCCAGTTTTTATATAAAAAACACTTAAACCTTGTTTTTTCATAGATTCTATAATAGGTTTTGGTATTCTATCATATAACACAAAATCTATTTCTTCCCAATTCTTTTTTATCAATAAAAACAGGAATAATGAGTACAAGGATGTTGCAATAAACAATGAGTTTTTACTTGCCATAGATGTTCAATAATCTAAAAGTTCTTTTTCTTTAATGATGGTCTTAATATATAATTGTTCAGCAATATAAAAATCTAAAGGTGTATCAATATCAATCGATTCAATCTCATCAAATAGAACAAACTGAGGTTTTTTTCCGATAATATTTCGATATTTAATGAGATTATCCCGAGATATAATACTTATTCCAAAGTTGAGGGCTATAATGTCAGGTAGATCTTGAGAATTTGGAGCAGAAGAAGGGTCATAATTTACAGGTTTATTATCCAGCCAAAGGAAATCCTTTACCAGCGAAACGGATGCTAAACAATCATTCTCTGTTGATTCTTTATATTTTATGATGCATTTTGAAATCGTTTTAGGTTTAACAAATGGAGACGTAACAGGACAATAAACAAATATATCTGTATCCGTAGTTTTACCCAAATATTCAAAAAAATCGCTCCCGGAACACTTAGAAGATGCATAATAATCTTCCCGTCTATGATATTTCAACCCAAATTGCGATGCAATATCCATAGCCTTTTCAGAATCTGTATTAATAACAATTTCATCAATTTCAGGAACTAATAACAAATTACGAATTTTAAGGTCTAAAAGAGACGTACCAGCAAACGGTCTTAGATTTTTATCATTTACTCTTACAGAACCCTTGCGAATTGGAATAACAGCTGTTACTTTCATAATTTTTTGAATTTAAATTTAATAATAATAGAATTTGATTTGCTTGAATGTGTTATAAACTAAGTATGCTGATTGAAAGGTTATTGATTTTTTATTAAAAAACATTAACACTTCTTACTATGCTAAATTATACTTGAGAAAGTTTGATATTAATTCACCGTAATTTTCAAAATTAAATTTATTAATTCCCAATCTTCTACCATTTTCGCCAACTTTATTCGCCATTGAAATGTTGCGCTCAATGATTTTCATTATTGCAGAATATGCTTCAGGAGTATATTCTGCAGCCAAAAAGGCATTAACTTTATGTTCAAAATGACGGCCTACTTCTCCTACATTTCCTGTTATTATTGGACGACCGGAAGCCAGGTATTCACCAATCTTATGTGGAAATCGCGCTGTATCTTGCTTTTTTTGTCGCAACGGAATTAATAAAGCCAATGCATTTTCGTAATAGAAGGTTAGTTCACAATGGGAAAGATTGCTCAAAATATTTATATCTGCAAATAAATTTAGCTCTTTAATTAATTGATTTACCTTTATAAATCCTTCAAGTGGGCCACTTAATATTAAGTAAAGCTTAGAATCACCCCCTTTATTGGAGAATAATTTATAACTTCTAATTATAAAATCAATTACTGGAAAATATACAACATTCCCGCAATACAGAAAATATCTATTTGTTGAACTTATACCTAAATTTCTATTCATCTTGGACTGGCTAAAATCAGCAAGTATTGGTATTATGAGGATGGGTTTTCTGAAATGAATAACCTTATTTAAAATATATTTGCTTATAGGCAAGATACCATCAACAAAGTATCCAAAAAATTTATCAAATAGAAAATAATCTATTTTTCTTAACAGATTTACGTTTTCAAAGAAAAGATGCCATTCAGTAATTAAAACGATAGTTTTATAATTAAGTATTTTGGCATATAAAACATTTAGCAAAAACAGCGGAAAGTATGTATAACCGATGAATATATAGTTACTCCGATTATTATTGTAATTTTCGTTCAAAATGCGATATAAGTCTAAAAGGTTCTTCCAAATTTGTACCAATCCTTTCTCGGGAAAGATATAAGCATTAATTTCGCCTTCGGTGCTATATCTATATTTACTCTTTAGTCCTCTAAATCCTAAAATATTATTAATAATAGTTACTGAATGTCCCTCTTTCATTAACACCTTGGCTATTAATCCATTCTTTGAATTATTCGCTGAAAACATCAAGGGATAATTGTCCGTCACTCCTAAAAAAACTATATTATTTTTCATTCAATTAATTTCCTTATTACTTTGCAAGGATTTCCAGCAGCTATTGAATCAACTGGAATACTTTTTGTTACAACGCTATTCGCTCCGATAACACTATTTTGGCCGATTGTCACTCCCTTTAATACAACACAATTAACCCCCAACCAAACATTATCCTCTATTATTACATCTGCTGGTTCTCCACTACGAGGATCATCCAAATGCCAGTCCGAATCAGTAATAAGGGTATTAGCTCCACAACGAACGTTGTTACCGAGTTTTATATATTTAAAAGCACCTATCACCGTACCACTAAAACCGCAGTTGTTTCCAATTTCAATTCTTGAGTTATAGCTTGACATCATTGTTGAAATCGAACAGGGCCGATTTATACCAATTAGATTTGAGTTTTTTCTAGACCTAAACTGGCAGTTATTGCCAATGCTGATGTTTGTTCCTGGAAATCTCTCAAAATAGCATTTCCCATCAAACTCCGCATTCTTTCCCAGTTTTACTCCCCACCAAAAAGCATATATAATATTGAGTCCACCTAATAAAAAATGTAATTTTCGGATAATAATATTAATCGTATGAGACAAATTTCGATATTGCATGCTTTTAAGTTTTGTCTATATTTAGTTGGGCCATATTTTCATAAATAGAGATAATAGTTGCAAAAGCAATGACCGGAATTGATGTAATCTCAATCGAATATAAAAACGAAGCTAACAGCGTAAATGGTAAATATATTCTTAAAAGACTGCTTTTTATAAGCCCACTTTTCCCTTTAGCTCTTTGCCTGCAATAATTGTACCATTGAATAACAGCAATTACAAATAGAATAAACCCTAAAACACCACTTAATGCGAATTGTTTGATTAATCCAGATCTGCTATTGGTTAAATTATTAAATTCCATAGAAGAATTATCTTTGCTTTCAATATAGCTCATTTTGACATTATTACTAAATCCCTGTATACCATAACCCCAAATAATCTGCAACGGATCATTTTCAATAAAATCCGCAAAAATATATTGAAATCCTTTAATTTTCCCCCAATTACCGATGTCATTCAATATAATGTTCCTTGAATCAGTTACTTCGTTCTCATAGACATCGTTAAGATTTGCTCTGAATTCACCTGCAGAAGAATATTCATAATACATATTCCAAGCCTTATAGAAACCAAAAATACCTACAAAAATAAAAAAAATAAAAAACAAGTATCTTCCCATATTAATCTGAAAAGCTGTTTTTTTTATATATAAAAAAAAGGCTAAATATAACATCATTAGAATTGTTACGGCCAATATTGTTTTGGAATCTACAGTTGCAAATTGCAAAAATGTGATAAACAATAATAGTAGATAAGACTTATTTTTAGTTACAATCCACATGAGGATTAATAGTAAGGAAATTAGCGAAGCATACCAGGAGGTTAAATGACTTCCATCTGGACCAAATGTACCAGAAGCAACATCATCCAAGGCTGCAATCCATTCTAATTGTTCACCGTAACCATCAATGAAAAAAACTGAGGGCGGAGGCAATAATTCTAAAACCTGAAGAAAGGAGACAGCAGTTTGAAGAATAGCAACTGCTATAAATAAATTTAAAAATTTTGAATAATGGAAGTATTTAAGGCTTTTTTCCTGCATCAAAAAATACATAAGGAAAAAAGAACTTAGAGATATAATTACAAAGGGAGATTGCAATTGAATAACAGAACTTATTAATGTAAGAAGAAGGAAAAATAACCAGATGACAATAAATCTTTGCTTTAATATATTTCTTGGAATTTTATTTTGAAATATAAAAAAGACAACGACTAACAAAAAAGATGGCTTTACGATATATCTTGATAAAAAATCAACTGAAATATAACCCTGCCCCAAAAAATAACCGTATGTAAAAAACCAAATTAATAATATTTCAAGCGTTCGATATAGATTTCTTGAAAGTGCATAAAATAGAATGAGTAAAGCAATTAATATGGCCATACCATCCTTAAATATAGCCCCCCCAATTAAAATAATTGCGAAAATCAATAAATAACGAATAATCGTATTCCAATTTAAAAAATCAATGTTATCATTTAAAATACTCATCAAATTTTATTAATAATTGATTGATATAAATGGAATAGGTCAGATGAGATTTTTTCTTTGTCATGCCGCACAATAGCATGTAATCTTGCTGCTTGCGCATATTCTGTAGCTTTTTTAAAGTCATTTGAAAGTTCAAGTATGGCACCTGATAAACTATAAGGATCTCCGTCCTGGACCAATATACCTTCCTTACTATTTTCCAACATCGAATTTGTCCCTCCGGCATAAGTTGCTATAATTGGCATGCCAAGTATCATGGCTTCGCAAAGACTATTCGGACTATTTTCAATATGGCTTACCTGGCAATAGATATCCGATGATAATAACAATTTAACAACCTCTTCTTCGCTTTTAGAACCTAATAATTGAATATTGCTCCTGTCAAAATCTATTTCCAACCAATTTCTGACTAAAACTGCCGTTTCACTATTTTCATTAAGACCTATAACAAGCCATTCGAAATCAAAGTTTGGATAGGCTAAAAGAATGTTTGCTGCTTTAACAATTACCTCGAATCCTTTATATATCCCATTATTTAAAACAGTTACAATACGGGTTATACTATTAAATTTCAACTTATTCCATTCATTTGGGTAAAACGATTCACGAAGCATTTCCTGCCCTGTATAATATCTGCTGTTCGGTGCTAATACATTTGTTACCCTTCTATCCCAATCGGTACGTCCAATAATGTTTTTGGTAATCATTAAGATTTTACGTTCACGTTGTCCACCAATTTGGCACTGATTGTAATTGTAACGAGTAGATTTGACAAGAATTTTATTTTTAAAACTTTCATATTTCTTTGCTATACTATAAGATATACCAGAATGATATTTCTCGAAAATAACACTGCGAATTCCTTGAATTGAAATGACAACTGGTAAGTCAATATAATGTTGGATTAATCCGAAATTTTCCTCAGTGCCATGCACATGTATAAGATCAGGTTTAACAAGTTCGATAACAGAAAGCAGTTTTTTAATTTCGGCTTTATCATTGTGCTCTTTATTTAATAAACGCGTAATAAACCTCGAAATTTTTGATCCGCTATTCTTGCGATATATTGGGAAAAAATGGGTGTTATTATAATCAAAAGGCTTAATTTTCTGCGAATAATAAAAAGAGATATGTAATTCAATCTCTGCATTTTTTGATAATACTTTCTCGAGTGAAGAAAGCCAACCACCTATATTTAAACCAGGCGTCAGTTTTTCCGAAGAGCTGCATGGTGTATTTGAGAACCAAAGTATTTTCATATTATTTTTCCTGCCACTTAACATATGAGTGAGTTTCTAAACTTTCAAAATAATTTCAGAAATTATATTTGATAAAATAAATGGGAATACTATAACACTTTTTATATATCGAATCAACACGTATATTGTAAAAATAAATTTGGCAGTTAATTCAAGTACAAAATACTTCATCAGTTGGTGTTGATCTGCTCGCAGATTCCAATACTCAATTTATTTATGATTACACTGACTATCAATATCATGCTACTTGAAGAGTAATGTCAATATTCTATAAGCCATTTGAATTTTAAGACTTTTAACAAATAATTAATCTAATAAAATCATACCCCCTTTGATAAACATTAATTTTTTCTTTAACTTTAAATACAACGTATCAGAGGTGGTTCCTAATCTTGCAAAATTTCCATAGTTTGTGATGTTTGTATTCTTTGTCATAAATCTATTTAAAGAAATTATCGGACTATCAACAAATGGTAAAATGTTTACATCGTTTTGCGTCGTAAAAACAAATTTAAATCCTGCTTCTTCTGCTATATTTAAAACTGATGGATTAAAATTTCCATTAGGAAAAGCCATTGAAATTGGTATTGAACCTGTTAATTCAAAAAGAAATTTATTCGATACTGCAAATTCTTCTTTTATTTCATCATCGCTATAATTTGTTAAAATGGCGTGATTATGCGTATGATTACCAATAGATATTAATGGGTTTTTCGATATATTATAAAGTTCAGCACTATTAAATGGTCTATCTATATCCGACCAGGGTTTGTTTGAAATAGTCCCAAAGTTTTTTTCAATATATTTTTCGATATAGTCGTGTTTAAATTTTTTGAGAAATGCTTGTTCTTTCCGAATAGCTTCAAAATTTTTATACTCTTTGGTTCTATATTTAAAAATGATATCCCACCAAAATGAATTATTTTCAAAAACATTTTTTGTTGTTATGAAAATAACTGCTGGAATTTTGTATTTGTTTAATACATCTATGGCAAGTGTATTATTAAAATATCCATCATCAAACGTAATCATTGCATACGGTTGATCCTTGTTGAGTTCTTCTAATAAATCTTCAGGTTTAATGAAGATGTAATTGTGATGAAGAAAATATTCTAAAAACTCAATGAATTTTCCTACCGTTATATTATTTTGAGGGTCAATATGATTTAAATCTTTCTGCGTTATTGATTCAAAAATACCATGAAAATAAAATATTAATACGCGATTACCTTCCGTAGTAAAATTCAAAATAAATGGATTAAGTAAGTACCCCAATTTTTCAATTATTGCAGGTACATTTTTATCAATCTTATTTTTAATAGTTGGCATATACAATTTGTTCTTACTTTGTTTCGATATTTATTTTTGTATGCTTACCTTACTGTAATAATTTCACCATAAAAAACCGGACAAAATATAGGACTTTAATATAAAAATTCTGTCAGGCGAATTGCTTAGTCATCTAACTGTCTAAACGATTGTTGGCTATTTAAATTGTATATACCAAATAGCATTATTTCTCAACGTGATTTTTAGCATTCTCTCCCTTTGATTTTTAACTTAAAATGATTCTCAGAAAAAACAGCTTCGTGGATCTATGTTAATGAATTGTGAATTTATCTTTATTACAACATCTGAAAGCAAATTTAATCGTAAGCAATTGGGTAATCGATTTTTATCCGGATAACAATACAGCTAAATTTAACTATTCCCTCAAAAGTCAAGCAAATTTAAATTCCAAATCATACATCAACCTTCCAAAAATAGTTTAAGACAAATCTTAGACCTAACTTCGGTCTATAAATATATGATGCGAGTAATCCAAAGTATGATAATAGTTTAGAAAGCGATTAATTATTTTCTACCAATAATTCTTCAAATAATCTGACCCATTGTTTTACAATGGTTTTCGTCTGAAACTTCTTATAAATTTTCATGGTCTCAATTTGAATTGCCTTTCGCAGTACTTCATCCCCCATAAGAAGGCGAAGTTTATTCTCATATTCCTTTAAGCAATAAGGTTTTATCATATACCCATTTGTACCATCGTCAATTATATCAGGTAAGCTTGAAAAGCTTTTAAATGCAACAGGGATGCAGCCATAATGGGAAGCTTCAATGAGAACCATTGGTAATCCTTCATATGTAGAAGTCATACAAAGAATCTGAGACCTTTTATAATAGGGAATGGGATCGCCGAAATCAATAAAATTAACTCTTTCAATTTTATTGATTTTTGCAAGTTCAATTAGTTCTTTTTTAATGGAGCCATCTCCAACAATATCCAAGCTCCAACTTGGAAATTCTGGTGCTAACTTCATCCAAATATCTAATAATCTGTCAACTCTTTTGTGCCAATATTCAATCCTTCCAACATATAATATCTTGTTTTCTTTTGCATTTATATTAGGGGTATCAACATTAAAAGGGAAAGGATTAGAAATGGCAGTCAATTTTTTATGAGAAGCTAACCTTGTAATTTTTTTGAAATCTTTTTTATATTGAGATGATTCTAGCACAACTGCGTTACTATTATTGTAGATAAAATTATATAGATTGCTTTCAGAGATATAAGTCTTAAATATTCGATATGGAAGGAATAGAAGTCGCCCCAAAATTTTATAAAATTTTTGACTTGGTAAAATAGAAGTCGATAAATCAAATAAAGATGTAAACTTATATATTGGGTCAATATGAATAACTGAAATAACTTTTGCTTGTTTATATAATTTCGCAGCTTTGAAGCATAATAAAGAAAATTGCCTTATGTTTCCCGCTTGATTGATAATGATATCAATATCATTTTCCTCAAGATAGGCACAAAATTCATTTATATTATTAGGCGTGTTGAATTCAATTGAATTACTAAGCATTTTCTGAGGCGCAACTGGCATATATTCCTTTGAATATGAATATCTTGTACACGCAATAAAGTAAACTTTGTATCCAAGTTGTTGAAATTCTTTAGCTAAAATAGATGAAATTCTTTCTATTCCACCAATTTGAGGATTAAATTCTTGATCATTTGCAAAAAGTATATTCATTTTATGTATATTAATAATTATTTGCTTCCTTAAATTATATATTTTTCTTTATTGCAATTTTCATCGATTATTTATTTCTATGCCATATTTTGGTATTTGTTCTTTTTTCATTAAAGAACTCTATGCCAGAAAAAGTTACTCAACTCAATTTTTTCTTAAATCTTCATCATGCAGAAGTTTCATTGGCGGATTAATATTCCTTGATTTCATCTTCTTATCTTTTTAATAATCATCTGATTTAGCAATCTTCGTTCGTTTTTCTTTATTCCAACTGTATAAACGCTCAACAACGTCGATAATAATGCCACTATGGTAGTAACAATAAATCCAACCCAATTAGAAAAATATTGATTTACAATCAATGGAATCGGTAAAACTAATATGGTTACTGTCGACACTGGTAAGATGACCTCCTGAACGTATCGTCTTGCAGGTAATCCTATTTGGTGTCTTAGATATAATATACTCGCAAAATAACTCAGTAGATTTATCAAAACCCGGATAAATAAGCCACTTTCAGGTGGAAACCCAAACTTAAGAAAAATATATGAAAGCGGAAGATTTAAAAAAACCAAAGTTCCAATTAAAATTTGATAATTCCTTATATTTCCTGTTGCTTGAACTGACATCCACAACGGAGCAAAAATGGCATCGAGGAGCAAATATAAAATGATTAGTCTACAAAATGAAGATGAATATTCAGGAACAATCTCCAACCATATTTTAAGAATAAAATCTGTACAAATCAAAATTGGTAGCGCCAAAAGTAACATGAGATAGTATGAAAACTTTGATGTCTGAAATATTAAACTCATAAAATATGTTGGATCATTCGACGAATACGACTTTATGATTTGTGGATTGAATGCTGTCTGAAAGCTTGAAGTAAAGCTGTAAACTGCACTACTAACCTGATTTGCAATACCCATAGCAGCATTTACCGAAACACCCCAAAAGATATTAAGAAATATATACAATCCTTGTTGCGCTCCTACGCTCGCTATACCACCAAACAAACTCCAACCCGTATAACTCAATAGTTTCCTATATAGCGAAGCATCCCAAAAATAGTTATAGTAACATGTTTTGAAAACTCTAGTACAGTATAGTTTATATAATATTAGAATTATTAGCATTACTCCACTCGTTAATCCAGCATATAATTTAAGTTTATCCCAAGCAAAGTAGAATAGCAAAAATACGCTAATAAGCTTCAATATTACCTCTATGATACTGATATAAGCATAAAAAGACATTCTCTCATAAGCGATAATACTTGCAGTATAAGGAACACGGATAATCTGAATACAAAATGTGAGTATTGTAAATTGAAAAACCCAATTAGCAGCAATCATTCGTCCTGCTGGTATATTCAGCTGCGAATTGAGGAACCAAAGTCCAATTGTTTCTCCTAAAATAATAACAAGAAAGGCAATACTAATATGAGCTGTCATACTCATACTGAACACACGCTTAATCTCATCATCGTCACCTCTTCCCAACTCAAAACTTAAGAAGCGCTGGGTTGCACTTGCCATTGCAGAGTTCAAAAATGAGAACAACACCACAATACCGCCTACAATGTTGTAAATACCAAAATCCTCTACACCTAATATTTTGAGTATCATCCTGGAAGTATATAACGATATGCTCATTGTAAGCAACATACGAACATATAACAGGATTGTATTTTTAGCTATTCGTTTATTATTTTCAGCGTTGGACATTAATTTTTTTCAATTTAAAACGCTATTGTCTTATGGGAAGGGAGTCTATTCATTTCAGTGAACACACCCGCACAAAGACACTTAACCTCGCCCTTAGTTCTTACCCCCTTAAGGTCATACCCCTTCACCCTAATATCTTACTGTGTATCCCTGGTAAATCACAAGAAAAATCAAAAAATTAAATGAAGTGCGCACACGTAAAGGCAATTCCCGGTCACCTCTACGTGCACACAGTGCGCCCCTGTTATTTATTTTTCATTGGATATTTGAGAGAACCTTCTCGTTTATCTTTACTTTTCGTTTTTTCGGGTATGGATGCCTGGCGTAACCGCTTTTCAGATCCTCGAAAAGTAGAATCCTGTCAACCCATTTTAGGGAGGGTCATTGCCCTTAGGTCATTCCCCTTCCCCCGACTATGTTCACCATCGCCCGAAGATCTTCCCCCCTATTCCGAAGGTCTTCCCCCACGTTCCGAAGGTCGTCCCCCACGTTCCTAAGGTCGTCCCCCGTGTTCCTAAGGTCGTCCCCCACGTTCCTAAGGTCGTCCCCCGTGTTCCTAAGGTCATCCCCCACGTTCCTAAGGTCGTCCCCCGTGTTCCTAAGGTCGTCCCCCGTGTTCCTTTGGAAAAAATAGAAGAATTAAATCAGGAAAGAATTAAATGAAAGGCGCACACGTTAAGGCGTTTTCCGGCCACCTTAACGTGCAGATGTGCAATGACATCTGCATATGCGCCTCTACTACATCTTTCTATTTTTCATCCGTTGCTGCAAGATCTTCGCCTTTATCCTTACTTACTTTTTTTTCGGGTTTGGATGCCCAGCGTACCCGTTTTTTCAGACCCTCAAAAGTATATTCCTGTAGTTTGGCCGGCTCGGTTGTCTTGTAGAGTATCTTCCCCGCTGTAAGTATTTCAGTAAGCTGATCAAACAATCCATTCAGCAATCCTAAATTGCTATGAACAATCCTCTTTCGGTTGTTGAAAATTTTAGTCTGTTTTGACTTGTCTTCCTTAAGTGACTTTCTTGCAGTTACAAACACTGCAATAAGCTCCTCAGTAAGTCCCTGCTGAACGAGTGCCTCTTTAAAATGTGCAATATTTGCGATTACCGTTTGCAGACTATTTATACCTCCTGCAGCATCGCCATCTTTAATGGCCTTACGCAACAGCGTTAAACCGAAGTCGGTATGGTCGGTGTGGGAGAATTTAATATAACCTGAAAGTCTGTTGGCTGCATCCGTCATATTGTCGAGTGTTCCATTCATCCTTTCTGTAATCACTTTCTGAAGCTGAATTTCAGCTTGCGGTAGCACGATTTCAAAAACCTTCTCAATGTAGTTTCTGAAATCAATCAGGAATACCTGTGTAAACTTAGGCGAATAGGCCGAAAAATCGGCCAGATCGCTTTCTAAACTGTCGGCTGCAATGTTACAAATAACGGGTAAATCACCGTCTTTACATTTGTACTTACGAAAAAAAGGAGTAGCCATGCTTTTTTAATTTAAATTGTTTATATTAATAAAAATGAAAACGAATTAGAGCGAATTAGAGCGACACGAAGTTCGACGAAGTCAATTAAAACAAAACTCAACTGTGGAACATTGTGTTTGTACTCCGTGAGACACTGTGTAACTATCATTTCCAAAAAATCGGCCGAATGGGAAAGCTGCCTATTGATCTCACAAACTAAATAAGGTTGAAGAAAGGGGATATTATGGTAACTACTAAGAGGTTGGATGAATACATTTAAGGTTTCACAGCAAACTATTTCAAAATCGAAATATCGCTATATGGTTTCAAAGCAGGGATGGAATTTATTCGTACGATTCAGGGTTAATCGTTATAATGATATTTGCAGGATAAAATCAAAATTCCGGTTTCATTTACAGTATAAACAAGCCTGTGTTCATCGTTAATTCTCCGTGACCAGTAACCCGAAAGACTGTGTTTCAAAGGTTCAGGTTTACCAATGCCTTCAAATGGAGTACGGTCTATA
>Ga0123338_10000960_pt1 | contig 28389 bp, 24 predicted proteins | sample grotaG_FD_89793 | JGI IMG/M metagenome (GOLD analysis project Ga0123338, IMG submission 89793) | Glacier valley bacterial and archeal communities from Borup Fiord, Nunavut, Canada, to study Microbial Dark Matter (Phase II) -... | ecosystem: Environmental > Aquatic > Freshwater > Ice > Glacier ...
AGCCCGAATGGAACCTTTCGTACCCGGTAAGTCGGTTTACGCTCTTCTCAATGTCCGCTCTGGCTGGGATGATGGCTCGTCCTGCAAAGAGCAACTCACGCAAGAGATGTCCAGCACAGGTGTCACGCTGAATATCGAAGAAGCGCGCTTGGGCTTCGACATTACCGCTGCGGTGAAGCGGGCTCGTGAACAAGGTGCCTCGGTCGTCATTGCCGGCGGCGGCGATGGAACTCTGAACGGTGTAGCCGCCGGCCTCAGCGGGTCGAATGTTCCCATGGCCATTCTCCCCATCGGTACCCTCAACCATCTCGCTCGTGATCTCGGCGTTTCTCTCAACGTCACCGAAGCCATCGGGCAACTCAAGAGCGACCGCGTCGCCAAAATGGATTTGGGCGACGTCAACGGACGCGTCTTCTTGAACAACTCCGTCATCGGCCTTTACCCCACTTACTGGTTCGCACGCGAGCGAGGCGAACTTCGCTGGAAGGTGCGCTGGCTCTCAATTGTTTCGGCCATCTACTCCGTCTTCCGCCGCAATCCCTATCTGAAACTGCGCCTCATCGTGAACGGTCAGGAAATTCGCCGCAAGACTCCCTACGTGCTCATTGCGAACAATGAGCATCGCATGGAAGGCTATCGGCTGGGCTCGCGCGACCACCTGGATCGCGGCCTGCTTTGGGTCTATGTGATGCGCAAGTTGAGCCGTTGGGGCTTGTTGCGCCTGGCCGGTTCACTGCTCTTCGGCCGCTTCAAAAAGCATCAGGATTTCGAGACGTTTGCCGTCACCTCCATGCGAGTCGAAACACGCCGCAAGAAGCTCGGTGTCTCACTCGATGGCGAAGTGAAGGTCTTGCGCACTCCCCTGGAATACCGCTCTTTGCCGGGCGCGCTTCGCGTCATTGCCCCGGCCCCAGTTCTCAATAAAGCGCCGGAAGCATAGAATGCGGCGTATCGTTCACCTCTCCGACTTTCATTTCGGTTGGAGCGAACCGGCGCTCGCGGGAGTGCTCTGCTCCACCATCGCAAGCCTGAAGCCCGACCTGACCGTGCTCTCCGGCGATTTCGTCGAGCACGCCACGCGCGCCGAGTTCATCGAAGCCCGCAACTTCGTTCGCCAGGTGCCCGACCCCAAGATCATGGTTCCCGGCAATCACGATCTGCCGTTTTATAACTACTACCTTCGAGTCACGCAGGGCCTCTCGCTCTACCGCGAATTCATCACCAATGACATGCGGCCTTTTTACCAGGATGCTGAAATTGCTGTGATGGGCCTCGACACTGCGCGCATCTGGCCCATTCGCGGCGGCAGCATCAACCTGATGCAGGTGGGCGAGGTGGAACAGCGCCTCCGCCACCTGCCCGCCGGGATCACTCGCGTTTTGGTCACCCATCACCCCTTCGATCTTCCCGCGGAATACTCCTCCCGCATGCTGGTCAAGCGCGGCGCCAAAGCTCTCACTCGCCTGGGTTGCTGCCTGGATGTGCTGCTCGCGGGCCATATGCACATCGGTGCCAGCGGCGTTGTAGCCGATCGCTTTGACACTCCGAACGGTTCGCTTGTCTTCGCGCAGGCTGGCACCGCAATTTCGAAGCGATACAAAGGCGAACGCAATTCGTTGAACGTCATTGAGATCGACCGGCCTTATATCCGCGTGCAAAAGTATTCCTGGGACAGCGGCGGCTCCTCCTTCGCGGCCGTGCCCAGCGAGTTGCGGGAGTACACCGTGAACGCGGTAAAATCCATCGCGACCTAAACTTCACGATGAAAATTTCCGCGTTCCCCAAGTGCTATCTGGGCTCCATTCCCCAAACCATGTCCGTTTTCGATTGGATCCAAGAGGCTAAACAACTGCCCGCCGAGGGCCTTGAAATGTACGAGGGCTTTTTTCCTTCTTTCGAGAACAACGAGGTGGATCGCGTGGCCGATGCCATTCGGCAAGCCGGTTTTGAAATGCCCATGTTCTGCTGCTCTCCGGATTTCACGCAGCCCGCAGCAGACGCTCGCGCGAAAGAAGTAGAGCGCGAAGCCTCCATGATCGCGGTGACTCGCAGGCTGGGCGGCCAAGGCACCGTATGCCGAATTTTAACTGGGCAGCGCCGCGCCAATGTAGCCGATGAACAGGCCTTCGAATGGATCTTCGACGCGTTCCACCAACTGCTGCCCGTTGCGCTGGAACATGGTGTGAAGCTTGGCCTCGAAAACCATTTCAAAGATGGCAAATGGCAAGCTCCCGAATTTGCCCAAAAGGCTCCGCTCTTCCTTCGCGTAGTAAATGAGTTCCGCGGCCATCCTGCGTTCGGCGTGCAGTACGATCCTTCGAACGCCGTTGTCGCCGGTGACGATCCCATTGAACTGCTCAAAGCCATTGCCGCGGACGTTTGCAGCATGCACGCCAGCGATAGGTGGCTGGCCACGGATGGCACATTACAACACGGCGTCACCGGCAAAGGCTTGAACGATTACAACGCCATCTTTAGCATTCTGGCCGCACACAATTATCGCGGCTGGGTCAGCATTGAAGACGGCATGAACGGCATGGAGGAGATGCGCGAATCGCTCGAATTTCTAGGCCGCATGAAGCGGAATTATTTCGCATGAGCGGAAGGCGCATTCGCACCGCCCTGGTGGGCTGCGGCAAAGTGGCATCGCTGCATGCTCGGGCGCTGGCCCACTTACCGCAATCCGAATTCGTCGCCGTCATCGATACCGATCTCGCGCGCGCCACCGCCTTCCATGAGCGTTACGGCCCTGCTCCTTTCACTAATCTTTCCGATGCCCTACGGCAGACCAAGGCCGAAGCAGTGTTCCTCTGCACGCCCCATCCCTTGCATGCCTCCGCCGCAATTTTGGCTATGGATCACGGCGCGCATGTGCTGGTGGAAAAGCCGCTGGCCGCCACCCTCACCGATTGCGACAACATGCTAGCCGCCGCCGCGCGCAACGGAGTACAACTCGGCATAGTCAGCCAGCGGCGATTGTACGAACCTGTTCAGCGAATGAAACTGGCCATCGACGCCGGTAAAATCGGGAAGCCGGTACTGGCGGCCGTCGCCATGTTCAGTTGGCGCGATGAAGCCTATTACCGCTCCGACCCCTGGCGCGGCAAATGGGCCACCGAAGGCGGCGGCGTGCTGGTCAATCAATCGCCGCATCATCTCGACCTGCTGCAGTGGTTCATGGGCGGCGTGACAGAGGTGTCCGGCATCGCCGCGAACCTCAACCATCCCTACATCGAAGTGGAAGACACAGCTGCCGCCACCATACGCTTTGCGAGCGGCGGAATTGCCTCGCTCATCGTGAGCCTCTCGCAAAAGCCGGGGCTTTACACCAAGATTCACATCCACGGTGAAAACGGCGCGTCCGTTGGCGCGGAAACCGATTCAGGCGCCACCTTCATCGCCGGTATGTCCGGCCAAGCCGGCCCCCCGCTGAATGACCTTTGGACCATCCCGGGCGAAGAGCATCTCCTCGCTCAATTCATCGCCGAAGACCGTGCCCGCTTTGAGACGCTGCCGGATTCCGCCGAGCATTACCACGCGCTTGAGATAGCAAATTTCCTTGCCGCGATCGCCGCTAACAAGCCCGTCCCCGTGCCCGGCGCCGAAGGCCGTAAAGTGGTGGCCCTCTTCGATGCCATCTATCGAGCCAGCCGCGAAAAACGCGTGGTCACCCTCTAGCCTCTACGCAATTGAAAGCGTAGCCAAGCCTGCCGATTCAATCTCCACCATAGCCGCGGGCGTAGGCTTTTGCGCCAGAATCACATGGTCCGAGTTGGCCAGCAAATCGGCCAGCGAAGGCGTCAGCAGCTTCCCGATGTGCGGAATCGCATTCAGCACGAAGTTCTTGTTCGCGCCGTAAATCTGCTCCATCTGAATGTGCGGATCGTAAACCCGCACCTCCCTGCCCTTCCCCAGCAAGTGCTCCAGCATGGTCACAATCGGGCTCTCGCGCAGATCGTCGGTGTTCTCTTTGAAGGCCAGCCCGTAGACACCAAGACGTTTGGCGGGAAGCGCCATCACGCGCTCCACCGCGCGCCGAAGTTGCTGGTCATTGGCGGGCAGGACGCTTTGCAGCAGTGGCAAATTCAAATCCAGCCGCTGCGCCCGATAGGTCAACGCCCGCAAATCCTTAGGCAGGCAGCTTCCACCAAACGCAAAGCCGGGCCGCAGATACGCCGCCGAAATATTCAGCTTTTCGTCCTGGCAGAACGTATGCATCACCTCCAGCGCCGGAATGTCCAGCTTGCCGCAAAGCGCGCCTATTTCATTGGCGAACCCGATCTTCACCGCGTGAAAACAGTTGCAGGCATACTTGATCATCTCCGCCGTTCGCAGCATCACTTTACAGGGCTTCACGTCCAGAGTGGTGTAGAGTTCGGCGACGGATTGCACGGCGTCTGGATCGTTGCCGCCCACCACCAGTAGCGAAGGCTCCATAAAATCCCGCACCGCCGTACCTTCGCGCAGAAATTCCGGGTTCGAAACCACGGTGCAATGCCCCGCCGCACCCAGCGCCGGCATCACAACTTCTTCACACGTGCCGGGAAACACTGTGCTGCGGACCACAACAATCAATCGCTTCTGAAGCCCCGGAAGCAGCGCCCCAATATCTTCAGAGACACGCTTCAACTGCCCCAAGCCCAAATTGCCGTTCGCCTCCGAAGGCGTCCCCACGCAGATCAGCGCGATATCGGCATCGCTCAGCCCCTCCGCCAGTGACGTGGTCGCGGTGAGCAAACCGCTGGCCGCCGTTTCCCTGACAATCTCTTCCAATCCCGGCTCATAGAACGGCGCTTTGCCGGCCAGCACATTGCCCACCTTGTATTCATCGCGATCCACGCCGATGACCTTGTGGCCCAGGCGCGCCAAACACGCAGCCGTCACACACCCCACGTAACCCAACCCCAGCACTGCGACTGTCATAAGAATCCCCCAAGTTTAGCCTGTAGAACGCGGGCCACAGGTGTGTCCACCGGTGCGCTGGTGGTACGGCACAACCCCTGTTGTTTCAGCACGGCTGTCGCCATGCACCCGCATCCGCCCATGGAAACCAGATCGGCCCTCACTTCGCTCTCCATCCACGTCGCCGCCTTGCTGCTCATCCTCGGTCTTGCGGTGGCCACCGCCCCCGTGCAGCGCTTGCCAGGCGTCGTTGAGTTGTCAGACAGGCACAAGTTGCCACCTTATCGGCCTCTACCCGCACGGCCCAACCCCGGGGGAGCAGCTCACGACCGCACACCGCCCAGCTTGGGCCAGCCTCCCGCGCGCGCCATCGCTCGCATCTTTGTGCCGCCCCAAGCCTCGGTCGTGAACACCGCGCCCAAGCTGGTGATGACGGCCGCGATGGACGTGCCGCCTTCCGTCGTCTCCGGAGACATCGTCGGCGATCCCACGGGTCTGGGGCACTTGCTCTCGGGTGGCATCGGCGGTCATGGAGGAATTGGAACGGGCCCCGGCGGAACCATCGGGCCCGGCGGTGGGCACACGGTGTATACACCGGGCAGAGGCGGCGTTACCGCTCCTCTTCCCATTCATCGCGTTGAACCCGAATACTCCGACGAAGCACGCAAAGCGCACGTTCAAGGCGCCGTGCTGGTGCTGGTGGATATCGGTCCCGATGGCCGTGTCTACAACGCGCGCATCGCCCGCGGCTTCGGCATGGGGCTTGATGACAAAGCGATGCAGGCGGTGATTCAGTGGCGCTTCCGCCCCGGCACCAAAGACGGCCACCCGGTGACCGTTGCCGCCCAGATCGAGGTCGCGTTCCACTTGTTGTAGGTTATGGAACGGTTCACAACCAGGAGGAGAATGGAACGATGCGTAGGAAAAACCACCGCATCCCGACAACGTGGCATTGCATCACTGCATTGGGCCCCACGGCCTGACCATCACCGATGCCGCTGCCGCGTAGCATGTGACGCGCAACCACGCTTCTCGAACTGGTAAACGGCAAGCGCTGAATTTCGCAGGAGATGGCCGTTCGGCTTGAGCAGGTTCGGCTTGAGCAGGTTCGGAAGTTGCGCCGGTTGCGGATCGCTTAGCGGGGGTCGCTTTTCCCAGCCCGGCGGTTTCCACCTGTTGTAATCTTCGGCACCGGTGTACCGTCCCAGGTGAACCGGTAGGTCTTATGCCTTCTCAAGTTGCCGACCAGCGCGGGGCGGAAGCATGCCAGACATGTCCCGCCTTGGTGTCGCACGCTGGGGTAAACGATCCCGAGCGAACCGGAGTCGAGCAACCTCAGCCCCAGTTCCTGCGAATGCACATACGATCCCGGTTCTAGCGCGGGACGGAATTCCGGGGCTCTTCGCAAATCGTGGAACTCACCGCTGAAATCCGCAACGTAATCGTCGTAGGTGATGCTGTCTTCAAAGCGGCCGATTTCCGCATATTCCGTAGTCTTATGAAACGCAATCTCAGCCTCTGAGGTCGCAAGCGCAAACGCCGCGTACCATGCGCCCCGGTCCGGGCCATTGAAGCGAGAGCCAAGCGGATGAGCATGCACGAAAGCCGCGTTAATCACCCTGTAATTCGGTATGCCGAAAACCAATTCGTGATTGCCTATTCCGGGAAGCCGGTTGTCCTCTCCCCACAGCCTCTCATTGGTCGCGCCATCGAGCGCGAACAGGTCTTGCAAGTGCCGGTCGTCGTCCGCCAGCCTGGTCAGCACGCTGGTTAGATCAGGATTGTATTTCGAAGGAATCAGCCGGTGCGTGTCGTGCTGCCGCACCAATCGAACAGGCGGAAGTTTCACATCCCGCCGCGGCGCGCGTCCAATAGGCGACGAACAATCTGCATGGCCGGAAGACCGCCCCGGATCATGTATTCCAGCGGCGGCCGCCCCCCGAAAATGCGATTCGTATTCGGCATCTTCACCCACTCGTCCGCCAGCTTTTCCCCGTACAGAATATGCAGCGCTTTAAAGATACCGATCAGGTATGAAATGCGAACCAGGACATCGGCGTCCAGCAAACGGTCCGGCTGCTTCTTCCAGCTATAGTACGGACCGTTTGAAATACCCCCCAACAACCCCCGCGCATCTTCATCGCGAATTTTCCAGCAATCCATCAGGTTGAAAAAACCCTTCAACGCGGAAGCGCTCAAACGTTCCCGCTCCACGCGCGATGTCAGGTCAACCGCTGCTCCGGGCACTTTAACCGTGACAGGATAATCGGCGGCAAGTTGCATAGCTATCTCCTATTCAGGAGTATACGCCATCCTGATTCATATTACACCTTCGCGCTCGCAGCGCCGAAGATCTGCTTCGTCTTTCGGTCCTGCACAAAGACAACCGCCTGCAAGTTCTGGCGCTTCCACTCCGCCGCCACCCGCGCGTTTACCTGCGCCGAAAAGGAACCGCCGTGCGTTTGACCCAACACAGTAAGACGCCGCACAACGCCCGTATGGTTCAGCTAGCGGCCGGAATTTTCACCCTTCCGGACATCGGAACTCAAGCCGTTTTCCGTAATGGCAAGGAGCACGTCGGCATCCGCGTTCGCGGGTACCCGATCCACATTCACAGTCAACTTGTCGCCGCCGGAGACCGCTACCTGGGCTTTCGACTTTGCCGCCGCTTCGGCGATTGCTTTGCGGGCTTTGACGCCATCGCTACCGACAAACTCCGCATGCCCATCCACTACCATTTGCGGCGTGTAGACACCATCGTGCTTAAACGCGTCCGCGTAATCGGACTGCCGCTGACTAAAACCGTGAGTGGAAAACGGATCGCGCCCAGCCTAGCCGGTTCCAATAATCGACATGTTCGGAGAGCACCAGCACCTGCGCGTTGGCAACAGGTTGAGTGCGCTCAATATCGGCCAGCAGTTTATCGGCGGAGGGGCAACTGGAGCATCTTTCCGATGTGAAGAGTTCAACGACAACGGCGCTGCGCGTCTCGGCCGCGAAAAGCGCCAAGGGCAGTATTGCAAGAGCAAGAAGTTTCAGTCCACTCGGGTTAGTGGAACGGAACCGCCGTATTCTTCTTGTGGGTGCGCGGCTGGTTGTGTGGTAACGCCGCCTGACCGGCCAATTGGCCCTGGATATGAACGAAATCCGTGGGATATTCGCCGGTGTAACAGGCGTAGCAAAAATCGTTTTCGTCTTTGATCGCGCGGCTTAAACCGTTCAGCGAAAGATAGCCCACGCTATCGGCTTCCACGAACTTGCGAATTTCTTCAATGCTGTTGTTCGCGGCAATCAGTTCGTTCTTGGTGGGAGTATCGACGCCGTAAAAACAAGGGGAAATTGTGGGTGGGCAGGAAATGCGAAGATGCACTTCGCGCGCGCCCGCGTTGCGAACCATGCGCACAATCTTGCGCGATGTGGTGCCGCGAACCACCGAATCGTCCACCAGTACCACGCGTTTGCCTTCCAGCAAATGGCGAATCGGATTCAGCTTCAGCTTGACGCCGAAATCGCGAATGGCTTGCGAAGGTTCAATGAACGTGCGGCCGACGTAATGGTTGCGAATCAGCGCCTGGCAATACGGCAGGCCGGATTCATGCGAATACCCCAGCGCCGCCGCCACGCCGGAATCCGGCACCGGCACCACGATGTCGGCATCCGCCGGAGCTTCGCGCGCCAGCAAACAGCCCAAAGCTTCGCGCGATTCCTGCACGGACCGCCCGAATACGATCGAATCGGGCCGAGAAAAGTAAACGTGCTCAAACGCGCAGTGCGAAAGCGGCTGCTTGGGCGCGTAGCGTTCGCGCGTCACGCCTTCCGGCCCCACAATCACCATTTCGCCCGGTTCCACATCGTTCAGATAAACCGCATCGATCAAATCGAACGCGCACGTTTCCGAAGCGAACACAGTGCTGATCTTGCCATCCTTCAATTCCATTTGCCCCATGGCCAGCGGGCGAAAACCATGTGGATCGCGGGCGACGATAATGCGATCCTCTGCCAGAAACACCAATGAAAACGCGCCTTCCAGTTGCAGCAGAGCATCGCGAAGCGCCCCGGCAAGCGTCCTCTCTTCGGAATGCGCCACCAAATGCAACACCACTTCGGTATCGCTGTTGGCCTGGAAAATAGCACCGCGCTGTTCCAGGTCGCGCCGCAGTTCCAGCGCATTGGTGATGTTGCCGTTATGGGCGACCGCAATCTTGCCCTTGTTACAGGAAACGGCAAACGGCTGGGCATTCAAAAGCGCGGTATCGCCCGCCGTGGAGTAGCGAGTGTGGCCAATCGCCAAATCCCCAGGCAGATTCGCTAACGCCGTTTTTGTGAACACATCGGCCACATGACCCATGCTCTTGTGGGTATGAACCTCTTGCCCGTTGCTGGTGGAAATACCACAACTTTCCTGGCCGCGATGTTGCAGGGCATATAAAGACAGATAGGCTAAATGCGCCGCTTCCGGGTTGCCGAAGATGGCAACCACACCGCACTCTTCGCGAAACTTATCGAACATAGGCTGGTCTGCAGGGTAAAGCCCTGTCGCTAAACAGGCTGTCGTTAAACAGGCTGTCGTTAAACAGGCTGTCGTTAAACAGGAAGTCGTTAAACAGGAAGTTCGTGGTGGAGTGTTTCGATTGCACAATCAATGAGCGTAACGGGACCGTTTTTGATTCGTAACCGCTTTCTCATTGTAGCGCCCAAAGTTAACAATTCGACATCGTGCCGCGAAGCAATTTGCGCAATTTCTTGCTCCCGCTCGGTGGAGATCAAAATCCGTGAAGGAGCTTCGTGAAACAGCAGCAGCTCGGGGCATTCCGGCGAATCAAGTTGGATATCCGCCCCACACGCCGCTGTACATTCAGCCAGTGTTACAGCTAAGCCGCCATCGCTCAAGTCATGTGCGGATTCGGCCAGATCCGCCGTGGCAATCTCTCGCATGGCCGCCTGGACGCGCTTTTCATAATCCATATCAAGCGTCGGCGGCATTCCCCAAAGCTCTTTTACGACAGTCTTGGCATACTGCGTAGAACCGAACTGCCGCCAATCGGTGGAGCGATGCCCGCCCAGCAGTAAAATGTCCCGTCCCTCGCTCTGAAACGCAATCGGCACCGGCGTTTTCGTCGCCAGAATGCCCACAATGCCCAAGACCGGCGTCGGATAAATGCCCGCTCCCAGCGTCTCGTTATACAGGCTCACATTGCCGCCCGTGATAGGAGTCTCGAAAAATTCACACGCTTCCGCCAGGCCCTCAATCGCCTCCACCAGTTGCGCCATAATTTCCGGTCGCTCCGGGTTGCCGAAGTTCAAATTGTTGGTCGCGGCAACAGGCAGCGCGCCTACAACAGAAAGATTCCGGCAGCATTCCGCCACGTTCAGCTTGGCCCCGTCTCGCGGAGAAAGGAAACAGTAGCGGCCATTTCCATCGAGCGAAATGGCCAGCGAAACGCCATTTTCTTTCACGCGAACCACGGCAGCATCGGAGCCGCCCGGGGGCACGAGTGTGTTCGTGCGTACCGACCAATCGTATTGCTCCCAGATGGCACGCTTCGAACAGATGTCGGTGCTTCGCAACAGGGCCAATAGGTCGCTCTCCACATCGGAGGACATGAAGGGCTCGCGGTCCATGGGCACCGTGCGCGGCGGCACGCGATGGGGCCGATCGTATTGCGGAGCCTCTTCCGCAATCGCATGATTTGGAATCTCCGCCTCAATACGCCCCTGGTGCTTGACGCGCAGTAATCCATCCGCTGTGACGGTTCCAATGGTGACCGCATCCAGGCCCCACTTGCGGAACACCTGAAACACTTCTTCTTCCCGGCCGCGTTCCGCAACCAGCAACATGCGCTCCTGCGATTCCGAAAGCAGCATCTCATAAGCCGTCATGCCGGTTTCGCGCTGCGGAACCAGATCGAGGTCGATCTCAATCCCCACGCCTCCCCGGCTGCCCATTTCACACGAGGAAGAAGTTAGCCCCGCCGCACCCATATCCTGAATGCCCACAATCGCGCCCGTCTGCATGGCCTCCAGGCAAGCCTCCAGCAGCAACTTTTCAAGGAACGGATCGCCCACCTGAACATTCGGGCGCTTCTGCTTCGATTCTTCGGTAAATTCCGCCGACGCCATCGAAGCCCCGTGTATCCCGTCCCGCCCGGTTTTTGCGCCCACGTAAATCACGGGATTGCCCACTCCGGAAGCCTTCGCGTAAAAAACATCTTCGGCCTTGCACACGCCAAGCGCGAATACATTCACCAGCGGGTTGCCGTTGTAGCAATCCTCAAAGAGGCATTCCCCGCCAATGGTGGGCACTCCGAAACAGTTCCCATAGTGCGAAATTCCGCTCACCACGCCATTCAGGATGCGCCGGTTTCGCGCACCCGCGGTGGGGTGATCCAGGCTCCCGAAACGGAGCGAATCAAGTACCGCAATCGGCCGCGCACCCATCGTGAAGATATCGCGCAGAATACCGCCTACGCCTGTCGCGGCGCCCTGAAACGGCTCGATGTAGCTCGGGTGATTGTGCGATTCAATCTTAAACGCACATACCCAGCCTCCACCGATGTCGATAATTCCGGCGTTCTCCCCCGGCCCCTGCACCACCAACTTGCCTTTTGTGGGCAGTTTCCGCAAATGTATCCGCGAGCTCTTGTACGAACAGTGTTCGCTCCACATGACGGCGAATACGCCGAGCTCGGTATAACTCGGGTCGCGCCCTAAAAGCGCCACTACCTTCTGGTATTCAGCTTCTGTTAATTGGTGCGCCGCAATTACTTCGGCGGAAAATGCGGCCATCCTAATGCCGCCCCACGCCGGAAAGGAATGAAGACAAAATCGCCGTGCCATCCGTCGAGCCCATCAGTGGGTCGCTGGCACGTTCCGGATGTGGCATCATCCCCATCACATTCCGCTTCTCATTCAGGATTCCCGCGATATTCCGCAGTGAACCATTCGGGTTATCGGCGTACCGAAACACCACGCGATCTTGCGCTTCCAATTGGTCCAGCGTATGCTCGTCTGCGTAATAACAGCCTTCGCCGTGGGCCACGGGAATGCGCAGCGTTGTGCCCGGCCTCATTTCAGAAGTGAAAAGGCTGTTCGATGTTTGCGCCACCAGATCGATAATCTTGCAGACATACCGCAGCCCCTGGTTGCGCACCAACGCACCCGGCAGCAACCCGGCTTCGGTCAATATCTGAAAGCCATTACAGATCCCGAGAACGGGTCCCCCTTCGGCCGCGAAGTCCCGAACCGCGCTCATTACGGGTGAAAAGCGCGCTATGGCCCCACAGCGCAGATAATCTCCGTAGGAAAATCCACCCGGTAAAATCACCGCATCCACCGCGCCTAAGCTGGCGGAATCGTGCCAAAGAAAATGTGCTTCGTGACCTAAATTGTGATTTACCGCGTACCAGGCATCATGGTCGCAGTTGCTGCCGGGAAATACGACGATTCCAACATGCATGAGGGAAGTTTCAGTTTAGCAACGCGCCCGCTCCCATGTGCTCCAAAAGCTTTGCGGGCGGTGGATCCAGACTCAGGATATTGTTGCGAAACGCATATTGCACCAAGTGAGCCTTATTGTGGATGTGCAACTTGCGCATCAAATTCACCTTGTGCGCGTCCACAGTCTTGGCGCTTAGAAAGAGCATCGCCGCCACCTGACGCACTGAATATCCTTCCGCGGTTAGCCGCAGCACTTCCAGTTCGCGGCGCGTCAGTTCATGCGGAGGCACGTTGCGCGGCTGGCTCTGGCTGGCCCGGTATTGCGCCGCATCCAGCAGCACGAATTCTGCTTCCGTCAGGTTGGAAACCAGGTTCACGCCTTCTTGCGTACTCAAAGTTGCCTTGGCTTTGGCGGATTCCACCAACAGCATGATTCTTAAGGTTGTCATTTTCTCTCCTGCGCATCTATCGGAGGAGCGGCCCATTTCCTTTACTGTGGTGAGATAGAAATTTGCAAACGCTCTATTCCTATCTGGTCATCGCCCCGGCCGTCGTGCTGCTGACGGCGGCGATGGGCACCACTTCTCTACTGGCTTCCCTGCTGGGCACGCACGAAAACCGGCTCCACGAAATCGCCCAGTTCTGGGCCCGCTTGCTGCTCCGCATCAGTTCCATCCATTGCGAAACGGAGGGCCTGGAACAACTCTTGCCGAACCAGAGTTACGTGCTGGTGTCGAACCACACCAGCTATATGGATACGCCGGTGCTGATGTCGGCCTTAGCCGTTCAATTTCGCTTTCTGGCGAAATCGGAGCTGTTCCGTATTCCCTTTATCGGCACGCACCTGGGGCGCGCCGGCCACTTCGCGGTGGAACGGGAGAATGTTCGGGCTTCGCTCCGCAGCATGTCTGAGGCTGCGAATGTTGTGCGGGAACGCCATGTCTCCATCCTCATCTTTCCCGAAGGCGGCAGGTCGCCGCGCTATCTGCGTCCTTTCAAAGAGGGCGCCGCCTACATCGCCATCAAAGCTGGTGTACCCGTGGTGCCCATCGGCTTGGTCGGCATCCGCAAGGTCCTGCCGATGCATTCCAAAAAAGTCACTTCCGGCAAGGTTCAGGTCAGAATCGGCAAGCCCATCGAAACCATCGGGCTGAAGCTGGCCGACCGCAACAACCTGAGCGATCAGCTTCGTGCTGAAATCGCGCGCCTCACCGGCGATGCGCTCGAGGAAGAAGCCGCATCCGCCAACGCATGATAGCCTCTTCTGATGAGTGCACGGACGGTCTACCAAGTCCTTCGCGATACGGCCGGCAGGTACGGTGAGCGCGAAGCCCTTTTCCAGCCCGTGACTACCGAGGGCACCAGAAAATATCGCACCTGGACATGGCGGCAGTACCAGACCGCGGCGATTGAAATCGCGGCCGGGCTTCACGCGCTCGGGCTTCAAAAGGGGGACGTGTGCGCGATCAATTCCGAAACACGCGCTGAGTTCTATCTGGCCGATCTGGGAATCATGACCAACGGCTGTGTTGCCGCCGCTCTCTATTCGAATTACCCGACCGCGGACCTGATTGCCACCATTCAGAAAAGCGGCGCGAAAGCTCTCTTTGTGGAATCGCCCAAAATGCTGGAGGCTCTACGGACGGCGCCCGTTGAACACTTCATCTTGCTGACGGGCGAAGCCGAAGGCGCGCTTTCCCTGGACGCGCTTTCCACTCAGGGCCGCGAAGCTCTTGCGCGCGATGCCACGTTACTCGCCGCCTTGGAAACGGCCACCACGCCCGAAGATAACGCCATCCTTTACCTCACCTCCGGCGCCACGGGTGAACCGAAAATGGTGATGGTCACCCACGGCGCCATCGTCCGCAATCTGGAAATGGGGCAGGCCGTGCTGCCCGCCGGGCCTGACGATATGACCATCGCGTTCCTGCCCTCCGCGCACATCACGCAGCGTGTCGTGATGGAGTTGCTGCCCATTGAACTGGGCACGCCTGTCACATTTTCCGAATCGCTCTTGCGTCTGCCGCAGGAGATGAAGACCGTGCGGCCCACCTTCTTCGTCGCCCCGCCGCGTTTCTGGGAACGTATTCACTGCACTATCAAGACAGAAGTGAAGAAGAAGACGCCACTGGCGCAAAAGATCTTTTTCGCCTCGCTCGGCTTGGGCATCGCCGCCGCCCGCTATACACGCCAAGGCGAACCCATTCCATTCCACATTCGCGCCCCTTACCGACTGGCGGAGAAGTTGGTGTTCCAGAAAATTCGCGACCGTTTTGGCGGCAGGCTGCGCGTCGCCATTTCCGGAGGCGCTCCGCTCGGCGCGGAACTCGCTGAGTTTTACGAAGCAGTCGGACTCCCCCTGGTGGAAGGTTACGGACTCACCGAAGGGGGCGTCGCGGTCTTCAACCCCATCGGGCGCGCGAAGCCAGGTTCTATCGGCAAGCCACTGCCGGGCGTTCAGTTGCGCATCGCCGAAGATGGGGAACTGCTCATCGGCAGCCCGTGCCTTTTCAGCCACTACCATGGCGACCCCGAAACCACCGCCACCGTTCTGCGCGATGGCTTCCTGCACACCGGCGACGTGGGCCGCATCGATGAAGACGGCTACGTTTACATCACCGGCCGTAAGAAAGAGCTGATTGTGTTTTCGAACGGCAAGAAAATTTTCCCGTCGCGCATTGAAGGCCTGTTCAAGTTGGAGCCGCTGGTCAGCCAAGTGGTGTTAGTAGGAGATCGCCTGCCCCATCTAACCGCGCTCTTCACCGTGAATCCGGCTCTCGCTTCGTCGCTTCCCGGCATGGAGGCGTATGAGGCGACGTCTGGCCCGGAACTGGCGGCCTCGCCCATCGTGCAGAAGGAGATGCAGCGGATTGTCACGCAAGTGAACCGGCACGTCGCCGATTTCGAAAAGATCCGCAAATTCCGTATCCTGCCGCGCGATTTCACCATCGAAGCCGGCGAGATCACGGCAACTATGAAAGTGCGGCGGAAACAGGTGCTAGCCAATTTCGCGGCCGACGTGGAAGCGCTCTACGCCGGCAAAAATGCAGAAGCGGAGTAGCTACTCGCTGAGCGGGTTCCAGACCAACTTCAGTTCCAGCAAGAAGCCTTCCACCGGGCCTTCGCCAGCAACGCTCACTGGATCCGTCAAGATCTCAGCTTCGCTTCCCGGCCGATAAACTTCCACCGCTCGACATTCCGGATCGATCAGCCACGCCAGTTGGCACCCATTCTCGATCCACTCCCGCATCTTAGGCGCGAAGCTTCGGCAGCCGATCGGTTTCTGACCCCAGTTCAATCAGAAAATCCGGCGCCACGTGCCAATAACCTACCCAGCTTTCGCTATCCAGTTCCCGCAATCGAGCTTTTGCGGTCCAAGCCGCGTCGGGCGACCTTCGCGCGCCACTCTGCAAAACGAACCCACCGGACGCTTCTGTGGCCGCACCCTTCCCATCGCGAATTGCCCACGTGCCCTATTGCGTATTGATCATCTGGTTGCGCCACCCCGTCAGCGAAAAGTTCGGCGGCACAATTTCTATCTCCCCGCCCGCCGTTATCTCGATGAAGTAATCGGGATACCCGGAACAGAACGCCGTGAACTCCCCATCAGTCATCGGAGCCGCCGTCACTCGCTCAGCGGGTTCCAGACCAACCTCAGTTCCAGCAAGAAGCCTCCCACCGGGCCTTCCCCGGTGACGCTCACCGGATCCGTCAAGATCTTCGCTTCATGTCCCGGCCGGTAAACCTCCACCGCGCGACGTTCCGGATCGATCAGCCATGCCATGTGGCACCCGTTCTCGATCCATTCCCGCATCTTGGCGCGAAGCTTGGGAAGCCGGTCGGTCTGGGAACGCAGTTCAATTACAAAATCCGGCGCCAAGTGCCAATAACCGCGTTCGCCGGCGCCCTGCTGAGAACGAACGCGCTGCTTGCTTGTCCAAGCAACGTCGGGAGAACGCCGCGCGCCATTTGGCAGCCGGAAACCCGCGGCGGCATCGGTAACAAGGCCCTCGCGATGGAGGCGCGCCCACTGCTTCAACTGCCAATTGATTTCCGCATGACGCGAACCTGTCAGCGAAAAGTTCGACGGCATGATCTCAATCTCCCCCTCCGCCGTCATCTCAATAAAGTAATCGGGATACCCGGAACAGAACGCCGTGAACTCCTCATCCGTCATCGGAGCCGCCGTCACCGTCGCGGGCAGATAGCATTCGTCGATTGCGAACTGCATCCCTACATCAAAGTTCCGCAACGCACCCGCCGCTAGCTTTTCGCCTTACGAATGGCTTCCGTCAGCGCCGGCACTACCTCGAACAAATCGCCGACAATGCCATAATCGGCAATCTCAAAAATAGGCGCCTCGGGATCGCGATTGATCGCTATCACCGTTTTCGACCCCTTCATCCCCACCAAATGCTGAATCGCACCCGATATCCCGATCGCGAAATAAGCCTTCGGCGCCACCGTTTGCCCGGAACTTCCCACCTGCCGCTCCATGGGAAGCCAGCCGCTATCGCAAATGGGCCGCGACGCCGCCAGTTCCGCGCCCAGCACCTCAGCCAGCTTTTCAACGAGAGGCAAATTCTCGGCGTCCTTGATGCCGCGCCCCACCGATACAATAATCGAAGCCGCCGCCAAATCCACCGCCCGAGCCGCCTCCCGAAAGCGCTCCCCTGGCTTGGCGCGAATCAGAGCCGCATCCAGTTCGGGCGTAAACACCTTCACCTCCGCGGCGCCCGTTTTCGCGTCGTCCGCTCGCCACGCGCCTGCCTGCAATGATGCAAAACAGGGTGGCTTGCCGCTGAACCGCGCGTCGGCATTCACCTTGCCCTGAAACAATTGCCGCACCAGCACCGGCACGCCCGCCTCAAAGCGGAAGCCCACCACATCGCTGATCAGCACCCGCCGCAGTGAAGTAGCCAGCTTCGGCGCGAAATCGCGCACTTGATAGGTGTGGGGAAACAGCACGGCCTCCGGCTGCAACGCGGCTATTAACTGCCCCAGCGCGGCCGAGTAAGCATCCGCCGTATAGTCGGCAAGCAGCGCGTGCTCCACCTTGTGAACCGCCGCCACATCGTACTTCGCTAACTCCGCGGCCAACTCGCCGGTCGCGCCCCCCACCACCGCCACATGCACAGTCAACCCCAGTGCTCCCGCCCAAATTTGGGCTGCCGCAATGGTCTCCAGACTCATCCGGTTCAAGACGCCGGCGGTCTGCTCAGCAATCACCAGAACGCTCACAGTATCCTCGCCTCGAACTTCAGCTTTTCCACCAGCTTCGCCGCCGCCGCCGGACCCTCGAACAATTGCGATGTCTTCAACCGCTCCGGCAGATACACGCGCTCCATGCGGATTTCGCCGTCGTTTGCTCTTGCGCCCGCCCGCGCCGCCGCTTGCGAAACGAACTCCCGCACTTCTTTCGTCTTCGCTTTCTTAATGCCCATCAGCGTGGCGTATCGCAATTTGTTGCTGCCCGATTGCACCGTCAGCAGCGCCGGAAGCGGCAGCTCGACCTGCTGGAAGTAGCCGTTCTCCAACTCACGCTTCAACCGCAACCCAGCTCCCGTCACTTCCACATGCATGATGATGGTCGCGTGCGGCAGGCCCAAAAGCTCCGCCAGAATCACACCGGTCTGCCCATACCCCAGATCGTCCGATTGCAGGCCGGTCAGCAGCAAATCGGGCTGCTCGGTCCCGATGGCCTCGGCCAGTATTTCGGCCGTCTGCAAGGGATCGGCGCCGCCATTGCCATCCCACTTCACATGAATCGCGCGATCCGCGCCCTTCGCCAGCGCTTCACGAATCGTACTGCCTACGCGTTCCGGCCCCGCCGACACAACAACCACTTCGCCCCCATGCGCTTCTTTCAGCCGCAGCGCCTCTTCGAGGGCATAGGCGTCGGGCTCATTGATCTCATATTGCAGGTCGCTATCCTGAATCCACGCGCCTTCCGGGCGCAGCGGCGAATCGCGCGCGGGTACCTGCTTGATCGTCACCACGATCTTCATAAGGCTATTGTTTCAGACTTGTACGCGCCGCTAGCCCTGAAACTTGCGGAACACCAGCGCCCCATTCGTGCCGCCGAATCCGAATGAGTTCGACAGTGCGTAATCGATCTTCATCGGCCGTGCTTCATTCGGCACGTAATCCAGATCGCAAGCCGGATCGGCATTTTCCAAATTCACCGTCGGCGGCGCCACTTGATCCCGAATCGCCAGCACCGTCAAACCGGCCTCCAAACCGCCCGCGCCGCCCAGCAAATGGCCCGTCATCGATTTCGTCGAGCTTACCGCCAGCTTGTAGGCGCCCTCGCCGAAACAAAGCTTGATGGCAGCCGTCTCATTGGCATCGCCCAGCGGCGTCGACGTGCTATGCGCGTTCAAATAATCGATTCTCGACGTCTCAATCTTGGCATCACGAATCGCGTTGCGCATCACGCGAAACGCGCCGTCCGGATCGGGCGCGGTCATGTGGAATGCATCGCCGCTCATCCCATAACCCACCACTTCGGCCAGAATGGGAGCGCCACGCCGCTTGGCAAACTCCAGCTCTTCCAGAACCAGAATGCCCGCCCCTTCGCCTACCACGAACCCATCCCGATCGCGGTCCCAAGGCCGGCAAGCCCGTTCCGGTTCGCTGTTGCGAGTAGAAAGCGCCCGCATGGCCGCAAACCCGCCAATTCCCAGAGGAGTAATACAGGCTTCCGCGCCCCCGCAAATCATCGCGTCCGCATCGCCATACTGAATGATGCGGTAGGAATCGCCGATGGAATGCGCGCTGGTGGTGCAGGCCGTCGCCGTCGCTGAATTCGGCCCCTTCGCTCCCGTGCGAATCGAAACCTGGCCCGAAGCCAGATTCACAATGGTTGCCGGAATGAAAAACGGCGAAATGCGGCGCGGCCCGTGCTCCAGATACATCCGGTGCTCACGCTCGATGACGTCAAATCCGCCAATGCCGCTGCCGATATAGACGCCCACCCGGTCCGCCCATTCCGGTTCCACCTTGAAGCCGGAAGACTGAATAGCGAAATCGGCCGCCGCAATGGCAAACTGAATAAACCGCCCCATCTTCTTGATTTCTTTCTTTTCGATGAAGTGATGCGGATCGAAATTACGAACTTCGCCGGCAATAGTACACGCAAACCCAGTGGTATCGAAAAGCGTAATAGGACCGATCCCACTCGTGCAAGCCAGAATGGATTTCCAGGTCTCTTCCGTGCCATTGCCGATCGAACTGATCAGCCCGACACCCGTGATTACAACCCTGCGAGAAATGACTTAACTCCTTCCGCTCGCCCGCGTACCCAATTACTTCTTGGACGACTTCGCTTCGATATAATCGACCGCGTCCTTCACAGTCATGATCTTCTCGGCATCTTCATCCGGAATTTCCAGTTCGAAAGCTTCTTCAAAGGCCATTACCAATTCCACAATGTCCAAAGAATCCGCGCCCAGATCGTCCACGAAACTGGCGTTATTATCCACCTGACTTTCGTCAACGCCCAACTGCTCCACAATGATCTGCTTTACCTTTTGCTCAACAGCCGCCATGCACCCTCCCCCGCGTGAACGGGTCTATCCCTTTTGGACTCAATTCCAGAATAACTTCCAAACCTTCGATTCTAGCGGTGACGGCTCGCCAAGCGCAAGCCGCCTCAGGCTACCAGCGTCCGATAATCGGTTGGTTTCCCGCCGTTCCACCGAATGCCACAAACCGGTCGCCACCGGCGCCCAGGCCGTCGTAAGACCCGTTGCCATTGAAATCGAGGGTGAAGAATCCGTTATTGTACAGGCCCACCTTGCTGAATCCGGTGCCGTTCCAATCGCCTACCAGCGGTATGTCTCCCGGCGTACCGCCGAAGCCATAAAACTTATCGCCGCCCACGCCCACGCCATCGTAGGTGCCGTTGCCGTTATAATCCAGAATCCAGAAGCCGCCCCGGAAAATCCCGATTTTGGTCAGTCCGCTACCGTTCCAGTCGCCCACTACCGGCTTGTCGCCGGCCGCAAAGGCAAAGCTTGTATAGAACTTATCCGCCGCAAAGGTAAATACCCCGTCGCCGTTATAATCCAGCACCCATCGGCCCTGGTAAAAATACCCGATCTTGGTGCGGCCATCGCCATTCCAATCGCCGTAGACCGGAACCTCGCCAACACCGTTTCCGCCGAAGCCGAAGAAACTGTCCCCCGCGTCGAAAGATCCGCTGCCGTTCGTATCGAGCGCCCAGGAACCGTTGTTGTAGAAGCCCACTTTGGTGCGGCCATCGCCGTTCCAATCGCCCACAATCGGCACGTAGGCCGCTCCGGCTCCGCCGAAGCCGTAGAACTTGTCTCCACCCGGTCCCACTCCGTCATAGATGCCGTTGCCGTTGTAATCGAGAACCCAGAAGCCGTTCAGGTAATAGCCCACTTTCGACCGGCCGTCTCCATTCCAATCTCCTGAGAGGGCAATCACGCCAGGCTGCCCGGCAAACGGGAACACGCGATCGCCAGCATCGTAGGCACCGCTTCCGTTCGAATCCAGCACCCAGAGCGGCCCATTGGTCGGCTGAAAGAATCCGATATTCTGCTGGCTCAGCACGCCGTTCTGTACCACGGTAAAGCCCTGACCGCCAAACAGAACCGTCGCGGTGCGGCTTTGCCCCGGGTCAGCCGTGTAGGAAAAGTTCACTGTGCCGCCGCCCATGCCTGAAGCGCCACTGGTGATGGTCACAAACGGCGAGCTGCTGGAGACGGAAAACGGGCACGAGGGATCGGTTGCCGTCACCGTCACCGAGCCCGTGCCGGCTCTGTTATTCACATAGAACGTCGGCGTGCTCACAGTGAAGAAACAGGCCACCACTATAGTGTTTCGGATGCGGCCAGAGCTATCGGCAATGTACAAATTCTGCGCGCGATCCACCGTAATCGCCAGCGGATTGACGCTCGCCGCCGTTGCCAGGCCTCCATCTCCGGTAAAATCCAGCACGCCGTTACCGGCAACCGTCGAAATCACACCCGTCGCCGCCGTCACCTTGCGGACACGCGAATGGCCTTCATCGGCAATAAACAGATTGCTCGATTGGTCGGCGAAAATGCTGAAGGGAACGGAAAGTCCCGTCGCCGTGGCCGCCACGCCATCCTGAAAATTCGTGGTGCCATCTCCCGCAACGGTGGAAATCACATTCGTGCTCAACACAACCTTGCGCACACGATTGCCCAATACCTCGCTGACAAACAGGTTCCCCGCGCCATCGAGCGCCACGCCTGAGGGATAATTTAGCGTCGCGCTTGTCGCCAGTCCGCTATCTCCGGTGGAACCCGCAATCCCGTTCCCCGCCACGGTGGTCACAATTCCCGTTTGTCCACTAATCACGCGCACACGGTTGTTTTGGGAATCGGCAAGATAAAGATCGCCATTCGCGGCCAACGCTAAACCGGAGAGCGATTTGAAGTGCGCCGCCGTGGCCGCGCCGCCGTCACCGCTAAAGCCAAAGACGCCCGACGCGTTGGCCAACGTGGAATATACGCCGCCTGACAGTTTGCGCACGCGCGCGCCTTCCGCAAACAGAATATTGCCCGCGGCATCATAAATCATCCCCACCGGACTGCTCAGCGCCCCGGTAGAAGGTCCGCCATCGGCAGTGAAGCCAATCACGCCAGAGCCCGCCGCCGTAGTCAGAAATCCCGTGGCCAAATTCAGCTTGCGAATAGACGACCCACCCGAATCCGCAAAGATCAATGACCCGGCATTGTCCACCGCTACCGTGTTGGGCGTCAGCAGGCTGGCCGTGGTGGCGGTCAGACCGCTGCCGCTGCCGTTGTTGTAATCGAGGCTCCCATTGCCGGCGAACGTGGTGATCAGGGTAGTGGTGAACTTACGCAGACGGCTGTTCCCCGCATCGGCCAGATAACCCGTAGCGCCGGTACTATCGATGGCCAGCGCCGCCAGATTCCGGAACGATGCGCCAGGCGGCGCGCCGCCGTCACCCGAATAACCCGGGGCGCCACTTCCCGCCACGTTCTGGATATTCGCCTGCCCGGCCCGCACCGCGCGCACGTCGAAGCTCTCCACGATATATAAATTGTTGGCAATGTCCACGGTTACCGCCGCCACGGAATTCAATTGTGCCGCCGTCGCTGGACCGCCATCGCCTGAAAGTCCAAAGGTGCCGTTACCGGCAGCCGTGCTGATGATGCCGCCTACCACTTTCCTGACACGGAAGTTGGCTTGATCCGCGATATAGACCACGCCATTGGAATCCACCGCCACCGAGGTCGGCTGATTCAAGCCGGCCGCGGTGGCAAGACCTCCATCGCCGGAAAAAGTCGTGGTGCCATTGCCGGCAAGCGTCGTGATGGTGCCGCCGGCCGTAACCTTGCGCACGCGCTGGTTCGTCACGTCCGCAATATACAGGTTGCCGCCCGCGTCAATGGCAACGGCAGATGGACTGTCGAGCTGGGCGGAGATTGCCGGGCCAAGATCGCCCGAAAAACCAGGCGTTCCATTTCCCGCCACGGTGGTGATGACGCCGGAGGTCGAAATTTTTCGGATGCTGTTATGGCCGCTATCAGCCACATAAAGATTGCCCGCCGTGTCGAAGGCCAGGCCCTGCGGTTGGTTCAGTGTCGCCGCCGTGGCCTGAATGCCGTCCGCATCGAAGGGATACGAGCCGTTGCCCGCAAATACCGAAACGATCCCCGAAGGAGTAAGCTTCCAGATCTGGTGTTTCTGCGCCAGGGCTACATACACGTTGCCGGACGAATCCACTGCCAAACCGGAAGGCTGCGCTAAGCCGGTCTGCAGCGATTGAAGACTGACCGGACCCCCACCCGCAATGGTTTGTATGTTTTGAGCAGCCGCGGGCACCAGAAGAAAAAGAGCTAAAAGTATTGAATTCTTGGGTAAATACATGAACTTAGGCCAAGCGTATCATGCAAAATGTAACGCGGGTGGAAGTTCGGACGTTAAATGCTTTTCACGTGGGATTACAATGTGACAGGATGTACCGTCGTCAGTTCTTTTCCGCGCTCACCGCCGCGCTAGCGGCCACACCTCTCGCCAGCCGTCGGGCGTTCGCCCAGGCAGCGCCGACTCCCTCCGCGCCCATTCGCGTTCAAGTGAACGAAGTCATTGTCCCGGTAACCGTCACCGACGACAAAGGCCGCTTCGTTTCCAATCTCGATAAGGCCGATTTCCGCATTTTCGACGAAGGGAAAGAGCAGAAAATCGATTACTTCTCGCGCGATCGCAGCCAGCCCGTGGTAGCCGGCTTCCTGCTCGACATGAGCAATACCATGAAGATCCATTGGGCCAAGTATCAGGACGCAGCGTCCGAACTGGTGCTCAACATGGTGCCGGGCGATCCGCGCTTTAGCGGCTATCTGATCACGTACGGCAGCGAAAAGCCTGAGCTTCAAGTCGACACCACCTCGGATTCGGAAAAGCTGGTAGAGAAAATCCGCAAGCTGAAACCTGCCGGCGGCGCGGCCTTTTTCGATGCCATTTACATGGCCTGCGTCAACCGCAAGCTGGTCAAAGGCGAACCTTACGAGCCCCGCCGCATTCTGGTGGTCATCGGGGACGGCCACGATACAGCGAGTAAGAAATCGCTTGGTGAGGTTCTGGAATTGGCGCAGCGTAACCTGATTACCATTTTTGCCATGAGCACTGCCGCCTTCGGCTTCGCCACCGATGGGGACAAAAATCTGGAACAGTTGGCCGGCGAAACGGGCGGCCGCGTGGAATACCCCCTGAACCATTTATACAAAGATGTTTCGGGCTTTCTTTCCACCCCTTCCGACGATGGCAATTACGCCCTCAAGGTGGGTACGGGCGGCTATGCGGCGGAGATCTCCGGCGGCATCTTCAAGGCCGTCACCGATATCTCCGGCGAAGTCACCACGCAGTACATCATTCGCTATACCCCCGATACGGGCGGCGCCGTGGCCGCGGAAAAGGTCTTTCGCAAGATCAAGGTGAATGTCGCGCTGCCGAATGTGAAAGTCCGCTACCGCAACGGCTATTACCCGGTTCACGGCTGACGCCCTATGCCGGCCGCCGTACTTCAGTTTCGGAAGAAATCGTCTTCGGCGGAGTATTGCGTGCTTGAACTCGCGCACCCCGGCGAACCGCGCCTGCCCATCGGTGTCCTGCTCTATGATTCCGTTCAACAGAGCCTGGAGTTCCGTTTACGCGAGGATTATCGCGAACTCGATATTACCGAAGAAGACGAAGAATATCTGGAAGCGCTGCCCGAAGATTTCACGCGGCAGTTGCGCGAACGGGGCGCGGCCGAATTCCTGGCTGAACTGGAGAGTTCGCTTTCGAATTTTCTGCTGATTTCGGATCGCGAAGCAGCCGGTGCCGCCAGTGTCGACACCCTGTACCGCCGCCTGGTGGAAAAGCAGCCCACCGAATCCCGCTCTGAATCCATTGTCCGGCCTTTCATTACCCACCTTCCCGTTTACACTCTGCAAGCCGCTGCCACGCGCTTTGGCGAAGATGCCGAGGTCCGTGAAGATGGCTGGCGCGAAGTGACCGGCATGAAGCTTTCAGAAGGCATGTTCATTGCGCGCGTGGTGGGCCGCTCCATGGAGCCGCTCATCCCCGATGGCAGCTTTTGCGTGTTCCGCGCGCCGGTGGTGGGTTCCCGGCAAGGCAAGCGCGTACTGATTGAACAGTTCGGCGCCACCGAAACCAGCGCCCGCTATTCAGTCAAGAAATACACCAGCACGAAGCGGCAAGTGAACCCGGAAAATGAAGATGGCGAATGGGAGCATACCTCCATCCGCCTCGAACCTTTGAATCCGGAGTTCCCCGCCTTCAATCTGGAAGATGGCACGTTCCGCGTGATTGCGGAATTCGTCCGCGCTCTCGATTGAACATCCCCTCATTCCGCCTCGCTTTGCTCACGTGGTTTCAAGCCGGCCATCGCGATCTTCCGTGGCGTGCCACACGCGATCCCTATGCCATCTGGCTCTCTGAGATCATGCTGCAGCAAACCCGCGCCGCCGCCGCGATTCCGTACTACACCCGCTTCCTGACGTTGTTTCCCGACGCGGCTTCCCTGGCACAAGCACCGGAATCGGAGGTCCTCGCGGCCTGGAGCGGTTTGGGCTATTACCACCGCGCCCGCAACCTGCGAAAAGCCGCACAGACTATCGCGGAAGCAGGCCAGTTTCCCGACACTCACGAAGCCATCCGCGCGCTCCCCGGCGTGGGCGATTACACGGCGGCGGCCGTGGCCAGCATCGCCTTCGGGCTTCGTCACGCCGTACTCGACGGCAACGTGCTCCGTGTGGTTGCGCGCCTCACTGCCGATGGCGGCGATATCGGCGCGGGCATCACGCGAAAGCGCTTTCAGCAGATCGCGACGGAATGGCTGGACCCCACTCATCCCGGTGCCTTCAACCAGGCCATGATGGAATTGGGTGCGACGGTTTGTCTGCCGCGCAATCCGCAGTGTCTGGTCTGCCCGGTCGCGGCATTCTGCGAAGCGCGCCAAACGGGGACGCAAGCGCAATATCCGGTGAAAGCGGGGAAAGCGGCCCCACTCACCGCCGCCTCGGAACTGCTGCTCATTCGGCGCGATGGCAAAATCGCCGTGAAGCAGCGGGGCGCGGAAGCAAGCCGCATGGCAGGTTTTTGGGAACTGCCGGAAGCATCCGATTTGCCTGGCGTCCTGGACCGCGGCGAACTGGGCCAGTTCACCCATACCATCGTGAATACGCGCTGGACGGTGCATGTCTTCCGCGCTCAACTGCCGCGCAACGGCCGCCTGCCGGAGGGCATCCAATGGATGTCGGTGGAGGCTCTGGCAAAGCTCCCCATTACGACGGTCACACGCAAGGCAATTTTATTAAGTGCGCCAAACGCCTGAAAATTTACAACTTGTTCACTTGGCGAGTGAAAAACCGGTAGTACGGGTTCGCTAGGATGAAGCTGAAAAGAGATTGCTCCCATGTCTAAAAATAAGAAAGTTCTCATCGGAAAATTCGCGTGCATATTGGGTTTAATTCCCGCCATGGTCTGGGCCTACAGCGGTGGACCGGATCCCGGAAAGACCACCGCCCCCGGCGATAGCGCGGCTTCCTGCACCGAATGTCACGGCGGTAAGCTGAATTCTTTTAGCGGCAAAGTTGAACTGCTTCCCGCCGAAAACGGCTACACTCCGGGGGCAACCCAGGCAATCACCATCAAAATTACCGATCCTACCCAGAAAGCTTGGGGGTTCCAGTTAACTGCCAGAACATCCAGCAATGGACAGGCAGGAAACTTCGAAAACGCCAGCGGTTTGACGCAGGTACTTTGCGGCGACGGGCAGACAAAGGCCCCAGGTGCGGCATGCTCTGCTGGGGGCCCGCTTCAATGGGCAGAACACACATCGGCTGGCTACTCGGCGGGCCGCGGAACCGTGGGTGGCTTTAGCTACACAGTCAATTGGACAGCACCGTCTACCGACATTGGTCCGGTAACGTTTTACGTGAGCGCAAACGCCGGCAACGGAACAGATCAGCAGAACCAAGGACACATTTACACGTCCACTCTTAAGCTTTCTCCGCAAGCCTCCAGTTTGAAACCGACCATCACGTCGACAGGTGGTGTTGTTAACGGCGCCACTAATCTTCCCGACGGAATTGCGCCCAACACCTACATCAGTATCTTCGGCACCAACCTGGCCGGCAGCACGCGCGTCTGGGCGGGGTCCGACTTTACGGCAAACGGAACCGGTCTCCCCAAGGCCCTCGACGGCACCTCGGTTACGGTAAACGGAAAACCGGCATTCGTCGAATACATCAGCCCCACACAGATCAACGCCATCACCCCCTCCGACACAGCAACCGGCAGCGGCATCAACGTGGTGGTAACAACCAATGGGCAGGCCAGCGATCCAGTCTCGGTCACTATGAACAAGATCGCGCCTGGCTTCTTCACCTTCGACGGCAAATACGTTGCTGCGGCAGATGCGTTGACCGGTACATTCATCGGGAAGACCGGCTTGTTTCCCACAGCGCCCAATTTGACCGCTCCCGCCAAACCGGGGCAAATCGTGACGCTGTACGGCACCGGCTTCGGGCCGACGAATCCCGCCATAGCTGATGGGCAGGTCACCGACAAAATTTACAACTTGAGTCCCGCACCGGTGATCAACATCGGCAGTTCGGCGGCAACAGTCGGCTTCGCCGCACTCACGCCCGGCTTCGCGCAGGTCTATCAGTTCAACGTGACTATTCCCGCCACCGCTCCCGATGGTGATTTGCAGATCTTCGCGCAATCGGGCGGCGTCACCAGCCCGAATTCGAGTACCTGCTGCTTCATCACGGTGAAGAAGTAGCGCCGGCTTGATGGCCGGTACAGTTACTCTCGATCCCGACGACTGGAGTTCGTTTCGCACGCTGGCCCACCGCATGGTGGACGATATGCTGGATCGGCTCCAGGCCCTGCCCGAGACACCGGCGTGGCAGTATGTTCCGGAAGCCACCCAGGCTGCGATTCGCAATGAGCCCTTGCCGTTCCGCGGCCAGGGCGAGGGCAAAGCCTACCAGGATTTTGTGGATCACGTAATGCCGTACACCAACGGCTGCCTGCACCCGCGCTTTTTCGGTTGGGTGCAAGGCAACGGCACGCCCATGGGCATGATGGCCGATATGCTGGCCGCCGGGCTGAACGCTCACATGGCCGGCTGCCACCATTCGCCCCGCTTTGTGGAGGAGCAGACTCTGCGCTGGCTGGCGGAGCTGATGGGCTTCCCGCCGGGCTCATCGGGTGTGTTTGAGAGCGGCGGCTCCATGGCCAATGTGCTCGCGCTGGTGGTCGCGCGGCACGCCAAGGCAGGGCGGGATGTGCGTGCGCGCGGCATTCAGAATATCCGTCTGCCGCTGGTAATTTACGCCTCAAACGAAGTTCATGGCTGGGCACAGAAGGCGGTGGAACTGATGGGCCTGGGAAACGACAGCCTGCGCCGCGTGCCCGTCGATGATCAGTACCGGATGCGCGTCGATACGCTGGAGGCTCTGATCCTTGAAGACCGCCAAGCCGGACTGCATCCCATCTGCGTAATCCCACGGC
>Ga0123338_10000963_pt1 | contig 28377 bp, 20 predicted proteins | sample grotaG_FD_89793 | JGI IMG/M metagenome (GOLD analysis project Ga0123338, IMG submission 89793) | Glacier valley bacterial and archeal communities from Borup Fiord, Nunavut, Canada, to study Microbial Dark Matter (Phase II) -... | ecosystem: Environmental > Aquatic > Freshwater > Ice > Glacier ...
AATGATTACTGATAAAGGTGCTTTTGCAATTCGGACAGGAGCGCTTATGGAGATCCGAGGTCTGGAGCAATGGTACTGGATGAATAAGGCTAAGAACTTTTCAGAGTTCAGAAAAATACTCAACATGACTGCTATTTCCGGCTACAATATTGTGTATGCAGACAGATATGATACCATTTACTATCTAAGCAATGGAAAGATTCCGATCCGCAATAAAAATTTTAACTGGACCTCTACCCTTCCCGGGAACACAACTAAAACACTCTGGAATGAATTCCATCCGGTGACAGATTTGCCTCAGGTACTCCAACCATCTTCAGGATATCTCTTCAACAGCAATCATACACCTTTTAACGCAACATCTTCCGTCGATAATATCAAGAACGAAAATTATGATGCCACGATGGGTTATGAAACCAATAATAATAATCGCAGCGCACGATTCATGGAGTTGATGAAGGAATATCCGAAAGTCAGTTATGAGGAGTTTAAAAAGATAAAATATGATCTTCAACTCCCTTCCGAACTTCACTATCAAACATCCAGCGATAGCCTGTTTATGATGCCTGAATCGGACTACCCGGTCCTTACATCCCTTATTCATGCATTGAATACCTGGGACAGGAAAGCAACTTTCAATAGCAGAGGTGCAGCGCTATTCTCAATTATTTATTACAGAGTCGTAGAACAACAAACTAACGGAGCGACCTATCGCTCACTGTCGAAAGCCAAAAGTTTAGAACTTTATAACTACGCTCTTCAATACATTAAAAGTAATTTCGGAGGAACAATCCCAACATTAGGTGAGTATCAACGATTGGTTCGTGGTGCTAAAAGTATTCCTCTACAAGGCATGCCAGACGTTATTTCAGCTATGAGATCAGGGTCCTATAAAAACGGAATGGTAAAAGGTGAACAAGGCGAATCTTATATCGAGCTTGTCAGGTTTACCAAAGCAGGTCCGGAGATTGAAACTATTAATTGTTATGGTGCCTCCAATCGTCCGGATAATCCTCATTACGATGATCAGATGGAATTATTCACTCAGCAAAAGACAAAGCCGATGACGTTGAAGAAAGAGCAGGTTTATCAGGAGGCAGTGAGAGTGTATCATCCGAAATAAACTTTTAAATTTTACGTTTAGTGTCTTGCATTGGATTCTCTACTTTTAAAAAATTGAAAGTATCCAATTTTAAATTTAAAATGTAAAAGTAAAGTTCAATAAAAAAACCCATTCCTCTTCAGGAATGGGCACTCTTCTGATTTGCAAGCAGAGAGTTGGTGTGATCTATTAATAGCGATAGTAGTCAGGCTTAAATGGGCCAGCAACTTCCACACCGATATATTTAGCTTGTTCGGGCGAAAGTGTTTCCAATTCAACACCAATTTTTTTAAGGTGAAGGTTTGCAACCTTTTCATCCAAATGCTTGGGTAGCATATAAACCTGGTTCTTATAGTTCTTGGTATGCATCCACAATTCCAACTGAGCCAGGACTTGATTTGTAAAGGAGTTAGACATTACAAAGGAAGGATGACCGGTAGCGCAACCTAGATTTACTAAACGACCTTCAGCCAATAAGATAACCTGGCGGCCATTCTTTAATGTGTAAAGATCTACTTGTGGTTTCACTTCATCTTTTGATGCATTCTTATTCAACCAGGCAACATCAATTTCATTATCAAAATGACCGATATTACAAACAATCGCCTTGTCCTTCATGTTTTCAAAATGATGGCCCATTACGATGCCATGGTTTCCTGTTGCCGTAACGATGATATCAGCATCTTTCACTGCATCATTCATTCTTTTCACTGCAAAACCGTCCATCGCAGCTTGCAATGCACAGATAGGATCAATCTCAGTAACAATTACACGCGCACCTGCACCACGAAGGGAAGCCGCTGAACCTTTACCAACATCTCCATAACCAGCAACAACAGCTACCTTACCAGCCATCATTACATCCGTAGCTCTGCGAATAGCATCTACCAATGATTCCTTACAGCCGTATTTATTATCAAACTTTGATTTCGTTACAGAATCGTTGATGTTGATTGCAGGCAATGGTAACTTGCCAGCATTTGCACGTTCAATCAAACGATGAACTCCAGTTGTTGTCTCTTCAGAGATACCACGAATTCCGGCAACCAACTGAGAATTCTTGTCAAGAACGAGGTTGGTTAAGTCACCACCGTCGTCAAGAATCATATTAAGAGGCTTGCCATCTTTAAATGCATATAAAGTTTGTTCAATACACCAGTCAAACTCCTGCTCATTCATACCTTTCCATGCGAATACAGGAATTCCCGCTTTAGCAATTGCTGCTGCAGCATGATCTTGTGTAGAGAATATGTTACATGAAGACCATGATACTTCCGCACCAAGTTCCTTTAATGTTTCTATCAATACAGCAGTTTGGATCGTCATGTGAAGACAGCCTGCAATCCGCGCGTCTTTCAATGGTTTGCTTGGTCCAAATTCCTCGCGGATGGCCATCAAACCTGGCATCTCGGCTTCTGCTAATCTAATCTCTTTGCGGCCCCATTCGGCCAGTGAAAGGTCCTTAACCTTGTAGTTGAGTTTCTCGGCTACCATTATAAATTTGTTTTTTTCAGTGGTTGAGCGGCAAAGGTAATAAGATAACTTATAAGTTCTATGCTTCAGTCTAACTTCTATGATCAATGATCCAATGTTGGTCCTCAACGTTAAACCTCTTGTTTAAGTAGCTGGAACTTTTAGCAGTTAGAAATATGTTGTTGAGTAACAAAAATCCCTGGAAATGAAGCAACAAATAGAGATCGAAGTTGTATCGGACATAGTTTGCCCATGGTGCTACATTGGTAAAAGAAGACTTGAGAAAGCGTTGGATCAACTAAAGGATCAATATGATGTAAAGCTTAACTTTTCGCCATTCGAGCTCAATCCGGACATGCCTGTAGAAGGAACTAATCAAAAGGAATATCTCCTATCTAAATTTGGCAGTGAACAACGTTACCAACAACTCATCGGTACTGTTACAAATGTTGCAAAAGAAGAAGGACTTGCATTTGATTATGATCTACAAACAATATCTCCCAATACAAGAGAAGTTCATCGCATACTATGGTTTGCGGGTCAGGAGGGAATACAACCTGCCATTGAAGAAGCGTTTATGAAAGCATACTTCGAAGATGGAATTGATTTGTCCAGGAAAGAAAATCGAATACTGGTTGGTATTGAAGCCGGACTTGATAGGAATAAACTGGTTTCATTTATTAATTCTGATAAGGGCATGCTCGAAGTAGTGGCGGCTGAAAATATCAACAAACAACGCGGGATTAGCGGAGTACCTTTTTATATCATCAACAATACACACGGTGTGTCCGGTGCTCAATCATCCGAAACATTTTTAAAAATATTAATTGAGATTGGTCAGGAATCTTCTTTTAATGGAGAAACATGCGACACTGAAAACAAAGATTGCTAATGCTTAATCTTTCTCAGTTCTTCTGTTGTGATGACAGTAGTCATAATACTGACCTTACCATTATCATTCCTTGTCCAAACCGGAACAATAACGCCGTTTTGAGATGAGATACTTGTGTACCCAGATTGAATTTTTAAATCAGTAGGCTCAAAAGGTGTGTCACTGATCTTCACTTCAGCAAATGTCTCGCCGGCATTGAATGAATACGCGAGATAGACATCTGTTTTAGTATCGTCAAAAGCTCTGCGATCATAATAAATAATGTAAATATATCCGGAAGTCTGATCGATCGTCATTGCGGGCAAGAAGTGATACTTACCTTTTTCATCATTGTTGATTCGAAATTGTGATGTCCAGTTATCTCCTTTATTAGCAGAACGCATCAAATAGATATCTGCATCGCTGCCTCCTTTTTTCTGATCGGTGTAAACGATATACAAATTAGTTTGTGCACGCGTTGGACTGATATCACTTTGCATAATAAGTCCTGAATTAATCTGACCAAAACCTGGCACATACATCGTGCGTTCACCCGTTCGCTTATGAATGGCGAGATCATTTGAAAGCCATGTCTCGCCACCATCGTACGAACGGTCGAAGAAAATTGTCCCTTTATTAAACCAAGCGGCATAAATTTTCCCATCCAGATTTACAGCAGGCATTGATTCTCCAACAGTATTATTTCCATCCTTACAATCACCCGGCTCCAAACTAAGTTGTACCGGCTTTGTCCATTTACTCCCTTCGTTCATTGACATACTATAAAATATATTCGACTGACAACCGGCATCTTCCAGTTTATACTGATCAAATTGAGTCCAGGTAGAATAAAGTATAGATTTTTTAGGATGGATGGTGACATGAAATAAGCTTTGATCTTTTGGTGGATTCATTCCAAAGAATCTTTCCTCACCCCACGATTTGCCACCGTCTTTTGATTCTGTGCAAACAATTCTATCCAGCCATGAATCGCCGGAAGGGCCAACTCCCGCTGGATTAGATTGCTGAAAATAAAATATATGTCCCTTCTGATCTGAGATTACTTCAGGAGTACCTCCACCGAAACCAGATGTTACTGTTGATTCATTCCAGGTTACACCACCATCGGAAGAGTAAAACGAGTGATTCGGTGATACCCCCACAACGATGGCATCCTGGTCCTTATGATTGATTGCTACCGTTGGGTTTCGTGGCTTAAACCCTTCTTTATCTTCTGTTAATGTGACATTCTTGAATTGACCAAAACATTGAGCACTTACCAATCCTAGAAATAAGACAATAAATCTCCTCATCATTTTTATGTTCTTAGAATTATAAAAGTCCACTCTTTTTTAGAAACCCCACCCAGTAACTGTAGCCCGCAGCATTCAAATGTAGTCCATCATTTGTGAATTGGGGATTCAGGTCATTCTTTTCAATGAATTCCTGGTAAATATCAACGTATGCATACTTGAATGCATCCCCATATTTCTTTAATTGGGAGTTAATCTCGAGAATATCGGATTGTTTCGAAAATTGAACAGGGAAATTCTTTACAGAAGGATTTACAGGCAGAAGGCTTTGAACAAAGATCTTTGTTTTAGGGGAACCCGTTTTTATTCTGTTTACTATCGTAAAAATATTTTCAATAGTTCTTTCTTTGGGAATATTCTTTGAGAGATCATCTATTCCTATCATCAAAAAGATCGATGAAGGTTTTAATCTTATAATTTCATCCAGTCGCTGAAGAAGACCGAATGTATTGTCTCCGTAAATTCCCCTGTTGATTACGGTGGAGTCTTTCAAGAGCTTTTTCCAATTTCCACCTTCGATAAAACTGTTGCCAGCAAAAACAATTTTTCCGGTTACAATCGGCTCCAGTTTAAACTTCGCACGTCGCGCAGCATACTGTTCAGGCAAATTAGGAAGTGTATCGTATTGCGCCTGACTTGAAGCACTCAACGATACACTCACCATCATAATGACTAAAAGTTGTTTCATTCTATTTCCTGATGTTCTCAATCTTGGCATTAAGTTTTTCACCTCCACCAATTTCAACTACCGATGAACCATAAACACGTATTTCTGATTTTATGAAATCTTCAGCATTGGCTTTATAAATATTATCAACATACTTCTGGGGATTTCTGTCGATGTAGGGAAACCATGTACTGTGGATCTGGATCATAACGCGGTGACCCTTCTTAAAAGTATGCAGAATATCCTGAAGAGCATAGGCTACATCCGTGATCTCGCCTGGTTTAAATGGCTCAGGTTTTTCAAAGCTATTGCGGAACCGGCCACGGAAAACTTCGCTACGAACCAGTTGCTGGTATCCGCCCATGATAATATTTGCAGGATTTCTCTTTTCATTTGGCTCATCATCCGGATACACATCGATAAGTTTCACAATAAAGTCGGCATCCGTTCCTGTCATGGAAACTTTTAACCTCGCTGCTATTTCCCCCGCAAGAGTAACATCTTCCGTCAGCACATCCGATCTGAAAGAGATAACATCGGGACGCTCAGATGCATTGCGTTGATCATCTGTCATAAATCTTCTGGGCGTAAACACAAGTGCTTCTGTTTGCGATGTGTATGCTACCGGATGCGCAGGATCGCTTACGTATTCAAAAACAGCATCTGCTTTTGTTGGCGTGTTAATGGATAACTTGCCATTTTCTCCAAAATAAAGTTTCATTGGGGCAACGCCCTTCGGCGGCCATTCTGCAAATTGTTTCCATTGTTTCGTCCCACAATCAAACATATATGCTTCTGGCAATCCCGTTGAAATGTTGTCTTTCAAAATTGAATTAAAAAATTTTCTTTCAATTTCCCGTTGATAGAAAGTTGAAATGCTATCACCAAAATAAATATGATTTACCATTTGGAAACCTTTCTCACTTGCCCAGTCCCCATGACTCCAGGGTCCCATTACAATTGTGTTGTATGTACCCGGGCTCGAACTTTCGATCTTCTTATAAATATTTAATGGACCGTATAAATCTTCTGCATCATACCAACCACCCACCGTCATAACTGCATGTTTCACACCTGTAAGATGTGGAAGGATACTACGCTTTTGCCAGAACACATCATAATTAGGATGATCTACAACCTGGTTCCAGAAGAAGTTATCTCCATGATATTTCGAAGCATTTTTTAAAGGACCGAGTTCAAGATTAAATGCATAACCATCTTTTGGACGGCCCGCATACATTTTCTCAATCTTATCATCGTACCAGCTCTTACTGGTAGGACCATCATGCTGATATCCGAATACAGGATAAGCACCAATGTAACTTTGTAGAAATACTCCCTGGTGATGAAAGTCGTCAAAGAAAAAATCAGAAATAGGAGCTTGAGGTGATGATGCTTTCAATGCGGGATGGGCATCAGGAATACCGGCTGCTGTGTAAAAGCCCGGATAAGAAATTCCATATTGGCCGACTTTACCGTTATTCCCTTTAATATTTTTTACCAGCCAATCAATTGTATCCCAAGTATCAGATGCTTCATCTATGGCAGTTTTGTTTTTTCTGTCATTACCAGGAATATTTGGACGCATGTTATCAAACGTTCCTTCTGACATCCAACGGCCGCGGACATCCTGATAGACGAAAATATATCCATCATGCATGAGGTACTTGGAGGGACCAAGTCTGCCTCTTGGAAATTTAGTTACACCGTAAGGAGCTACGCTGTAGCAGGTCCGTTGCATAAGCATTGGATGCAGCGTGGAGTTGTCTTTAGGGACGTAAACAGAAGTAAACAGCTTTACTCCATCGCGCATTGGGATCTGGTATTCAAATTTATCATAGTGCTGGCGTGAGTATACTGAATCAGGAACCTGGGCCGAACTAAAAATCGGAAAGCAAAGAATTAGAAAAGGGATAAAGGTTTTTTTCATTTTGTCGGTTAATGATCGTAAGGTAATGAGCTGTGGCTACAAATTCAACGATAATTATTACAATTAAAAAGGAATAATCAGCTTCACACAGAAATTTCTCCCCATGCTATAAATACCCAGACGGCCATTGGGTGATTGATTGAAGTATTCAAAGTATTTCAATCGACTTAGGTTTGATTGATACGCCACATCAAACACATTATTTACTTGAAATTGAATTTGAGTCGTCACCTTCTTTGATAAATGAATATCGGACCCCATAGAAGCATTGAATAAAGTATACCCGGCAGTTTTTGTTTCTGTGCCATACAGTGCCAGAAATCGATCTTGCGTTGCACTGAAATCAACATCTGCTTTCCCGTTTATCACCGTAAAAACCTTACTTTTAGTTTTTATCTCCTGATTAACGCTTGTTATAATTCTTACGGGTGGAATGAACGGAAGGTATTGGCCCTGAACACCTGTATTCTCAAATTCCTTTTTTGTATTGGTTCCAAGTACCATCGACACATTACTGTTCAAAGAAAAGCCTTTCACACCTGCTGGGTGAATTTCCAGCGATGCTTCCATACCATACAACTGTGCGGAACCCTGTTGATACTGAAAGGTTTTATTACCCTGCAAAATCTCGATTGGATTTCCTTGCGCATCCACAACCTGGCTCAAGTAAATATAATCCTGAACAAAATTATGGAAGACACTTACCGAAGCGTTGAAATTTTCGTAAGTGCCGGTTATTCCAATATCTAGTTGAAAACTGAATTCAGGGACAAAATTTCTATTTCCGATGTAAACGATGTGCGCACCCGGGTCCAGTCCATTTGAGGCAATTTCAGGAATGCTTGGAGCACGATAGCCTCTTGCGATATTGAACTTCATACTTAGATTTTCATTTATCTGATACGTACTTCCGAGGCTAAGTGAAATACCATTAAACGATTGATGTAGCGCTGGAAACTGAAGTGTCGCATTGGCTATGTGAGGAAAAAGTACCTGATGATTGAATCCATTGGTTGCATTGCTTCCGATATAAAAATCGTTGCTGGTAACATTTCGTGTATCGTATCGAAGACCGCCGCTGATGGTCCATTTTTTCTTTAACCATTTTGCATAACCATACGATCCTATGTCCAACAGATTAAAATCCGGGATTGGGAAATCTGTTGCATCCAGATTCTTGTTTCCCTGGTACATTCCATTCATGCCAAAGGAAACTTCAAAATTTGAAAACTCAGGAGCATTATACCTGATGCCGTAATTCAATGTATTCAGTCTCACGTACAAGCCAGGTTGTATTGGAGCAGTTGGATGATTGTACTCTCTGCGTACACTTTGCTGAAATCCTAAAAGCACACTTATATCTCCTTTACCAACTTCATATTGATTATTGGAGTAAATTCTATAATGTTGAATATGCTGATGCAACGGACTTGGTGAATACGAATTAAGTTCTGCGTCTGATACTGTTGGACGATTCTTAATATCATCCAAAGCACCTTCATATACCTGCTTTGTAAATTGTCTTGTCAATGAATCGCGACTTCCGTCGGGAATTCCCTGAAGATTATCATACAAGGTGAAATTCAGATTTGTAAAACCTTTGTCACTTCTATATCCTGCTGATGCCGTTGCATTTTTTTCATCATAGCCCGTGTTATAAACCCTTCCATCAACGGCATTTGTATAATTTTTTGCAAGCCTGTAAGAGCTGCTTACAGACCATTGCCAATGTTCACCTGCAGAGCCCATCTTCAATCCGTTTCCGATCAAGCCATTATTACTTTGGTGTTCAGATAAAAATCTTCCGCGTATAATACCATCTCTCTCTTTAGGTGAAAAAGGAAATAAACTTACAACTCCCGCAAGCGCGTCCGATCCATACATCAGACTCACTGGACCTTTAATTACTTCCGCCTTTTCAATGTTATAGGCATCCACTTCAATTCCATGTTCATCACCCCATTGCTGACCTTCCTGACGAACGCCGTCATAAAGAGTGAGCACGCGATTATATCCAAGACCACGAATAAACGGTTTTGAAATATTGGGACCCGTTTTAACTGCGTTAAGACCTGGAACATTCTGCGCAAGCACATCAATTATGTTACTTTCTATTGTACGCTCAATTGTCCTTGAAGAAACAAGCGATATTGCAACTGGATTCTCCCGTATTCTGGTTGCTTTGGATAATCCAGTAATAACAACTTCTTCTAATGTCTTTTCCTCAGATTTTAAATATATCTGGTACTCATCCTTGTGGGCAGTTAAAGTGATCGTGTCACTGCTGTATCCAAGATGAGAGATGATCAACCTTGATAACGAATACTCTTTTGGTATCTCAAGAATGAATTTTCCATTTGTGTCAGAGGAAGTTCCAATAGAACTATTCATTAAGATGATGTGGCAAAAGCTCGCTGGTTCACGAGTATCTCCCTCTGTAACGGATCCTGAAACTGTTCTTATTTGCCCGCTGACAAACAATGGTGCGAAAAGAGCAGTAAATGCGATTAAAACGAATTTCACAGAGTGTGGTAGATTGGCAAATTTAGACAAGTCTAAATTATTTTTTAATTAAATCAAAAAAATTGTTTCGTGCGGTACAAATTTGTCTTTATGCCACGGTTTGGTAATCCTATAGAGGTGATAACAGCTACAATCTCATCGGTGCAATTCGATTATCTTAAAAAAATCATTAGTATTGCAATTGTATTGGTTCTTATGATCTAATGAGATCATGGATTAAAAGGGAATCCGGTTAGAATCCGGAACAGTTCCCGCTACTGTAAGTGTTGTTTTAAGGGTTGCCCCTAGATTCTTTGTCACTATCTGCTTGCTGGCTGATGGGAAGACAGGCAACCAAACACGAGTCAGGAGACCTGCCACTACAACTAGTTCGATCAGACCTCGGGAAAAAGGAAAGATCAATTGATTTATTACGGTTATAAAATTTTGGATGTTAACAAACCTGAAAATAATTGTTTTCGGTCTTTGTGTTTTTGCATCAATCAGTTCACGCGCTCAACAGAAAGATTCTGCTCGATTGCTGAAGGAAGTGATCATTGAACAAAGTAGACTAAGCAGTTATGCTATTAGTCAGTACGTACTACCTGTTGATAGTATGACGCGTGCTCTCGCTTCCGGCGGAAGCCTTGCAGACATGCTTCGAAAATTCGGCTATGGTCACATCCGAAGCTATGGACCAGGTGGTTTGGCAACTGCATCATTAAGAGGAACAGGAAGTAGTCACACAGCAGTGCTCTGGAATGGGATTAATTTAGTAAGCCCTCTTAATGGTTCACTCGATCTGTCATTAGTTCCGGTAAGCTTTATAGACGATGTATCGATCCAATCGGGAGGTGCTGCAAGCTTATACGGAAATGGATCAATTGGCGGGACGATTCAATTAAATAACAAAGCAAGTTTTAATGAAGGTCTGAAACTAAAAACGTTTACAAATGCTGGTTCATTTGGCGGCTTCTTTCAGGATGCCGGAGCAAGCTGGAGTGGAAAGAAATTTATTACTTCTACAAACGTATTTTATACTGCAGCTAAAAATGATTTTGAGTTTATAAACAGGAATTATTACCCGGCAAGAGAAGAATCAAGACAACATACAGGTTATGAACAAAAAGGAATCCTTCAGCAAAACTACTGGCAGCTCACTGCCCGGAATTTAATTCACCTTAAATTCTGGTATCAGGATAATTTATATGAAGCGCCGAATAGTTCATTTGTACCACGGACATCTGAGGCGACCGAACAAAACAAATACTTTCGGACGTTGCTGGGATGGAGTCATTCGAAAAACAATTTCGACTTCAGCTATCAAGGTGCATTCATTCGTCATAATCTTGATTATCGTGATCCGGTACTTAGTCTTGTGTCACCAAGTACATTCAATACTTTCATTAATAATGTTGAAGCAAATTTCTCTTTTAAAAAGGATGTTAGCTTAACTACCGGTACAAATTATACCTGGGAAACCGGAAAGGTTGCAGACTACGGATCAGACATTCCTGTAAGAAACAGGATCGCACTTGTTAGCGCTTTCAAATTAAAACCTGGTACTCGATGGGAAGTTTCAACCTCATTCAGAGAAGAACTGATCAATGGTTCATTGACACCATTTGCACCAGCGATCACAGCAAAGCTTCAGGTATCCAGCGCATTTCAAACATACGTAAACGCTTCGAGGAACTATCGTATTCCAACATTCAATGATCTATACTGGAAAGGTGCAGGTGGTTTGGGCAATCCTGATCTGAAGACGGAAGTCTCCGTTGGCGGCGAAACAGGATTTACTTTCAATACTACTGCCGGAAATAAACACTCAGCTTTTTCTTTTAAAGGCGCAGTGTTTAGCAATCATGTTGACAATTGGATTCAATGGATACCAATGACATCTTCTGTCTGGTCACCTGAAAATATTAAAAATGTCTGGTCAAGAGGATTGGAAACACAGGCTGCTATCAATAAGCAAGTGAATAAAATAAATTTTGAATTATCAGCTCACTACAGCTTCACACAGTCAACGAATGAAAGCATTTACGAAAATATAAATAACAACGAACTTGGAAAGCAACTTATGTTTACTCCCACCCATCAGGGAAGCGCGTCGGTGAGAGCAACCTGGAAAGGGTTCAATTTAAATATCATCAATAATTACATCGGCAAACAATACACTGATAGTGATAACACAGAAATCAATGCAATGAAGGCATACGATATTGTTAGTATGTGGCTTAGCAAAGCGTTTTCAATCAATCATTTAAAAGCAGTTTTGAGTGGCGAGCTAAACAATGTGCTTGATACTGAATATCAGTCAAGACCCGGATACCCGATGCCGGGAAGAAATTTTAAAATAGGATTAACACTCAATTTCAATAAACCCAATTCATTATGAAGTTAAATTTTATCAAAAAAGTGGCAACGATGCTGCTTATCTCTGTAGTCGCTTTATTTCAATCATGCAGTTCATCTGACGCAACCGTTAAAGTTGGGGCATCCGGATTTTTTATTGTTAATGAAGGAAGTTTTGGAGCTGGAAACAGTTCTATTTCATACTATGATCGCAAAGCCGATGCCGTCACAAACGATGTATTTTTTATTAAAAACGGAAGAAAACTTGGAGATCAGGCTCAATCAATGACCGTTTTTGAAAATAAAGGATATATCATAGTTCAGAATTCCTCGAAGGTTGAAGTTATTAATGCAGATGATTTCTCATCTATAGGAAGCATCACTGATTTACCAAGCCCTCGTTATTTTGTAGGAATCTCTTCAACAAAGGGTTACGTCTCTGATTGGGGAACGGATGGTTTCACCGGGACTATTAAAGTGATTGACTTAACTACACTTACAGTAACAAAAACAATTGCTACAGGCAAAGGAGCTAACCGCATGCTTAAAATAAATAACCTTGTATATGTTACAAATAATGGAGGTTACGGTAACGATAATACAATTAAGGTTATCGACAGCACTACAGATGGTATTGTCGCCACCATTACAACAGGAGATAATCCAAATAGCATTCAAAAAGATAAAGACGGGAATCTGTGGGTGGCTTCCGGTGGAATCATGGCCTATAATACAACAGGCATTGATGAAGTAAAAACGGTGAAAGGATCGATCAGTAAAATCGGATCAAACAATACGGAGGTTTTCAAACTGATAGTTGATAAAGCAACCTACAGCACTCCTGCAAATCTTGGAATCTCACCTGATGGAGCAACACTATACTACACTTACAATGGTGCTATTTATCAAATGGCCACGTCAGCAACGGCACTACCAACTACTGCCTTTAAAACAAAAAGCTATTACGGAATGGCAATTGATTCATTCAATGGTAATGTGATTGGAACAAATGCTACTAATTTTAGCTCGGCTGGAATGATTGATGTTTATGATGCTTCTGGAAATTTGAAAAGCACGTATACCGCTGGGATTGGTCCGAATGGATGTGCCTTTAAATAGAAGTAAAAAGTAAAAAGTAAGAGCAGATGATTTGTAAAAGGTGTGACCGGGTATTTGAGTGCAACGTTGAGGATATACTTCTCTGCAAGTGTTCAACTATTCCGGTTACTCAAGAAACCATATCGTTTCTGCAAAAGAGTACATGGGGCTGTCTTTGTTCCGATTGTCTTACAGAAATTGATTGCCTGGTAAGTTCTCTGAACGGTAAATCTTTTCCAACATCCCGACAACTAAAACAAGGACGGCATTATTACATTGAAAATGGAATGTGGGTTTTTACAGAACAATATCACGTCTTGAGAGGGTCTTGCTGCAAAAGCCGATGCAGGCATTGCCCATACGGATTTAAATTGATTCCGTAATTCGCAATTCCATTGACCAGACCTTATCAATAAAACAGTTCGAATTTTTTCACTAATTCTTCTAATTTTGTAACAATTACGCAAGAAATACTTAAAAATTATGTCTCTTAACTCACTTCAACCACGTACCACAGCATTAATCATAATGATATTGCTGGCGGCAGCATTTCGCCTGGTACAATCAAGTAATGTATTCAGTATTCTAAGCAATGTCACTCCTGTAGGAGCAATTGCTTTATTCGGAGGTTGCTATTTCCATGATCGCTGGAAAGCATTTCTAGTTCCGTTGCTGGCATTGTTCATCAGTGATATTGTGATAAATAGAATATTCTATTTCGACCATTGGACATTTTTTTATAGCGGTGCCTACTGGGTTTATGGAAGCTTCGCATTGGTCGTGTTATTAGGTCACTTAATAAAAAAAGTTACCTTCACGTCCGTACTCATTTCAGCAATTGGTGCTGCGGTTCTACACTGGCTTGTATCTGACTTTGGTGTTTGGGCTGCAGGTGGAACAGACTTTACAACTGGAATTCCTTTTACAAGAGATTTCAGCGGATATGTAAGGTGCTTGTACGTAGCCCTTCCTTTCTTAAGAAATATGGCTGTTGGAAATCTTGTGTTCTGCGGAGTACTGTTTGGAGCATTTGAATGGATGCAACAGAAATATCCAACGTTGAAAATACAAGAAGCTTAAAATATGGATTAATGTATGGCGAGCTCCTTAGAAATAAGGGGCTCTTTTATGCGTAGGAATCTGAATCCCCCAAGGTATCTGACGCCTATTTACTTACAAGAACAGCGTCCTCTACAATGAAGTTGCCGTGATCAATATCACCTTCATTCAATTTCAATTTTCCCTTTACGCGAATGAATTGATCCATCGTAAATTTTTCCGGCTTTACTTTAAAAGTAACTTCTGAAATAGATTCGGGGCCAGCACCGCCACAAAAGAAACACTGACTATACGGAAACTTGGATAGGATTATATAAGCATCTCTGTCAACATCAATTGGCATGTAATAACCTTCAAGACTGATCTCCTTACCTACCATACTTTTCAGTTCTGGAGCAAAGACAGGCATCAAAAAGTATTCGGCGGCTTTCTCATTATACTTTGCTTCGAATTTTGTCTTTGCGAATAAAACCCAACCATCCGTCTGAGCGAATGCTGCCGTTCCAATGATAGAAAGAAAGATGATGGACAAATACTTTTTCATGATGAAATGATCTGAAGAATTTAGAAACAAAATTAAATCAATACAACCAATTTTTAATTACCAGCCAGCACTTTATGAATATCGGTTCGATAAGCCTGCACTGCAGGAATAACAGAACAAAGTATTCCCAATATAAAGCTTCCGGCAACGATATACACTTCCGTCGTATAAAATACGTTTGCCGTCACACCTGCCTTCTGACTTTCAACAACAAGGATCGTAAATAGCCAGAGAACTCCATGCCCAATGACAAGCCCTACGATGCTCCCAATAATTGTTAAGAAGCTTCCTTCCAGGATAATTGAAACAAACAGTATGCCGCGACTCGCTCCCATTGAGCGCATTATCGCAAGATCATATTGACGCTCTTTCAAAGAATTATACAGCGCAATAAAAATGCTTAGTCCGGAAATAGTTATTAAAACGTACGCAAAACCACGCATTACTTCAACACCTATGCCGAGTATTGAAAACAAACGTGCTGTTTCAAATGCCGGGGAAGCAGCCTGAAGATTACTATTGCTATTAATAAATCGCGGAAGCTGAATTACAGCCAAAGGATTGCGATACTGGATTAAAATCGATGTAATCTCTTTTACTGAATCTCCTTTTTCAATGCTGGGAATGATGGAAGATGGATGAAGGGGTGGCTTATTGATTGAATCATGCAATTCTTCATGGACCCTCCAAATGCTTTCAACATTCGTGAGAATCAAATTATCTATTACTGTTTCGCTTGAATTTAAGATCCCCGTTACATGATACTTATTCTCTTCATGCGCATGACCATCGGAAGTAAGTCCATGCGCGCTTACAAATGTATCCCCTATGGCAAGTCCAGAAAGCCGGGCGACCGTTGAACCAAGAGTTACATCCAATGTCTTGCTCCACAATTCACCTGAAGCAATCGTAACTTTATACAGGTCGATATAATCATGATTTGTCCCAACGATTCGGTACCCATTGTAACTATCACCAAGCGCCATTGGTATTGCGTGTTTAACAAGTCTGTTTTTTGCTATTCTTTCCGCTTCTGAAACTTTAATATTTCCAGTTGGAAAATCGATATGAAAAATATTACAAAGAATTAATTGCAACGGACTTCCCTTTGCCCCTACTACAAGATCTATTCCCTTTGCATTGGTTGCAATTTTCTCCTGAAGCTGATTGTTGAATAACAACAAAACAGTTATCACGGCAATTCCCAATGCAAGCAGGAATATATTGAGCACCGTATTAAGTGGCTTGGCTTTGAGATAATTCCAGATCAACAAGAAAATATTCATTCCGGAATTATAAGTACAGTTGGTTTTTAATCTTTGATTTGAGACGCTGATCGTGTGTTGCCACAATCAACGTTGCATTATTGTGCCTTGAAGCCTGCAATAATAATTCTATTACGCGATCACAATTGTTGTCATCAAGTGCAGAAGTTGGTTCATCAGCAAGAATAACAGCAGGTTTGTTCAAGACAGCGCGTGCAATCGCAACACGCTGTGCCTGACCATGACTTAACTCCTTTATCTTTGAGTTTTTCTTATCACTAAGATCAAGCTGACCTAATACTTCTGAAATCCTGGACTCATCCTGTTTTAATCCCGCAAGGAAAGGAGCCATCAGTAGATTATTTTTTACCGACAAAGCACTAATTAAATGATTTTTCTGAAATATAAAGCCATAATGCTTTCCGCGGAAGCGATCGAATCCTGATTCTGAGAGTTGGGTTAAATCAACATCATTGACTTTGATTCTCCCGCTTTGTGATTTTAATAATCCACCCAACAAATGCAGCAGCGTTGTCTTTCCGCTTCCGGATTGTCCCAGCAAAAGCCAATGCGCACCTTGAGGAATAGAAAAATCAGGAAAGCTGATCTTCCTTTGATCATTGTACTGATAGAATAGACCTTCAATTGATATCATCCTTTTTTCAAAATCAATTATCGCAGCTCATTTCCGATTGACCAATTGGCATTCCGGGGGGAGCTGGCAATAAATTCTCAAGCGTGTAATCTTCCGGATTATCCTGGACCTTTCCAATCTCGCCAGACAGATAACTATAAAAAGCTTTCCACTCCTCTTCCACCGTGGCAACCGCTTTTGCAGAAAGCCAAATTTTAAGCTGAGCAAGTTTTAATAATGTAATTGCTTTTGTAGGAGCTGTCGCATCCTTGCAAAGAGCAAGCCTGGTAAGATTTGTAAACAATGCATGATCGATTGACATCTGAATAGCTCCTTCATAGCCAACTTTTGATGGGGATTTGATTGTAGCACTCATCATCCGGTCGATGATACTTTCAAGAGATGGCAACCTCGCATCTCTAGAATGATGCTCAAATAATCTATTTGCACGCGCGGGATGAAGAATTAAACTAAATGTAAGGTCTGCAGCCGTTTCGGCAGTCGACAATGGGTCGAACATCATCTCTGTTTTTAACTTCACCAACTCACGATGTCTTTGATATCCGAGTGGTCGTGGTGGAATTAATTTCAACAAACTTTCCGGAATCATGAGTACTGAAGGCTGTACTGTTTTCATCATCGCTTCCAATGCATTCAATTCCTGTTGGGGAGTCAGGAGTTCAGCGATTAGTTGCATATCGCCCCGAAGTGCATAACGATAATTAACACCGCCAATAACTTTTGCCGTTGCCTCAAGCTGATAGCGATGAAAGAAATATATTGGAACAAGCACTTCTTCAAGCAAGGCCATAGGTGTTCCTGGTTTGATATTATTTTCTCCAAAGTTTCTCAATGCGATAGTGCGAATCTCCATAACCCGATTCAACTCACCGGCAGGTTCTTTGCCATTGTCCCACAAGTGAGCAAATGGATGAGCACTTCCCAACGGTCTCGCATCCTGATCGGACAAAAATGTAAGCCCGGCTTTTAAGGAATTCTGAATAATGTCATCCAATGCTATGTCTTCATTTGTTCCGGCAGGAAAATCCTGATAACCCCAGGTGACGGATACTTTATCGAAAGATCCGATTTTCGTGTCGTATGCTTCACTTAAATCAATTTTTCCATTGATAAGTTTCACATTTGGATGTGGATAATCCATAACTGAAGAAAAATTATCTGAGCTTGATGAATAGGCATGCGCCAATCCAATGGTATGACCCACCTCATGCGCCGCAAGTTGACGCAAGCGACTAATTGCCATTGCTTCCATTTCTTTTGAAACTGGTTTTCCTGTTTCATACGGAGCAAGTAAACCTTCCGCGATTAAAAAATCCTGGCGAACACGAAGAGAACCAAGATTCACATGACCTTTAATAATTTCTCCGGTACGTGGATCTGTCACAGAAGCACCATACGACCATCCTCTTGTCGATCGGTGAATCCAGTTGATAAGATTATAACGAACATCCATCGGATCTGCATCCTCCGGCAATACTTCAACCTGAAAAGCATTTTTATAACCAGCCGCTTCAAACGCCTGGTTCCACCATTTTGCGCCATCCATTAATGCAGAGCGAATCGGTTCCGGAGCGCCTGGGTCCATGTAATAAATGATTGGCTTGACCGCCTCGCTTACCTGTGATGATGGATCTTTCTTAGCAAGTCTGTGTCGTGTAATAAAACGCTTCTCTATGGGCTCATTGATCGGGGTGGCATAATCATAATACGACATACTGAAATATCCTGCACGCGGGTCAAATTTTCGTGTTTTATAATTATTATCAGGAAGCTGAACAAAAGAATAATGCTCGCGAACAGTTACGATAGAAGGAGTTGGCGTTACACTTCTAATAAATACTCCCGTTGGCTGACCTACGAATGTAAGGGTTGTTTCAAACTCAGTATTGCGGGGAAAGTTTTTTGTACGGGGTAAATAAAATGCAGAGCGTGATTTGTCAAGTGTATAATTTCCCTGCTGCGTGCTGTGCAGCGTCCCAATTACATCGTGCGCATCCTGTGAAAGAAAGTCGGTGGCGTCTACCAAAACATTCGCACCTTCTTCCGCCACAACAGTAAATCCCCACAGTACAGATTGTGCAAATGACTCCTGAACGGTCTTGCGTTCACTTGTATTGTCGCTGATCGCGCGGAAGTTGAGATTGATTTCTGTCAAAAGAATTTTTGGACCTCTCCTGTCGAATTTTACAACACGTTCGCGACCTAACTGGTTGCGATCAAGGCCGATGTCATTTGAACCTACTGCTGCTGTCAATGACTCAACATATAAAAACGCTGTATCGAATTTATTTATTAATAGAAAGATCTTATCCTGCTTGTCATCGTAGAAGAAATCGAAATAGCCTTCGAATTTCTTTAAGCCGGAGATTTTGGCATCAATGGAAGAAACACCTGTTGTTTTTTGTTTGGGTGCCGGCTCAGTTTGTTCTTGTTTTTTCTTTTGAGAATAGGATGTGAAAGAGACCACAACAAAGGTCACAAGAAGTATTTTTTTCATTTTGGAATTTTAAAACTCCAAAAGCTAAGGAATCAAAGATGAGTTTTCAAGGGGAAATTAGACGGGAAGAAAAAAAGAAGGTGGCTGCCCCGAATCCACCCATGACTATGAAGGCAGCCACCCTGACCTTACCCAAGATCCTTCGTAAAGCTATTGAAGTCCCTGTTGGAAAGGAATCACCTTGTAAGTGGGATTTTATAGAACAATCGTTGTATGATAGCAAAAGAAGCCTCTTTACATTTTAAATTCAGTGTTTTTACATTGGAAAAATTTAAAACATCTGAACTCTAAACATAAAATTTAAAAGTGGTACAGTTTTAAATCAGCTTCTCCTGCGCTGCTTTCGCCAGCGCCTGGGACTTGCTATTCACCTGAAGTTTTGAATAAATATTCTTTATGTGAGTTTTAGATGTTTCTTTGGAAATAAATAACTCTTCTGAAATCTGGGTATAGGTCTTTCCCTCAGAGATAAGAGTTAAAATCTCTGTCTCACGTTTTGTAAGAGGCGAATTCGGATTGATATGAAAATTATCAATTACCAACCGTGCAATCTTACTGCTCATTGGAGCTCCGCCTTTTGATATTTCTTCCAACGCCGAAAGTAATTCAAGATGATTTGAGCTCTTTGTTATATAGCCGGTAGCGCCAGCCTTCATGGCTTCGAATACAAGTTCATTATCTTCATACACTGTGACCATAATAATTTCAGAGATCGGAGATTTGTCTTTGATAATTCTTGTTCCCTGAATACCATTCATCCCAGGCAGCTCAATATCCATTAATACATAATCCGGCTTATCCTGGTGAAGATGTTTAATTGCATCTTCACAGTTTCCGTATGCATTGACTACTCCAAATTTTTCTGAGCTGTTGACTATCAGAACAAAGCTATTGCGTATCTCCGCGTCATCCTCAACTATCAATACGCGTTTTTTTGTTGTTGGTATCATCTGGTTTTATTTTTAAGGTGGAAAATCTTAGTTGTATTCGTGTGCCGCTTGTTGCGGATATTTTTTCAATTACAAGTAGGGCACGTAATTTCTCTGCACGGGTCCTAATATTTTTTACTCCATTTGATTTAATGGTTTCGTGGTCAAATCCTTTACCGTCATCTTCCAATATCATTTCATATTCCTGTCCCAGAGGCCGCAAATAGAACCAGACGTTTCCTGCTCCCGAATGTTTGAATACATTAGTCATGGCTTCTTTAAAGATAAGGTTTGCTTCGCGGCTAAATCCATAAGGAAGCCTTACTTTTTCCTTTGTCTCATTGTAGGCCCTGAATTGAATATCTTTTTCTTCGAATAGTTTTTCGCCAAAATCACGAATATGCAGGAACAACTTAGACAAATCATCATTCACCGGATCAATCGCCCAGATAAAATCACGCGTTCCGTTGTATAAGTATTTTGCCGACTCCTCCACTTTGTGGTATAATTCGGGACTTTGATCGTTCCCATTTAATCGCATAAGGCTTACATAATTGATAATACGCGTAAGCTGGTTTCCCATTTCATCATGGAAGTCGCGAGCGATTTCTTTACGAAGCGACTCCTGTTCCTGTTGCCTGATCCTTTCAATTTCTATAACCTTGGAAACATTTTTCCTTAATCGTATTAATACGAATAAAATGAATGATCCGATCATAACAGCAGATGACAAAACAAAAAATGTGATTGTCTGATAGAACGGCGCCTTGATAGTGAATGAATATGTCAATGGGGTTTTATCCCAACTTCCTACTTTATCTGTAGCAAGAACATCAAACTCATATTTTCCTGGAGGAAGGTTGCTATAAGTAACGCGCCCTGTTGATGTTGGCTGCGACCATGTCTTATCAAAATTCTTTAAAAAATATTTGTAGCGAACTGAGCTTGGATATCGCTTATCAATACGATTAAAATAAAATGTGATATGATTTTTATCGGATGGCAATACTGGAGAATCAGGGATTTTGAAAAAACCTTCATCGCTATTGCCAAATTGCCGGCTGGAAATCTCACCATACTGAATTTCAACATCTGATAAATGGACCGGATACGATTTCACCAATTCATCTTCCGATTCATTGAATCTATATAATCCATCAATAAGTCCAAAGTACTTCTCCTTTTCGGATAGGTAATAAGCATTTTGATTGGTCTCAATTCCGATTAAACCATTATCATATCCAAAATCGCGCGTTTGAAGTATTTCGAGATTTTTATCAAGCTTTAGCCTGGTAATACCTTTTTCAGTTCCAACCCAAATTCTATCTGCCTCGTCTGTCGCTACGAAAAAAACAAAACCAGATGGCAAACCTTCATGTGGGCCAATTAATTTTTCTGATTTACTGACGGGATCAATGATCATTACGCCCGCACCACCCGAACCTGCTATAAGCAATGTATCTCGGAAATTAGCCAGCGAAAGAATGTTTGTGTTCTCAAATTCGGGTAACAGGATTGAAGTGATCTGATCACCTTTAAGAACATTAAGTCCTAAATCTGTTGCAATGAACAATGACTTTCTCGCTGACATATATCGCAACGAAATGATATTTCTTGTTCCAATACTTTGCAGATCTGAAATGTTGCTGAATTTTTTTCCGTCATAATAATTTAAACCCCCACCGGTTGTTCCAATCCATAATCCACCTTTGTCATCGAAGTCCAACTGCGTTACATACGCACTTGATAAACCGTTCTCGCGTGTAAACCATGAGAATTTTTGATCGGTAGGCGAGAATTTTCCCAGACCTGAAAAAGACCCAACCCATACTTCTCCGCCTGGACTTGTCTTAATAGTGCGGACCCCATCATCGTTTCCGTGCGGTAACGGAAATGAAAGCGTTTTTCCATTTGTGATCTTCCATAAGCCGGATGCACCAACCCATACAGCATTATTTTTATCCTTTTCAATTGCCATCACATCTCGCACAGCCAGTGGAGTAATCTTATCAAAGTCACGGGGATAGTAACGGTAGAGGCCATTGCCAGCACTTCCAAACCACGTATTTCCCTCTGCGTCAAGATGGACCTGCATGATTGGAACATCTTTCAAAACTGTATCCGTTTTAATCTTGCCCTCGCGTATGTATTCACGGAACAATGTTGTTTCATCCCTGGTCCAATACACATCTCTTACAGCATCATAACATATAATATACCGATCCATCATTTTCTTCCTTCTGCTGAAACTTCCATTTTTCAGATCCAATGCGAATACACCGCTATCAGAATCAACCCATACTTCATTGGTATGATTGAACATGCTATAAGCCTTTGAGAATACTTTTGAATGCGGGAATTTTTTGTATCCAGTTGGCGACGGAACGATGAACGAACTGTCATTCAGGTAATAACAAATTTGCTTGTCGACCGATACGTGTGTAAAGAAAATTGTTTTATTTGGAATAATATTTCTTGACCAGTAATAAAGTGAATCATGAAAAATCTTCCCGATCATTCCTGGATTGGAAACAACAAAGATTGTGTCACTGTATTCAACAACTCTCCTAACGCGCTTTAATCCTTCATTAGGGACTTTGGGTTGAAATTTCTTAAAGCTAACTCCATCAAAACGTGTCAGCCCACGCGGATGTACAGCCCAGATATTCTGATGTGAGTCAATAAATAACGAGGTAACGATATTACTGAGGAGTCCATCCAGCGTTGAGTAAACTTTAAACTCTCTACCGTCAAACCTTGCTAGTCCTCCACCGGACGTTCCAATCCAGAGATATCCAAACGTATCTTCTATAATAGCATTCACCTGCGATTGCGGTAACCCGTCTACTGCCGTGTATTGCCGAAGGGTAAACTGTTGTGCTGCCAGCTTTGTAATTAAAGACAGTGAAAGGATAAATAAAATGATCGCCTGCAGACTTCGCATGAAACACAAACTTGCTGATATTGATGGTTAAAATAAGACCTCAAGTTACGGTAAAAAACGTGCGAACGCAGAAAGTTTCAGACGCCTCTTAGCGAACTGGCGTCAGACACTTACGTTCCAGCGCCCTTTCCTAATCTCCTGGAAATTACACTACTTACATTTTAATGAGCTTACTTAATTCTGATAATTCTGAAACCCACCCCCTTACGCGCTGGTTACAAACCACAAACGGATTTTGGTTTTCACTTTACGTCGCATTTTCCGCATTCTGTTTATACACATGTATTTTTTCCTTACGTAAAACGTTTGGCGTAGCAACGTATGAAGGAATAGCAGTAGGTGGTCACAGCTTTAAAGTCTGGATGGTGATCTCACAGGCCATTGGTTACATGCTATCTAAATTCATTGGGATAAAAATCGTCTCAGAGCTTGGAGCAAATTCACGCTTCAAAGGAATAGCATGGATGGTGAGCATTGCTGGATTTGCGTGGCTTGGATTTGCGATCACACCCACTCCATATAACCTGGTATTTCTTTTCCTTAATGGACTTCCCTTGGGAATGGTTTGGGGAATGGTATTTGGTTATCTCGAAGGAAGAAAGTCAACAGAAGTTCTGGGAGCAAGCTTATCCGTAAGCTTTATTTTCTCTGCAGGCTTTGCAAAAACAGTAGGTGGTTTTATCATGATCGATTGGGGCACATCCGAATTCTGGATGCCTTTTGTTTCAACGTGTTTGTTCTTCCCTCCTCTTATACTTTTTCTTTGGATGCTTAATAAAATTCCACCGCCTACGCATGAAGATGAAGTGTTGCGAACGAAAAGAAGTCCCATGAGCGGACCTCAACGCATGAAGCTCGCATTGACATTTGCACCAGGCTTGATCTTATTGATACTTGCTTATACATTACTTACCGCTTATCGCGATTTCCGTGATAATTTTTCTGCTGAGATCTGGAAGTCGCTGGATTATGGTGACAAGCCAGGCATTTTTACATTTACAGAAACGATAGTAACAATTGTTGTTTTGATTGTCATCGGAAGCCTGATGGTCATTAAAAATAACTTCAAAGCGATGATTATTAATCACATCATTGTCATTACGGGAATGATCACTGTTGGACTGAGCACACTCGCATTTGAAAATAAAATGATCAGTGCTCCGGCATGGATGGTGATGGTTGGAACGGGATTATACTTTGGGTACATCCAATTCAATAGTATTTTCTTTGACAGGATTATAGCAACGTTTAAATATGTGAGTACAATTGGCTTCCTGATGTATCTCGCCGACTCATTTGGATACGTTGGAAGTATTGGAGTTCTGCTATTTAAAGAGTTTGGTACTACAGAACTCAGTTGGCTGGATTTTTTTATGTCATCGGGATATATTTTATCAATAGCAGGATCGGTGTTGATGAGTGGGTCGCTGGTGTATTTCGTATTGAAATTCAGAGGCTGGGGACAGAAGTGAAAAGTAAGAAGTGAAAAGTAACAAGAATCCGAACGGGGATTGTGAAAAAGAGATTAATCTCATAAATTTACACACTTGTTTTAGAAAAGGGCCTGTAGCTTAACTGAATAAAGCGTCTGACTACGGATCAGGAGAGTCGGGGTTTGAATCCCTGCAGGCTCACACAAGTTGGAAACCGTGCTGAAAAGTACGGTTTTTTTATTTCTATCAACTTCTCAACTAGCATGTCTTCGACTCGCTCTATGAGCAAAGAAAAGAGCCAGAAAAACGAGTACCATCAAACATAACATCAGACTGGAAAAAAGAACATTCTCGCCCTTACAGATATTATAAACCGGCATAACAAAAAGTATTGCTAACGAGAAATATCGCTATTTCATGATAGCAGATGATTAAAATTTCTTTTAATCACCTAAAAAGTTCTTTGAAACTAAATCAAGCTTTCAATAATCCAATAAGCACTTTGCTTTTACGTTGGAGAGACAGCGCCCTAAAAAGCTCAATTTTGTCCCTCGATCAAAAAGGCTAATTTTGGGGCTTTAAAATCAGAAATTGTTATGGTTCTACGTTCACTGGTGGTGTTGGGGTTCATTTTAGTTGGTTTCTCAGGTTATTCACAGGATCAGCAGCCAACACAAGAGAAAATTGAACTTCCAAAGGCGACACCTGTTGCAAAGAAAAAGACTTTTCGTCCTGATATTCCAGGATCAATTCTTGTCGAGTTAGGTATTAATTTAAAGAACGGCATTACACCTCCGGATTTCCAAAAGGGATTGTGGGGATCAAGAACGATTAACATCTATTATCAATATCCTATTCGTCTTTTCAAATCACGCATCAGCTTCAATCCTGGGATCGGATTAAGTCTTGAGCGCTGGAAATTCACAAACAATTATACACTTGCTCAGCAACCTTTGTTGAATGGTTATCATGAGCTTGTTCCCGCAAAAACATATTATCCAAACGCAACAATCAACCGCTCACAGCTTATCAATAACTATTTAGAAATACCTCTTGAGTTTCGGTATGACACGAACCCGGAAGATATAGCACGGAGCATTAACATTACTTTTGGTGGTCGGGTGGGTGTGCTGTATGATTCATTCACCAAAATAGATTACAGCGAAAGCTCGGAAGACAAGAGCATAAAAGACAAGCAACGCCATGGCATCAATCCGATACGCTACGGTTTATATGGCCGTATTGGTATCGGTGGGTTTGCACTATTCAGCTATGTAAACATGTCACCGATGTTTGAAAGTAACAAAGGGCCTCTTGGTACTCAGATGAATTCTGTGACAATGGGTATTTCCGTAAACGGATTTTAGATAATTTGATTAATGCATTACAGTTGTGCCGAAGCTTCAGCGTAGGAACACGGCATTATAGCTTTTGCCGCGAATGCACGAAGAAGCAAAGTCGTAAAATCGCATCGAAGTCGCCAAACGGTTTTGCGACTCTCACTTCCCAATAAACACCGGTTTCCTCTTCTCCAGAAAAGACTTCACACCTTCCTGGTGATCGCGTGTAGCACCAGCGATCTCCTGGCTATATGCTTCATAATCCAGCATCTCATCAAGTGTTGAAGTTGTAGATTTGTTCAGCATCTTTTTTAAGATACCAATTGCTTTCGTAGGCGCTTTGGCAAAATACTCGGTATAACTTTTAACTGCATTGTCTAGTTCAGCAGTAGCAACAACCTTATTTACCAATCCAAGTGACAATGCTTCATCTGCTTTCACTTTACTTCCCATCGCACAGAGTTCAAATGCTTTCGCCGTTCCAATCAATCTCGGAAGAAAATAGGATGAACCTGAATCAGGAACTAATCCAATATTTACAAAGACTTCAATAAGGATTGCATCTTCTGAAGCAATAATTATATCACACGCAAGTGCCAGCGAACAACCGGCACCCGCTGCAACTCCATTCAATCTGCAAATGATCGGCTTTGGCAAATTGCGCATTGCACGGATAATTGGATTATATCTTTTGTGAAGAGAATCCATAAACGACCTCTTCTTTCCTCCCTCCGCTTTCAAATCCTGGCCGGAACAGAAAGCCTTCCCCTCCCCTGTCAAGACCATAACACGGACATCTTCGTCTTTTGCAATAGCTTTCAGCGCATCCTGAAATTCAAAGGTGATCTCATCGTTGAGTGCGTTATAAAATTCAGGACGATTTAGAGTAATTGTAGCAACTCCCCGCGTAACTTCGTATTTCAGAAATTGAAATTCCATAATAAATTATTTTATCCGAATTAAAAAAAGAGGACCATTCCGAAAAAACCAATAATGTATCCTGTCACTGCGCCAAACATTACCTGACGGGGTGTATGTGCATTGAGGTATAACCTGGAAGACATCACAACTCCTGCGAGTATTAATACTGCAAGAGTGGGTACTAGCATCGATCCATTTTCCACGGCTTTATTAAGCGGCATCATAATTCCCAATGCACCGCATATCGCCAGACTATGAACACTTATTTTTTCAAAGAAAGTCATAATAGTGGCCACTAAAACCATTATCGTAACCAATGTCATTACTTTATTAAAATTGATATTCCCCCTGACCTTATAATAAAACATGATCGTTACCGCAACGTATAGTACAGCAATGAGGGTGAAGGGAAGAAGTCTTTCCCGACGTGTAGGCATTTGCAGCGATGTCACTGTTCCAAATGCTTTCAACAATATAAGATTGGAAACAGGCAAAATAAACGTCATAGCGAAAATAAATCCAACGAATGGCCAGTATGCAGCGGATGGCAAAATCAAAAAGCGTGGAATTGTCAGCCCGAGTAATGCAACCAGGTAGGTTGTCAATAATAACGGATGAAAAATGTATGAAACAATCTTTGAAGTTACCTGCATGGCATCCTGCTTACAGCTCTTTTCGTAGTCGTGCCACCGGAATATTCAATTGCTCGCGATACTTGGCTACCGTGCGCCGCGCAATATTATAACCTTTTTGATTCAGGATCTCTTCCAGCTTCTCATCAGAATAAGGTTTGATCTTGTCTTCACCTTCAATGAGCTCCTTAATGATTTGCTTCACTTCACGACTACTTACTTCTTCACCGGAATCAGTAGCAATACCTTCAGAGAAGAAATACTTCAATGGAAATATTCCAAAGTCGGTCTGAATTGCTTTGCTACTGGCAACACGACTCACGGTAGAAATATCCATGTTGATTCGCTCTGCAATATCTTTCAATATCATCGGGTGAAGCTTTGTCTCATCTCCTTCCAAAAAATAATCGAATTGAAAATCAATAATCGCCTGCATCGTTCTCATCAGTGTATGCTGACGCTGTTTGATCGCATCAATAAACCACTTCGCAGAATCAAGCTTTTGCTTAACAAATGTTACAGCTTCTTTAAGTTTCTTATCTTTTTTATCACTCTTGTCGTACGCTTTAAACATATCCGTGTACGATCGACTAATGCGAAGTTCAGGAGCGTTACGTGAATTGAGCGCAAGATCAAGCTTGCCATTTGTATTCGTAAGAATGAAATCGGGAATGATATACTGGTTCTTCACCATACCCGAAACAACCTCACCGCCTGGCTTTGGATTCAACTTGATTATCAGATCAATCGCATCCTTGATATATTCTTCGTCATCAAGATCGAGTTTCTTAAGAATTTTAGCATAATGCTTTTTGGTAAACTCCTCGTAGCATTCTTTTATAAT
>Ga0123338_10000966_pt1 | contig 28307 bp, 25 predicted proteins | sample grotaG_FD_89793 | JGI IMG/M metagenome (GOLD analysis project Ga0123338, IMG submission 89793) | Glacier valley bacterial and archeal communities from Borup Fiord, Nunavut, Canada, to study Microbial Dark Matter (Phase II) -... | ecosystem: Environmental > Aquatic > Freshwater > Ice > Glacier ...
AACTTTTTCCGGATGCATTTTTGCCGATTAGTGCCAATAAATTTGAAAAAGGAATAGTGGGAGAAAGTCCTGCCGAAAAAGAAATGGCAGAGTCCTGTCTTAGAGAATCAAGATCCGCAAGGACTATGCCGGCTTTATCATCACCAAATATCGAATAATTTTGAATCCGGATTCCAAGCAGCATATTATTCACCTCCAACGGAAGCTGACGCTATTTGAGTTCCTTCTTATTCTTCTGGACCTTAACAAGGACCTCGGTCAGTTGATTCTCAACTTCAGTAAGACGCGCCCTGGCATAATCAGTTGATGCGACACGCATCTGCCATGCTGCCTGATTCGCCTGTTCAAGTGTCATCTGGGCCATTTCACGGGCGCGCAGTGTTATCTCATGTTCGTTAATCATTATGGCCGAACGCTGCTCGGTTTCCCTCAAAATACTCTCAGCTTTCTGTCTGGCGCTGGCAACAACCTGGCGATTCTGCTCAAGAAGCCATCTGGCCTGATTAATTTCTTCCGGCAGGTTCTCTCTGATCTGAGTGATCCAATAGAGAACATCCTCCCGGTCTACAATACAATTGTCCGAGAAAGGTATTCCCTTGGCCTGACGTACTGTCTGCGTTAATTGATCCAGCAGTTCAATCAGGTCCGTCTCATTTGACTTTCCCTGTCGAATACTATCATTCATGCTCGGCTCCTCCATCAATCCCGCTTATTCCTCTCCAAGATCCTTGTCTTCACATATTCAGAAATTACCGGGGATACCATTGCTGATATATCGCCTCCGTAATAAGCAACTTCTTTAATGATGGAAGAACTTGTATATGCAAGATCCGCTCTGCACGGAAGAAGAATCGCTTCGAACGAAGGAAAAAGAAGCCGGTTTGCCGCTGCCATTTCGGCCTCGTTTCTAAAATCAGATTCACTTCGAAGACCTCTGACTACAGCACATGCACCTGTCTCACGGAACAGATCAACAAGTAGGCTGTCATAGGAGATAACATCTATTCCCTGCATGTCGCTCAGACACAATTTTGCCATCTCAACTCTCTCTTCGATTGAAAAAAGAGGATGTTTGCCCCTGTTAAGCATCACTGACACAATCAGGCGGTCACAAAGCTTGGACGCCCGTCTGGCAATATCAACATGGCCCAATGAAAATGGGTCGAAGCTTCCGGGGAAAATCATTGTCTTCACGTGTTTAGAGTACCTCCACTATAATAAGCATCCGTAGTATAAAATGTTAGCATGGTAGCGCCGTACTTACAACGTCTGTAGAGTGTCAAATTCATTACATTTTCCGATGGTGTATCGGAAGCTGCATGTTCAACAATGAATAGTCCGCCCGGTTTGAGCAAATGATTCGAGCAGATTTGTTCCGCAGCCTTACCGGCAAAAGAGATGGCCGAAACATAGGGAGGGTCCATAAAAATAATATCGAAGGCTTCCTTTTTGTCACCAAGTTCATGAAGGGCACGAAACACATCACGTCTGACAAATGTGATTTGCTGCGACAGTCTTGTCTTGGTCAGGTTGGCAGATATCACAGCCGCACTGGAGCTGTTCTCATCCACCAGAATTGCTTTCCTGGCACCGCGGCTCACGGCCTCCATACCCATCTGTCCGGATCCGGCAAACAAATCGAGAAAATCCGCATCAGGCAGGCGCATTTGAAGAATCGAAAAAAGAGCCTCCTTGACTTTGTCAGTTGTGGGGCGTGTATGCTCTCCTTTTGGAGCTGCAAGCGGAATTCCTCCGCATTTTCCGGCTATAACTCGCGGCATTCATTTACTCCCTGATTTCATATTAAATATTCTTTATCTATATTATAACGACAGATGCTTCATTTCACCACTATAATGCGGGATGATTCATTTCAGCGCCGAATCTTTGCAAAAATGCGGGGATCATATCCTGACAGGGCGGTGTCTCCAGATAAGGATCCGCTTGAAATATCGAGTCAAGAGCTTGTCCGACCCGGACAAGCACATCGGTATCACGATACAGGTTTGCAATGCGAAGTGCCGGAATACCATGCTGACGTGTGCCGAAGAAATCTCCCGGTCCGCGCAGTTCAAGATCTTTTTCCGCAATTTTGAAACCATCAGTTGTCGAGCAGAGAGTCTGCAGCCGTTTATGGGCAAGTCCTTCGATTTTATCACTTTTCAATATGCATACAGACCTGTGCGGCCCCCGGCCGATACGGCCTCTGAGCTGGTGAAGCTGTGACAAGCCAAAACGGTCCGCATTTTCAATAATCATCAGTGATGCATTCGGATTATCCACGCCGACCTCCACGACAGTAGTAGAAACAAGAATCTGGATTTCTCCTGATACAAAACGCTCCATTACAGCGTCCTTCTGTGAAGGTTTTAACCCGCCGTGAAGAAGTCCAATACTATAATCGGGGAAAATATCCTGAGACAGGTGATTGTAGAGTTCAACCGCAGACAAAAGGCCGCCGGCATCCTGAACCTCAGACATTTCATCATCCTTTTGCTCAATTACCGGACAAACATAGTAGACCTGTCTCCCCATCTCAACCTGGCGCGCAGCAATGCCCTGCACACGTTCTTCATCCGATGAGGTCGCTGTGTATGTTTCAATGGGAATTCTGCCGGATGGAATCTGGCGAATAACGGAGATATCAAGATCCCCGTAAAGAATAAGTGCAAGAGTCCTGGGTATCGGCGTTGCCGACATGACAAGAGTGTGCGGAGACATGTTCTCCTGTGCCATGAAACTGGCTCGCTGCCGTACGCCAAACCGGTGCTGTTCATCCGTAATCGTAAGTGCCAGCGCAGCAAATTCAATCTTGTCTGAAAGGACCGCATGCGTTCCGACAAGAACAAGTAATTCACCTGATTGAATAGCATTTCTTATTCGTCTCTTCTCAGCTGCCGGCGTGCTGCCCAGCAAAAGTGCAACTTCTATTCCCGTGTCTTCCAAAAATCGGGACAGCGTCAAAAAGTGCTGGCGCGCCAGTATTGAGGTTGGCGCCATCATTACACTCTGTTTTCCGCAAAGCGCTGATGCAAGAATGGAAACAGCTGCAACAATTGTCTTTCCTGAACCTACATCGCCCTGAACTAGGCGGTTCATCGGAATTTTTTCCCCGAGATCTTTAATAATATCCCTTATAACATTTTTCTGATCATCAGTCAGGGTAAACGAAAGCCGGGCGGTCAGATCCTTGATAGTACGTTTCATTTCTGCTGATAAGGTTACAGGAAAAGCAAGCTGGTCTTTTCGGCTGCGCATTTTCATCCAGCGAAGACCGCCCTGTACCAGAAAAAGCTCTTCATATATCAGTCTTTTTCTGGCGATCTCCAATTCTTCTTCAGAGGAGGGTCTATGAATCTTCTCATACGCAAAACCTGCCGTGCATAATTTCTCTTCGCGGCGTATAGCCGGCGGAAGAGGTTCTTTGATATGCGGGATGGATAAAGGAAGCGCCAGGTCGATCAGGGATCGCAGAACGCCTTGCTTAAGTCCCTTTGTAAGCGGGTAAAAAGGACGGATCAGGAGCTTATCGTCTGATTGGTCTGATTCCACAACCGGATTAGTCACATCAAAAAATGTACCGTTCCTGCGGATTTTTCCGCGAAAAAAGTAGCTCTCACCTTTTTGAATCTTTTGGAGAAGGTACGGCTGGTTAAACCAGACAGCACGAATCGTACCTGAACCATCTGAAAGCACAGCTCGAAGAATTGATATTTTCCCTTTTCTTTGTAACGCGGGCTTTTGCCTGACCATCGCTATAAACGAACCGTCCGTACCATCCTTCAGGGAATCAACTGGCAGAATATTGGACCAGTTCTCATATTCCCTGGGGAAATAGGAAATCAAATCATATACAGTATATATATCAAGCTTTTGGAGCAGCGCGAGTCGTTTGGAAGCTACCTGCGGCAATTCCTCTACAGGCGTATCCAAATAGTCATGTGGCGTGTTCCGGGGATTTGTTTTTGTGGTCGGAGGACTTGTTTCCGACATAAGTACATACCTCACAGAGCGGGCAATCCGCGCATTTTGGGGATCTTGCCATGCACAGGGTTCTTCCGTGCGCGACAAATCTATGACCCAGTGTAATCCAATTCTCCTCTGGTATGCAAGCCATCAGGTCCTTTTCAATATTTTGCGGGTAGGGACTGTCTGATAATCCAAGTCTGTTTGCCACGCGTCCGCAATGTGTATCCACGACGATAGCCGGAATTTGATACAGTTCCCCCAGTACCAGATTGGCAATTTTCCTGCCGACTCCGGGAAACCGTTCAAGCTGCTTCGGATCTGATGGTATCTTCCCGTCAAATTCTTCTATTATCATTTGCGATGATATAACGATGGAGTGCGCCTTGGATCGAAATAACCCGCAGCTCTTGATCCTGACTCCGATGGTTTCTTCGCTTTCCGAAGCAAACGCCTGTGGATCAGGATACTCAAGAAAGAGTGTCTTTGTCAGTTCGTTTACACGTTTATCAGTGCACTGCGCCGATAAAATGGCACGCACAAATAAATGAAACGAATCACCGTCATTATCAAGCGAGCATACGGCGTCCGGGTACATTTTTTCCATCGTTGAAAGTATAAATTGAATTTTTTCTTTTTTTCGCATCACTATCTTTCTCACACGGTTGCATCTGCCATTTTATCCGCGCCCTGAAGTGTAAATTTGAACCGGGCGCCCCCAAGCGTAGGACTGGTATCTACAGAAATCATCTGTCCGTGAGCCTGCAGTATTTCTTTACAAATGAATAATCCAAGTCCGGATCCCGGGTTATTGCGCGAGTCATCCAACTTATAGAAACTCTCAAAAATTCGTTTTCTCTTTTCTTTGGGTATACCGGGACCTGTATCTTCAACTGTTACAATGACCAGATTGTTTTTGGGGTTGTAGTCAGCTGTAATTGCTATGTCTCCGCCTGAAGGCGTGAACTTGATTGCATTATTAAGTAGATTGTACACAACCCTCGTAATCTCCTGATCATCGCCAAAAGCCATCAGGGCATGGTCCTCATCCGAGTATGTCTCAAGCTGGACGCCCAATTTCTTGTCGCTCAGCTGCTTTTCTAAATTTGAAAGAGTTGAGTTAATCATTGCATTTATATCAAATGCTGCCATTTTCAAGTTGTCCTTCTGCCCGACTGATGATACTTCGGTCATTGATGAAGACAGTGTCTGAATCCGGTCGACTTCGGTCTTAACAATTTGGAGATAGTATTCAAAGCGGTCCGGCGCGATCGTGCCATCCAGCATAGCCGAAATAAAGCCCTTAATGGATGTCAGCGGAGTCCGGAGATCATGTGCAATACTCGAAACGAATACACGTCTCTCATTCTCCTGTGCCTCAAGACGCTCAATCATATGATTCACTGTAACAACCATTTCCGAAAGTTCATCTGTAATTCCAAACTGAACGGGCGATTCCCTCTCAAATTCAGGTATATGGATCCGAGCCGTCAAATCTCCTTGTGTAACCTTTGCAGCGGCTGCCGATAACAGCCGGATCGGTCTGATCAGGGAACGGGTCATCATAGTAAAAAGAAAAAGGGCAATCGCAAAAGAAATAATAACAGGAACAGCAAGGGTGTTTGAAAGGACTTCAAGCGCCTGTTTCTGTACATCAATCGCTTCATGCGTGACCAGGTACTGACCATCAGTGGAAATGGGGAAAGCTGCCGTAATCCATGTATTTTGCGGATCATAGAACAAACCGTTTTGTGTGCCTTTAATGACGCCTCCCTCCAGAATGTTAGCCAATCCGTTGAGATGCGTCGAGGTCATACTGTAGATATCCTCGGTCCTTCCGAGTTGCGCTATAGCCTCATTGGGAATACCTGAATAGTAGGAAATTGTAAAATCCTCTTCGACGATCCATACATAGCAATTGTTGGAAATGGCAGTAGCTTTAAGATACGTCTCTTCCAGAGACGCACTCTCCGCACTGCCCTCTTTGTTTTTTTCTCTGATTGCTTCAAATCCGATAGCCGCATTTTTTGTCCGTTCGTACAGAAGAGCGGACTCTTCAGAAATAATGGAAGTGGACATACGCTGGTAATAGACAATGCAGAGCACTGAAAATACAAAAATCGTACATATAGTTAATGTTATTATGGTTCGAAAATAAACCGAATTTGTCTTTTTAGCATCTGTCATATTATCTATGGCTCATTTCACTTAACTCTCACTTAAGTTGTCTCAAACTTATAGCCGATGCCCCATACGGTTTTGATCTGCCAGTTTACTATACGGCTGGCATTTTCAATCTTTTCCCTGATTCGCTTGACATGAACATCCACAGTCCTTGATTCACCATAAAAATCATAGCCCCAGACATTCTCAAGGAGTTGTTCTCTTGTAAAAACACGGTTGGGGTGAGAAGCCAGAAAGAACAGAAGTTCAAGTTCTTTAGGAGGCATTTCAACTTCTGTTCCATCAACAATCACGGAATATCTCGCCTTATCAATTGTCAGACCTTTGTATTGGACAACCTCGCCGGGTTCCTTCGGCTCCGATTGGATTACAGGTGATTCTTCTTTCTTTTCAACACGGCGAAGAATGGCTTTAACCCGTGCAAGAAGTTCTTTGGGCTCAAAAGGCTTCTGTACATAGTCGTCAGCGCCAAGTTCAAGGCCTACAACCTTATCAAGAGTATCTGTGCGTGCTGTAAGCATAATAATCGGCGTATCCGACACTTTCCGGATTTCGCGGCAAATATCATATCCATCTTTCCCGGGAAGCATAAGGTCAAGGATTACGATATCCGGGGTTGATATCAGGAATGTCTCAAAGGCTCTTTCACCCGTCAGACAACTTATTACGGCAAATCCATCCTTATCAAAATAGAGACGTAGAACCTCAACGATATTAGGATCATCATCTACAACAAGAACCTTCTTCATAGGTTACCTCATGTTTTATTCAGCATCTCATTAAGTTCTTCAAGAAAAGAATTCACATCCTTAAACTGTCTGTACACCGACGCAAAGCGGACATAAGCGACTTCGTCAATTTCCTTAAGCTTTTTCATAACCAGTTCGCCTATATCCTGGGATGAGATCTCACGGTTAACAGCGCTCTGGACTTGTCCTTCAACAAAAGTAAGAAGTTCCATAAGCTGCTCATTGGAGACCGGTCTTTTTTCACAGGCTTTCAAAAGTCCGTTCAAAAGCTTATCCCTGTTAAACGGCTCACGTGTGCCATCTTTTTTTACTACAAGAAGCGGCAGTGTTTCTATTTTCTCGTATGTAGTAAAACGGGCTCCGCATCCGATGCACTCCCTCCTGCGGCGAATAGCTGCGCCATCCTCTGCAGGCCGGGAATCAATGACCCTGTCTTCATCATGGGCACAAAATGGACACTTCATAATTTATCACTCATCCAAATTATCGTTATCAGTTAAAAACCATGGCAAAATGCGGTTCTTCTTCTCTGGCTGCTTCTGTTCCTGACCCTGATTCGGAGCAGGTGCCGGTGCGCGTCCCGGATGGGACGGTGCAACATTAGGCGAAGGACGTCCGCCGCTTGGCTGAGGATAACCGGCAGGTGCTGTATACGGCGCCGGCTGTGCATATGGATCAGCAGGCTGAGCATACTGCGGCTGTGAAGGAAATCCCTGTGAAGGGAATCCCTGCGAAGGATATCCGGCAGGCTGCGCATAGGAAGAAGGAACGGGAGCTCCAGGCTGGCCTGAAGGGTAGAACCCATCTTGTCCCTGATTCTCGAGAGGTGCAAAATTCCTGGTCGGGGCCGAAGCCGCCGGCTGTTTGGGCTGTTCAGGATCACCAAACAGAAACTGCGGCATTTCCGGCTGTCTTCTTGTCGGCGCTGCTTCTTCCTGGCGGTTATAGGTCGATACAGGTGCGGCCTGTGCATGTACTGGTTCACGAACCGTGCTTATCGGAGGATTATTCCTTGAAATAATCGAAGTGCTCGGACGGAATGAAGCAGGCTGATCGGCACGGTCAAACCCTGAAGCAATAACTGTAATCATTATCTCGTCTTCCAAAGTCGGGTCAATAACCGCTCCGACGATAATATCGGCCTCACCTGAGACAGCGTCACGAACTACCGACGCAGCTTCATCAATTTCATGAAGCTTCATATTGCGTCCGCCTGTAAAGTTAATAATAACACCGCGTGCGCCGTCGATTGTTGTGTCAAGAAGCGGGCTGTTAATAGCCTGTTTGACAGCTGTTGACGCACGGTTCTCTCCCGAAGCTCTTCCAATACCCATATGACATACGCCCGCATTTGTCATGACACGGCGAACATCAGCAAGATCAAGGTTGATCAGTCCGGGAATAGCGACGAGGTCAGAAATACCGGCTACGCCAAATTTGAGAACCTGATCGGCCATATTGAATGCGTCATCAATCGATGTATCTTCATCCGTGATCTCCAACAGCTTGTCGTTTGCAACAACAATCAGGGAATCCACATATTTCTCAATCTCACGAATACCGCGCTCAGCGTTCTGAAGACGGCGTGGTCCTTCAAATCGGAAGGGTTTGGTTACTACGGCAACAGTCAATATTCCGAGTTCGCGTGCAATCTGTGCAACGACAGGAGCGGCTCCCGTTCCCGTTCCGCCTCCCATTCCGGCGGTAATAAAAAGCATATCGGTTCCGCGGATTGCCTGGGCAATCTCGTCTTTAGACTCTTCAGCAGCTTTCTCACCAATACTCGGATCAGCCCCGCAGCCGAGTCCCCGGGTGATCTTTTCACCTATTTGAATACGGGTAGGTGCTTTAGAGCGGGCAAGAGCCTGATGATCTGTATTTATGGATATAAATTCTATACCCTGAACGGCACTGTCAATCATGCGATCAATAGCATTGCATCCACCTCCGCCTATTCCTACAACTTTAATTGCGGCAAATGGTTCCTCTTCCATCGAAAAGCCCAGTCTATAATCTGACATGTTTATAACCTCCGTATATTTCAATAGCATTTCACGTTATGTGCCATATGGTGTTCCAATTGTGTCAATTTACCTGATTCTACACTAAATATTGTGGTCAAGCAATAGAAAAGCAACCATTTGTTGCAATTATATTACATAAATTTGTCTGAATGATTGCCGGACGTTGTTACATTGCAATAATTAACTCTCCTTCGTTTTTTTATTTATCCTCCACTCATCATATCTTTCAAGCAGCATGCGCCGTATTACCGAGAAATTTAAAAATATCCGGTTGCCGAATGCGAACACGGCTGCAAGATTGAGCGGAAGATCCAGTTGATCACCAAGGGCAGCGACACTTACCGCAATAAGACCGTTACCAAAAAGACCTGTTACAAATAGGCGTATATTGAATTCGTTCTTCATATTAGCTACGATGGCTCCCATGATCGAATCAAGTATCGCCAGAATGGCAACTGCTACATAGGTTGAATAGGCAGCAGGAATATCCACATTAAGGAAGAGTCCAAGTAACAGTCCAAAATTGAGTCCCAATAATGGTAACATACTTTTCTTCCTTTCAGTTCATTGGGCGAAAAGTATATTCTTCGCCGGACATATCCAAGACTCCTTCTCCAACAGTGTCAAACTTGTTCTGCTTCGCCGCATAGGCAAGCCACCTCATGTCCTCGTTAATATTCTTAAGTGACCCGATACGTACAAGCATCTCCTTTTGCGATGCCGGCAGCAGGAGTGTAATGAAAGTAGTCCCGCTCTCAACAGAACGTACGCGCTGAACACATTTCATGAGAGAAAAATCTTCTGCTTCACTGTTCTCATCTGCAAGTAAGATAGCATTAAGGACAGATATACATGAATTAAGTCCTTTTCCCTCCGTCATATCAAGCTGCTCGCCAAGAACTGCGACTGTCACGGGAAGTCCCTGCATAAGCGGAACTCCATCGGGTGCATTTCCTGCTTCAAGCTCTATTACATAACCATCCATATCAATGACCGCATATCCGTCCGGGATTTCTACATATCCAATTTTTTTACGTTCATCAATTGTTATTACGACTTTCGAAGGAAAACTTAGCTGAATTTTGATATCATTGATATAAGGATAATATTCGCTAAGCTCTTTCTCTATATTACCATACCGAAGTGTAAATAACTGAATAAATCCGCCTCCAAGGTTACGAAAAAGATGCTCTCCTCTTACAAGTCCGCTATCAGCAAGCAGTTCATCCTGAGAAATATGATTGCAGCCGGTAATCTCAATACTTTCTATGTAGAACTGCGGAAGCATTATAATCAGAAGAACCGTAAGAAGAAGGACTGCCAGTATGGACAAAAGGACAATGCGGCGGCCGCCCCCGACTCGAGGGCCATTCTCCTCTTCCAATAATTCCGCTGCATCGATTTCTTCGCTGTTTCCATGATTCATCAAAATATAATTACCTCATACAAATATCAATTGCTTTTTTTCTGACCTGCCAACATGAAAATCTGTCCGCAAATATCCTTGTCTGCCATAGGTTTCGAAAGTGATTTTGCATTCTCCCCCATCTGTGTCAGGCGTGACTTGTCTTCAATAAACGGTAAAACCACATCATACAGGGATTTTGAAGACACATCCGCATCCGGCATAAGAATAGCTGCGCCCTCTTTTTCAAAGGCTCTTGCATTAAATGTCTGATGGTCACCGGCCGCATACGGGTAAGGGATCATAACGGAAGGAAGCCCAAGAGCAGCAACCTCTGCGCAGGTTATTGCTCCCGCCCGGCAGATCAGAAGATCTGCTGCCGCCATGTATGTCTCCTGGTTATAAATATATTCTTTGATTTCAATCCTGTCGTCTGATTCAGCAAGGCTTTCCTTCAGCGCTGCAAACTGCTGCTTTCCGGCTGAAAGCACGATTTTAATATTGGTATCACTGAACATTTCAGCCAAAACCGTTACAGACTGATTGATCGTACGGGCACCGAGGCTTCCGCCCATTGCCAGCAGCAAAAAAGTTTCATCTGAAATACCCAGTTCCTTTCTTGACGCTTCCCGTTTTACATCAAAAAAGACAGGTTTTACTGGATTCCCTGTAAATACAACAGATTTTGCTTTGGGAAAGCTTGTTTCTATTCCTGGAAAACTGGTGCACACAACATCCGCCTTTCGTGACATAAGGCGGTTGGAACGGCCTGGAAAAGCATTCTGTTCATGCAGAAGGACAGGAATATGTTCATTGTAGGCAGCCGATACCAAAGGTGAACATACATAACCGCCTGTTCCCACAACGACATCAGGCTTAAAGGCGCGGATAAGTGAAATACATGTTTTTCTTCCGGCTGCAAAATCCATAACAGCCTTGGCCATTTTAATCGAGGGCTTTGACGGCATCCCTCTCGCGCGGATCGGATGCAGCAGGTAGCCGGCACGGGGAACAATATCATTTTCAAGCCCTCTGCTGGTTCCGCAGAATTCGATCACACTGTCCGGTGCCTCTGCTTTGATCCGATCTGCAATTGCAATAGCCGGATTTATATGACCGCTCGTGCCGCCGCCGGCAATTAATACTCGAATACCCATATTATTCTCCTTAGTCGATATACGTGATTTTCTTACGGCTTACGCCGGTTCTCGAGACCGCAAGGATAATTCCCACTGCGATCAAAAAAAATAGATTAGCTGTTCCTCCGTAACTGAAAAAGGGAAGCGTTATTCCGGTCGGCGGGACTACTCCCACGGAGACCGCAATATTGAAAGCTGCCTGGATAACAATCAGACAGGTATACCCGACTGACAAAATACGCGCAAAGTCGCTCTGTGCCCTCCATGCAATGGAAAGTCCGCCGCACAGAAACGCCCAAAAGAGAATTATGATGGATACTCCGCCGATGTAACCGAGCTCCTCACAGGCAATAGCAAATACATAGTCATTGTGGGCAGCGGGTAGATATTGATATTTCTGCCGGCTGCTTCCAAAACCGACCCCTGAAATACCGCCGGAACCGATTGCGATCATGGACTGTTCACTCTGGTATGCGTCAACGTCTGTTTCTGCAGACACAGGCTCCGCGGTGGTCTCCTCAGGCACAGCCGCCTCTTCTTCATTCATCACCGCAAAAATATCCAGACGGGTGAAAACATGTTCATAATTCCCGAGAAAATCCTGCTGCTGCTCAAAAGTAGTGGACAGCATAATAACATTGCCGCCGATCAGTGCGATGGTTATCAGAATAAGGCCTCCGTCAATCCAGGATTTAAGCGGGATCCCTGATACAAGAAAGCAGATGAATGACATTACTAACATGATTAGAAAGAACGACATATGCGGTTGTAGAAACACAAATATCAGGCATAAGAGCAAAAGGCCGACAGGCAGTACAATATCGAGGATACAGTCGAGATAGGATTGTCCCCGAGCTGTTTTACAGGTCAGTTTCCCGGCCCTTCGCATGCGCACTATAAAAGACCGGTAGCCTGCAATGCAGAAAATCAATGCAATTTTGGCAAGTTCGGATGGCTGGAAGGTCTGCGAACCAATCGAAATCCACCGGCGTGACCCTCCGATGATTTTCCCTTTGAATTTCGTATAAATAACAAGTGCGAGTGTGACAATATACGCTAAGGTTACAAAGCCAATCCGGTCATACACTTTCACGGGAACAAAAATGATACATGCCGCCGCCACAATTCCCAGAAGAGTATATTTGCCTTGTTTAAGGACATAATAGAGCGGATTATCGGCATCATTATATCCGGCTGCCATGCTCGCAGAAAAGAGCATAATCAGGCCGAAGCAAATCAGGACAAGCGTCAGGATGAGCATGGGGATGCTCATCCTATAAGGGCTCTCAATTTGAAAACGCTGTTCATTTTTGGCTCGTACCGGGGGATTTCTAAGATCTGTCATACAAGTTCACTCTCTTCTGAGGCAGACGAAAATGAGTGATCAAATTCAATGATGGCCTGCGTGACATTCTGCATCTCAAATGCATGAGACGCTTTGATGAGAATGATGTCACCCTTTTGCAAAGCGGTCAGAAGATTTTGGGTAAGTTCGTCCCTTTGGGCAAAGAGATAGACCGGAAGATCAGGCCTGACAGATAATGCGCCTGCCTTTACATCTTCCCTGTTGTCACCGCAGACAAAAAGCAGATCCATTTCTGAGTTTGCCGCCGCCTGTCCCACTTTATAATGCTGTTCGGACGAATAGCTGCCAAGCTCCAGAATACCTCCGACGGCAGCTATCTTTCTTCTGTCTTTACCTAACAGGCGGACGCTTTCAAATGCTGCAGCCATTGACTCGGGACTCGCGTTATATGCATCATCGTATATCAGATAATGGGCGGTCCGGACCATTCTCCCCCTGCTTCCTGCAGGTTTGTATAACATAAGGCCTTTCTTTACGTTTTCCATCGGAATGCCCAGATTTTGGGCGCAGGCTATGGAGAACAGGGCATTTTTGACATGATGTACGCCAACACACGGAAGAACAAATTCGCCTATGTCAGAAAACGCATCATCAGCAGATGTCCGGAAACTGCATAAGAATCCTGTTCCGTTTTCATATGTATGAAGGGAATGCGCGGCAGCCGTCTGATCTGCGAAAAGCAGATTTTCCGAAGACATATCAAGGGACGTCATCCCCAGTTGATTCCACTTCTTATTTTCTTCTTTTTGTACATAATCTGCCAAAAGAGTGTCATCTCCATTGATAAGCAGTATCTTACCGCCGGAAAGTCCGTCACATATTTCCATCTTAGCCAGAAGAATCTCCTCCTGGCTTCCAAGCCGCTCGATATGGGATACGCCGACATTCGTAATAACAGCAATATCCGGTTCAGCTATATGCGTCAGTGTATGAATTTCTCCGCGCAGCCGCATGCCCATCTCGACAATAAGAAGTTCTGTATCTATCGGAGCCGACAGAATGGTAAGCGGAAGACCGATCTCATTATTCAGATTATGCTTTGTTGCATGTGTTTTTAATGAATGAGAAAGTGCTGCATAGAGCATCTCCCGTGTAGAAGTTTTGCCGACACTTCCTGTTACTGCAATGACTTTGCAGCCTAGTTTTCTACGGTAGGCACAGGCAAGTACCTGAAGGGCCAGAAGGGTATCCGGCACAAGTATTCCAGCTGCGCCTTCAGGGAGCGTGTGTTCATCGCTGACAAGAAGGATTGAGGCGTCCTTTTCAAATGCAGTCTGACAAAAAGCATGCCCGTCAAAACGTTCACCCGTGAGTGCCACAAACAGGGCACCCGGTTCTATTGTACGAGTGTCTGTTGAAACACTGTCAACCACAAGCATATCATCATTACCGGGCGTTACGGCGCCGATGCGGATTCCGCCTGTAGCTGCAATGATTTCATGTTCTGTAAATAACCACATGATATATTATTTCTCCTTCGTTTCTGTTTTTGCCTGATCCATGGCCAAAAGGAGTTCTGCTGCAATTTCGGAGTCATCAAAATGTATGGTGCGGTCTTTAAATATTTGGTAATTTTCATGACCTTTTCCGGCTATAATAACAAAATCGTCCTTTTGTGCCAGTGAAATGGCAAGATAAATTGCTTTTTTTCGATCAGGTTCAAGTGTGTATTTACCGTCAGTTCTTGAGAAACCCTCAAGGATATCTGAAATGATAGCCTGCGGATCTTCACTTCGCGGATTATCAGATGTAATCACCGTAAGATCACTTAATTTGCCGGACACCTCGCCCATCTCATAACGCCTTGATTTGGCACGGTCTCCGCCGCATCCGAATAGGGTTATCAGACGTCCGCTGCAGTATTCGCGCAGAGTCCCGAGAAGATTCTCAAGACTCGCTGCATTGTGCGCATAATCAACAAGCACTGTAAAATCGCCCTTATGAGGAATGATCTGGAGACGACCGGGAACAGAAACCTGCAGAAGTCCTTCACGGACAGCATCAAAAGGTATATGGCACACACCGGCGGCTGCAATCGCACACAGCGCGTTATAAATGTTGAACTTACCTGGCATCGCTATAAAAACCGATTCATTATACCATGGACTCTTTAGTTGAAAAGATGTTCCGATTTCACCATTCTTCTTTTCTTTGCGGATCGAATACGCGCGCACATCGCATTCCTTATCAATGCCATATGTATATATCGGACACCTGTCCTTTGCATACTCAATAACTTCCTCCGCGGCATCGGAGTCCGCGTTGATCACGCCTACATCGGACTGATCGAAAATAAGAAGCTTGGCTCCAAGATATTCTTTCATATTGGCGTGTTCGTGTTCGCCGATATGATCGTGATACAGGTTAGTAAAAGCACTTACCCGAAAGCGGCATCCATACGTACGGTCAAGCATAAGTCCCTGTGAGGATACCTCCATCACACAGCTGTCCTGTTTTTTTTGTACCATCTCGTCCAACAGCTGCTGCAAATCATATGATTCAGGCGTTGTACGGTCAGCCTGGCGTATATCACCCGCTACGATATTGGATACGGTTCCAATAAGCCCTGTGCATCTGCCCGCCTTTTCGAAAATATCCCGCAGCATATATGTTGTGGTCGTCTTCCCCTTTGTGCCCGTTATTCCGAGCAGCTGCATTTTCTCAGAAGGGTGTGAAAAAAAGGCCGCGCTGACATGAGCCAGACCGCGGCGTGTATCGGTCGTCGAAAGAATCACGGAACTTTTATCCTTTGCCATCATCCAAAGCTGATCAGTGTCATAAAATGTCTGATCCTGCTGAATCAGAATGGCTGCTGCGCCCTGTTCCAGTGCCTGCGTAATATAGCGGTGACCATCGGCTACATATCCGCGCACACATATAAAAAGTGAGCCCGCATCGACCTTTCTTGAATCGTAAATGACAGACGTGATATGTATATCTGTTGTTCCGTATATAATCTGATGTTCTAATCCATCAAGCAAATCAAAAAGTGTCTTCATATCAAGTTCCCTCCGCTGACATTACTATATGAATAATGGTCCCCATCTCAATTTTTGTCAAAATTTCGCCCTGCTGTTCATCTGTTGCCGCTGTGCCTTCTGTTTCGGTTGCGGCCGGAGACACAGTTGCAGTTTGTGTCGGTGTTGCTGTTGGAACCGGCGTCTCCGAAGGTGTCTGTGTCGGGGTCTGTGTCACATCCCCGGGGGGCGGAGTCGGCGTCGCCGCAGGCGCCCCGTAGGACGGCGTCTGAGAGACAGCAATTCCTGCCGGATCTCCCTCTATTATAATGTTCACGCAGCTGATTTTGGCCTCGCGTATACATTCTGCAATATCTTTGCCGGTAAAGTCAGGAATAACAACTTCTTTTTTGGCAGTTGCAGCAGCCGAATAAAGGATAACTTGTCCGCCCTTATAGATAAGCGCATCTTTGGCCGGGAAGGCAGCAGCAATGATGGTATTGTCGGTCATTCCTTCTTCTCCGTCAACATACGAAAAGCTTCCGGGGTTTGTATATAAAGCTGCTTTTGCTTGCTTGTATGTCATCCCCACAACATCCGGAACCGTATATAGAGTAGTAAGCTTTGTATAGTCATCCACAGAATATTCATGTTTTATATCAAGATAATCGAGGGTCTGTGAAATGATATTCGCTGCCGCTTTCGTTGCACAGCTCGACCCCACTTCCTTATCAGCAGGTTTATTGACAACAACAAGTACAACAATCTGCGGATCATCTGCGGGTGCATAACCACCGAATGACAGAACATGCAGCCCGGCGAACTCGCCGTTTTCTATGGTCGACGTACTTGTCTTTCCTGCAACATTATATCCTTCAACATATCCTGCTGTTCCGGTTCCTTCCGTAACAACTGCTTCCATAAGTGCCCGGATACGATTTGCAGTCGTTTCCGAGAATATCGTGCGGATTACCTGCGGTTCATATTCCTTAACAGTATTGCCGTTGGAATCGGTAAGGGAATTGACAATTTGCGGCGTCATAAGGGTTCCGCCGTTTACAAGGGCGCAGTATGCATTTGCAAGCTGAAGCGGAGTTACTGTTGAAGACTCGCCGTATGACAGCGTCTGAAGGTCAATAAGAGTCGGTGTTTTATGAAAAATACCCGTCCCCTCTTCCGGAAGATCAATACCGGTCTGATTATAAAACCCAAAACTATGAATATATTCATAGTATTTTTCAATTCCAATACGTTCTGCAAGCTGCACAAAAATAGGGTTGCAGGAATTCTCAAAAGCCTGTTTTAATGTCTCAACGCCATGATTGCCGCCCAGTTTCTGGCTCCAGCAGCTTATCGTATAATCTCCGGTTACAATCGGATTATCACTGAACATCTCGTCCTCATAAGTGAGTCCTTCTTCGAGGGCTATAGCAGTTGTAAAGGATTTGAACGTGGAACCTGGTTCATAAGTATCTGATATGGCACGGTTTCTCCATGTTTCAGACATAATGAACTGGATCTGGTCATCCTCCGACAGGGCGTCCCATACCGCTGTATCCACCCAGGCGAGGTCTGCCGTGGGGTAATTCGGATCAAAGTCCGGATAAGAGGCCATCCCGAGCACGGCACCCGTATAGGGGTTCATTACAATGGCTGTTACGCCTTCAATAACATCATATACATCGAACACTTCTTCACAGGCCGTCTCAGCAATTTCCTGAATATTCTGATCAATATTAAGTACAACATTATATCCGTCTTCCGCATCAATTGTGGTAGGAGGTGAGTACGGAAGTGCGCTTTGCGTATAATTATCTACTTCAACGTAGCTATAGCCCTTCGTTCCTGTGAGAATTGAATTGTACTGTGATTCAATGCCAAGCTGCCCTACAAGAATACCGTCCGTCGCGCTCGCATAACCAAGTATCTGTGAGGCAAGTGAGGCATTTGCGTAATATCTCTTGGCTACCGCTTCCACTTTGGTGCCGCCTATTTCATTTTCACTGATATATTTTCTGAACACATCAATCGTATCTTTGGTAAGATTCTTGGCAAGCTGAATATATGTTGCATCCGTATTGGCAAGCGCTGCAGTAATTACTCCTATATCCAAGCCAAGAGACGTGGAAATATTGGCTGCAATTTCTGAGGTTTCAATGTTCTTGGTCAGAGACTTTACATCCGAGGGGGTAATTCCCACAGTATATACATAGGTGGTACTCGCAAGCGTATTCTTGTTTGCATCAAGAATGTCTCCCCGGACAGGATCCTCCTCAATACGCTTCCAATGCAGTTCTGACGCATACTGTGAATATTTTTCATATTGATTTATTTGAAGATCATAAAGCGAATAAAGCAGATAAACACAGAAAATCGTAGCGCAAATTCCAATAAAAAGAATCCACCCCCTCCGTTTTCCGGTGAGAGGAGATTCTTTACGTTTCCTTAGGTTGCGGCTTCGTCTGGATGGTGTACTGCCCGAATTTCTATTGCCGCCTGATTTTCGTCCAGTATTATCCGTCAAAACGCACGCCTTCCCTTCACTGCAAAGATAAGTAGTATTGTGCCAGATTTGCCTTGGCTATTGCAAGACTTGTTTTACTTCCTGACGCAGAAGCAGCGGAAGCATTTGTAACAAGCTGATCTTCCAGGGGAAGCTTGACAATTACTAATTGCTTGGCGCTCGGTTCCTGCATGGATAGTTTTTCCATGGCATCCCAGCGGATCTGTGTAAGATCTGCATTTGCAATCAAATCTTCCTGAATCTGTTTGGTCTCCTGCTCTGTTTTCGTTATACTTTTCTGGAGTGCGTTATTCTGAAAATTTAGTGTAGTAATCTGAGACTGGCGGTACAGGAGAAAAGCAAACATACCGGCAACGATAACGACGCCAAGGGATATCGCCATAGCCTCTTTTAAGCGTTTGGCAGAAACATATCTTTCTTTGCTTTTGTGAGCTGCAAGAATCTCCATGCGGCGCAGGCGCTGCTCTTCCTTTGCTTTTTTACTGATCCCGGGGGATGGAATTCTCCTCGAAGGCACTTCTCTGGGTATGTACTGCGGTGCATAAGCACTGGTGGATGATGTGGTGTTTCTGTATTCGGGCTCAGGTTCATAGTCATATGTGCCTGTATTTTTGCCGAAATACGTTGCCTCCAATTCATCCCAGTCATTTACAGCATATGCATTCATTATTCTAAATTCCTCTCAAATACTCTAAGTTTTGCGCTTCTTGATCTCTTGTTCTGTGAAGCTTCCGTCTCTGACGCCTCAATGGCTCTTCGTGATACGGATTTCCCGAATGGTTTTCTGTTACAAACGCAGACAGGGAATTCTCTTGGACAGATACAGGGATTTTCCAGGGTGCGAAAAGTCTCTTTGACTAATCGATCCTCAAGCGAATGAAAAGAAATGATGGCGAGTCTTCCTCCCGTACGAAGGTACTTTGGGGCATCCTCCAGGAGTTTTTCTATTGATGCAAGTTCATGATTCACTTCGATCCTTATAGCCTGAAACGATCTTCTTGCCGGATGCTGATCTTCGTTTTTTGATTTGGCCGGCATGGCTTTTGTGATAATCCTCGAGAGTTCAGCAGTCGTTATGATCGGTTTGATTTTTCTTTCATTTACAATCGCTGATGCAATCCGGCCGGCATAGCGTTCTTCACCAAAGGTCCGGAGAATTTTGACAATCTCATCTTCGCCGTATCGGTTCACAACAATTTCTGCGGTCAGTTTTTGCTTGTCATCCATCCGCATGTCCAGGGGTCCGTCACTTGAATAGGAAAAGCCTCTGTCTGCCGTGTCAAGCTGATGGGAAGAGACTCCAAAATCTGCGAGAATCCCATCAACAGCATCAATTCCCAGATTATCAAGGACATCTGCGATGCCGGAAAAATCGGATTTGATTATTTTCCACGATGCACTGCTGTTTTTGGTTTCCCTGACTCTATTACAGGCTGCAAGGGCCTCATCATCTTTATCAAGAGAAATCAGCATCCCGTCCGGACCAAGCTGGTCCAGAATTCCGCCGCTGTGACCGCCGCCGCCGGCTGTGCAGTCAACATATATACCATCCGGACGAATGCGCAGCATCTGCATGCATTCATCAAAGAGAACCGGAAGATGTAAAAAATCAAAGTCCTGTGACATTGTACTGCGTTAGGTCGAGTTCCATGACAGAGCTCAACTCCTCCTTCTTCTTTTCATAGAATGTCTTTGAACAAATATCAAGTTTGTCGCCAAGGTCGATAATACTTATTTCTTCAGAAGGGGCGGCTCCTATATGCTCCCAAAGCTCTGCAGACACTGATATTCTTCCCTGACTGTCCAGGTCGCACACAAGTGCTTCACCGATGATCATACGCATGACTCTTCTTACTTTAGGATCCATGCTGTTGAGAGCTTCAAATTGTCTGCGGATATGTGAGAATCGTTCTTCTGTGTATACGGAAAGATACCCTTCATCAAGACTCAAAGTAACAACAATACTCTTACCCATGCTGTCGCGCAGCTTCGATGGTACGAATACTCTTCCCTTTGAATCAATCTTGTTTGTGTATCTTGCCAATTAGTTATCCCCCGTTTCCACAGACTTATCCACCACAATTCACCACGTTCTCTATCTTTCGCTCCACATTTCTCCACTTGCTTTGTATTTTACACGCGATACTGCAGAACTTCAAGCGTTTTTGATGTATTGGCGGTAATAAACCGAACAAACTATGTCTGAAGGCAAACAGGGCACAAAAAAATCCACACTTCGCTCACTGCAAAGTGTGGATTAAAAAAACGGATGCTGAATGATTTTTACCTGCTCCCGAGATTACGTTCCATGGAGATATTCAAAATAATGCCTACAGATATAAAGTTAACCAGCAGCGCCGTACCTCCAAGACTGATAAATGGAAGGGGAATTCCTGTTATTGGCAGGAGTCCGACGCACATCCCCATATTTTCGATGAAGTGAAAGGCAAAACCGGCCGTCAGCCCGATAACTGCAAATGAATACGATTTTTGAGACGCTTTTGAAGAAACATAAAGACATCTTATCAGAAAGAAAAAGGATAGTACAATAACAGCTGTTGTACCGATAAATCCCATATGTTCAGAAACAGCTGTAAAAATAAAATCGGATTCTTTTACGGGTACACTGACAAAGGTATCTGTCATATTCCCGATTAGGCCTCCTGATGCGATAGCATTCTTTGCCTGGATGAGATTATATTCCGCAGTTGGATCCGAGCCCTCAAAAAGAAGGGAAAGGATCCTCTTCTTCTGATAAGTCTCCAGATAGAAATTCCACACAAACGGTATGGCAACGATAACACCCGAAAGCGCTAGAAAGAAATACCTGTATTTGAGTCCCCAAATAAAAAGAATGCATATAAAGGAAAACACAATTACCATGGCCGTACCAAAATCCGGCTGAGTAAGAATAAACGCCAGGGGCGCGGCATACACAAGACCGAGGTATATAAATCCGCGTTTTATTGTAATTCGCTTCTCGGTCATGTCTTCGAATATATACGCAGCCACAAGGATCAGGCCAATTTTTGATAATTCTGACGGTTGGAATGTTCCCACGACAGGCAGTCTCATCCATGCATCAGCACCCCATAATGTTTCCATGGAGAAACCGTCGAACGGCATAACCATGAGCAAAAGGAGTGAGAACATATATATGCCCCAGCCGATGAGCTTCAGAAAGTGCGTCTCAAGCATACAGATAATTAAGGCAATGAAAATGCCAAGAACTGCCGCGCCGGCTTGCTTGTAGAGATTCTGAGGATAATCATCATACCCGGACTTAAGAACATTGTTGAGTACAAACAAACCTATCATTGAAAGGGTCAGAATCGGTACAATCAACCAGTAATCGACAGCACGGAAATAATTGTTTCTGAGCTGTTCAATGCCTGATCTTCCAGTATTCATTTTTTATTCAATTCTCCCAAATCTTCCGCTTCCGTTTCCCGGGACGCAGACTCTTCACTTGCAGACTCTTCACTTGCAGACTCTTCACTTGCAGACTCTTCTTTTACTATTACTTCTTCTTCCTCTTCTTTTGCTTCTTTTACTTTTTCTACTTTAACTTTATCTTCCTTATCGTCCTCTGCCATAGGCGCTTCCGCGGCTGCATCAGCTGAGGAAATTTCTTTTGTAAGTTCTTCAGAGGGTACCGCCGCAACTACCGCACGTTCTAATCCAAGATATCTGCAGACTGCAATGATAGCAAATCCAACGACTACAAGGACAGCTGACAGTACCTGTGATGAACGAAGTCCTGTATCCGCAATATAGAGCGAATCTGTCCGTAGGCCTTCAATGAAGAAGCGGACAATGCCATAAAGGATAAAGTACGCAGCTACGGTTGAATAGGGCTGTCTGCTCTTCTTTCTTATCAAAAGAAGTATGACAAAAATCAATATGCAGGCCAGAGACTCGTATAAGAATGTCGGGTGAACCGGCAGATCAGGGTTGAGTGTCGGATAGTAAGCGCGAATATACGCAGAAGTACTCTCACTTATCATGCCCCATGGAAGGTCAGTATTGGTTCCGAACGCCTCCTGGTTGAAGAAATTGCCCCAACGGCCGATAGCCTGTCCCAGAGGAATGTACACAATCAGAAAGTCAAAGACGATGGATGGTCTCATTTTTTTGATTTTGATCATGATAAAAACGGCCAGAAAAGACGCGAGTACGCCGCCAAGAACAGCAAGTCCTCCATTGCGGATATCAAAAATCGATTTGAGATCTTCTGAAAATGTCTTCCAGGAGAAAGCTACATAGTATAGGCGGGCACCTATCACAGAAGCAGGAATGATAGCCAGGCAAAAATCAATTACGTGGTCACTGGTGAGGTAGAACTTATTCGCCTGCTTCATTGCAAGTCCCACACAAGCTCCAAATGCCAGTATAATACATATACCATACCAGTATATCGGGAAAGAACCTATTTGAAAGGCAACTCGATTAATCGGAAGATCATTAATTCCCAGTCCGGGAAAGCTCACATTACTACTTGCCAGAAGCATTGGAAACACCATTTTTTTCACCTCATGCGTCTTGTTCATTCATTTGGAATCCCGACGGTATTTTTTCCGCCGTAATACACTTTGCTAATCATATCACACCTTAAAGAAGATTCGAATAGTCAGATCCATGCAGGTTGTGATAATCCCTCACTTCGTCCATATCTTTTTTGACCTGATCCTTTAGATGATTAATATCCGGGAAACGATGTTCGGGGCGGATAAAGGAAAGAAGGAATACCTGTATCTTTTGATCATAAATATCCAGTGTATGGTCATATACCATTGTTTCTATTATCGGAACAGTTTCGGATGTATTTACCGTCGGTCTGAGTCCAATACTCGTAACAGCATGATAAAATACATCATTTGTCAAAAGAACGGAAGCATATACACCGTAAGCAGGAATAACCTTCCCTCCTTCAATATTAATATTTGCCGTTGGAAAACCAAGTGTCCTGCCCAGGTGCCTGCCATGCTGAACCACACCCTGATAGGATACCGTATATCCCAAAAGCAGATTTGCCGTTGTAATCCTCCCTGATCTGATGCATTCACGGATCCATGTACTGGAAATGATCTGATTATTATGCCGCACGGGCGGCACGGCAAAAACTTCGATGCCATTTTCATGTCCCCAGAAAGACAATAGTTCCATGTCTCCCCCTCTGTTTTGTCCAAAACGGTAGTCTTCACCCGCGACAATTACCTTCGCATGCAGCAAATCTTTAATATAGTGCTGAAGGAATTCCATCGCATGAAGTGAGGCAACTTTCTCTGAAAACGGAAAAATCGCCGTCTCATCCATGCCAAGCCTTGCAAAACAGCTGCATTTTTCTGAAAGGGTTGTAAGAAGTGAACCCTCCTTCACCCCCGATGCTTCAGATTTGGATTTAGGAAGCGAAGAAAAAGTATGGACCATAGAAGGAATGCTGCGTTCTCCGGCACTTTTTTTAAGGAGATTCAGAATTTGACGGTGTCCCATATGAACTCCGTCAAAATAGCCAAGCGCGACAGCACGTCCATTTACGGCTGCTTCTGAAAATCCGTCCGGAGCCGTCAGGAAACCTGAATTTCCTTCTTTGAATTCCCAAATGCGCATATTATGCCAACATCCTTTCAATACGAAGAATTTTATAATCTTCTTTTATATCAGGAAGTACGATTGCAAGTAAACTGCCCATATAGTATGCAGCATAATGAGGTTTATTTGAAATATCATCCAGTTCACCCAAAAGCATACGCTCCTGAAATAACGCAAAAGGCTGCTGCTGTCCTAACCGGATATGTGCAGCTTCTTCTTCTGTCACTTCAAAAGACGGCATATGAGCCACCGCAAGTTTTTCGGGAAGGAGAAATTCAGCGATTTGACCATCTGATTTGTGCTGTTCAAGTTCCTCCAGGGTAAATGCCTGATCAATGGAAAAAGGTCCGCAACGGGTACGTTCAAGGGCGTCTGCATAAGCGCCGAAACCTGAATTCACGCCAAGTTCATCACAAATCGTCCGGATGTATGTCCCCTTCGAGCAAGACAAAGAAAACTCTGCGGTTAGATGTTCATCCGCAGAGATATTGTGCACTTCACAATCGTACAGATGAATCTTTCTGGTCTCCCGCTCAAGAGTTATGCCTTTTCTTGCATATTCATATAAAGGGTGACCGCCCATTTTAATCGCAGAGTACATAGGAGGCAGCTGGTCCATCTCGCCGTTAAGAGCTCTGAAGAGAGATCTGAGCTGAGGGAAATCATCTGATTTCATAGCATCCAGTTCCGGCTGTGTTGGGATTTTGCCGCCGATAATCTTGCCTTCACGGTCCTGCGTATCCGTAAATGCACCAAATCGCACTGTACACCGATATGTTTTGTCATATCCATCCATATATCTGACGACACGGGTTGCTTTACCTACACACACAGGAAGAACCCCGGAAGCAAAAGGATCCAGAGTTCCGCAGTGTCCTACTTTTTTCACACCGAGAAGCTTTTTAATCCTGGCAACTACCTGGAAAGAGGTAAGACCAACTGGTTTATTTACATTAATTATGCCTGAAAAGGCATGAATATCAGGTACTATTCGCTCTCCGATAACCATTCACCGGCCTTCTCAATTATTAATTGGGATACATCATGTGCAGATACATTATGCATAGAAAAACCAGCAGCGCGCTGGTGTCCGCCGCCCCCGAAATTCGCAGCAAATGCCGCCGAGTCAAAGGGCGTATGGCTTCTGATATTCACACGAATTTCTCCGTCAGTTGTCTCACGGACTGCAAAAGATGCAACAACGCCCTTGATATCCCGGAGACTTGCTGCCAAACCATCGGATGCATCTTCAGACGCCATGCACTCCCTTATCATATCCTGCGTGACAACAGTCATGGCAAGTTTTCCGCCATGGAAGAACTTCGCGCCCGATAAGGCAAGGGATGTCAGGCGCATACGTTCAATATTGGTAACATCAAATAAATTATACGCATTAATATATACATTGGCGCCGTTTTCAAGAAGCTCTGCAGCAGCCCTGAAAGTCAGCGGAGTTGTATTCTGATACGAAAACCGGCCGGTATCCGACTGGAGCCCTACCATTAGGCAATTAGATACACCAGCGTTTAAAAGCTTCTTTCCTGTCTTCTTTTCGAGAATATGGATCACTTCAAGCACAAGTTCTGCAGTAGCAGCAGCCTTCGGATTAATATACCTGAATCCAAAAGATTCTCCGCTTGATATATGGTGATCCACAACGACTGTAATCATACCGCAGGAATATAATTCACCGCAGCGGCCCATGCGTCCGGACTCGGAACAGTCGACGGCAAAGACAATGCCCTGGTTTTGCAGATAACTATCCATGCTGGCCGGATCAAACACCTCAATAAGTGCAGGTTCCGTATCAATAAAAATCAGTCTTTCAGGAATTGGTTCATCCAGAAAAATTCTTGCCCGTATTCCAACCGACTGAAGAACCAGGGCCATCGCAACGGATGAACCAAGGCAGTCTCCATCGATTCTGATGTGGGGGAAAATCTGGACTTCTTTTGAGCAATCAGTGAGAACAAGGAGTTGCTCTGCGATTGCTTCTGCAATCTCAACCACGTGACTGATCCCCCCGAACGGTCTCATCAATAAGATTCATTAGACGCATACCACGTTCAATGGAATCGTCAAGCACATACTGAAACTCAGGAGCAATACGAAGCTTTATCCGCTTGCATACCTCTCTTTTGATAAAACCGGATGCGCTCATGATAGCTGCCTTACAATCTTCCTTGCCTTTTTCGTCCGCCATAACAGAGAGATACACGGTTGCATGAGATAAGTCATGTGACATGCGAACCTCAACAACCGATGTAAGTAATGGAATCCGAGGATCCTTCACATCTTCTCTGAGTATCTGCGATATAACTTTCTGCATCTCGTCCCCTACACGGGCTGAGCGATCCATTTTCATTATTATGACTCCTTTATGTGCATTCACAGACCGGTACATATGTAAAATTACTTGCGGGCTATCTCGCGCATCTCAAATGCTTCGATTATATCGCCCTCTTTAATGTCATTGAAGTTCTCAATAGAAATTCCGCACTCATATCCGGAGGCAACTTCCTTAGCGTCATCCTTGAAGCGCTTCAGTGAAGCAAGTTTACCTTCGTGTACGACGATTCCGGCTCTTACGACGCGCACTTCAGAAGAACGCAGTACTTTACCATCCGTAACATAAGCGCCTCCGATTGTACCCACATTAGATACCTTAAAGATCTGGCGGATCTCGATGTGTCCAAGAATAGCTTCTTCATAGGTCGGTTTGAGCATGCCCTTCATAGCCGCCTGAACATCCTCGATCGCATTATAAATAACACGATAAAGCTTAATATCGACGCCTGTTTCCTTGGCCTTTTCAGCAATGCTTGTTCCTGGTCTGACATTAAATCCGATGATGATTGCATTGGATACGTCTGCAAGAACAATGTCAGACTCTGTGATAGCGCCGACAGCGCCATGAATGACCTTGACATGGACTTCATCACTGGTAAGCTTCTCAAGAGACTGAATAATAGCCTCTACCGAGCCTTGTACATCTGCCTTTACAATCAGGTTCAAGTCTTTAACTTCTCCGGCAGCCATAGTAGCCGCCAGCGTTTCCAAAGACATACGGGAGCTCTTTCTGAGCTGATCTTCTCTCTGTTTGATTCTGCGCTTTTCGACGAGCTGACGTGCGACCTTTTCATCGGTAACCGTATAGAAAATCTCGCCTGCATCAGGCACATCAGGAAGACCGAGAATCTCAACCGGAATGGATGGGCCTGCTTTTTTGACAGTGGCACCCTTCTCATCCGTCATTGCACGGACACGTCCGACAATAGAACCGGTAACAATAGTATCACCATTACGCAGCGTTCCTCTTTGTACAAGAATAGTTGCGACAGGGCCTCTGTTCTTATCAAGCTTGGCTTCAATAACGGTACCCTTTGCCTGCTTGTTCGGATCTGCCTTAAGATCAAGAACATCAGCAGTAAGAAGAACCATTTCAAGAAGATCTTCAATGCCGTCGCCTGTCTTGGCAGAGACCGGAACCATAACAGTTGTGCCGCCCCATTCTTCAGGAATAACACCATGCTGGGAAAGCTCAAGCTTTACTTTTTCAATGTTGGCGCCCGGCTTATCCATCTTATTGATTGCAACAACAATTTCGGTATTAGCCGCTTTTGCATGATTGATTGCTTCAATCGTCTGAGGCATAACGCCGTCATCTGCAGCTACAACAAGAATAGCTATATCAGTAACCTGAGCACCGCGTGCACGCATTGTCGTAAAGGCCTCATGTCCGGGAGTATCAAGGAAAGTCAGCTGTCTGCCTCCCTTGAGTCTAACCGTATAAGCACCAATATGCTGTGTTATGCCGCCTGCTTCTCCCTTAACAACAGCCGTTGAACGGATCCTGTCAAGGAGCGAAGTCTTACCATGATCAACGTGACCCATGACAACAACAACCGGCGGACGTGTCTGTAAGGTCTCATCCGTATCTGCTGTATCATCAAAGAGGATATCCTCTTCCGTTACCTCGACAATTTTCTCTGTTGTAATGCCATATTCAGAAGCAATAAGTGTTGCTGTATCAAAATCAATCTCCTGATTAATGGTCGCAAGCACGCCAAGCTTCATAAGCTTCTTGATAACATCAGCAGACCGCTTCTGTACACCGTCAGCAAATTCCTTAATTGTAATATATTCCGGCAGCTGGACATGTGAAAGTACAGCTTTAGGAATCGGCAGCGGAGCCATTCTCTGATTCTTTCTTGAAGGCCTCCTACCCTTGGATCCCGCCGGATAGAGCTTGTCGAGAGCTGATTCATCGGACAGAATATCTGATGCGCCACGGCCGGAAAAGGCGGCGGTTGCTGCGCGTTTATTAATCGCACGACGATCTGTCAGTGCCGCTGCGGGCTTACTGATATCTTTTTTCACATCTTTGGCAGGTTCTTTTCG
>Ga0123338_10000967_pt1 | contig 28303 bp, 27 predicted proteins | sample grotaG_FD_89793 | JGI IMG/M metagenome (GOLD analysis project Ga0123338, IMG submission 89793) | Glacier valley bacterial and archeal communities from Borup Fiord, Nunavut, Canada, to study Microbial Dark Matter (Phase II) -... | ecosystem: Environmental > Aquatic > Freshwater > Ice > Glacier ...
GAACTATACGTATTCCTGTTCATATGGTAGAAACTATAAATAAATTGATTAGGGTATCTAGGCAGCTATTACAGGAATTGGGTAGAGAACCACAGCCTGATGAGATAGCAAAAGAGATAGGTATGTCTGTCGAAAAAGTTCGGGAAATAATGAAGATTTCACAGGAGCCTGTTTCTCTTGAAACACCAATTGGTGAGGAAGAAGATAGTCATTTGGGTGACTTTATTCCAGATGATGATGCTCCAGCTCCTGCTGAGGCGGCTGCATTTACCTTACTAAAGGAACAACTCATTGATGTGCTGGATACCTTAACACCTCGTGAAGAGAAAGTTTTAAGGCTCAGATTTGGTTTAGATGATGGACGTGCAAGGACACTTGAAGAGGTTGGTAAGGAATTTAATGTTACCAGAGAACGTATTCGTCAGATTGAAGCAAAAGCTTTAAGAAAGCTAAGACATCCAAGTAGAAGCAAGAAGTTGAAGGACTATTTAGATTAAAATTATCAAAAAAGACTCGGTTTCGAGTCTTTTTTTGATATATAAGTATCGAGTATTGTATGATTTGATTACAGTAATACGAGTTTAAAAGTTATCTTATTTAATAGATTTCATATATTATATCAATATAATTTCCAATAAACTTGTTATATTTACATAAATTACAAAATATAATTAACTAGAGAGTTTTTTACGTAATAATTAGCAATTATAAGCATTATTAATTAATTATCAGCAAATTGATAATAAACTAGTTAAACAGGCAAATTATAGGTATTTTGATGTTGACCAGCAGCTGGTTCGTAAGTATAATATTAAATGTGCTCGAGAGAGCGCCTGAGATATTCCTCAATAGCTCAGTTGGTAGAGCATGCGGCTGTTAACCGCAGGGTCGTAGGTTCAAGTCCTACTTGAGGAGCCATTGCGGGCCTTTAGCTCAGTTGGTTAGAGCAACCGGCTCATAACCGGTTGGTCCGGGGTTCGAGTCCCTGAAGGCCCACCAAAAAAGAACACGTGAGAACGTGTTCTTTTTTTATGCGCCTTTCTTCGCTGCCGCTCAGATAAGGTTTGCTCTTTGAACACGTGAGAACGTGTTCTTTTTTTACTATTTAATCCTATTAATATATTCAATATTGAATTCTTCATCCTGCAAATCAATACTCGTCTTGCTCATAGACGGCACATTTGCATTTATTCCAAGAATATCTCTACCGAGGATATTGCTTGCTAGAGGACTTTCAATATCATTTACTTTTTTACCTTTGTTATAGGGCGACATTTATTAAATACCTTTCCTTAAATATATTTTAATTAACGTTATGTTAATCGGCAAATAATTTTGCTAAGTTTTATCAGGGAATACATCTACCAGCGCTGTAACTGGCAATGATTCTTACTGGAGTATTTTTTGAATACTTATTTTTAAGATTAGATGTATTCAAGTTGATTATTTAGTATTATTATGTGTATAATTTACTTTGGAAATACAAAAATCGCTGCTCAAATTTTAAAGTAAAATTGTGGTAGCCAGATTCTTGAATTTGCACAGGTGAAATAATATTTTAGCGTATCAAATGATTATCTCGTTAGGAATGTGGAGGATAGTTTGAATTTAATTTTAAAGGGTAGATTGAAGTTATTAGCAGATAAGGTAGCGACGTGTGATGTAGTTGCCGATATAGGTACAGATCATGCGTATTTACCAATCTATTTAATTCAGAAAGGTGTCTGCAAAAGAGCTATAGCCTCAGATGTAAAAATGGGACCTATAGAGGCTGCACACAACAATATTAGTATAAATAATTTGAATGACAAAATAGAAACTAGACTAGGAAGCGGTTTGGACACTATCGGTGAAAATGAAGCCGATGTTATAATAATAGCAGGCATGGGTGGTACCCTTGTTTCTGAACTTCTAGAAGCAAATATTCAAAAAGCCTCCAAAGCATCAGCTTTGATTCTGCAGCCCATGAATAACTTGGATGTGCTCAGAAAATGGTTATATGACAACAAGTTTGATATTTATGATGAGGAATTAGTTGCTGAGGGCCAAAAAATATATTTTGTGATATCCGTAAAATTTGACGGTGTAGAAAGAGCTTATAAAGACTTCGAACTCCAGGTTGGCGAAAAACTTATCGCAAAAAAAGATCCATTGTTGCTACCATATTGTGAAATGAAGGTTAGGCAGGTAGATAGAGTACTAGGTCAATTAGAGGATATGGAAGAAAACAGCCAGCTTCAAACAAACTATTCAACATTGAAAAAGGATTACTTGGATTTAATACAGAAGGAATTGCTGTAGTATGTATCCTTTGTGAATAAAAGCCTAAGATGCATGGCTCAATAAATAGTACTATAATAAAACATTAAAATAGATTTAAGGAGAAAGATATCACATGAATGTAGGGGATATACTTGATTATTTCAATGAGATTGCACCATGGAAGTATGCTGAGAAGTGGGATAATGTCGGCTTAATGCTAGGAAGTCGTACAAACCAAGTAAAAAAGCTTATGCTTTGCATGGATGTGACGTCAAAGGTTATTGACGACGCGATAGACCAAGGAACAAATCTAATAGTATCTCATCACCCCTTCTTGTTTACTAAGCTTAATACGGTTGATTTAGACACGATGAAGGGCCAACAGATATCAGCACTTATAAAGAACAACATCAACGTTATTAGTGCTCATACAAATCTTGATGTTACAGTGGGTGGTGTCAATGATACTCTTGCTGAGGTTATTGGCCTAACTAATTGTAGAATACTAAAATCATATATTCCAGAGGGTATTGATGTTGATATGGGAATGGGGAAAGTAGGAGAATTGATTTCTAGATTATGTTTTGAAGAGTTTATCAGTATTGTAAAAAAGAATCTTGATATTTGTAATCTTAGACTTATTGGAGAACCTCCTAAAACTGTAAAAAAGATAGCTGTATTTTGTGGCAGCTTTGATGTTGACCTAGACATTATAAAACAGCATGACGTTGATGTACTGATTACTGGAGATATGAAATACCACACAGCATTAGATGTCAGAGAGATGGGCTTGTGTTTTCTTGATGTAGGACATTTTGCATCTGAGCATTTAATCGTGAATAAGCTTAAAATGCTTCTCGAAAATAGGTTTGATAACCTTGAAATTATATGTAGTACATTGGAAAAAGATCCATTTATTTTTTCTTGACTAATGTTATGTCAGCATCTCTAAATAATTGTCCGAGATGATTGTAAAAATAAATCAAATTATTTATCAAAAACAATAAATAGAATATTTTGCCGGAACGTAGTATAATTTGTATTAATATTATGGCTCTTATATCTATAGTTGGAGGAATTACACATGCGGCATATTTATATAACGGCGCAAAGTTGTGTGACAGGAATGCTTTTGACAGAAGACATATGTACTGATATAGGTGCTTGTCTGATTCCAAAAGGAACAGTCATTACCGAGGACCTTGAGAAGAAAGTCAAGAGGTTCAGACTAAAACCGATTGAGGTTGAAATTTATGATGATAGTCTAGCGGTTGAGGAGATAACAGGTTTTGATAAAAACATCAAAAAAAGACTGATGTCGACTGAACTCACGGAGTCCTATGTGGAGGCAAAGCAGGAGATAAAAGATATACTAGATGCCATTAATTCAGGAAAACATCTCGATGTTCGAAATGTGGACAATGCATTGGTAAGTATAAAGGAAAATGTACATGATTCCTTTGACGTTCTAAAATGTATTGATTCAATACGTACTGTTGACGAATATACATTTGCTCATTGTGTTAACGTATCACTGTTGGCTATGACGCTTGCCAGGTGGTTAGGTATGGACAATACGGAGGTAGAAGAAATAGCAAAAAGCGGCCTGCTTCACGATGTGGGAAAGGCTAAGGTTAATGCTGATATACTGAACAGGAAGGGCAGTCTGATACCAGAAGAATTTGAAGAAATGAAGAAACATACTACTTATGGCTACCGCATTATAGAAACTATGCACGATATCAGCAAAGGGATCAAGATGGGTGTGCTGATGCATCATGAACGGACAGACGGCTCGGGATACCCAATGGGAGCAAAGGGTGATCAGATTCATCAGTATGCAAAGGTTTTGGCTATTGCAGATGTTTACGATGCGATGACCTCCGACAAAGTATATTCTAGGAGGAAATCGGTGTTTGAAGTATTGAGGTATATGCAAGACGAAATGGCAAATCTTTTGGATAGGGCTATGCTGAACGTATTTGTGGAAAGAATTGTATGCCATTATATAGGAGATTACGTCATGCTCAATACAGGAGAAATAGGAGAATTGATGCATGTTAACCCTAGATATCCGCTGAAACCCATAGTGCAGGTACAGAATGTTTTTGTGGATCTCTATTATGAAAAGGATGTGGAACTGAGCGATCTGTTGTGGGATTATAGTAAATATATGTTTTAAGACGGCACGATAGCTGTTGCATTATATAAAGAAAAAGTTATAAGCTGTCTCCAAGTGTATATCGCAGGTCATAAAGATAAGTCACTAGCACAGATATGGTACTTATGGCTTATTTTGCATCTGAGCATTTAATCGTGAAAAAGCTTCTCGAAAATAGGTTTGATAAGCTTGAAATTATATGTAGTACATTGGAAAAAGACCCATTTATTTTTTCTTGACTAATGTTATGTCAGCATCTATAATAAAGTGTCCGATAAGACGGACTAATTGTACGAATTTTATAAACTAAATATTTTATGAGTAAGCCAGATGATCGCAGATGCAGCCTGAAAAGGCGTAGATGAGGAAAGTCCGGGCTCCATAGGGCAATGGTGCCGGGTAACTCCCGGTAAAGGTGACTTTAAGGAAAGTGCAACAGAGATATACCGCATTCTTTTGAATGTAAGGGTGGAAAGGCGAGGTAAGAGCTCACCAGCGACATGGAGACTTGTCGGCTATGTAAACCCCACCTGGAGCAACGCCGTGGAGGGACGCAATGACTGCCCGTCAGTCCCGAGGAGGTGGCTTGAGCGATACAGAAATGTATGGCCTAGATAGATGATCGTCTAATACAGAACCCGGCTTATAGACTTACTCATAAAAAAATAGCTCTGAGAAATCAGGGCTATTTTTATGCCCAAAAACGCAATATATAGATAAACGGACATTTTGGTGACAATTCCCGCCGTTCCGCAATCCTCATCGATAAACACGGACAAGTGTACCTTCCTTTCCTGAAGTTCACAAAAAATTTCATCAGTTCTCTTTGACTCAGGTACAAAATAAGGAGACCTAATTATCCAACATACATGACATGACAGCAGCCATTTTTATGTCTTTTTGATAATATCATTACCTGAAATTCCTGTGAGATATTCAAATGTCAAACTATACAATGAAAAAAGTTCGTCAAATTACACAAAAAGTTTACATAAAGTATTGACAATGTTGTTGATATGTTTTAAAATCTATACATAGATAAGTAAAGTATATTTACAAAATATATTAGTAAAATAAATTTAGAAAATGTATTTATAAATTATGGTAATTGTATGGATTAGTTTGAGTTGTGAGTATATTTTTCAATTTATTGTTATATGACTTACTAGCTAAATATTTTATTCAAGTAGAGAGGGGTAAAGAAATGAAATATGACATATTTTCACTTAAAGGAAAGGTATGTATAGTTACGGGAGGTTACCAAGGTATTGGGGAGATAGTGGCTAATTATATAGCTGATGCAGGTGCCGATATTGTTATTTTTGATATGGCTGATGCAACTACGGTAGCGCAAAGAATAGCTGCAGAATACGGGGTTCGTGCTAAAGCTTATATATGTAACGTAACAAATCCAGACAATGTGCAGGAGTGTATAGATAAAGCTGCGCAGGATATGGGAACACTTGATCTGCTCTTTAATAACGCTGGTATATGCATGAACAAGGCAGTACTCGAATGCGAGACAAAGGACTGGTTAAAGGTTATAGATGTTAACTTAAACGGTGTATATTATGTTGCTCAGACTTTCGGAAGATATCTTGTAGCAAACAATAAAAAAGGAAACATTGTTAATACAGCTTCTATGTCAGGTACAATTGTCAATATACCTCAGAAACAGGCATCTTACAATGCTTCTAAGGCGGCGGTTGTTCATCTTACAAAATCCCTTGCAGTAGAATGGGCAGATAAAGGAATCCGTGTTAACTCCATTAGCCCTGGATATATCCGTACAGCAATTACTGCAAATTTCGACCTTGAATATCAGAAAATCTGGTTAGCTTCTATTCCATTTAAACGCATGGGTACACCAGAAGAACTGGCAGGAGCAGTAATTTACTTATTATCTGATGCTTCTACGTATACATCAGGTAGCGATATGATCATTGATGGCTGCTTCACTGTAGTTTAAACGCTTCATCACCTATCCTTTGATAAATAGCGGTTAGCTGTTTATATATAAACAATTCAATTTTACTAGGAGGAAACAAAATGAAAAAGAAATTGATTGCATTGTTACTTACATCGGTTTTAGTAGTAACAGGACTAGTTGGTTGTGGTAGCACTGCAACATCAACTGTAGAAAAAGAAGCTCCAAAGTCCACTACTGAGGCTACACCTGCAGAGAAAAAGTTCAAAGTTGGTATCTCAATCCAGTCTCTTGAAAACAGCTACTGGGCAGGCGTTTTTGGTGAAGTTGAAACATTGTTAAAACAAAAAGGATGGGATTACTCAATTCTTGCTTGTAACGACAAATCAGCTACTCAGATTCAGCAGATAGAAAACTTCATCACAAACGGTGTTGATTTAATCATGGTTCACCCTTCAGATCCAAATGCTATCGAAGACTATTTGCAGAAAGCTAGAGAAGCTGGAATCAAAGTTATGAGTTGGGATGACAAGATGAAAAACACAGATCTTAACTGGGTTCTTGACAACACTAAGTTAGGGCATACTATCGGTACAGCAGCTGCAGAATTCATCAATAAGAACTACTCAGCTGACAATAAAGCTAAAGTTGCAATTATGAACTATCCTCAGACTCCAATCCTTGCAGAAAGAGAAAATGGTATCTTAGCAGCTCTTAAAGAGGTTGCAGGAGACAAGTTTGAAGTTGTTGCTCAGCAGCCAGCTCTTGACGCAAAAACAGCATTATCAAACATGGAGACGATATTCCAGTCTAACCCAGATGTTAAAGTTGTTTGCTCAATTGGATCTGGCGGAGACATTGGAGGTAACGAAGCTTTCATGACAAAACTTAAGGGAACGATTCCTGCAGATGTAGGTATCTTCTCAGCAGACGCTACTCAGCAACAGTTAGAAGCAATCGTTAAAGGGCAAGCTAGTAGAGCATCTGTTGGATTCGAAGGATCAAACAAGAAAACAGCAGAAGCGGTAGTTGCTTTGTATGAAAAGTTAATGAACGGCGAAAAATTCAGTGAACAGAATCTGTTCAGACCACTTCTAGTTATAGACAAAGACAACGCAAATACATTCTTAGCAGATTACAAATAATAATAAAATAAAAACAGTTTGATTGGCAGATGTGGGGCTGTTATTATTAACAGCTCCATATCTAAAAAAATAAAAATTAGTGTGGTGAGAATATGAATGATGAATATTTTTTGCAGTTACAGCATATTAGAAAAGAATATTCTGGTGTTATTGCGTTAAAAGATGTATCACTGGAAGTAAAAAAAGGTGAAATTCTTGCACTTATTGGTGAAAATGGTGCTGGGAAATCCACATTGATTAAAACATGTTCCGGAGCTGTTATTCCGACATCTGGTAAAATCGTTATAAATGGTAAAGAGTTTCAGAGTATGACGCCGCAGCTTGCAGCTGAAAACGGAATAGCAATTATTTATCAGGAATTTAATAATGTTAAAGGACTTTCTGCCGCTGAAAACCTTTTTTTGGGTAATCCAATCAGAAAGGGGATAATGGTTGACAAGAAGGCGATGGAACGTGAAGCGGAGAAGGCTTTTGCTCAATTAAACATAAAAATCAATCCCAAAACACTGGTAGGAGATCTTACCGTCGGCTATCAGCAGATGATTGAAATTGCCAAGGCCATTTTACAGGATGCTAAGTTGCTTATTATGGATGAACCTTCTGCACCACTTACAAGCTCGGAAGTTGAAAGTATGTTTAAAGTCTGCGAATTATTGGTGTCAAAGGGCGTTTCTATTATTTATATATCACACAGACTGGAAGAAATTTTTAAATTATCTAATCGTATTGTTGTATTGCGAGACGGAGAGTATATTAAAACCTTGATAACAAAGGATTCCGATGTTGATGAATTAATTCGATTGATGGTAGGACGTGATTTAAAAGAGACATTTCCTCCAAGGAAAGAATGTATTCAAGATGAAATTGTTCTGGAGTTGAAGAATGTATATGGTAATGGAGATAAGGATATTAGCTTGCAGATAAGAAAGGGAGAAATTCTCGGACTTGGCGGTCTAGTTGGGGCCGGACGTACAGAGCTTGCAGAGTTGATTTTTGGCGCAGCCAAAAAAACTTCAGGAAAGATTATTTTTAAAGGTAAGGAAATAAATCCAAAAGATCCAAGGGAAGCAATTGATTTAGGGATTGCACTTGTGCCTGAGGATCGTAAGCGTCATGGAGCGCTGCTACAAAATTCCGTAAAAAATAATATAAACATGCCAATTTATAAAAGGATTTCCAAGGCTTCTGTAATCAGTTCAAAGGCAGAACTGGAAAATGCGGAAAAGTATAAAAAACAATTATTGATAAAGACACCATCAGTAAATCAGTTGGTTAAAAATTTAAGTGGTGGTAACCAGCAAAAGGTTATTCTCGGGAAATGGCTTGCTGCGAATTCAGAGTTAATTATTTTTGACGAACCAACCCGGGGTATTGATGTCGGTGCAAAGTTTGAAATCTATAAATTGATCAATGACTTAGTAGAGAATGGCAAGACAATTCTTTTGATTTCTTCTGAAATGGAAGAACTTATGGGTATGTCGGATAGAGTTATAGTTTTGTCTGAAGGCTCAGCGACTGGTGAGTTACAGAAAAAAGATTTTAATCAAGATACTATTATGAAAATGGCATCAAACGTCAAGGAGGATTAAAATGAAAGATAAAGTTATTAATCAATTTAAGGATAAAGCTATTTGGATTGTTTTTCTACTAATATTTATAGGGTTTTCCCTAGCTAGTCCAAGATTCCTTTCATCATCAAACCTATTTACAATAGCTCGCCAGGTTTCCATGTATGGTATTGCGGCAATTGGTATGACATTTGTTATATTGATAGCAGGTATTGACCTCTCGGCAGGATCTGTTATTACAATTGTTAATATTGTTTGTGCATATTTAATGGTAAATAGTGGCTTCAGTATACCACTGGCGATTATCTGTTCATTGGCGCTGGCTGTAGCAATTGGTTTATTGAACGGTTTCCTTGTATCTACAGTTGGAATTCCATCAATCATTGCAACCTTTGCAACTCAGACAATTTTTGCAGGGTCTGCATATCTGCTTTCGGGTGGAACACCAATCTATGGTTTTGATGAAAGATTTAAAGTTATTGGACAGGGCTATGTTGGACCTGTACCTGTACCGGTAATTATCATGATTTGCTGTTTTGCAATCGGTTCATTTATTTTGAATAAAACCTATTTTGGACGCTATTTCTATGCTGTTGGAGGTAATGAAGAAGCGGCAAAACTTTCCGGTATCAGAGTTGGTGCTATTAAATATTTGATTTATGCCTTAGCTGGTTTATTCTCAGGATTAGCAGGTATAGTAATGCTATCCCGTACCAACTCAGCACAACCTACTGCTGGTATTGGATATGAATTTGACGTTATTACCTGTGTTGTTTTGGGTGGTGTTTCTGTTTCCGGTGGTCTTGGAAAAATGTCAAATGTCGTTGCAGGTGTTCTAATTATCGGTGTTTTGACTAATGGTATGGTTCTCATGAATGTAAATACATTCACACAGATGGTTATTAAAGGTATAGTACTCATATTGGCTGTAGGATTTGACAGTATTCAGAAGAAGCGTCTACAACATTAATATTTAAGCGGTAGCATTTGTAAAGTTATTAACTTTACAAGTTTAACGGTTTAGTAATATAATTAAGGGGTAAGATTTAATTGTATTATTTTACCAATTAAATAGAGACATAGTACACCTCTCAAAACAGCATTAGTGGAGATTAAATCAATATAACTCGATTTTGGTAACGATGATGCTTTATGAAGTTACAATGATGCCTTATATGATATTTGGATAACTAAGTGGAACTTATAAGATAAATTTTACTGATTTATAGTAGTAAAACAGAAATGTCAAGTCTTGAAACCAGATAATTAAGCCCTCGAGTTTTAGGGAACTACTAATTTGAGTGATGGGGTACAATGAATATTACTGATATTAAGCAAAACAACAGGAATAAGATATATTCTTATATACGTAAAAAAGGTTTAGCAACCAAGCAGGATATTGCATATGAGTTGCAGCTTAGTCTGCCTACCGTTTCACAAAGTCTAGAATACTTGGTGCAGCAAGGGCTGATTAGTTCCAATAGCAAGGTTACTAATAAAATGGGTGGAAGAAATCCTATTGCCTATTCTTATATTCCAGATGCAAAAGTTGCTATTGGACTTGACATCACAAAGCACCATATTAAAAGTGTGATTATTGATTTAGACGGTAGTGTTATCAAATATAAGTATAAAAGGCAGGTCTATCAGCGTGATGATGCATATTTAATAAGATTGGGAGAGGAAGTTCAGAAAATAATAGAACTCGCTCAATTGGATTACACAAAAATTTTGGGAGTAGTAATTGCAATGCCAGGACTTATTAATCATGAAGAAGGATATGTAGTACAAGGCAGAGTAATTGATAATACCGGAATTAATTGTGAAGAACTTTCCAAGTATATACCATATCCTACCAGGCTTCTACATGACTCATATGCTTCTGGTTTCTCCGAAATATGGTTTTCGCATGAAATACACAATGCTTTTTATATTAGTTTATGTAACAGCGTGGGCGGCTCAGTATTGATGAATGATAACATATATATGGGTGATGGTTTATATAGTGGTGAGGTCGGACACTTAAATGTAATCCCAAATGGAAATCGGTGCTATTGCGGACAAAAAGGGTGCTTTGATGCATACTGTAATGCAGAGGTACTTTCGAATTTTACCGAAGGAGACCTTGGAGAATTTTTTAATCAGGTTAAGAAGGGAAATGAGAAACTGGAAAAAGTCTGGGATGAGTATTTGGATCACCTGGCTACAGCCATACATGATGTTAGGATGTTATTTGGCTGCACAGTTATTATTGGCGGATATGTAGGAGCCTATATAAAAAGATTTATGGATTTATTATATAAAAAGGTAGATTCCATTAGTCCATTCGGAGAAAAAGCGGCTAAATACCTCATCCCATGTAAAAATGATATTGAGGCTGTAGCGGTTGGAGCTGCTCTTTGCTTAGTAGATGAATTAATTAATAATATATGTAATAAAGAAGAGTTGAATGAAAGTGCTGAATAGCAGCACTTTCATATGCTAGGGTAACCTAGTGAAGTAAGTACTATAATTATATACGCAAGATCCCGCCTAAAAAAATTACCAATTCAAAGTTGATGGTATTTCCCATCATACAATCAAATATGTAATCAGTTAGAATACCAATTCCATGTAAGTGCTAAAAAGGTATAAAACTAAATGGAGTTTCATAATTTTATAAATTTTCTCGTTAAAAATGTTAATTCGTGTTAACAAGTTAATTAAACATTAAAAATAAAGGTGCGTGATATGGTATGAAAGCAGCTGTTTTTTGCGGAAAAAATGAAATTCAGGTAAAAGATATTAATATAGGTTCTACGGGACCAGGTGAAGTTATGATTAAAGTAGAAGCCTGTGGGGTATGCGGAACGGACCTGCATATTTATGAAGGTGCTGGAGGTGCAGCAAAATGTGAGCCACCAACAATTCTGGGGCATGAATTTTCGGGGGTGGTTTACGAGGTGGGATTAGGCGTAAAAGCTTTTAAACCTGGGGATAGGGTATGTGTCGACCCTAATGACATGTGTGGAAGCTGCTATTATTGTAAAATCGGTAAAGCCCATTTCTGTGAAAATATGATAGGAATCGGGACTACTACCAATGGAGGGTTTGCTGAATTTTGTATTGTACGCGAAAAACAGGTTTATAAAATTGGCGAAAAGCTTTCCTTTGAGGAAGGCGCGATGGCCGAACCGCTTGCATGCTGTCTGCATGGAATAGATCTAACCGGAATAGAAACTGGAGATACGGTTATGGTTATAGGTGGGGGCACCATCGGACTCATTATGCTACAACTTGCAAAATTGTCAGGTGCATCAACGCTTATAATGGTTGAACCCGTAAAATTAAAAAGAGATATGGCTGAAAAATTTGGGGCTAATATTACAATTGATCCTTTTAACCAATCGGTACAGGATGTGCTTGATTCACATGCTATTCGTACCGTAAATGCAGTGATTGAATGTGTTGGTAATAAAAGTACAATGCAGGATGCAATAAAGTATGTAGGAAAAGGAGGTACAGCTATGCTGTTTGGATTGACTCATCCGGAATGTGAAATACCTCTTTTTCCATTTGATGTATTCAAACGGGAGATCGCAATCAAGGCTTCTTTTATAAATCCTTATACCCAGAATAGGGCTGTATCACTCTTGCAATCAGGAAAGATAAATGTTAAAGATCTGATAACAGATGTAGTAAAATTAGATGAAATTAATAATGTATTTGAAGATAATTACTATAGATCAAGAGGAAAAATTATTATCAAACCTTGATTGTTAAAGTCTAAATCAAATTCTATCAATTTTATATTTCAACTATTATAGTAGTTATTGGATATCAAAACTTAAACTAACTATTTAGAGGAGCTTATGGTATGGACACGAAAATAATTGAATTGGTAATTTTTGATATGGATGGACTTATGTTTGACTCAGAGAAGATATCCATATATGCCTGGAGAAAGGCATCTCAGAAATATGGATATGATATTACTGATGAAATTTTTGAACAAACTCTTGGATTAAATTTAGAAAAAATTAGAGAGATATTCTGTAAATTTTTTGGTGAAGATTGCCCATATGATGATATTAAGACCCAAAGACGTTATGTGATTGATCAGTACTTAGATGAAAATGGAGTTCCTGTTAAAAAAGGCCTTTTTAATTTATTGGAATTCTTAAAGAAACTAAATATTAAAACTGCAGTTGCTACATCATCAAGTAGAGCTACCGCAGAAAAAATGCTCATACTTTCTGAAGTGTTCCCGTATTTTGATCATATTGTATGTGGTGATGAAGTCAAAAAATCAAAGCCTGATCCAGAGATATTTTTAATTGCGGCGGATAAATTAAAGTGCCTACCGGAAAATTGTATAGTACTTGAGGATTCAGAAGCTGGTATAATGGCTGCTTATTCAGCAGGTATGAAACCATTACTTGTTCCTGATATGAAAAAGCCTGGTCATGAAGTCAAAGAATTAGCATTTAAAATTTTTACGGATTTGGACGAGGTTAAAGATTTTATTGCTGCAATGTAAAAATAACTAATAAGGATTTTATGTTAATTATGAAACCTAATTAAAGGAGAAAATTTATGAGTTTTGAAGTGAATGATGTTAGGAGTACCATTATCAATGGAAAAACTGTAATCGGGATTGAACTTGGATCGTCTCGTATAAAAACTGTTCTAATAGGTGCAGACAATAAACCTATTGCATCTGGTAGCCATGACTGGGAAAATAGTAATATAAACAATGTTTGGACATACAGCTTAGAGGATATCTGGAAGGGGGTACAGGGTAGCTATGGAAAAATGGCGGCTAATGTCAAAGACCAATATGGGGTAGACATAAAAACTGCAGGAGCCATTGGGTTTAGTGGAATGATGCATGGCTATATGGCTTTCGACAAGGACGATAATCTTTTAACACCTTTCCGAACCTGGCGTAACAATACAACCGGTCAGGCCTCTGAGGCACTGACAGGAATGTTTGACTATCCAATTCCTCAAAGGTGGAGTGTTGCCCATCTTTATCAAGCTATCCTGAATCAGGAAGAACATGTATCCCACATTAGCTTCATGACGACATTGGCTGGATATATTCATTGGAAACTGACCGGACAGAAGGTTATGGGAATTGGTGAAGCATCCGGTATGTTCCCTATTGATTTGAATACTAGAGATTTTAATAAGAAAATGCTCGGGCAGTTTAATGAATTGGTTAGTAACATTAATCTTCCGTGGCGTTTACAGAACATCCTCCCAAATGTTCTTGTGGCTGGTGAAAGGGCTGGGGAACTCACAACAGCAGGTGCACAGCTTCTAGATATTACCGGTCAACTGCAACCGGGTATTTCGCTTTGTCCGCCTGAGGGTGATGCAGAGACAGGTATGGTGGCCACAAACAGCGTGGCAGCACGTACTGGCAATGTATCTGCCGGAACATCAGTCTTTGCGATGATAGTACTAGAAAAGGAGCTTTCCAAGGCATATCCTGAGATTGACCTAGTGACTACGCCTGATGGTAAACTGGTGGCTATGGCTCATTCCAATAATTGCACATCTGATTATGATGCATGGATGGGCTTGTTTGCCGAAGCTACAGAAGCGTTAGGGATAGAAATAAGCAAACCTAAGCTCTATGATACTTTACTTGGCATGGCACTCCAAGGTGATTCGGACTGTGGCGGCTTATTGGCCTACGGTTATATTTCCGGAGAACATATGACTCATTTCGAAGAAGGGCGTCCGATGTTTATTCGGTCATCAAAGAGTAACTTCAATCTGGCTAACTTTATGCGGGTACACTTATATACAGCACTGGGTGCAATGAGAACAGGCCTCGATATACTCTTTGATAAGGAATCGGTTAAAATTGATGAAATACTGGGTCATGGAGGCTTTTTCAAGACCAAGGAAGTAGGACAGAAGATAATGGCTGCAGCCGTTAATGTTCCAGTATCGATTATGGAAACTGCTGGTGAGGGTGGTGCCTGGGGTATTGCTCTACTCGGATCATACATGGTCAATAGAGCAGCAAACGAGTCATTGGATGATTTTCTCAAACAAAAAGTTTTTGCAGGACAAAAAGGAAATACAATCGCTCCTGATCCTTTGGATGTTGTCGGTTTTAACGAATTTATGAATCGCTACACCCAAGGTTTGATTATCGAAAGAGCTGCCGTTGATAACTTGAAATGAGATAACTATGAGCCATAAAGTTTGTGTATATTTAGAATTCAGAGGAAAGTGGGAAAGAATTAATTTTCCCACCGACCTACTCTACTTAAAATAGAAGTAATGTTGTTATTGTACAAATATTGCACATAGATTAGAAAAAAAGTATAAAGTGAGTATAATAAAACATAATAAAGGGCACATGAGAGTTTTAATCATTAAAATGTGTATATTAAACAAAACAATCTAAAGGTATATCAAATGTAGAACCTAGCTTATAGACTTACTCATATTATATATATTTATCAAAACCACTAGCTTTTAAGGCTGGTGGTTTTGCTTGTAATACGGAGGTTTAATGCCTAGATCTATAGCGGAATTTTTGATGAGTAAATAGAAGATATTCTTAGGTAGGTGCTTAGCTAATACCGAATCCGGCTTACTTATTAATAATACTGAAAACGTTCGTATTAGGGCGTTTTTTACTGTTTATAAGCTTGTATTCATGTTAGATACATTAATATATATAATTTCATAATATTTCGTAACCTTTTCCATTTTTAATTCGTTATACTATATGTAAGTAACAGCTGGATTACAGAATACCTAAATTGAAAGAGGTAAGGGTTTGGATGTTTTTGAACGGTTATACAGCGAAAATGCTTCGTTTATAAAATACTACATGCTAAATATGTGTGGCAGTATTCATACGGCAGAGGACATAGTACAGGAAACCTTTTATAAGACTTTTTTATACATAAAAAGGTTTGAGCATGTCCAGATAAACAGACAATGGCTTATGAAGACTGCTCATAATACTTTTGTTGACCACTACCGCAAAAACAAAAATGAGACGAGTGCAGTTAGTTTCGAGGTACTTTCGGAGATAAATCACCTGAGCAGGGAAATTGGAGTTTATGCAAAATCAAATGAAGACAGCATGATGGTTAACAAGGTTATCAGTGAATTGCCTGTAAGTTATAGGACAGTTATTCTTCTAAAAGATCATTATGGTTTCACAACAAAAGAAATTGCGTCCATACTGGGATATAGTGAGTCTAACGCCAAAGTTGTTCTGCACCGTGCAAGGAAACATTTCAGAGAGGAGTACAATAAACATGAAGGATAGTATAAGTTGTGATGATGTTACAAAGCTAAAAGAGGATTTCTTTGAACAGAAGCTTGGATATGATCAAATGGCTGAAATAGACAAGCATCTGGAAGACTGCGAAAATTGTAGAAGTGAATATTCGGAATATGAAAAAAAACTTATGACCGGAAAAAGCAACAAAACAAATTATGACTTTAGCAAGTATGAGTACGCTCTGACCTTAAAAATGCTTGGAAAGACTTTAAAATATGGAGTTATTACTCTTTGTTTATGGTATTTCCTGTCCAGCTTCATTTTTCCATTGCTTTTGTCAAACCAGCTACGCATAAAAGGTGAAAAGGCACACATAGCAATAACTGATCTTGTTGCTTTTACCATGCCTGAGTATAAAACGAGCAATTCTAGTACCAGCTCCGGACCGTGGAATCATAAAATAAAAATCGACTTAAAAAGTACGCTGGTACATGATGGTAACTATGCTGGGTACATTGACGCAGCAGTGCCAATGTATGTAGGTGAGGCTGATATAAAACTGGTAGATGTACACAAAAGCGGGGATAGATATCTGCTTCCGTCACAGCAGTACTACTCCAAAGGAAAGAATGTGGGAAAAGGCGGCATCAACAATGAAACAAAAGAAAAGCTGTCATCCTTTGCTGATGGCACAGTAACCCAGTTTTCTCTGTCGTTTAATCGCCCGATTAGTGCTTTGGAAATGGATACACTTGTAAAGACATTGGGAGTTTCGCCCACAAGCTCAAATAGCTGCTGGGTGGCAGTGGATACAGGTATTGATTTGACAAAGAATGAGAACATGTTTAAATCATACAGAAATCCTATAAGCAGTGATTTATGGGGATTCCCTCTGGTGTTTTTCAATAGAAGACCAATATCTGAGAAGATACAATCTGGAAGTTCTTCATGGTCAAGTGAAGGTATTGACGATGATAAAAGATGCCGGCAGTCTTCGGAAAATTTTAAAAAGGAAATGAAGTATTTCGAAGAATATTCGGTTTATCTCGATGATATGACACTCAATAAAGAGATAAAAAGGATAAATGAATATCTGTTAAAAAATGAAATCACCTTTTACGGTGCTGTGTTGGTTGCACCAACCAAAAATATTTTATATATAAAAGATGTTGATTTTATAGGCGACATACAAATTATCAAAGTCGATTTTGACTACTAAAAATAGGACATTATTTGAGGAGATGTAAATATGATTAAGAAGACAGGTAATGGTTCACTTTCTATTATGTTTTTCATTCTTGCAATACTATCGTCAATTAAAGTAGCAAGAACATTCTGCCTTGGTGATGTGATATTAAAGGCTTTCGGAATACCAGTGTGGACAAATGGAGACCATAGTGGCTTTCATAATACGGTTTTCCTTACAATTGGTTTTCTAATAGCAGGATTGGTAATAGGAAAGGTTTTCAATAAAGACTGGGGTGCAAGGAATGTATGGAAGTTGTGTGCGTTTCTGTTAATAGTATTTGGGTTAGCTTTTATAATGTTATTCCCAATTGTAATAAGTATGACCTAGTTTGCAAGGCAAATAAACATTGTGGATTATTTATGGGGTTTGAGAGATGTAATATAAGCAAAACCACTAGCTTTCAGGGCTGGTGGTTTTGTTTGTATTACGGGGATTTAATGATATTTACTATTGACTCCTCTATATCAATTTGATATAGTTAAAGTATGGTATATCAAGTTGATATAGAGGAGGAAAAGATGTCAAAAGAAAATACGACCTTTTATGCAATTCTTGGATTGCTTACACATGAAGATATGACCGGTTATGATGTTAAGAAGAGAATAGACTCATCAATCAGCAATTTTTGGGATGCTGGGTATGGACAAATTTATCCGACGTTAAAAACACTTGAAAAGGGTGAATTTGTATCAAAAACTGTTGGGCTAAATGGGAAAGGGCCAGATAAAATAATTTATTCGATTACAGAAGCAGGAAGAAAAAAACTTATAGAATGGCTTTTGAAATCAAATGAAAAGGAAAATGTAAAGTATGATATACTACTGAAACTCTTTTTTGGAAGTATGTTACCAGTAGAGGAGAATATTAAAAAAATCATAGAATTCCGAGCTAGAAATGCAGAAAAGCTAAAAATGATGGGATTGTTTACTGAAAGTTTAATAAAGGTTTTACCTGAGAATAAAGATCATTACTATTACTACTTAACAGTTCAACTAGGCAAGTATACATATAAGGCTAATTTGGATTGGGCAGATGAGGCAATAAATATTTTAGAAAAAATGAGAAACGAAAATTTAAGTTAAAAATTTTAATGTAAAGGGGTAATATCATGAAAAGACAAAAAATTAGAAAAGCAGTTTTGTTTATTTCGTTACTTTTGTTTCCTGTAACAATATATTATTTATCTCCATATCTGATTATTTTAGCGGGCCTGGAAGGAATAATTTCAGGTAGCTTCATCATGTTTGCTTGTATGTTCATAGCATCACTGTTTTTCGGAAGAGCTTTTTGTGGATGGGTTTGTCCTGCTGGAGGTATTATGGACAGCTGTGCAATTGTGACTGATAAAAGAGCAAAAGGTGGTAAGTGTAATTGGATAAAATACTTTATTTGGGCTCCGTGGATTATAACAATCGCATTGATATTTATATCAAAAAGTGGACCAAAACGGCTTAATTTTACATACCAAACGCAATATGGAATTTCAATTTCCGAACCTGGTGCATATATTATTTATTATTTCATTGTAGCTTTGTTTGTTATTCTAAACTTTGCAGCTGGAAGACGCGCTGGATGCCACTACATTTGCTGGATGTCTCCGTTTATGATAATTGGTACAAAAATAAAAAAGAAATTAAAATACCCTTCACTACACCTCGACACTAATAAAGAAAAATGTATTAATTGTAAGCTTTGCACAAAAAAATGCCCTATGAGTCTTGAGGTGAATGAAATGGTACAAAAAGATAGTATGGATAACTCAGAGTGTATTTTATGTGGTGAATGCGTTGATTCTTGTACCAAGAGAGTTATACAATATAAATTTAAATATCCTAATAAAAAATAATACAAACGAAATGAATAGTTTATATGGTATAATTTATAAAGTAAAGGGTATTATTTTCGGCAGACCTAAAGACTATTCCAATGTAGAAAAAGAAGAACTTAATAGCATTATTTTAAGTATTGTGAGAGATGAATTTAATGCCTCGGATATTCCAATAGTTGTTAACATGGATTTTGGACATACAGACCCCAAAGTTATATTACCTTTGGGCTGTATGATGAGAATAGACCCAAAAACGAAGGAGTGTACATTGTTAGAAAGTCCATTTGAGTGATTATCTTCTCAGTAGTCATTTCATTGATTTGTATAGATATTTACCATTACAATAAATGATTGCTATTTCACTATTGGCACACATAAATCGTAAATGAGAACTTGAGATGTAGGCTAAATAAAAATTTACAGGTGGCACTTCCTGATGCCATTTAAGGCCATCCTCAGAGGTTACAATTACGTTTTCACCTATCGCAATGAACTCCTTACCAGTCCAACACACATCAACTAAAGTTTTATTAACAGTACTATCAGCTTTAACCCAGGTGGAGCCATCTTTTGAATATAGTATGGCTCCATTAGATCCAACACCAATGAATTGATTTCCTACATATATAATTTTATTAATTGAGCCGTCAGAATCTTTAAGTTTTACACGTTTCCATGTAAGACCATCAATAGACTTATCAATTTGACCATAAAAATTTAAGGCAACAAAATTATCTTTACCGATTATTATGGTCTTATAAAAATTTGCTGCTTTCCTTGATACCCAATTCTTTTTGTCCTTTGATATTGCTGTTCCTTTTTCACCAGCCAGTAAATACAAGCTTCCATCAGTGGCTAGGGCACGAATACTTCCTATATCATTATAAATTTTGTCGGTATCTTTAAACTTTGTTTTATCCCATTTGATGAGATCTTTGGAGGTGGATATGGAAGTATTATCAAAAGTAATATACTCCTGTCCTGACCACGTTAAATTATCAACCCACACATCCCCTTTAATTTTATTTTCTTTTTTCCATGACAAACCATCATTTGATGAATATATATTATCTGTATCTCCACCAAATACACCAACAGATATAAATTTTTTGCCATTCCAAAGAAGTGGTAAGTGGATACTATCAGCTTTATCCCAGTTTAATCCATCGGTCGAGCTACTAATTTCACCAAGATCTCCTACGATGATAGTTCTTCCATTATTGAAAATAATGTCAGAAGCTTTACTACCGTCCTTATTTTCATTTAGTACCGTATCCCAATTTATCCCATCTTTTGAAATGTAGATTGTTTGACCATAATAATATCCAGGACGAGCCCAGTAATTGCATGCAGCTATTAATTCACTACCAGTCCATACTGTAATTATGGAATTACAGCCCAAATTAGTTGTATTTCGCTTCCAATCTAAACCGTTATTTGATATATAAGTAATTATATCGCCATCATTAATAGGTGCGTAACCAGTTTGCTCAAAAAGAATAATAACAAATGACTTACCATTCCATATAATATTTTGACATCCACAAATATCTATTTCTTCAGAGTCCTTTTGTATAAATTTGGTTTTAATTGTTTTAATGCTCCAAGAAAATCCATCTTTAGATGTAGCTATGTATTGCCCAGAAGTATAAATATAATTATTTGTAATTACATCGGTGGTTCCAAAGGTAACAAACATTTTTCCATTCCATACGATTTTAGCTAAATTGGGTTTATTTTTTAAGAGTTTTACTTGCCAGACTAAACCATTTATTGATGTGCAGATTTCTCCGCTTCCACCAACCGTAACAAATACTTTGCCATTCCATACGACATCAGAAATCTGCTGTTTTGAACTGATTTTCCCTAATATCCAGTTGATGCCATCCTTAGATGTGAGAGTTTCTCCATTTTTATCAGTAAATGCAATAAAAATATTTTTTCCATAGATTATTTTTTTAATTGAGTTACTGGAAATAGGCTTAATTATTGACCAATCAGTTCCGTCTGTTGATCTCAATATAGTGCCTTTATCTCCAACTACTATAATTTGGTCGTTAGTGCAGACAATATCATTCAATTCATTTGAACAATTGTATAAAATGTTTTCATTTGTTAACCAGGTTAAGCCATCAGACGAGGTCCTAATTGTCCCGTTAGCTCCGACAGTAATGAATAACTTGTTTTTAAAGCAGGATACACTATTTAGATTTTCACTAGATACATTTTTATCTATCTGCCACTTTGAGGGATCAGAAGTGTTGACAGTTGTTTGTTCTGCCTTCACAGGTACAAATTGATTTATTAAAATTAAGAAACTTAAAATAATTCCAATAATTTGCTTCATCTATTTTCCTCCAAATTATAAATATACATATATGGATATTTCAGGTAATTTTATTGAACAACATAATTTTAACATTACATATATTACAATTCCAGTTAATATTTATTAAAATTAGGAAACAAAAGATTTGGATTATATTGACAATGTAAGATATACCCAATATAATATTAATTGATTTTCAAATTTAGCACACGAAGGGAAAAATAGAAATGACAAACGTAATAAAAAACAATCATAGAGGTGGAAACTTATAATTTAATATCGGACAAATATATTTATTATATCAAACAAAAATTATTTATGTTTGGTTTATTAATGATATCTTTTGTCAAATCTAATTTAACCCTTAAGCCTGATATTTTAATACGACATATACAAATGGCATGGTAAGGTTATCGTGCTTTTTTTATGCCAAAATTTCGTATCCCACAGGAGGTTATTTTCTGTGGGATTTTTATGTGCATTTTGATGGAGGAGATAATATGAATCTAATAGATTTAGGATGGGACAATTACTTTGAAAAGAATTATAGTGAATTTGAAGTAGGCTGTTTTATCCCTGCAAGAGTTGCATCACAGCAAAAAAATAATTACTTGTTGTTTTATGAAGGTGGAACAATTAATGCTAAATTGGCGGGTAAATTCTATTTTACAGCTTCAAAGAAAAATCAATTACCTACAGTTGGAGACTGGGTAGTTTACAAACAAATATAAAACAAAGGGGGCATTTTTAGTATGATTTATCAATTAGAACAAAGCAATTTTAATAAGGTTGAGGGCTTAATAAAGAATACAAACCATGAATTGTCTATAAAAGCCGTAATAAGTGGTAGTTCAGAGGGGGCAATTTATGCTGATGATGTAGAGTTTCCATTATCAACTCTAATTTTTACGCCAGAATGTAATGTGGTCGCTGGTAAAGCAAACAATAAATTATTTAATAGTGAGATTAAAAATAAACTTGATTTTTTTGACTCAATAACCTGCGATGATAAAGAATGGGAAAATAATTTGCATGAAATTCACAGAAATATTGCAATGAGAAAGTATGTCAGAAGAAACTATAAATTTGATAAACTCATATATAATAATTTTGTCGAAAACTTAAATAATCAATACACCTTAGAATATGTTAATGTTAATACTTTGAATGGGTTGGACTTTGAAAATAGTGATAAAATAAGAGATTGGTTTAAGATTAATGACCTAAATAGATATAAAGATTATTGCTTGGGTTCATATATAAGAGAGGATAAAAAAATCATAAGTTGGAGTTTAGTGGACTGTATTGTAGGTGACAAGATAGAAATAGGAGTAACAACCGATGGTAATTATAAAAAAATGGGATTAGGAGCAATTGTAGCGGCAGCTACAGTTAGTTCCTGTATATCTAAAGGAATTAAGGAGATAGGATGGCATTGTGTTGATACAAATATTGGGTCAATAAAGATTGCAGAGAAAGTTGGTTTTAAATTAATAAATAAGCGTGATACCTTTACCCCTTTTCCACCTATCGAAAATGTCACAGACTTAAACTCAGAACAGTGGGCTGAGTGGGCGACATATTATGAAGAAATGAATAAAGTACAACCTAATTATTATTGGTTATCCGCGACGTGTTGGGCAAAAGCTTCAAGGATGAAGGAAACTATTGATAATATAATGAAGTTAATAGAAACAGATCAGATGTGGTTTCTTCAATACTTTGCAGGAGAAGAAGCTTTCGATGCTTTTAAAGGAAATGAGGAATGGGAAAATTTAAATATCAAAATATTAAAATTAAGGGGTTGAATTTATTGAGTTATATTTATTTGGAAACTGAAAGATTTTATATTAGACAGTGGGAACTTGATGATGCAGAAGCAATATACGGAATTATGTCAGATAGCCGAGTACATACATACACAAGTGATACATCATGGACCAAAGAACGTGCAATTAATTACATAAAATATATGCTGAATAAAAATTTTAAAACGCTTGAGCTATTCCATGGAGCTTGTGTTTTAAAAAGTTGCAATTCAATAATTGGGTTAACAGGATTAAATCCATATTTATCAAAACAACCTGAACTTGAGTGGCAATTTGGCGTTTCTTTTTGGGGTAATGGGTATGCAACTGAAATAGGGAAAGCTGTTATTGAAAAGGCATTTATATCAACTGATATAGAATTAATTTACGGTATGGTTAACCCCAAAAATAATGCTTCAATGAGGGTTATGGATAAAATTGGGATGACATGTATTGGCTTGCAAGATTTCAATGGTGAACAGGATATGTTTTATAAAATAGATAGGAAATAACGCTCTCTAAAAACATAAGATTATTATAATTTATGAGGTGAAAAAATGATATTTGAAAAATTAAATGAAAAGTATGTAGAAGATGCAGTAAAGCTTGCTCAAGCCGAGTATAACATGGAGCAGAAACATATTGAAGCTTTGTATGAGAAGAATTATCATGATGTTCTGACTAATTCTCTGAATGATATGTTTAGGAGCAATTATGGAGTAGTAGCACTTGAAAAAGGAAAACTAATAGGCTATTTAGGCTTTTGGGGAGGTTGGGACGGTCACTTCGGAAATGTAAAAGGCTCATTTTCTCCTTTGTTTGCAAATGCTGTTGGTGGAGATAACAGAGGTAAAACAGCATCAATGTTATTTCAACATGCTTCAGAGGAAATGATTAAGGAAGAAATCCTGAGTTTTGCAATTTGTACATATAGCCATAATGCTGAGGTAGCATCATCTTTGACGATGAATGGATTTGGCATCAGATGTTCCGATGCGGTTAGAAATGTTGACAAACCGCTTGATATTCAACTTAACACGCAATATATTTATGAGGAAATACATTATATTGATGCCGGTTGTTTGTTGTTACTTAAAAACGGTTTAGTTAAGCATTTAAGAAAGAGTCCTACATATTTTCCTAATGAGGAGTTTTCAGAAAAGGATTTTATTGCAAAGAGTAGCGGACGGCAGTCTCGTTTCTTTATCGCCAAGGATAAATCAGATATAATAGGCTATATAGAGATAATGAAGGGCGGAGAAAACTTTATTACTGATGAACCTGATATGTTAAGTGTCTGTGGAGCATATTTAAAGGAAAACTATCGTGGAAAAAACATACTTCAGAGTTTACTATCCTTTGTTTTGGAAACGCTGAAAAAGGATGGCGTAAAACGTTTAGGTGTAGACTGCGAAACGATTAATCCAACAGCTTTGAGATTTTGGGGAAAGAATTTTGACAATTACACTTATAGCTTTGTTAGAAGAATTGATGAAAGAATTATTTTGTGAGATACTTGAGGTAAGTTATTATTATAGGAGTGGTAAACATATGAAAAATGAAAGACTAATGAAACAAATTCAGTTTATTGTTGAAATAGATAAAATGAAAAAGATTTTCCGTCAGAATGTCGTTATCGGTACAACAAGAAATGAGAATGATGCAGAGCATTCCTGGCACTTAGCCATTATGGCAATTCTTCTATCTGAGTATTCGATAGAGAAAAATATCGACATTTTAAAGGTGGTTAAGATGGCAATTGTTCACGACCTTGTTGAAATTGATGCAGGGGATACATTTTGCTACGATGAGAAGGGGTATGAGGATAAGTCTGAAAGGGAACAAAAGGCAGCAAAGCGATTATTTAATATATTGCCAGATGACCAAGCTCATGAAATCTGGAACCTATGGAGAGAGTTTGAAGAACTGAATACGCCAGAAGCTAGGTTTGCTGCTTGTCTTGATAGAATGCAGCCACTAATCCTTAACTATAATACGAATGGACATACTTGGCAAAAGCCAGGTGTTACAAGTGAAAAGGTACTCAAACGCAATAGTCTGCTGGAAGAAAATGCACCAGAACTCTGGGAATATGCTAAAGAAATCATTGAAGCTTCTATTAGAGAGGGATATTTGAAACCCTAAAAAATAATTAATAGATTGTTTACTTGTTAGATAAGAATAATATGGGGTATTATCTTACAGTAGGCAAAAGATTATTAGATATTATGTTTTGCAGGAAAAACATATATTTGTGGTGTTTTCAAGGTATAAATAATCAAAGTTTATTTACAATTAAAACTCAAGAAAGAAGGCCAACATATGGAATTGGAAAGTTTAATTAAGGAAAGACGCTCAGCAATAAACTTTATTGAGAGTGAAAAAATCAGTAAAAAAGAATTAGACGAGATATTTGAGCTTGTTAGATATACTCCATCATGCTTTAATTTGCAACACACAAGATATATTGTAGTTTGTGACCCGGATAAAAAGGAGAAGCTGAGGGAGGCTGCATTTAGACAATATAAAATACATACAGCATCAGCAGCGGTAATTGTTTTAGGAAACAAGGATGAATATAAAAATGCAGAAAATTTATACGAGGGTATGCTCAATTTGAATATTTTAAATAAGCAGGAATACGACAGTACAATATCCACTATACTTGGGTTGTATGAGGGACGTGGAGACGACTTTAAACACGATGAGGCTATTCGAAATTCATGCCTATCTGCTATGATGTTCATGATGGTCGCAAAAGATAAAGGTTGGGATACCTGCCCAATGATTGGATTTGACCCTGAAGCAGTTAGAAATCTCTTAAATATTCCTGATAATTTAGTTCCAGTACTTCTAATTACTATTGGAAAGGCTGATACTTCAAAACAAGGAGTTAGAGGCTATAGGAAAGTTGTAAATGAGTTTGTAGAATATATTTGATAAAGAAAAGCAGAACCACTTTTACGAGATTGTGAAAGTGGTTCTGCTTATACTCTCCAGCCGTTTGAAAAACCCTTAAAGTGGCCGCTACCGTTTAATTCATAAACGGTATAAGAATTTCCTTCATAATATCTGTTCTCAATTAATATTTCCATTTTATCATTATTGGTATCAAATAAGATAATATTCAATTTAGATAAATTTAATTGTAGGAGCCTTTTCGGAATTTTTTCCTATCAGAACCTATAATATTTTATATGAAATCAACATCAAGTTTGAATGTGCTTTTGGTGAATGTAACACTTTACATAATGTGTTAATAAACTGATAATATACTGATCGATTTTTATTAGCTTTTTTCCAATAGGGGATTAGGAGAGATAATACGAGTGAATGAAAGATATTATAGGAGGTATTGGTATGTTATCAGGTGCGGACTTTGTTAGACAATCTTTAGAGATACACCTTTTTTTTGCAAGGATAATGAAAGAACACTCATTTTTCCTTGAGGTTGGGTTTACACCAAAGGATAGTAATTTTACTGAGCAGGCAGATGCTTTTAGAAAGGAATTTGATGCTCTTTTAAGGGAAGTGATTTCTTTATCAAACGGAGTCGTTAGTCCTGCAGTTCTTCAATCTGGAGAAGTCATTACACAATATACACTAAATGCCGAAATGGCATCAGCATATTATACGGGAGTAGACATTCAAACAAAACTCACACAAGCTGAAGCTGGGTTAATGGGTGGAGGACTGTTGTCAGGTAATTCAATGCTTGAACAAAGAGTATATATGTTAAATCAAAAAGCAATAAAACTAATTACTGCAATAATACATTTTAAGACTACTATTTTATCAAATGTTTTATCTTGCAAAATGTTTACAGTCAATTATCCACTGCTAATTGACCATATTTTACGGGAAGCAAAATTCTATTTGAGGATTGTACAAAGGCTTCAAAGCAGAGAAGAAATAAACGCAGAAATAGAAATGTATGAACAAGAGTTCTTCTGGAATAGAATTATGGCTGAGCACTCAAAATTCATCCGTGGATTACTTGACCCAACTGAAAATGAGTTAATTATTGCGGCAAATAATTTTGGAAATGAATTTGATCAATTAACGAATGAAGCAAAACAAGCGATGGATAAGACCATACCAATTGAGAAGGTTACAGAGGATAGTCTAAAAGCAACAAAGGAAATTCGAGACTTTAAGGCACAGGGTACACAAGGGATATTGGAATGCAAAATTAAGTCTATAATTATACCATTATTAGGAGACCATACCTTACGTGAAGCAAACCACTATCTACGATTGTTGAAAATGTTTAGTAAATAAGAAACCAACTATTCAATATGGAATAGTCGGAAGAATAACTTTCTATAATCATAATTTAATTCATATTATAATTCTTAATCAAATTTGTAACGGCAAGGAATAAACCCTTAGAGGAGTCAAAAGGGTTTGTTCCTTGTGTGAGTTTTTCTAGTAGATTTTTAACTCCTGAGGAAGCTAGAAATAATTATCCAGTTGTATTAGTGGTGGTATACATGGGATAAAGGGGTAAATGTGGAGTATTTGTAATATATGCTGTAAAACATGTTGAATAATGGTAAAATAAAAGTTGGTATGAAAAGACTAATTATATAATGAACGACTATGATGGGGGACGAATCAAATGGAAAACAGTGATTATTTAGAAATGTTAATGAAGATCGCAAAAGCACAGACAAACCGTTTTCCAAATGGAGATGAACCTTTTAAAAACGGTTGCAGAATATTGGAAGAAGCAGGCGAAGTTGTTTGGGAATTAAATCACTACGAACGGAAAGGGATTTCA
>Ga0123338_10000968_pt1 | contig 28292 bp, 25 predicted proteins | sample grotaG_FD_89793 | JGI IMG/M metagenome (GOLD analysis project Ga0123338, IMG submission 89793) | Glacier valley bacterial and archeal communities from Borup Fiord, Nunavut, Canada, to study Microbial Dark Matter (Phase II) -... | ecosystem: Environmental > Aquatic > Freshwater > Ice > Glacier ...
AAATTTGATTTAATTAGTCTAGAAACTACGCACCGTATCGAGTCCATTATTGGGCTGACCGGTTATCGTCCAAATGTCACCGCTCAGCATCTGAAATCAAGACGTTCTATGATGATAGGTGTTACAATTGCAGATATTTTTTCTCCTTTTTCAGCAGCCCTTATCGTAGGAATTGGTAATGCTTTAGAAAAGTCTGGATATCAGCCACTATTTGTAAATTGTAACGAATCACCGGAAAATGAAAAGGAGCTAATTTCCAGCCTTACCGCCAGGGGAGTTGACGGCTTATTGGTAAACACCGTATCCTATGATAATCCCTTTTTAATAAATCTTGCCTGTAAGGGTATGCCGATTGTGCTATGCGACCGATATGTTAAAGATTATAATTTTGATATTGCTACTAATTGCCTGTCAGATCTCTTTCCTCAGGTATTAAATCACATTAAAGAACAGGGTTTCGAACCCCCTTATTTATTTACTCAAGCTTACCGAAATAATTCAGCCCGTCTTTTCAGGGTACATAGTTTTTGCAATAATCTAAGCGAACTGTTCCATATCGAAAATCCAGAAAATTTTGTTGTCCAGATTGATATAGATAACGGAGAAGATGTCCAAAAAAAACTGCTAAAGTTGCTCAATGAGTGTCCAGTAAACAGGACTCCTTGCGTTTTGGGTGTCAATGCAGTAACAACATTGAACCTGCTGACTCAGATTAAGGCCCTTAATTTAAAAATTCCAGACAACATTGGAATTTGTGGCCCAGATGATTGGAGTTGGAAAAAGCATATAGATATTTACCAGATTATCGATCCTGGAATTTCCTCTATGGTTATCCATGCTACTGAGCTTGGCATGCAAGCAGCTAACCTGCTTTTAAAACGCATTCAGAATCCTGATATGCCAAAACAGACTATCACCATTCCATCTGAATTTATTATTCGTGATTCTACAGTTCTTAACCGTTAAACCCAATCCGAGGGGATTAAGAAAATTTTAAAAGGTCTCAAAATTGCAAATGCAATTTTGAGACCTTTATTACATCATAATACATTAGTTGTTTTTCCTTACAAATCTAATGAATAAACACATAAACCAAGAATTCCTGACCCAATCATTACAAAAATCGGATTTGACTTCCACTTTCTTAGAATAATAATAGCAAGTGAAAATATGGCCACTGATATAAAATTCACATTACCCATCTTACCAGAGACACCTTTTCCATTCTCGAAAGCTAAATTCATCAAAGCAATACCTGCGGATCCAATCATTGCTATGACAGCTGGCCTTAATCCATTCAATACTCCTTGAACTACGGATAACCCTCTATAGCGATAATATATATAAGCCAGCGATAGCACTATAATACAAGAAGGAAAAACACATCCAATCGTTGCTACAATAGCTCCCTGTATTCCAGCTATACGTGTCCCTACAAAGGTGGCTGAATTAATCGCTATCGGACCGGGAGTCATCTGGGATATTGTAATAACGTCTGCAAATTCACTCATTGATAGCCACTGGTTGATATCTACAACTTGGCTTTGAATCAACGGTATAGCTGCATAACCACCACCAAAACTAAACAATCCAATTTGTAAAAAACTCCAAAAAAGTTTCAAATAAATCATTTTAAGCCACCACTCTTTTTAACATAGTTCGTATAATACATAGAAACTGCTCCGATTACGCCACTCGTAATGATTATCACAATAACGTTAATATGAAAGATAAATGTAGCTATAAAAGCACCAATCATAACCATAACAGGCATTGCTTTTCTTTCTTTCAAAAGGTCAATTGTCATGTTAATCACTACGTCAATTATGACTGCAGCTACACCTGCCTGCATTCCCCTAAGCACATAGTTAACAATTAAACTATCTCTAAAAACCGTATAAGCAACCGATATAATTGATAATATTATCAATGGTGGTAATATGGTACCGAAAATTGTTATCATGGCACCTAATACACCAGCCAGGCGATATCCTACAAGTATTGAAGCATTTACTGCGATTGCTCCTGGTGAAGATTGGGCAATTGCAGTTAAATCCAGCATCTCTTTTTCTTCTATCCACTTATATTCCTCAACAAATTTCTTTCTCATTAATGGAATAATAACAAAACCACCGCCAAAAGTGAATGCACTCAAATAAAAGGTTGAAGTAAACAGTTTAAAATATAATTTTATATTTTCCTTCATCTCGATGAACCTCCTAAAAATTTATTATATCTCTTGCAAATCTATAAGTATAATTCTATTATATAAATATATATATAACCATTTCGTTATATATAGTAAAAGGAGGCCTCCATGACATTAAGACATATGAAAATATTTGCATCTGTTTGTAGAGAAAATAGCATTACCTTAGCAGCTCGAAAACTGTATATTTCTCAACCAGCTGTCAGTAACGCCATTAAAGAACTAGAAGTATATTATGGTATTCCACTTTTTGATCGAATATCCAAGAAATTATTTTTAACTGAAGCTGGGAAGAAAGTTTTTAGTTATGCACTTCATATCAATTCCCTTTTTGAAGAATTAGAGACAGTCATTAAAAATTCAGACGGTATTGGTAAACTAAAGATTGGTTCGAGTATAACAATTGGAACCCACTTCATGCCAAATTATATCAAGAAATTCGCGCTAAGATTCCCTAATATTCAGACCTTTGTAACAATAGACAGTTCTGATATCATAGAAAAGCTAGTTTTGAGTAATGAGCTTGACTTTGCACTTATTGAAGGTGTCATTCACTCTGAGAACATTATTTCAAAAGATTTTATAAATGATGAGCTTATAGTAATTTGTGGTTTAGAAAACCCGCTTCTCAAAAAGGAAATTGTATCTATAAATGACTTGGCCACTCAGAATTTTCTAATGAGAGAAAGAAACAGCGGGACGCGTGAACTGGCTGAATCCATCCTATTACTCCACAATATTTCTCTTAACCCAATTTGGGAAAGTTCCAGTACAGAAGCCATCATCCATGGAGTATCAAAAGGTATTGGAATTTCTATTCTTCCATTACAGTTGGTTCAAGACTTTATAGGCAGAAATCAAATCAAAAAATTAGAAGTTAGTGGTCTCAAATTCAATCGTCAATTCCACATTATCTACCACAAGAACAAATTCCTAACCCCAGCATCATTAGACTTTATAAACCTATGCTGTACGCCATAATTACCACGTTATCGAATAGATTTACTGGGTGAAAGTGATTTTGTTACAGTTAATTCATTTTTAAAATTATATAATGGTCTAAGGAAATAAGAGGATTGATCAAATTAAAATATGAATCAAAAAGAGGAGGAGATATTATTGAAACAAAAAGCATTAGGTATTTTATTTCTTGGCATAGTTATCGCGGCGCTAGCCGGATGTTCATCAGAAAGCGCTTCTTCATTACCTGATTATAATAAAATTACCGCTAAAGAAGCAAAGGAAATGATGGATCACAATACAGATATTGTGATTCTGGATGTAAGAACTGAGGAAGAATTTAACACTGGTCATATTGAAGGGGCATTACTTATTCCTGATAATGAAATAGCTGAAAAAGCAGAAGCTACACTGACAGATAAGTCTGCTACTATCTTGGTATATTGTCGCAGTGGCCGAAGAAGTGTACTATCAGCCAAAGAGCTTATTGAACTTGGTTATTCCAAAGTATATGATTTTGGCGGAATTATTGATTGGGAATATGATATCGTTACAGAATAGTTTATTTAATCGTTGTTGTTCACAAACAACTAATCTGATTGTACAATTTTTCAACTACTAAGATGATTAAATAGCCTTAAATTCCTTATTGGGTTTATGGCTATTTAATCGTGTCTAAAAGTTGTAGTATAACTCATCTTTTTTTTGACATCTTACCTATAAAAAATGCACAAAAAGAAGTTTATCTCATATCCTTAGTTGATTAAATCCTAATAAATGGTATAATGATATAAACCAATACTTCAGCCATAGGAATGGAGAAATTCATGAAGATTCTTTTAGTAGATGACAATAGATTCATCTTAGCCGTGGCTAAAGAATATTTAGAAGAAATCCATGGTATTTCCTCAATTTACATATGCAATGATCCCAAAAAGGTTAAGAGTATCATTGATGATAATGATATCGATATATTAATCCTTGACATAATTATGCCCGTCATATCCGGATTGGATTTACTTAAGATACTTCGTGAAGACGATAAATACAATGATATGCCAATCATTATGTTAACTTCTTTAGATGATACCGAAAGCTACAAAAAATGCTTTGAACTTGGAGCATATGACTATATTAACAAACCAATCAATGCCATTGAATTTAACGCTCGCTTGAAGGTAGCCATTGAATCAAAAAATAGCTCCAATCATTTGAAATCTTTAGTAGCAGTAACTCAAAAACAAAACGCTGAGCTTAAAGAAATTAATAATCAATTAAAAGCAGCTAAGTTTCAGCTGGTACAATCCGAAAAAATGGCTGCGATTGGGGAACTGGCTGCAGGAATTGCCCATGAAATCAACAATCCGATGGGTTATGTAAACAGTAATTATGAAATCCTTCGTAATTATTATCAGCGGATATCCGATTTTTTGTGTTTCCTAACTGAATGTATGAAGGAACAGCAGCTAGAAGAAAATAGCGTAATCTCTCAATTTATTTCACAGATAAAGGAAAAGTACACTGATTTAAAAATAGAAATGATTTTAAATGAATTAGAAAGCATTTTATCAGATTCTGAAAACGGCATCCAGAGAGTAACGGAAATTGTACAGTCGCTTCGAATTTTTTCGAGATCTTCTAAAGATGAGGAAAAGGCTTACTATCCACTAGCGGACATAATTAATCAAGTCGTATTAATCATTAAAAATGAATTTAAATATGTTGCACATGTCGAGATTAATGTTCCAAAAGAAATTATCCTATATTGCAACCGTGTTCAAATAGGACAAGTTTTCGTTAATATTCTAGTAAACGCAGCTCAGGCAATCAAATCAATGCAGCGCACCACAATGGGCCAGATTAATATTTCAGCCAAACAAATAGGCAAAAAGATTCTGATTCAAATCGAGAATAACGGACCGGATATTTCAGAGAAAAATCTATTGAAAATATTTGAACCCTTTTATACCACAAAGGATGTAGGCCAAGGAACCGGTCTAGGTCTAAGTATCACTTATGATATTATCGTTAATAAACATTACGGATCAATCGATGTAAAAAATGTGCCCGGCAAGGGAGTTGTGTTTACCATTATGCTTCCCCAGACAACAGTATAAATAATATAAAGTTTAGCAACATCAAATTGTACTGAAGAGAAATGCTCAACATAAATATTTTAGATTGAAAGGATGCGGGTGAGAATGAAAAAGATTTTAATTGTTGATGATGAGGTTCAAATATTAAAAGCAATGTCAAGGCTGTTTATGGAAAAGGATTATGAGATATATACTGCCGAAAATGGCATGAGCGCTTTGACATTGCTTGCAAATACGGAGATAGACTTAATTATTAGTGATATGAGAATGCCACTGATGAACGGCAATGAGCTTTTAAGCACAGTAAAGGAAAAGTATCCAAAAATAATTCGAATTATACTCAGTGGTTATGCAGATGAAAAATCTATGTTTAAAGCTCTATTGCACAATGTGGCAAAGCTCTATATATTTAAGCCTTGGAAAAATGCAGAACTGTTATTAAACATTGAAAAGCTTTTTTCAACAGACGCATTATTGAATTCCAGTGAATTGATAAGGTTAATTGATACGATCAATTATCAGGCTGAAATACCTGAAAATTGCCAAAAAATGATTGATTTAATTGAAAATGAAAATCTTGACGCTGTCATTACGGAGATTGAAAAAGACCCCGAAATTTCTGCTCTGCTGATGCATGTTGCGAAAAGCTCCATCTACGGAGCAATGCCTAATTCGGTCAGACTGGTTGCAAATTATGTAGGTTTGCAAAATCTTAGAAGTTTTATGTATTGGGCTTCGGTCACTATGACAAATCCCAAATCAGATTGGGGAGAAAAAGAGATGGCTATTCTCTGGAAGCAATCCTGTGATACCAATAGAATCCTTTTATTCCTTTATGAAGCCTTTTTACACAAACAACCTCCGGAAGCAGCTCTTTTTGCAGGATTACTTAAAAATATCGGATTTATTATTCTATTAAGAAGCAATATGCTGCAATATAATAATTTCTTATTACAAACAAGTGGGACATCTGAGGCTTTGATCACGCTAGAATTGGAGAAATTCAAAGTAACCCACCAAGAAGTCGGTGCCTATTATATGAACCTATGGGATTTACCATACCCTGCAGTTGAAGTAGCACTCTATCATCACAGACCTCTTGATGTTGATATCGTAAACACCGAACTATTAGCCTGCGTCCATGTTGCCCAATATTATTCCTGGAAGGTTTTGAATGGTGGGTTGGGTACCGAATTTATACCTGAAGTATTTGATCGAATTGGTATTTCAGTTAAGGATTTTGAAGATAAATTGAAAAAATATTTAAAATAGGATTATAGAAGAAAAGGGTTCAATCATAAAAGTTGCGGCGTTTCCAACTTTATGATAGAACCTTTTTCTCTACTTTAAGGTATCAGACCTTTTAACAAAACATCTTATTTCTAATGCTTAGCACCTTATAAAAGATATTTTCCGGTAATTCTGTCTGTCGCACTACCTCCAAAAAGGATATTGTTATCCCGAGTGGTCATTTTAACAGTATTAAATACAATATCAGAACCCCCTTGTTCAATTGAAATATCTTCTCCCTGCCACATATTGTTTTTCAGCATGTAATATCCGAAAGCGCTGTTACCCGAACCGGTAGCCGGATCCTCCAGATAACCGAACTTCGGAGCAAATACTCTGGTATGTGCTATATTTGCGATATCACTCACTTCTTTTGAATAAATTAATATAATATCAATTTCATTCTTTATGCAAAATTTCTTTAATCTTTCCTCCGATGGAAATAGATTGATTTCGTCCGCTAATGAAATAACCGGAATAATTAGTGTTGTTAAACCGGCATTAATAGTATCAATTGGATAATTAGTTCCTATTTTGTCGGTTTCAATTTCTAGGGAATTTGCAATTAATTCTTTTTTAATCTGCCTGTTAAAATGAGTTGGTTGTGGAGCTGTAATAAAAACTGCATCATGCTCTGTGATATGATTATAAATGGTTAATGTCCCTTTTTTATTTGTATGAATAATTAGTTCCTTTTCCTCAACTAAATTGGGCGAATTTTTGATTAAACTATACATGCAAGCAATTGTTCCATGTCCACAAAAATCAACCTCACATTCCGAGGAATAGTATGTAAGCTTGTATTCTGCCAAGCCAACCTCACTGCAGTAAACAACCTCCGAAACAAATCCTTTGTGCTGTTTTGCTATAGCAAGCATTTCCATCTCCGTTAATATTTGATGCTTCTCCAAGTATAGACAAGCTGCAGGATTTCCTACGGATTTTCCGGATGTAAAAGCGTCTATTTTTTTATAGTTGTATTCCCTCACTGTATAACCACCTTTCAATATTGTAAACTTTAATTGAAGTATTGTTTTTCCCCATTAACTTCGTATTTGACGCTGAAATGCATGTTATTTTCATTGTATCTCCCCATATTAATGTAAATTGATATTATAGCATAGAAATCCCATAATGCCCAGTATTTTCTAGATTGAATTCACTATTCAACGTATATGTAAAAAGGAAAGTTGATATAAAAAAGATGAATTGTCAATCAATTTACATACCCAAATTAAAGGTTCTATCATTAATGTGGAAATACACATTTATAATAGAACCTTTTAATACTTCCAATAATCAATTAGTTTATGAAACCCTAACCAAGTCAAGCCTAGATACTCGTAATCCGCATGTCTGCTATTTACGCTGTAATAAGCCCTTTTTTCGAAAGGGCTTGCACAACTTCGCTTGCACTTGGGTTAAATAATCTTAAACTTAGAAATTGCATCCTGCAGTTTTAATGAATATACTTGTAATTCATCAGCAAACTTAGATAGTTTATCCATCTCATAAACCTGATTGTCAACCGAAGAATTCATCTCAATAGCTGAAGCGGATGTCTGCTCTGCTACTGAAGTAATACCTTCCATAGCTTCCAACGTTTGAATTTTACTATTTTCAATAATTAGAGTTCCTGCAGCAATATTATTAATATTAACAGCAAGTTTTGACACATGACTGTCAATATCTTCAAATGCATTGATAGCATCTGCTAAGGCCAACTCTTCTTGGTGTAATATTTCATCTGCCAAATTTACCCGGCCTACTGTCTTATTTGTCTGATTCTGGATTTCTTCTATTATTCCTCTTATCTCTTCTGTTGACTTAATGGACCGACCCGAAAGATTTTTTACTTCATTGGCAACCACTGCAAAGCCCCTGCCTGCATCACCGGCTCTGGCTGCTTCGATACTTGCATTTAGAGCTAGCAGGTTAGTCATATCCGCGATTTCTGAGATAACATCAATAATATTATAAATATTTTTAGTTTGATTTCCTAATATTTCTACCTCTTTTATGATAGAATGCGTCATTTCTGAAGTCTCAATGGATTTTCTACTTAAAATGTCCATTGTCTGTATTCCGGTTTTAACTAACTGTTTTGATTCACTGGATATCGTCTCAATCTCTTTTATATTCACAGCAACATCAGAAATCTTATTTGATAAATGATCCAAGCTTTGCAAACAGCTCTCAGAATTTTCTGCCTGTTGTTCTACGCCGCATTCAATCTGTTCAATCACAATTCCGATTTCTTTTGCAATCCCATTTACATTATGACTGGTATCGGAAACTGTATGAACAGCGTTCTCCACTTGATAAAATACTGTCTGCACATTACCAATCAGATTCTTTACACTATCAATCATGCCGTTAATACTATTGCTGAGTTCTGCAAATTCATCCTTGCGCTTGGTGGTAACATAAACTGTTAGGTCGCCTTTTGCTGCTTGGTCCGCGTTTTTTATTATTTTCTTTATACTGCTACTCATACCGGACGCCATAACGCTTCCTACGCCGATTGCAAGGAACGATGCCACTAGAACCATAATTATGGTAAGCTGTTTTATACCACTGGCTTGTTCCAACATAGTGGTTTCAGGTATTAGGCTTATTAATATGCATCCGAGATCACCAATATAGGAATGACATAATAAATGAGATTTACCATTGAAAACAAAATACTTGCTACCCTCAACTTCAACCCCTTGCAAAATATCATTAAATTCCTGTTTATCAGATATGATCCGTTCCTCAGGGTTTTGAAGGATATTCTCGTCCAATACAACTTCTTTTAAATCCTGAGTGACTAAAACAACCATACTATCTGTTCCGAAATCAAGATCCATTAATATGTCATTAATTTTAGCTGGTCTTAATTCAAGAATTAAAAATCCTAAAGTTTTACCGGTCATATTATTTTTTATACGTCTTGTTAAGGTTAAAATATCTTTCGTTTCACCACCATATACTACATCTGAAAGAAATTGACTGGATCCCATCCAAACCTTATTCGTAAAAGCAGTAATCTGGGTATAATCTTCCGAAGCCATAAAGTTATTATACGTGTTACTATCAAAGGTAACACCGGCATTTGTGGCAATATTCTCTCCATCTACTGCTATAAAATAACCATTTTCAATATACTCATCAACAACTAAGTAAGATTTCAACTTTTTCTGGATTGCCATAAAATCAACTTTTTCCTCGGCAGTATCACTATAATATGCTACCATTGTTTCATCGGAGGAAATTTTTAGTGCTGTATCTTCAACACCCAGCATTATCAGATGTAAATAATCAACCGCTTTTCCCATTGTCTGCATTGTTGATTTCTGATATTGCTCCTTAACGGCTGTGGCTGATCTCTGATAAGACACGATACCCAGAATTATGATACATAGGACTGGGATTAAAAATGCAATTGTTAGTTTAAATCTAATTCCAAATAGTTTTAACCAAATTTTTCTCATAGTATTTAATCCTCCCAATTCATATGTACAAAATACAGCAATTAAGCTTTATTCGTAAAACCGAAAAATTTCTCGCTGTGTCACTTCTAACTCAGCGAGAAATTTCATCAATACATAATTCTATAACGTTTATCTGGCTTTGTTAAAATGACTAATCTAAATTGCTGACTTTTTCAGTAATCCTACCCCCATTAAAGGGAGATAATTATTGATTATTTTCTTTTGCCACGAGTCCTTACATCAAATGCTACTGCTAAGATAAAGATAAATCCCTTCACAATATATTGGTAGGAAATATCAATTCCCATTAAATTCATTCCATTTGTTAAAGACATAATAACAAAGGCTCCAATAATTGTATTCGTAACCCTTCCGATACCACCACTGACGGAAACACCACCGATGTAGGAGGACGCAATTGCATCAAGTTCAAAGCCAACTCCTGCGGCTGGTGTAGCAGAAGCAAGTCTTGAGGTATATAAAATACCTCCTAATGCTGCAAGCATACTAACCGAAGCAAATGCGAATAAGGTTATTTTTTCAACATTAATACCCGAAAGCTCTGCCGCCTCAGCATTACCTCCAACGCCATAAATATATCTTCCAAGGCGAGTCTTGTTCAACATAAAATTATAAATGAACAGTACTACTGCTACAATAATTGCTGTCCACGGAATTCCGTAATATCCTGCCAATACCCATACGATGCACATAATGATCGCAGAAATAAATACGATTTTTGCAATAAAAATTGGTGCCGAAATCCTTTTAAAATTATATTTCTGTAGATTTTGTCTGGTTTTTATCTGCCCAAATATTACCAATACTACGGCAACAGCTCCAATAACCAAGGTGAGTATATGAAGGCCACTTCCATGAAATATATCCGGTATATAGCCGTTCGATAAGTCTTTAAATCCTTGATTCTTTACAATAACTGTCCCTGATCCCCTTGTAACCAATAAAAGGAAACCACGGAATATGAACATACCTGCCAAAGTTACTACAAAGGCAGGAACACCAACCTTAGCAACCAGAAATCCCTGATATAGGCCAATTACGATACCAAATACCAATACTACCGGTATTACTAACCACGGTGACCAACCATCCCTCATTAAGATTGCTGCCAATGCACCTAAGAAACCGGCAACAAAACCTACCGAAAGATCAATGTGTTTAATAATCAAAATAAGCGTCATACCGATTGCTATTACTGCAACGTATCCTGTTTGATTAATTAAATCACTAATATTTCTGGGTGTTAAGAACTTTCCCCCCGTTCTTATACCAAAAAAAATGAATAATACAACCAGTGCAATATACATCGCGTAATCATTAATATTTGATTTTATTAAAGTTACTAGTTCGGATTTTATAGCAACTTTTTCCTTCCCTTTGCTCATTGTGCAACCTCCTCTACTCTTGTAGCCATAGACATTACCTTTTGTTCCGTTGCTTCACCAGCTACTAATTCTCCAGTAATGCTTCCCTCCGACATTATATACAAACGATCACTCATTCCTAATATTTCAAGCAGCTCAGAAGATATCATGATAATACTCATTCCCTGTTCCACTAATTGATTCATTATCGTATATATCTCGTACTTCGCTCCAACATCAATTCCCCTAGTAGGTTCATCCAAAAGCAAAACTTTTGGTTCAACATTAAGCCATTTTGCAACTGAAACTTTTTGTTGATTTCCACCACTTAAGTTCCCAACAAGTTGTTTTATAGAAGGAGTCTTAATATTAATTGAATCTTGATATCCTTTTGCTACATTGATCTCTTCGTTTTCGTTAATTGTAATTCCATTTGTTAATTTTTCCAGATTAGCTATCGTTATATTATACTTAACATCCTGAATAAGAATCAAACCATTTTTCTTTCTATCTTCAGTAACATAGGCAATACCAGCCTTTATTGCATCCTTTGGGTGGTGGAATTTTTTTGTTTCACCATTAACAAGAATTTCACCACTTGTGATTTGGTACTTTGGTATATTCCCAAATATACTTAATGCCAGTTCTGTTCTCCCAGATCCCATTAAGCCGGCAATTCCAACAATTTCACCCTCCGAACGTTTACATTTATATTATGAAGTATCTCGCGATCCCCTGCGGGATTTTGTACAGACCAATTTTTTATTTCTAAACATACCTCTCCAACATCTATTTTCTTTCTTTTGGGATAAATGTTTTCAATTTCTCGACCCACCATATGCTTTATGATTTCTTGCTCCGTAACATTATGTTCACGAGCATCCACGGAACATATTGTAGCTCCATCACGCAATACTGTTATGGTATCTGCAATGGAGACGATTTCTTTTAATTTATGGGATATCATAATACAGGTTACACCGTGATCTTTTAATTCCCTTAATAAGTTTAACAGGTTTGCACTATCATCTTCATTTAGGGCAGCGGTAGGTTCATCAAGTACTAATAGCTTTACATTTTTACTTAATGCTTTTGCAATTTCTACTAATTGTCTCTTGCCTACCGATAAATCCTTTATCTTCATGGAAGGATTAATATCCAACCTTACCTTCTTTAACATTTCCCCTGCTTGCACGATTGTCTGATTCCAGTTTATTAGTTTACCATCCATTATTTCATGTCCAAAATAAATATTTTCATATACACTAAGCTCAGGTATTAATGCCAGCTCCTGGTAAATAATTGCAATACCTTTTGATTCACTATCTGCTATTGATTTGAACTGTTGTTCTTTCCCATTATAAATTATATTACCGCTATAGGTTCCATAAGGATACACTCCGGAAAGTACCTTCATAAGTGTTGACTTACCCGCACCATTTTCACCTACTAAGCAGTGAATCTCACCTCTTGTAACCTTAAAATTTACATTATTTAATGCTCTTACACCCGGAAAATCTTTTATTATATTCTGCATTTCTAGTATGCAATCACTCATCACCAATCCTCCTTTAACATAAGACCGGTCTAAAAATAATATTCTGTATTATTCTTAAACCGGCCTCACAGAGAGTAAATTTATTATTTTAATTTACTATTTATTTTAACCCTGTAAATAAATCTGCTTTATAGTATCCAGAATCAACTAATGCTTTCTTTACATTTTCCTTTGTAACTACTACAACAGGAGTCTGCTTTGAAGGAATCTTTTTAGCTAAATTATCATATTCGGAGTCCGTAGCAGGTGTCTTTTTATTGATTACATCAATTGCCATATTCATTGCATCAGTAGCTAAAGTACGTGTATCTTTAAATACTGTCATGGATTGCTTTCCATCAATAACATATTGAACGGATGCTTGTTCTGCATCTTGACCTGTGATGAAATATTCTGATACATCAGCATCAGCGCCAAATACGTCTGCGATAGAACGTGCTGTACCATCATTAGGAGCTAATACATAACATTTGCCCTTATCTGCAGCAGCTGCTGATGTCAAATGTGATTCTGCTTTTGATTTAGCTTCATTGAAGTCCCAGTTAGTTGTAACCTGACCAATGATTGCAGCTTGTTGTTCACGAGTAAGTTCTTTTGTAGCCTGAACAGCAACTGCTTCTGAAGAATTCTTGATTACAAAAGTTCCATCAGCAATCAAAGGTTGTAAAATATTCCATGCACCTTGGAAGAAAAGGAAAGCATTATTATCTGTTGAAGCACCTGCATAGAGATATAAAGGATTTCCTGAACCTGTTGCATTGTCAGCTAAGTATTGGCCCATTGCTGCACCAACTGATACGCTGTCAAATGTTACATAATAATCAAGTTTATCAGTATCCGTAATTAATCTGTCATAAGAAATAACCGTAACTCCGGCTTTTTCTGCGGCATCAACTGATGCTGCTGCAGCAGCTGCATCCTGTGCACATATGATAAGAACCTTGATATCTTTTGCGAGTAATGTCTCTACATTTGTTTTCTCTGTAGCTGAATTACCTTGGCTAAATAATACTTCTGTTTTATAATCTGTTTTAGCAATAGCTGCTTCAAAGCTTTTTTGATCTTGAAGCCATCTAGGTTCATCTTTGGTTGGTAGAACGATACCAACATCTACTCCACCCTTACCGCTTGTTGCTTTGTCATCCCCTTTACAACCTACCATGGACATTGCCACGATTAAACATAAAACTAAAGCAATAATCTTTTTCATTCCTCAATCCGCCCTTCATAATAAATAATTTTTGTATGAGATCTTTATAGTCCCACCACTTATGTTACAATTATATGTTACTATATACAAAAAATATTTACAATGGATGCATTTGTTGTGCAATATGACGATATTGTCCAATATTTATGGAGTTGACTTTATCTGTAAAATATTGCTGTCAGCGCATAAAAAAACAGCAATATTTTATTGCTGTTTTTTTATTTATTATTCTTCTATCTGATATACATCCTCATAAAGGTGAAACCCATCTTTAATTACGGTATCATCAATGTTTTCCTTTGTAACTGCCTCAACTCCGATAAAGATATAAGGTACTTCATTAGTTCCATCACTCATCGTACCCTGGCTTTTCACTTCTTCTCCTTTTACTAATTGGAGACATACTTCTACTGTTTTTTCCACTAAGTTTTTAATCGGTTTATAAACAGTTACCAATTGCTTTCCGGTTACGATTCTTTGGCAGGCTACCAAATCGGCATCCTGTCCTGCTACTACTACTTGCTCGGCAATCTGCGCTTCGGATAAGGCATCGATCACTCCCCACGCCATGGAATCATTTCCGCATATAATCGCTTTCATTTCATCTCCATAAAGCTTAATTTGTTCGGATACGAAATCATAAGCAGTCTCCCTTTTCCACCCATCAACCCAAGTTTCATCTAATATCTTTATCTTGTTGTCCTCGATGTAGGGCTGTAGTATATTCATTGCGCTATCATAAATCATTGTAGAATTACTATCAGTCTTGCTTCCGTTGACAATGATATAGCCTCCTTCCGGAGCCTTCTCGAGCAAATAGGTGGCCATAATTTCACCTACCCCGGCATGGTCAAAGGATATGTAAACATCTACATCACTGTTAAATACCAGTCGGTCATAAGATACCACCGGTATATTTTTGTCTTTTGCAGCCTTTACACATCTTGCCTCAATAAAGCAGTCATTCGGAGCAATTACCAATACATCAATATCCTGATTAAGCATTTCTTGGACTTGCTCGTATTGCAGGTCTGAATCGTTATTGGCATTATTTACAATTACTTTTATTCCTTTTTTTTCTGCCGTAGCGATTAAAATATCCCTGTCCCTAATCCACCTGTCCTCCATCAGTGTTCCCATAGAGAAGCCGACTATAATATCCTCCTGTTTCGTCGGTTCGTCAATTTTGTCTTCCTCCTTGCTACAAGCAAATAAGGTTATGATACTAATAGTAAACAAAGTACTTAGTATCATACGTTTACGTGACAATAACCTTTTCCCCATAAAGCCTCCTCCTTATAACCCATACATTTTTTTATATTCACTGGCAGTTAGACCGGTTGCTTTCTTAAATATTTTAGAAAAATAATTTGGTTCCATATATCCAACCATATAGGAAACATCCTTGATAGAGAGCTCCTCTTTCTTTAGATACTCCTTCGCCCTATCAATTCTTACATTTACGAGCCTATCGCTAAATCCCACCCCTGTTACATCTTTATAAAACCGGCTGAAATAGTATGAGCTTAAATTAACTTCCTTCGCCACATCTTCAAGAGAAATATCTTCTGCATAATGATCGTCAATATACTGATTTGCTTTTTCAATAATCGAATTAGCTTTTTTTTGTTTACTCGAAGCTATCTGGTGAACAGTTTGATTAATATAGCTTTTTCCAATTTGAAATAGTTTTTTTTCATCATTCGCACTAATAATTTCACTTAATACTCCATAATAGTCATTTTCTAAAACATTTTCCCATCTCTTTCCAAAGCCAACAACCAATCCAATCATGCGTTTTTTAATATCATCAAAATTCATATTGTGATCAGAACACATTCTTTGATATATCTGTTCAAATGCCATTTGAACGGATATTTCATCATTAACTGAAACCCGTGCATAGATGTCTTCCTCTATCAGTTGTTCGTAGTCGTTCTCAGAATATTCAATCATTGGTGTAATATCATCCTCATGAAGAATGTTGCTTTGAAGAGTCTCGTCTTCTTCATCTAGAATTGCCAAAGTCCGCAGTGCATGCAAAGCTTCTTGATAAGATTTTTTGGATTCTTGAATATTTTTGTGATACCTTCCAATTCCTATGAAAATATCCGGATTAATCCTAGCTGCACGCTCCATTATTTTTTGCGCTACCCGGACCGATTCTGATTTTTGCTCATAACTTCCTTCTTCATTTTCATCAAATATATAGATAATAATTCGATTCAACATAATTGGGCTGACAATACAGTTTAAGGAGGACTTAATGATATTCTTATATTCCTCATACATTTTTTCTCCCTGTATTCCAGCGCCGATTTTATTCACAACAGGTGAATTATTATATTCCATGTGTTTGCTTTTCTTTTGCCCGAATTCGACAGCCATCACATAACCGCCGAAAGCTGAATAACCGAATAAATCATAATAGTTTTGCAGTTCCTTGGTATCTTCCCCATACATACATAGAGAATGCATAAATCCAGTCTCTAAAATAGGTAATATCATTTCAAGACGTTCCTGCTGCTCTAAATTCTTCTTTCTAGTAAAGTTGTTTTGTTCAATCTGCTCAATTATTTTTTTTAAAGTTTCTACAAACTTTACTTCTTTTACGGGTTTTAGCAAATATTCTTGTACCCCTAATGCTACTGATTCTACTGCATAATCAAAATAGTCAAAGGCAGAAATTACAATGAAACTAACCGTAGAATTTACCTTCCTGATTTGTTTCATCGCATCTAAGCCATTGATTCCAGGCATATTGATATCCATAATAATAATATCCGGATGTAATTGGTATGCTTTTTCAATCGCATCCTTACCGGATCGTGAAGTATCAATCTTATCAACTATTTCAAAATTCTTTTTTATCATAAACGCAATTGATTCAACAGCAATTGGCTCATCATCCACTATTAAGACTCTATACATTTTTCCATCATCCTTTATTTATATCATCCTATTTCAGTATTATCCTTTTTCTCAAAGGGCAGCATCAATATTACATTGGTCTTCCCGTTAGTATAGGTAATATCCATTACATTCTTTTCTTCATAGAACAGCCTCAAACGATTTAATACATTGTCAATTCCAATACCTGTGGTGTGCCCTTTCTTTTCCTTGGTACTGTTTTTCTTATACTTTCTGCTTAATATTAACCGAACTGTATCTTTTGGAATTTCATCACCTGTATTTGAAATTGTGATGAATAATCTAGTTGCCTCACACTTCACACTAAGTTCAATGATGCCGCCTGCTTCAAATTTACTTACCCCATGAATATATGCATTTTCAAGTAATGGCTGAAGAGTCATTCTTGGGAGAATAAAGTTTCTGATTTCTTCTTCCCCTGGAAACTCCAACCTAAAATCAATACTATCGCCAAATCTTGTTATCAACAAATTCATATATGCTTCTACATTATTGATTTCTTCACTAAGGGTAGCATTATAATCTAGTCCCTTTAAATTATACCGAAATATATCAGCAAAGTTCTCCAGATATTCGCAGGTTACATTATCCCCCTGCAGCATGGCAACTTTTGCACCTATATTTATGGTGTTAAATATGAAATGCGGGTTAACTTGAGACTGCAATGCCATAAGTTCTGCTTCATGCAAAGCACTTTTCATTTTAAGATTAGTTAATTTTTCTTCCGTTAAAGTTCGTTCCAACCTCTGCTTTTCCTGAAGTTCATTTACATATTCCCTGATACTGATTGTCATCCTTTTAAAGGCTTGATACAAAATATTAATCTCACTACTTGTCTTATCTACCGTTACATTTACATCAAAATTTCCATCTGATACTTCCTTTGCATAAGATACTAATTTTATAATAGGTCTTGTTATTTCAATGCTGAAAAGTATTATTATGATAGTAATCAAGACAACTGTAATTCCAACCATTAAATAATTGATCGCAGCGCTCTGGTCAATTTCCTTTTGTATTTCTATATATTTTTGGGCACTATCACTCAAGTCTGTGCTCATCATCTCTTCAATATAATCGCCTATGTAAGTGTGCTCCTTTACTGCCTCCTGATACCCACTGGTATAGACACCAATTTTTTTTTCTCTCTTTGCTATGACAGTTTCATCTAATACTTGCAAATAATGACTTACCATACCGGAAAGATTTTTTATTTTAATTCCACGTACCGTATACCCCGAATCCTCTTCCATGATGTTACTGTGTTGGGTAATAGAATTACTGTAATCATAAAAGGATAACAGACTGTCAGAACTTCTTGTAGACAGATAATCCTCAAGATAAATCTGTATCTGATCTACTTCATTGTAAAGTGTTGTAAGATCCTGGGTTCTGTTTAGCAAAGCTGTCATGTCACTCATTAAAACACGAGAGGATTGATAATTATATAAACCAACTAGGGTTGTGATAATTGTAGCAAGTAAAAAGAATGCGATAAGCTTTGTACGATATGTGATTCCATTTTTCTTTATTATCATCTGTCTGCACCTTCTTATTTCTGTTCTATTTCCTGGCTGTATTGCTCAACATTACTAGCATCGATGGTATATAAATCAGTACTGAGTAAATCACTGATTTGTTCTCCATTTAAACTCAATACTAACTGCTTAACTGCGGAATACCCTATTTGGTAAGCATTCGGACAAACAGTACCGTAGATTACTCCACGCTTAATATAATCTAGAGTTTCTGACCTAACGCCATATCCAATTAGTTTAATATCTCCAACCTTATTATTATCTACAAGAATCTGTGCTATTCCAGGTGTACTTCTTTCATCAAAACAAATAATAGTATTTACCTCACTGGTGTTTTCAATAATGGAGGTAGTTATTTTTTCTGCTTCAAACAGATCTGCATTGATGGTATAAACCTTATTAATATCAATGGTACTGTATATGGAGAAGGAATCCAGAATTCCCTGAACAATACTGTTAGTATTTTCTGCACCACCTTGATTACCCGCACTATTAATGATAACCGCTACATTCGCTGATCTGTCGGTAGCTTCTACTGCCATATCTCCTGCGATACTGCCTAGGCTGAAATTGATAGTCCCAACCATAGGGGTATTGGGTATAATAAAATTTTCATTTTCATATGTTACTACTACAATTCCTTGTTCTTTTGCTCCTTCGATGATTACCTGCGTCTGCTCTGAGTCTGCCGCCTGCAACGCAATTCCGTCTACGCCGGCATTTACACCCATTTCAACTGCCTCTCGTAATTCATCCGCATTTCTTTGTGAAACTGTAACCAACTCAGCATAAACTCCAAATTCTTCCTCCGCTGCTTTGACTCCTTCTTGAAATAAAGTCCAAAAATATTCATCTGTACTTTGTACAATTATCTGTATATGATGCTTCGGGTTCTCCACTAATACCTTCTCATCTTTTTTAAGGTCTGTACCAATCACCAATTTGCCAAACATTATAGATAAAATAAGCAGCATTCCAATTAATACACCAAATATTCCTTTCAGCATTTCTTTCAGGCCTCCAATAATTTATTACATACAAGATGAATTGGCAGCCTATTCGGCTTAAGATTCTCACTTGCCACAAACAAAAGATTAGTTTAATTTAATAATAAAGTGCATTCCATTGTTTTCTATTCCTTTATTTTCATATTAACCAAACATGCCTACCCTTTGATTTAGTTTGTGCTGAGGATTTCGCAGGCACAAACTTCTAAGTGTGAATTATGATTTTCAATAATTCACACTACCTTCTTTTATTATATTTCATAGTACCTAATTAATCAAATACATTTATCGCAAAAAAAGACTCAACCGAATCTATCAGCGGTTGAGTCTAGGCGGATCATCTTCATTATATAATTGTTCACGTATATTATCAGATAGATTCAAAAACCAGATAATTTGTCCATAATAATGTATATACCTTTTATATACTGGCAAAAGGGTTCCATTTCTGATGGACTTACCAGCAAGAAATCAATCCGATCTCAAGACTCAATTCTATTAATTTGCTGCAATTTCTTTCTGGTTATTTCGATAATAAACGTATGATAGAAAGATTGCACAAATGTAAACAATAAACCCAATAATAAATACCAAGTCAATGGAATATCTATTGGCAAGAATTCCGCAGATAGCAGAAGATATAATATATACCGGAGCTGCCGCCAACCCTGTTGTTGCAACTAAAATCGGTATTTTATTTCCTTTTGAGTAAACAATACCTGCGACATTTGTTGATAATAAAATACTTTGTTGAGCAAAACTTACAAGTACAAACAAGAGATACCCATATCGATAACTAGGCATAAATAGCGCAAATCCCGCTGCCAATGCTCCACATATTGAGCCGATGTGAACCATAAACATCGGACCTTTCTTATCGCCTATATAGCCCATTAATTTTCCCGCTATCATATTTGAAATAAGCAGGGCTGTTGTCATGGCTCCGACAAAACCAGCTGTTACACCTTCCAGCATACCAACTTTAATGATATAGAATGGTAATGTTATTTCAGCTGCACCTAAAACTACTCGTGTTATAACAAATCTTCTGTATGGTTTATTGGTTATTAGCATATTTTTAATAATGTGCGGAAGATTAGCAAACTTAATCTTTTCTTTATCTTCTGTGCTAACTACCTCTTTGACACCAAACACAACAACAAAAGTTCCTATCACTGCCATTATCGTTCCAATGATAAATATAGTCCTGTAATCAACTGGAAACTCATATTTTTCAAACACCTTCATCATAATTCTAGAACTAAGTACGCCTGATGCTGCACCTACCAGTGAATAGGAACCCATAAAGCTACCCACATTTTTATGAATTACAGTTGCAATCATATTATAAAATACAGGTCCTGACATTCCTGCTGCCATAGCAAATAATGCAAAAGAGGAAAAAAACACAGTCAATGCAACCCCTGCATTACGTAAGGCAAAATATGTTGAAAATACAATTATAATGAACCCGATACGCTGCGTTCCACAAATAATGATGCTTATCCATTTGGGACTTTTTGCATTCACGCCCCAAACACATGACAATATGCTTGCGCCATAGGAGCATCCAAAATATATGACCGATACAAGACTAATGAAGATGCTGTTATCCGTAATGTAAGAAATATATATTGGGAATACCGTAGTATAAGAAAAAATAGAAAACGCAAAACTAACAAAAAACGCTTCAAATAATAATGCAATATAATTTCTTTTATAGTATCGTTCCCGTTGTTGCATTATTTCACTTTCGCTCATAATTATCATTTTATTAGTCATATTATCTCCAAGTTTGTTCATAAAAAGTAGGCGGCAGCTCGCCGCCTACTTCTGAAACATTATAAGTATTATTATTTTAAACTACCGATATAACTATCCTGTAAATAACTGAGCCAACTGCTGCTAGTATGCTGCCCCATTTCAATATCATATCTGCTTTAGTACGAGCGAGATCCCTATATACAGTTTTCTTTACTGTAGAATTGAACCCTTTTGTCTCCATTGCAATTGCCTGATCTCGCACTCGCATTATGGAATTGGCAACAACCGGAACCATAACCGGAAGAAAAGACTTAAACCTTTTCCACAGGTTACCCTCTGTATCTAAGCCACGAGCTCTTTGTGCATCCATAATCTGATTCATGTCCTTGCCCAAAACAGGTATTGTTTGAAATGTGCTGACAAACATAAATGACATATGATAAGGCACACCACCTTCAAACATTCCAATTCCCAAATCTGTCATGTTCATTGTTCGAAACAGTAAAAACAAGGCGGCCATAAGAGGAGCAATTCGGCTAAAATAGGTAAGTGCATATTCCAAGCCTTCCTTATAAAATTTCCATTTTAGTAAAGGCAAAATATATACTGGATCCTTTGTATAGTCGATAACTGGATTAAGCGTACCATTTATCACAAACATCATAAATGCCATGATAAGAATACTGACCATTACTACTTTAAATTCAAGAATATATTTTTCATATACAATCAGTATTAGACTGACAATCATAATAGCCAATGAAAGCCAAATATTCTTGATGAAAAGTATTGCGAATGTTAAACCAAGTGACATCCATAATTTGGTGTTTGGATACAATTTGCGCAAAAAGGTTGTTTTATTTCTTTCCTGTATCATTATGCTACCTCTTTTTCCATTACAGTAATATTCGTGTATGCCAAGCTACACTTATGTAAATTTCTTAAAACGTCTTATTTAGCTTATGCTTTTACCTTTACTTTTTTGCTGCCAGAAAGATTACGTAAATTTTCAGGTAATCTCATTAAGATAAGCCATGCTGCAAAGCAAGCGATACCTTTATCAGCTAAGTTAATTGGTAAACGTGCAAGGAATGCTGCGGAAAGAATATCCTTGCCCATTGATAGGAAACCAGCAACAAGTAAATCAACACCGCTACCTTGAATTCCACCATAAACTACAACTGCAATTGGAGCACCAATCAGTGCATTTGCTACAGCAACCAATACTGTTGCAATAATTGCATGTACAATCGTCTTGAATTTTCCTGATCTAGCCATGTAACCAATAATAAGTGCCGTAGCGATATTACATAGACCGAAAAGCGAACTCATGATATTACCATTAACAATTGATGCGATTACGTTATACCCTACACCAGAAACGCAACCAACAAATGGTCCCATAATAGCTGCAACTATCGCTGTGCCAATCGAATCGAGAAAAAGCGGTAAAGAGAGCCTACCTGCTATGGTTCCTCCCACGAAGTTAATGGCTATTCCAAGCGGAATTAATATCGCCATATAAGTGTTGCGCATTTTTCCTTTTGATGAATCAATAGTATTCATTCCCATTTTCAAATCCTCCTAGTTTAATTTTTTTTTGATTTATATTTATTAATAAAATCCGAAACGTTAAGAACAGCTTCTGTATGTCTACCATTTTCCAAATATAAATCAAGCTGTGTAATCTGTGGTGGCTCTATTTGTGCCTTCTGCAAAACTGGAGTATTAAAAAATACTTTTTCAGGAACACCGTCATCTAAGATTTCCCCTTGGCACATAACAATAACTCTATCCGAATTTTCAGCTACATAATCCATGTCATGAGAAATCATGATAACTGTGTGCCCACTTTCATGCATCATTTTGATAATTTTCGTCAGCATGACACGTCCGGCTTCATCGAGTCCTCCTGTCGGCTCATCAAGGATTAGTATTTCTGGCTTAAATGTTAGTACAGTTGCAATTGAAACAATCTTTTTCGTTGTATAGTCTAAGGTAAGGGGATGTGAATTTAGTACATCTTTTATATTCATCAATTCAATTACTTCTTCAACCGCTTGTTTCATCTCAACTGCAGAAAAACCAAAGTTTTTCGGTGCCGCTTCTAGCTCGTCTTTAACGGTAGTACAAAATATCTGATGATTAGGATTCTGGAATACGTAACCTACCTTACGTGACATTTGTCCAATTTTTTGTTTTGTAGTGTCTATTCCATGCAATAATACATTCCCTGATGTCGGTTTCAGCAATCCATTAAAATGGCGAACAATAGTTGTTTTTCCGCTTCCATTTTGCCCTATAATAGATACTTTGTCATTTTTGTATATCGATAAATTAATACCTTTTAAAGCTGTAACTCCAGTAGGATATGTATGGACCAAATCCTGTGTTTGAATTATGATATCATTCACATTGTCACCTCCTCTTTTTTATACATCGCAAATACCGACTTTGCCTGTTCCATACGAATTGGTGCTTCTTTAATTCCTAGCTGTTCCTTAAGTTGCAGAGCGGCATCCGTAATTTGAGGAATTCGCACATTATAAGCATTTAATTTTTCTTTGTTTTGGAACACCTTATTTGTTTCGTCATATTCAATTACTTTTCCTTCATGCAGCACTAAAACTTTATTAACATACTCTGCTATTTTCTCAATGTTATGATCTACCATAATTACGGTTGAACCGGCAGCATGTAGCTTCGTTATAAGGCTGAAAACTTCATCGCGCCCAATAGGATCCAATTGAGAAGTAGATTCATCCAAAATAATTAACCTTGGTTGAAGTGCCAGAATACATGCGATAGCAAGTCGCTGCTGTTGTCCTCCGGAAAGCTTAAACGGGGAACGATTTAGCATATCTCTTAAACCACAAGCTTCAGAAGCATAAAGGATTCGTTCTCTCATAAGTTCTCTGCTGTATCCAAAATTACACATTGCAAAAGAAATTTCATCTTCTACTGTTTCCTGTGTAAATTGACTTTCTGCATCCTGAAAAACAATGCCTATTACATCAGTTGCTCCAACGCCTTTTGTTTCATTAAAGCTCTTTCCATCGACAATAATTTCGCCTTCCCAGGAGCCTCCCATGGTGAAGGGTAATATACCAACCAAGGATTGACATAGCGTCGATTTGCCTGCTCTGTTACAGCCAATAATTCCGACAAAATCACCTTCCTCAATTTCAAAATTTATGTTGTCAAGAACCTTATTCTCAGTATTTTCATAAACATAACTGTAATCTTTAACTTCAATTATAGGTTTCTTCATTTATCTACCACCTAGTCTTAGATTTTTGAGTCTTCTTTTATTAACAGCTTTACTGCATCGCAAGCAATCCGAATAGTATCTTCCATGTTTCCCCAATTCATAATGGCACTGGAGCGTGTACCGCGGATAGAAGATATAATGAATATTGCAGCAGCTTCCATTTCACTGCATACTACATTTCCCATTCTCCAAGCCTTCCAGCGTTCTTTTAATCTGTCACCTGATGGTGCGTTATCCGGATCAACCTCTCCATAGAAAGAATCCTTTGATTGTGTAATTCCTTCCAGATAATTAAGACCTCTTGCTTTAGCCGCATTTGATAATGCCTCTACTACATGTCTGTCTGCTACCGCTGGATATTCTATCGGTATATAGTGAACCGTTGTTCCTTCATCACGTACTGCTGCCGTGCAGATTGCACCATCGTATAAATCAGAGTCCTCAGGAGAACGAACGGGTCCGGCTGTACCAATTCGGATAAAAGTGTCTGCACCGATTTTAATCAGCTCCTCTACACAAATTGCCGTTGATGGGCATCCCATTCCAGTTGAAGTAACAGAAACCTTTACGCCATCCAAATAACCAGTCCAGGTTTTGTGTTCTCTGTTATGAGCAACTAATTTTGCATCGTCTAGAAAACTTGCTATGTAGTCTGTTCTGAAAGGATCTCCTGGAAGGAAAACATACTTTCCGACATCTCCTTCCTTCATTTTAATATGATATTGAAGGTCGTTACCAGCTTCAAAAAATGACATATAAACATCTCCTTTGCATTATTTAATTTCTCCAGCTTCTTTCGCCAGAATTCGAACTGCATCACAAGCTATGCGAATCGTTTCGTCCATGTCTTTAAAATTCATGATTGCAGATGCACGAACGTTACGAATAGTTGAAATAACAAATATTGCTGCTGATTCCATTTCGCTGCACATTACATTTCCTTTTTCCCATGCAGTCCAGCGTTCATGAAGTCTTGCTGCTGAAGGCATACTATCTGGGTCGTGCTGTCCATAGAAGGAGTCCTTCGACTGGGTAATCCCTTCAAGATAGTTTAGTCCCCTTGCTTTTGCCGCATCTGCAAGAGCCGCAACTACGTGTCTGTCCGCTACTGCAGGATATTCAATTGGTATGTAATGAACCGTTGTTCCTTCATCACGCACTGCAGCCGTACATATAATTCCATCAACTTTTTCATCATAGGATTCTGGGCAAACGCGTCCTGCTGTTCCTATTCGAATAAAGGTATCAGCACCAATTTTTATTAGTTCTTCAAGGCATATTGCAGTTGATGGGCACCCCATACCAGTTGAGGTAACAGAAACCTTTACACCATCCAAATATCCTGTCCATGTCTTGTGTTCGCGGTTGTGAGCAACCAGCTTCGCATCGTCTAAATAACTTGCGATTAAATCTGTCCTAAAAGGATCGCCGGGTAAGAAAACATATCTGCCGACATCTCCTGCCTTCATACGTATATGATATTGTAATCCGTCTTCAGTTAGTGCCATTTTTCTTTCCTCCATACTTCTATAATTAATTTGTTTCTGAAAATAGATGAATTGCAGAACTTGTTCCTAGTCGGGAGCACCCTTCCAGTAATAATTGCTCCATATCGTCTATGGTTTTAATTCCACCAGCAGCCTTAATTTTAACTTCGGGTCCTATATACTCTTTAAAAAGCTTAATATCCTCTAAAGTTGCTCCGCCTGTTCCAAATCCTGTTGAAGTTTTTATGTAATCTGCTTTAGCCTCTGTTACCGATTTGCACATGGCAATTTTTTCTTCGCGCGTGAGATAGCATGTTTCAATAATAACTTTTAACAATTTATCTCCAACACTTTCTTTGATTCTCCTAATCTCTTCTGTAACTTTGTCATAATCGCCATTTTTTACATCAGTAATATTAACAACCATATCGATTTCATCAGCGCCATCTGCTACTGCCGATTTCGCCTCTTCAACTTTAGCTTCTGTGACACTGTACCCAAGAGGAAATCCAATAACAACGCATATCTTGATTTGGTCACCATATGTCTTTTTCACACGTGCAGCATAACATGGAGGAATACATACCGAGGCAGTCTTATTTGTAATTGCTTCATTGCAAAGTAGCTTGATATCTTCCCAATTTGCAAATGCTTTTAAAAGCGTATGGTCAACTCTGCATAATACGTCTTGCTTGTCCATAAATACATTTTCCTTCCTAAAAATGGTATTTTTTTCTCAGAATGATATTATTCTTACGTAAATATGTTATTATACTATCATTAATCTTATAATATGTCAATATTTTATTATATTTATAATTTTTTAATTTTATTTTAGTGCATATTAACGTTAGTATTTTAACATCTGCTATATTTGTAGGACTTTTTCATGGTACTATTGTCAAAAAACATACTTTTCTATATATGTTTTTTATTAATTTATGACAGAATGACGTCAGCAATTATATTCTTTACATATATATGAAGTTATGTTATAATACCATCATATATATTTGCAAATGTTATTTTTATAACAGTTAGGAGTTTTAATGAGTAAAACCAATCGTTTAAATGATATTGTATTATTTCTAAAAGAACATAACGGTGCATCTATAAAAGAGCTTGCTACCGCATTTGAAGTTTCCGAGATGACTATACGACGTGATTTATTATTTTTGGAAAGGAAACGCACAATTAAGCTCGTACATGGCGCCGCCATTTATAACAACGATGCTACTATGTCCTTCGATGAGAAAGATTACGACTTACACAATGAATCAGTAAAGCAATCTATGGAAAAATCAAAAATTGGACAGTTTGCTGCAACATTAATTGAACCCAATGATACGATTATCCTCGACACAGGTACAACTACAGAGCAAATTGCCCATTTCATTCCCAACAATATACCATTAACAGTTCTTTGCTATAATATGAATACTTTAATAGCTCTTAGCAACAAACCAAATGTTAATATTATCTTTGCGGGTGGTTATTATTATAAAAACACACAACTATTCCAGAGTCCTGAAGGAATACGTATGATACGTCGTATACGCGCAAGTAAAGCATTTATTTCTGCTTCCGGTATCAGTCAGAAATTAGGTGCGACCTGCGTGGAACAAATTGAAGTGGATACCAAAATAGCTTCTATCAATTCATCTTTGACGAAAATATTAGTATGCGATTCTAGTAAGTTCAATAAAATAGGTCCTTCCTATTTCGCACAAATTTCCGATTTTGACGCAATTATTACAGATAAAAATATTCCTAGTGACTGGATTGAATATCTTCAAAACTCTCGTATTAATTTATATACTGTATAATTACATGTCATAAACAAGATTAATTTGTAAACTAATTTCCTTGTCATGAATCAAAAATAAGACTCATCCGTTACCATCAGCGGTTTAGTCTTATTTTATTTATCTTTTTATTTTATAAATTAATCAAGCTCCCAGATTCATAATAAAAATAACTTTCATTGGGTAATCTATCATTGGAGGTGAATTACGTGAAGGTAAAAGAAATAATGACAAAAGATATTGCCAGTCTAAGCTCAGATGATACGATTGAGAGGGCTGCTCAGATGATGAAGCAGTATGATGTT
>Ga0123338_10000969_pt1 | contig 28281 bp, 24 predicted proteins | sample grotaG_FD_89793 | JGI IMG/M metagenome (GOLD analysis project Ga0123338, IMG submission 89793) | Glacier valley bacterial and archeal communities from Borup Fiord, Nunavut, Canada, to study Microbial Dark Matter (Phase II) -... | ecosystem: Environmental > Aquatic > Freshwater > Ice > Glacier ...
AATGTCTTCGATCCGACCTTGCTGTGGGGCAAGTCGGACAGTGGGTTCTCTGGGCTCATCGACGACATTTCGCTCATCCGCACCGTCGAGAACACCGAGTCTGGCGACAGCGTTCGCTACGCCGCAACCTCGCTTGATCCCAAGGTCCTCGACCAGTATTTCTCGGACCTCATCGCGGCCTGCCATGCCAAGGACATTCAGGTCCTGGCCGGCGTGGCAATGTCGGGACAGCTCACGCTGGAGAAGGGCAAGGAAGTGCCGTCCGATAACCCGACCAAGCGCGGCAACTTCCGCGACATCATCAATGATCCAACACGCCGAGCGACCTTTGCGCAGAACCTGGTCAACTTTTTCTACAAGGAGCACCACCTTCCCTTCGACGGCATCTCGTTCGATCTCGAGATCAAGGAGCTGAGCGGAACGACCAGCGCGGCCGTCACCGACTTCTACGCCAAGCTGTACGATGCGCTCCTGGCCGGCTCGACGGCCACCAATCCGATCTTGGCCGTGATCTGCGCCCCGTACGTCGCGGTGTTGAATGACATGCTCTACGTGCCAGCCCACCCCAAAGATCCCAAGAAGCCCGACGATGAGACGCGCTTCGTCCAGGTGGGAAGCGAGCTGCAGACCCACCGCTTCGATATCGCCAAGAACCGGCCCAACGTCATCATTCGCCTGATGGAGGATGGACCAAAGACGAGCTCGGGCGGAAGCATGTCACCGGCCAACGTCAAGGCGTGGCACGAGGAAGCGATCGCCTACGCCATCGGCGACGGTGGGCTCAATCCGTCGCAGGTGCAGCTGGCGCTCGCGGTGGGGCCCAACTTCGGCGGCGGCGAAATCACCATCGAAGGCTTCGAAGACCGCTGCAAAAATCTGGCGCGGACCAACCACATCGGGATGGCCGTGTTCGCCTACCCCACCGCCAACCCGCATCCCATCACGCCGTGGCTCTTCTACCAGCGATACAACGCCGCGCTGAACCCCAATGGGCCCAAGCCGCACCAGCCTGTGCCGTCGGTGACGGTCAACCGAGGGGTCACGGTGCGGCGCGGGTATCCCTTGCAAGTCCCAAACGACAAAAAGCTCGGATAAGCCGAAGGGTTTATGGCTTCATCGCTTGGATGGGGTCGCTGGCGACGGGGGGATTCGCGTGAGCGGCCGCAACGACGAGGACATCGACCAGCGCGCGGCATTCGTTGATGCCTGTGGCGAGGAGCTCCCGGAACGACTTGATGCGCGACATGAGCCACAGCATGCCCGCGACCACGAACGCCGGGCTGAGGTGGAGCCACGACTTGAATCGCGGATAGATCGGATATCCGAGGCCCTTGATGAGCGCAAAGCTCGCATGGACCCCGCGGGCCAGCCTCATCGCCTCGCGCCACGACGCACCGCCGCCGCGCCGCATACCAGCGACGGAGACGCTCTCGAACGCGATGCACAGCGGCACATGGCAACGCAGCCACAGCAACATGTTGGGCTCGCGCACGGCCGGCAAGCCAGCGGCGATGAACACGTCTACCCAGCGTTGCTCGCTCATCAGCGTCTTTTGACCTGCAGCGCCGATGACGGCGGTGAGCTTGCCGTCCTTGTCGAGGCTGCCCTGCACGAACGGCATACCAAACGCGCAGCGCTCGGCGCCGAGCGCATCGCGCAGTCGCTCGGGATCGAACTGGTTGAACATGAGCTGGATGCACTGGGCGCGGCTACGCGAAAGTGCTGGCAACACCGCGTCGAGCTGATGCGCGAGCAGGGTGACGATGACCAGGTCGTAGGGAGTCTCTTCGTCGAGAGAGTCGGATATCCGCAGCTCCGCCCGCTCACCGCGGACGTTGACGACGCCACCGTCGCGTTGGAGCTGGCGTAGCCGGTCGGAGCCCGGGCGCGCGATGGCGGTCACGTGGTGATGGGCGCGGGCGAGCTGGAAAGCAAAGGTGCTGCCGATCCCGCCGACACCTACGATCGCAATACATAACGCGCTGGGCTCACTCATGATGAGTCCAATATGGCGCGACCGGACTGGACGCTCCATGCCAAGCGGTCCACATTTCATGCTGAGGAGTCCATTTCATGAATGAAGACACGCTATCGTCTGCCAGTGACTCGCTCTCGACGGCGCTGATGAAGATGAAGCTGAGAGCCTTCGTCCACCTCGCGCTCGACGCTGGCGGAGTGTGGGCGGTCGATTTTCCGTCGCTCGACGGCTTTGGGCTCAACGTCGTTCAGAAGGGCGAGTGCTGGCTGACGGTGGCCGGCAACCGTAGACCCATTCGTCTGCGCACCGGCGACTGTTTTCTCTTGACCGGCAAGAGCACCTTCACCCTCGCACGCGACCGTGCGCCCAAGAAGCGGACGCGCGTCATCGACCTGTTCGGACGCGCCAAGGACGGCGTGGTGACCTGTCAGGGTGGCGGCGACGTCTACGTCGTCGGCACGCTCTTCCGCTTCGAAGGACCTTTCGCCGAGATTGCGTTCGGTCGTCTGCCCCCGGTGATCCACATCGCCGGGGACTCGGACCAGGCGGCGGTGTTGCGCTGGAGCCTCGACCGCTTCGCCGCCGAGCTGCGCGGCCGCGGCATTGGACGCTCGCTCATCCTCAGCCACCTGGCGCCCATCATGCTGCTGCAGACGCTGCGCATCTATCTGTCGTCGGCGGGCAAAGACCAGAACTGGCTGGTCGCGCTCTCCGACCCGAGGCTGTCGAAGGTGCTGGAGGCCATGCAGTCCGAGTTCAAGCGGGCTTGGTCGCTCGAGGCGTTCGCCCATCTCGCCGGCATGTCGCGCTCCGGCTTTGCGTTGACCTTCAAGAAAAAAGTCGGCGTGGCCCCGATGGACTATCTGACGAGCTGGCGGATGCAGGTCGCCTGCGAGCTGTTGCAGACCGACCAGACCGTCTCGGCGATCGCCGCCGCCGTCGGCTATGTCTCCGAAAGCGCCTTCAGCGCGGCATTCAACAAGATCGTCGCGTGCCGACCAGGCGCCTACCGTCGCGCCGCGGTTGCCAAAGAACACACCGCGCCGAGATCTTAGCGGCGCTTGGCCTCCTCGAGCACAGCCAGGATGCTGGCCGTGGTCCAGCGCAGCTCGAGGTGGCCGTCGAGCTGCGGGGCGATCCATGCTGCCGCCGTGCGGTTGTCGTCGAAGACCTTCCACGGGCTCTGATAACGACCGACCATGCGCATCGCGCGCATCACGGTGCGGATGAGGACGCCCGACAGCCCGCCCACCAGCACGACATTGGCGACACACAGACTGCGCGGATACTTCTCGGTGAGCCGGTTGGCGGCGTCGCGCGCCTCGGCCGAGAAGGCTTCGATGCGTCCGTCGACGATGAGGTTGACGAAGACCACGTCGTCGCCGTAGCGCTGGCGCCAGGTGTCGACGTGCCGCTCCACGATCCGCATCAGCTCCAAGGTCGGCGCAGCGTGCCAGGCAGCGACGAGCAAGTTGTCGCTGCGAACCACCGATAGGCTGGCGTCTCGATGTAGCTGGCTCGACATCAGGGCATCCTGGAAAACATGAGGCACAGTACCCGAACTCCATGCCGATACGGGTCGAGATGCGGCAATAGCGCCTCTGATCGCAACACGCCCCATCTCGGCTGGCCACCCAACGCCGAGTTCTCGAAGAACGCGGGTCGTCTCGACGGCTGGGGACGATGGTTGCGTTGTCGTAACCGCACGGTTGCGGCATGCTTGGACCATGTCCGCAATTGCATCGGCGACGTTGATTCGCAAGTCCGACCTGGCCCGGCTCGCCGAGCTGGCCAAAGAAAGGAAAACATCCCTGTTCGGAAAGCCGAAGGACACTTACGCGGTGTTCATCGCGGCGAACGGCCGTCGCCTGGAAGACTACGCGTCGTCAGGCTACATTCTGGCGACGGTGCTGTGCTATCTCGACGAGGAAAGACACTCGACATTGATGGAGTCCGAATTCCAGGCTTTGGCGGAGCTTCTGACCGCAGAGAGAGCCGCCACGCATTTTCTGCTGACGGCCGCCCACAAGCAGTGGGTGCCGGCGCTGGATCCGGCGAATTTCGACGAACACGTGCTCAAAGAGTATTTCAACGCATTCAACGACACGGACGAGCCCGCCGTCGGCCGACCCATGCTGGACTGCATTCGCTTCCTTCGCGACACGCTAAGCAGCCTCGACGCCGACCACGTCGCTATCTTGACCATCGGCTGACGTCAGTGCGCCGGCGGTGCTGCGGGAACGCGAACCACGGGCGCAGCCGGCGTCGGTGGGATCACAGACGGCATCATGAACGGCGGCGGCGGTGACGCGACCGCATGGTTGGGAGGCGCAGGCTTTGGCTTCTCGGTCGCCGGGCACCCACAGCCGAGTGCGAGAATCAGGACAAAACGCACGGCGCGGACGGGAAAGATTCGCATGAAGGTCATACGAATGAGGCGCCGCAAGGTTACCGGGCTGTAACCTTCTTCGAACACCTCCGTACTCCTGTGCAGGCATTCACTGCAGGAGAACGCATGATTCGCAATCGTCGGTACCATTGGGTGTGGTTGGCAGTCTGGGTTGCGGCTTGGCCGCTAGAGGCTCCGGCTCAGGTCGCGCCCACGGGCGCACAGTACGGCGCCAAACCCTCTGATACGGGCCACACCGGAACGGTCAACGCCCAGGGCGGCTATGGTGCGACGGTACCGCTCGACGTTCCGCGTGCGCGCGGGGATCTGCCGGTGCCGCTCCAGATTGTATACGGCGGGATGCGAGTCGGCGCAGCAGGGCTTGGATGGGATGTGCCGCTCAGCTACATCTTTCGCGACACGACGATCAATCATCGGCGGCCGGCGCAGACAGGCACCACGACGCTGGTGGCCCGCGAGCAGATCACGCTGGTTCTCGACGGGAAACGGATGACGCTGGTGCCCAAAGGCACGTCGACCACCGTCTTTCTGGTGCAGACAGACGGCCCGCAGATCGAAGTGCGGCAAACGGGCACCGGGTTGTACACGGCCTACGATGGCAACGGCCTCACCTATTATTTCAGCACGCGGGATCAGCAACACGGCGACATGATGAGCGGCAACCTGGCGCTGCTCCGAGACATCGTCGGCCGTGGAAACAAGGTGCATCTGGAGTACAGCATCACGAGGCCAGCGCTGCCCGGAGGCGGCGAAGGCCTGGCGATCGACCTCGTCAACCTCGCCTACAACCTGAGCCCCAGCGACAGCAACTGCGCCAAGAACCGGATCAATCTGGCCTATACCGCGCCAGGCACCCAGCCTCTTTCGATGATTCCGATTGGCGACCAGATGGTGGCGCGAATGGATACCTTGCTGAAGGTAGATATCCAGAGCCGGGCCACGTGCGCCGACAGCCAGCTGAGCGTGCGACGCTATGACCTCAGCTACCTGCCAGACGGAGATCCAGACACGCACCGGCCGCGAATGTCGTCGGTGACGGTGATCGGACGGCAAGGAACGGACGAGCGCAACAAGCCCATGATCGTGGCCAACTACGGCTATGGCGCAGCGAGCAGCGTGGGCGACACGGGCCGTAAGCTGCACTATGAGCTGACAGCGCCGGTCCCCGCGACCTTGCCGCCGCAGACCAAGCTGGTTCTGTCCGTGGCAGGTAAATACGCGGGCGCGGGCGATTCCGGCTCCAACACCATCATCAACCTCACCGACCTCACCGGCGACGGTCGACCGGACTTCAACTATATGGGCACGGTTGGGTCGGCGCAGATACCGGTGATGATCCCCAATCTGGCGGGCGGAGTCTTTACCACGCCAGCCATTGCCCTGTCCCAAACCGTGTTTGGCTCGCGACCTTTGGAAGGCCTGGAAAGCCAGCAGGTCAGGTTCTCCGCGTTCAACGAAGATCATGTGTGGCGCCAGATGATCGACTTCAACGGCGACGGGCGACTGGATGTCGTCGACGCCAAGGAAATCCAAAACCGGTGGGTGGTGTATCTGAACACCCAGGGTCCCGGCGGGCCCGCGGACATCAAATGGCTGCGTTACGAGCTCGATATTCACGATATGGGACTCTTGTTGAAAGGCCGCAGTTTTCATATCGATGAGAGCTCGGGTTACATTCCGCTGACCGCGCGTGTAACTGGCCGCAAGACCGAGGTCTTCCACTGCTACAGATACAAAGGCGGGCCGGCCGGCAGCTTCAGCTCGTGGAACGAGCAGTCGAACGGGTGCACCATCCCGCAAGATTTCAATGGGCCGGAGCAGACCTTTACCGAATACGAGCTCCGCGACATGAATGCGGACGGCTTTCCCGATGTGGTCCTGAACTCCGCGCCGGTGAAGGTGGTCAACGACGCATTCGATCCCCCGAGCGAGCCCAATCCCGTGGTCGGCTCGGTGTATCTCGGTGGCCGTTATCGGGATCTTCGGCCGCCAGAGCAGGTGAATCACCGGATCGATATCATGTTCAATCGAGCCGGCAATCATCTCGAAGACAAACAGGTCTTCGATCTGGCCTCGCCGGAGACGGTGCGCACCGAGGGGGATACCTGTGGCGTCTCCGGTTGGGCGGAGGTGCAGGCAAACCCAGGACATCGGTCGTTCGAGGACCGCATCACACAACAGATATGTGGCTTTGCAGATGTCAATGGCGATGGAATCCCTGATCGCATCGAACAAACCACGGCCTTTTTGGCCAGCGGCCATCTGGGATACGGGCCGACCACGATCTCGCTGCCAGGAGCCATGGCCAGGCAGTTCAGCACGCACAACGGCAACGAATGCGGATCTATCGACGCGAACGGCCGGTGGGTTCCGTTTCCGCATCCGACCGACTATGCGTACGCCGAGGGCGTGGCGGCATTGCGTGACCTCAACGGAGATGGAATTGCGGACTATGTGACGACCAACCCGTCCACGCGCAGGCAATTCGTGAGCTTTGGTACGGGTATCGGCTTTGCAGCCCCGCTGGCAATCGATGTCAATGCGAGTCTCATCGATATCTCTATTGCAACCGAAGACTGCCTCGGCACGTTTTCCTTGACGACCGCAGGACTCTTCGACATCGACGGCGACGGCAAGGCCGATTTTATCGTGCGGCCCAACCTCGGAGATCCCAACCAGCAAGAGGGAATCGGCGCCTATCGGCTGAAATCGGGCGCGACGGCGGGAACGCCCGAAGCCGGCCGCTTGATCCAGATCGACAATGGGTTTGGCGCATTCACCAAAGTGACGTACGCCAACGCGAAAGAGGACGGCGGCGCACCACACCAGGTCGCATTTCCGGAGATCGTCGTCGCCTCGGAAGAGACCATCGACACCACCGGGTCCACCCCGGTCACCCTGTCCCAAAAGACAGAATACGCATATGGCACTCCGCAACAAATCCACGATCCGACGACCGATGCCTACGTGTTCTCCGGATATCGCCGCAAGGTGGCGCTGCAGCGGCTCAGCAGCACGGCAGGCACGGCGGTCATCAGCGATACCTACGCCCTGCCGGTGTTCGTGCCATCCGAAACGCTAACCAAGCAACAGCGCCTGGCCCGCAATCTTCGCACCGGCCGGCCGAGTGACGTGACGTTGCTGAGCGGCGCGCTCGGAACCAGCACGGCATCGTCGCTGTTGAGTGTCGATATCGCCACCAACGCCAACGTCATCGGCAGCAGTCACTTTACCTGGGATGTGAAGCTACAAGAGCAAGCACCGGCCATCACCATCACGCCGGACTGCGTCGAGCAAGTGGTGCCGTACAACTGGCAGGCATCGGCGCTGGCCATTTCTTACAATCCTTGTCGCGATACCGGGTTCGCATATCAATCCCGTATGGATGTCAGGCGCTGCGAGCCGGGGGCGCGGCCACCGTCGCCGAGCTGCGTGTATACCTTCAGCGGGGTGAGCAGCATTGACGATTTTGGTCGCGTCATGACCATGAACAACCTCCTCGATGTGGCGTCTACCAGCGATGGGTTGGTGACGCAGACGGTCTATCCGAGTACCGTTCCGCCCAACGAGCGCGTGCTCAACGCGCCGCTCGAACGACGGGTGTTCCAAGGGACGACGTTGCTGGCGCACGAGGTTTGGGAGCGGACGGCCCTAGGTTATCCAACGAAGCTCACGGTGACGCGCATCAAGCCGAGCGGTGAAGTGATCGGCGACCGGATCATGTTTCAGGAGGCGGTTTACGACGCGGCGGGAAATCCCACGACCATGGTGCAGACGCGGGAGGACGGCGCCAAGCGGACCGTGACCACCGACTACGACCCCTTCGGGATCGAACAGATCGGCAGCCAGATCTCAGGCGCGGGAGGACCGGGCGCAGTGGGGGTGTTGCAGACCAAGATCACGCTCGATCCGCTCTCGCTCAAGGTCACCAATAGGCTCAATGTCACTGATCCAACCAATCTGAGTGGCCCTGCGATCGGTGCGGTCTATGACGGCTTCGATCGGGAGATCGTCAGTACGGCGACGCCGGTCGGAGGTGCGGTTGGCGCCACCGGCACCACCCAGTACATCGGCTTCGCCGTGGGGCAGGGAGGCAAGCGGAGCATCGCCAAGAAAGTCTTCACCGACCAGGTGCCCGTCGACCAGGTCGCCACTGCTGCCGGGCGGCTCACGACGACCAGCCTCGACGCGGCTGGTCGCGCGATCATGCGCATCGTCGAGCTCGGTGCGGACTATCAGGCCAAGAAGCTGGTGGTGGGTGCCCGCACCTACGATGCGCTCGGTCGCGTGGCGTTCGAAGCGGATGCATTCGAGCTCGGGCAGTTTGCCGGCACCGCCTACGGTACCACCAACTACTTCAACACCGACGGCACGCCACTGGTTTCCATCCGTGGCAGCGGGCCGCAGCCGGCGACGACGGCGACCAACGAATCCGCGCAGATCTATCGCACCTCGTTCATGCACAGCTTCCAGCAATTCCAGGAGACCTTCTCGGTCTTCGACGCCTCGGCGAACCTGGTGGGGTCGCCGCAGCAAAATGTGGCCAAGAGCAGCTATCTCGATGCGCTCGGGCGTGTCGTGACCCAGGCCACCTGGAGAGATGGCGTGCGTCTGGAGCTGGCCACGCACGGCTACGACCCTCTCGGGCACATGAGCACGATGTCGCGCTACCGGCTGCCGGTCGAGATGGACGGACGCATGGACTGGACCTGGTCCTACGACTCGCTCGGCCAGATGCTCGAGCTCGACGAGAGCAATCGCTTCTCGGGCGCGCGTCGCTGGACCTACGACAACTGGGGCGAGGTGGTGTCGGTGAGCTACAATGACGACGTCGTTCGCGAGAGCACGAGCCGATACGACGCAATCGGGCGGTTGATCCACAAGCACGAGCAAAACGGTGGCGTGGTAGATCCCCAGACGGTCTATGATTACAAATATGACCAGGCGGTGGATGTCCCCGGTCGGTTGACGGCGACCAATGTGCTCGGTCACCTGGCTCAGACCCTCTCACCGACCACGAGGGTGTCGTACAGCTACGATGGCTTCGGTCGCATCAACGGCCGCGCCTTCATCGACGACTCGGTGGCGGCCAAGCCCGTGTATGTGGAGAAATACAGCCGTCACGTGGATGGCTCGGCGCAGTCACTGGTGCTGAACCTGCCCGACAACGCGTTTCGCGACGAGCGGGTGGATTACGGCTATGACACCGCTGGTCGAGCCAAGACGGTGAGCTTTTCCGACGGTGTGAGCAGTCAGAGCCTACTCGATACCACCAGCATGGATGTCTTCGGTCGGGTGAATGCGGCGAAGTACGGTCTCACCAGCTATGCCGCCACGTACGACGACTTCGGCCGAAGGCTGTTGACCGATCTATCGATCACATCGGGGACTCATTCTCGGGAGATCGCATTTCCTGCGACTACCGGACTGTCGGCCGCCTTTGACCCCAAGGGCCGCGAGCGCAGGCGAACAGAAATCACGGACGGCACGTCACGCAGCGACGCCAACTTTTACGATGCGCTCGGGCGGCTCAGCGTCAGAGCCCCCGGCAGCACTCCATGGACCTTGATCAACTACGACGCGATCGGCAACGTGGACTCATCGTACGATTTCGTCGTGGGGACGAGCACGCACACCCACGTGTTCAGCGTGCACTACCTCGACACCGATCGCGATCAAATCAGCTGCATCAACCGCAATAGCAGCGATCCGAACGCCGATTGCGTCGACGGGTTCGTCAGCTACGACCAGGCTGGCAACGTCACGCAGGATTCGCCGGGAGGCGGCGTCGTCCGGAAATTCAAATACTACGCGGCCGGTCAGGTGAAACAGATCACCGACGGGCAGAGCCAGGCCGATTTCGTTTACGATCCCTTCGGCGACGTGCAGAAGCTGACCTTGGCCAGCACCGTGGCCGTCAATGCGCGTAGCGACCAACACTTCAGCTCCATGCTCAGCCAGCGCAGTGAAATGAGCAGCGGAGGCACCTGGTCCACGGTGCTCAATCGGTCGATTCCAGGGCCGTCCGGTTTCTTGGCCACGCGGCATGGTGCCTCCGGGCCGTGGATCTTCGGCTTCGGCGACAAGCGCGGCAGTCGCTTCTTCACCGACGAGACGGGCGCCTTCGTTCAGGATGTCTCGTACCGTGCCTATGGGGAAGCGACCTCGTCGCGGCCACCGGGCACTGCACGCTACTCCAGCAATCAGTGGAACGGCGGCGACCTGCTCGAGGCGTTTGGCCTGGTGAAGCTCGGCGCGCGTCTCTACGACCCGGTGATCGGTCGCTTCTTGAGCCGCGATCCCTTGCTCACCTCGCGCACTGCGGCCACCACGAATCCATATGCCTTCGCCATGAACGATCCGATCAATCTCTCGGATCCCTCCGGCCTCGACACCGACCCGCACGATTTCGATGACGAACGGTTCGTGAGTATTTTCAGATCCGTCGGCTCCGGCTTTGGTGACGTGTTACATGGCACCGAGGACCTCGCCTGGAGCTTCAGAAGTTTTCTCGATCACGCTCTCGACCTGGATATCCGTGCGGTCGCCGACGACCTGAACCCGGTGGGCAAGACGACACGCGCGATGGCCGACCAGATCGTCAATCATCCGGTGGATATCCTCTGCCCCAAAGGCGATTGCATCCGCGGTGGCACGAGCATCCTGGCGTCGATGCTCGGCCCCAAGATTCTGACCGCGGGCAAAGGCGGAGGCATCATCGCTGTCGCGGCCGGTATCGGCGGGGATCTCCCGTCCGGTCCTTTGGCCATCGTGACCGAAGATATCGAAAAGTCGGCGATATCCACGAGTCGGAACGACATCATTATTTCCAATCCTGCGAACGACGTGGTGGTTGCGGGTCCTGCGAAGGACTTGCCGCCCACGCCGCATCCATATCGACCTTTGTTCGACGAGGGGCAGACGCATCCGCTGCTCGCAGCCAGTGTGAAGCAAGGGTTGGATGTCTTTCTGGATCGTCCAGTGGCCGTGCGTCCGTCGAGTTGGTTCAACGCGCAGCGATACTTCCTCGAGGCGCGTGTCGCCGACCAAAGCTACGTCCGCATACAGCCAGACTTTTACGTGCTCAGAGAATTCCCTTTCGGCCAAGGCGAATAGCCACCGCCTTGGTTTACGGTAGGCCCTCGGCGACGGCGAGCGCGGATTGCAACATTCTACGCGCACGATGTACACGCACCTTGAGCGCGCCGACGCTGATATGCAGCGCATGCGCTGCACCGGCCAGCGACAAGCCATGTCGCTTGTGGAGCTCGAACGCCACACGCTGCTGGGGGGGCATGCGCGACAGCTCAGCCTCGAGGCGTTGCAGGAGCTGACGTGCTTCGATGATCTCGTCAGCGCCATCTTCGACGGCCCTGAACCCGTCGATCAGGTCTGGTTCCAGTGGAAGATCCGCCCGGTTGGCGCGCGCTGCGTCGATGATGAGATGTCGGGCGATTGCAAACGCCCAAGGCATCACCGCGGCGCCAGGCATGAAGCTCCGGCGCGCCAGATGCATCTGGAGCAGTGTCTGTTGCAAAATATCTTGCGTGCTCGGCAGGTCGCGGAGGCGCTGGATGATGAAGCCGCGCAGTCGGGGGGCAATCAGGTCGTAGAGCTCCTCGAATGCGGCGTCGTCGCCTCTGGCGTAGCGCTCCATGGCACGGTCGGCCATCGTGTCCGATCTGCTGTGACCAGTCGGTGCGAGCATCTTCACGTCCTTTTGTTCGCTTGAACTTCATCACCATGCGGGCCATGGTCGTTCCTGGAAATGACCAGCCCGCCGCATGACATGACCCAACGTCCAATTCGAACGATGAACGGGCCATGAGCGTCGACGCGCTGTCCGACGTGTTGCGTGCGGTGCGGCTCGAGGGCGCGGTGTTCTACGACGTGCGCGCCAGAGCGCCGTGGGTCGCGGGCGCGCCGCCTGCGGCGGAGGTGGCACCGCATGTGTTGCCCGGTGCCGAATACGTCATCGAGTATCACTTGCTCGCGGTGGGCACCTGCTGGGCCAACGTCGACGGAGAGACGCCGGTGTTGATCGCCGAAGGCGATGTCGTGGCCTTCCCGCAAGGGGATGCGCATGTGCTGGCCAGTGAGCCCACGCGGTCGGCACAGAGCGCGCAGGTGAATCGCCTGCGGCGCCCGCTTGGTGGCCAGCTCCCGTTGCAGATCGTCGATGGCGGCAGCGGCGAGGCGGCACATCTCGTGTGTGCGTTCGTGGGCTGCGATTCGCGTCCGTTCAATCCGTTGTTGGCGACGCTACCGCGCATGATCCACATGCGCTCAGCCGGTGGCTTTCTCGAGCAACTGATGCGCGCTGCCGTCGACGAATCGACAGAGCGTCGATCCGGCGGGGAGACGGTGCTGGCGCGCCTGTCGGAGCTGCTGTTCGTGGAGATCGTGCGGCGCTATATCGCCACGTTGCCGCCAGAGCAGACGGGTTGGTTGGCTGGCCTACGCGACGATGTGGTAGGGCGCGCGCTGGCACTCTTGCACGATCGGCCTGCGCACGACTGGAGTCTCGACGAGCTGGCATCCGCGGTGGGACTGTCACGTTCGGCGCTCGCAGAGCGCTTCATGCATTTCGTGGGGACCCCGCCCATCCAATATCTGGCGCGCTGGCGCATGCAACTCGCCGCCAGCCTGTTGGCGGGCGGATCAGCGTCGGTGGCCGAGGCTGCGGATGCCACTGGGTATGGATCGGAAGCGGCGTTCAGCCGTGCGTTCAAGAAGATCGTCGGGATGCCGCCCGCGGCCTGGCGCGACGCCCGCCGACAGCGCGGCGCCAAGCTGTAGCAGGTTTGGACGCTCGGCCAAGCCTGCAGGTAGCACAGTCATACCCATTCGTCGCTGACTGACGCACAAAGAAGACCTGGCGCGCCAGCGCGCAAAGGAGCGACACATGTCGACAGTCGAAGCCATCATTGGGAACCACCTGCAGGCCTTTTTCAACAAGAGCATCGACGGCGTCGTCGCAGACTACGCCGAAGATGCGGTCCTGATGATCCAGACCGGGCCATTGCATGGGGTCGCCGCGATTCGCGCGTTCTTCACCCAGTTCATCGAGACCCTGCCGCCGGGCTTTCTCGAGTCATTCAAGATGCACAAGCAAGAGTTCGTCGGCGACATGGGCTACATCGTGTGGGACGCCGCACCGTGGGTACGGTTCGCCACGGATACGTTCTTCGTCAGCGACGGTAAGATCAGGATGCAGACCTTCGCAGCCTACTCGCCGTCATAGGAACAGAGTTACTGCAGCGCGACCAAGTAAAGCTGAGCGCCTTCGTTGTCAGTTGTCCAGGTCACACTATAGGTGCCCGGTGTCTGCACGATGCGGTAGGCCACGGCGACCTGGATGTAGCCGTTGGTGCTGAGACTGACGAGGCCTGTCGCGTCCGGCAGCAGAGTGAAATTGGAATCGGGTGTGGCCACATGGGATTGGCCCACGGTCCGAACGCCGCCAGAGCCCCACCACCATGCGAGGAGGAGGGCGGGCTTGGTGGTCTGCACCGTGCCGCTGGTGAGGCTGTTGGCTTGGGCGCGCTCGACCCAGGCGCTGTCTTGGATGCTCGACGTGCCGCGGGTCTCGACGCAGGAAAGGGTGACCTCGTCGCCGCTGCCGCCGCTGTCACCCCAGGTCATGGAGGCGGTGTGGTTGGCGCCGCCGGTCGCCGACAGCTTGGCGTAGAGGCCGGTCTTGCTGGTTGGATAGTCGGCGTATGTATGTGTGGCACCGAGGACCGTGTAGGTATTGCCGTGACTGTCGCTGGGTGCGTCGGGCGCCGTCGACCAGATACCGCGCGCGAGGCTGCAGAGGAGGGTAGAGCCGGTGCTGGTGGTGACCGGGTTGGTGGTGAGTGTGCCGGTGCTGGGGCCGGTGGCGTTGATGCGCTGTTTGATGGCGGAGGAGCCGACCGACAGCGTGGGTGTGGCCAGATCCGTGCTGGCCAGATCGGGGCTGGCCAGATCCGTGCTGGCCAGATCCACGCCCGCGAGATCTGCGGTGGACAGATCAGCGACGGAAAGGTCGACACTGCCCAGGTCCTCGCCGACGGTGGACGCCGAGCAGCCACCTGCGACGATCACCAAACATACCAACCGTGTCCGCATGCAGCCATGTTCGCACGAACGGCACGAATCACTGGTATTAGGTACCGCGACACGGCACTTGACGTCAGACCAAGGTTCCGCACCATGCGCGCCAAGCGAGGAACCAATGACCAAGTTTCTGACCGTGCTCACGTTTGTCGTCGCTGGCGGTGTTGCGCATGCCGAAGATCCGCTGGAGACCACCGCCGTCGCCCAGGCGCAGGTGCAGGGCGCCAGAGGTGCGGCGCGCGTCGGCGATGTCTACCGCGGCGCGGGCGCAAAGACCGATTATCAGATCTTGCTCGAGGGCAATACCTGCTATTGGTTTTCGGGCGCGTCCGAAGGCTTGAAGAAACTGTATATGTATTTGTGGACGCCGAATGCTGGCGCGTTCACGCCACGCGTGGCTGATCTGCGTTCGCCTGGCCAGGGCACGATGGCCTACTGCACCCAGCAGGCCGGCATGTACAAGTTCCAGGTCAAGACCGAAGGCCCGGGCCGGTTTCTCGTCGTCGTCTTCACCAAAGAAGCGCCCAAGCAGGCCCCGCCAGCGGAAGTGGTCGTCAAGCAGGGCCCAAACCTCGGCCCCATCTGTGATCGCAATGCGTCAGCGGCCGCACCAGGTGCCAAGCGCCAGGGCGAATTCTTCGAAGGCGCGGGCAATGCAATCGGCCACGAAGATCGCGTCGACTATCCGGTGCAATTCGACGCAGGCAAATGCTACTGGGTCGTGGCGTGCGGCGAGCCCGAGCGCGTAAAAACCATTTCGTTGTACTTGTGGGGACCGGACAATAAACGCATTACCGAGGCCAAATCGGATACCCCGAATCCCATGCTGGGTCATTGCGCCAAAGAAACCGGTATGTTCAAATTCCAGGCGAAGATCACCGGCGGCAGCGGTCATTTCAAGGCCGCGGTTTATCGCAAGTAGCGGCGCGCGCCTCGAAAAATTGCCGCTCCATCGGATTCCGCGCCAACGCCCCAGCGGCGATAAAATGCCGACGTGCGTCGTCCTGTCTTCCCAGACGCAGCAAGAGCTCGCCCCGCGTCGCCTCGTAAAACGGATAGTTTTCCAGGCGCTGTTTCCCTTCAATCGCTTCCAGCTCGCCCAGCCCGCGCTCTGCTCCATGTAGCTCAGCGACGGCAATCGCGCGGCTCAACGCGACGACTGGCGTCGGCCGCATCCGCCACAGCACGTCGTAAAGCGAGACAATCTCCGCCCACGGCGTATCCTCACGCTCGCGCGCGTTGGCGTGATGCGCGGCGATCATGGCTTCGACATGGAACTCGGTCAGCTCGGCGCCCGACGCCGATTGATTGAGAAACCAAAGCCCGGTCTCAATCATCTCCCGGCTCCACAGCGATCGGTCTTGCTCGAAGAGTGACCGCAGCCGCCCTTCGGCACTGACCCGCGCACCGAGGCGCGCGCCGTGCAGAAACAGCAGCGCCGCCAGCGCATGCGTCGCCGGCGTCGCTGTGAGCGGATGCTCGGCCAAGAGCGTCACCAACCGCAGCGCCTCGCGGCATAGGTCGTCGCGCACCACCGACGGTGAGGCACTGTGGTAACCCTCGTTGAAAAGAAAGTAGATCGCGCTCTGCACCGTGCCGAGCCGCGCGGCGAGATCATGGTCGTGAAGATCGAACAGCGCGCGCGATTCCACCAGCGTGTGCTTGGCGCGCGAGATGCGTTTCTCGATCGCAGCGACGGAACAGAAGAACGCCGCAGCGATCTCCTCGACGCTGAAGCCACACGAGATCTGCAAGACCAGCGCGATCTGCGCTTCCTCCGACAGCGCCGGCTGACACGCCGAGAACATCATGCGCAGCTCGTCGTCCCGCACCGCGCCCGGCTCGAACAGCGCGTCGACGGTGGGTACCAGCGTCCATTCACTGTCGAGAAGACGCCCCAGCTCCGGTGCAGCGGTGCGCTGCGTGCGCTGGCGTCGCAAGACATCGATCGCGCGACGCTTGGCCGTGATCATGAGCCAACCAGCGGGCTTGTCCGGCACACCGTGGATCTTCCACAGCTCGAGCGCGCGGCAGATGGTGTCCTGCGCGACATCCTCGGCCATCGTCAGATTGTGCACGCCGAACAGACGCACCAAGACCGCGACGAGCCGCCCCGACTCGTGTCTGAAAAAGTGCGGGGCGAGCTCGACCATCAGCTACATCTTCATCGTCGGTCGGACCTCGACGGCGCCGCCGGTATGGAAGATCGGGCAGCCCATCGACAGCTCGACGGCATGGGCCAGGTCCTTGGCCTCGACGACCGAATAGCCGCCGATGATGTCCTTGGCCTCGGCAAAAAGCCCGTCGGTGACGGTGCGCGCGGTACCGGTCACCAGCTTGCCACTGCGATCGAGCGGCTGGCCCACGTTCTTGAGAACGCCTTTCTCGCCCAGCTCCTTGAACCAGGCAGTCCACTTGGTCATCTGCTGCTGCATGGTCTCCGGCGACATCTTTTCACCGTTGCGATACAGGAAAACGAACTCGTTCATGGTAGGCCTCCGTCATTCGGGTTTGACTCTAGACGCCCGAGCCGCCGCGTTCCGGACAATTATTTTCAGCCCGTGTTTCGACCAGGGTACACCGAGCCGTGAACAGCGAATAGTCAACGCCCGAGCAGCGGTGCGAGTTGTGCCGCGAGCTCGGGTTCCTCGTCGCGGGTCTGCGCAAGTAGGTTGCGATTCGCGCGTGCCTCCCGTCGGACGATGGCGGCGAGGCGGATCGCTGCGTCGCGGTCACCGGCTGCGATCGCAGTCAGGAGCGTGCGCAGCTCGTCGAACACCGACGGATCGACCGTCTTCGCTGCCAGCCCCGGCGTGCAGCCACGGCTTTTACCCGAGGCGATGCTGCATGGACCATCGCCGATCAACGCGCAGATCCTATGCCGGCAAGGCGACATCCCGCTGAGCGTTGCTCTGATTGCCGCCACAGTCAAAGCCCTTGCGCTCCCATTCTTGATCCGTTAATACTGAGCCACATGGTTCAGTATTTCGCTGCCCGTCTCGATAGCTCCTTCGCCGCGCTGTCGGACGCGACCCGACGCGGTGTGCTCGAGCAGCTAGGTCGTGCGGATGCGTCGATCACCGACCTGGCCGAGAAGTTCCACATGACGCTGACCGGCATGAAGAAGCACGTTGCCGTCTTGGAACAGGCGGGCCTCGTCGCGACGGAGAAGGTCGGTCGCGTGCGTATTTGTAGCCTCGGAGCGCGCGGCCTCGACGCCGAAACAGCGTGGATCGAGGCATATCGCCAGCGCTGGGCCGCGCGCTTCGACGCGTTGGACCAGGTGGTCGCAGAGCTCAAACACAAGGAGAAGCTAGATGGACGCAAGAAAAGAGAGTGATAGCCGCACGAAGGCAGAGCGAACCTCCGAGCGCGAGCTCGTCGTCACGCGTACCTTCGACGCCCCAGCGCGCATCGTCTTCGCGGCGTGGACCCAGCCAGAGCTGCTGCAGCGCTGGTGGGCGCCGAAGTCGTTCGGCATTGTCTTCCTCGCCTGTGAAGCCGATGTGCGTACGGGCGGCCGCTACCGCTTCGTGTTCGGCCACGGCGACTCGCCGCCGATGGAGTTCTTCGGCCGCTATCTGGAGGTCACACCACCTTTGCGCCTGGTCTGGACCAACGAAGAAGCAGGCGACGGCGGGCAGATCACGACGGTGACGTTCGAAGAGCAGGGCGGCAAGACGCGCGTGGTGATGCACGACCTCTATCCGTCGAAAGAAGCGCTCGACGAGGCCATCGCCTCGGGCAGCACCAGCGGAATGGCCGAGACGTTCACACAGCTCGAAGATCTTCTTGCGACTCCGGCCAACGTTTGATCAGTTGAAATAGGTCATCTAGAAGCGACGGGCTGAAAACTATCAGCTGAATTGCTTCAGGCCTGCCAAATTGCGACCGGTCATCGGTGGGCACCGTGGACGGTTTTGGGCTCGGCGGCGTGGGTGCGAATACGCAGCTCCGCTTCGAACACTGCGGGCCGCGTCCGCCGCCGTACGACACCGTGCGCTGCCTTGCCACCATGAAACGAGAACATTCCGATCAGAAAGCCGAGGTTGTACCAGCCACCGTTGTTGTGCACCTCATAGATGCCGACCTTGGCGCTGAATAGTGACACCACGAAGGTGACTGGCGAGATGATGCCATGCCATAGCCCACGCCAAAATCCAGCGACGAGACCGTCGCTATTCAGGGTGTGCGCCTGCTCATTCACTCCAGCCGCACACGCAGCCAGAAACAATGCTCCAACGACAACGCAGGCCCAAAGTGCACGGCGACTCATGATTGTGGCAGCGCGAGAAATGCGCCGACGATGCTGATAGGCAGCAGAATTTTCGGATTTTCCAATGTGGCTTTCCAGCCGAACAGCAGCGCAGCCGTCGACGAGAATGCGTTCGTGGTTGTTTCGGTCATCACCCCACCTCTCGCCCGTCGAGTCGTGCAAGCTTGGTGCCGGACCGTTGTCACCCTCACGTCACCGACGGAAGTTTTACTTTGGCACGGTGATACAGACACAAGTCGACAACGTGCAATTGATACAGTCGACACCTACCCGCGAGCCGTTCGCGACTGTCCCACTCTGCTCGACGGTCGGTAGATCTGCGGGACAGCCACATTGCGGCAAAGATACCCGCCAGGCAGCCTCGCATCGTTGAAACAAAGCAACCTGATTTTTGCGAATCCCGGTGTACACGATATTGCCGCAGCAGTCAGACTGGTGTGCGGCAAAGACACACTCGTTGGCTGCTGGATCGCAGAGCTTGAGGTCGTAGGTGGCGAGGGTGCCCGTACTGGTGAAGCAGTCTGCGAACGAGCTGGCGTCTGCGCCAGCGTCCATGGCTGGGCCGCTCTTGCCATTGCCACATGCCGCTGGCAAAAGAATACAAAACAGACCGATGGCGGCTACATTGGGATTCAGGACGTCACCGCCAACCGATCCGGCCGGACCCGTTCGGATCGAAAGTATCCGTAGAGCAAAATGATCGTCGGTGCGCTCAGGAGATGCCACAGCGCATGCAGCTGGTAGACTGCCTTCGGGGCACACACGACGCGGTACCAATCGAGCATCCACGCAACGAGCGCCAGGCCGAAGCAGCTGAGCGCCGCAACGAACCACCCGCCCTCGGCCTCGGTGAGCTGGCGCCGACGCCAGCGTAGCTCCACGGTCACCGCGGTGGCGACCAACGCCAGAAACGCAATCTTGCGCACGACGGGGATCCACCAAGAGATTGCTGCGGGAACGGCGGCCAGGCCCAAATAGACCCATGAAAACCCAAGGCCGCCGTCGCTGCGGCGGCGCGCGATGGCCCATGCAATCCCAAACCCCGCCAAAAGAAACAGCGAAACACCGTCGAGCCACTCACCGAGCCAGGTGAGGGTGGCGTGATAGTGAAAGCTGAACACAGAGATGGAGCACGCCGCGAGGGCCAGTAGCACGCCCGGTGCCCGGCTGCTGGAAAGCGCTGACCCGCCACGACGACCCAAGGACCAAGCCAGCACCACTGCGCCACCCAGTGCGGGTGCCAAGCTGGACCAAGCGTCGACGGGTTGCCGCACGCCGATCGGCTGCACGGCCTCGCAGTAACAACCGACCGCGTGACAGGTCGCTTGCGGCCGCAGCGCTTCTTGGTCGGCATGGCGTGCCACCACCACGCAGCCGAGTACGGCCGCGCCCACGACCAGCGACGACAGAACCACGCGAAAGACCCAGGGAATCGAGCTCTTGGACATGCCCAAAGGTCGTCGACCACGCTATCGAGTGGATGCCAAAGCGCATCGAAAACGCGCCAGTGGCTTACACTGATGAGGTGTTGCAGCTCGTCGATTCGCTCCGCACCTTGGAACGCAGCCCGGTTGGGCGAGCGCTGGCCGGACGGTCTTTTCTGGCCTGGTGCGCCACCCCCCGTCTGGTAGGCACGGTGCATCTTGGGCAGCGGGACCTTGCGGATGCCCGGGTCCTCCTTGGCCTCTACCAGCTCGCTACGCACCCAGCGCTGAAGCCGCCGCTTCGGCGAGTGGTCGATGGTCGTCATTTTGTCGGCGTGGATGCGGACGCTTGGGATCGGATGGTCAGCGATATCCGCCCGTCGCTGGGCCCGCTGTCCCGCACGTTCGAACGGCAGGCCATCGTCATACCCGCGGGAGTGGCCGGGGCGCGGATTGCGTCGCTGCTGCCGGCGCTCGGCCCGGGGGACGCCTTCCGCGCCTTCGAGAATGTGGGTGAGGCGTATCGATGGGCTGATCCACGAGACGGGGCCCGGGCGCAGACGGATGTGGACGCGCTCGTCGAGACGCTCCACGGCGACGCGCGCATGGTGGCTGAGGCCCTCCGGTGGATCACTGCGCACCTCCGTGAGGCAGACGTCGTGCGCTGTGCCGCTGCCGTGTCGCTGTCGCCGCGTAGCCTCCAGCGTCGGCTGTCCGTGCGAAGACGCTCGTTTCGCGCGCTCGTCGCCGAAGCGCGAGTCAACGCCGCGCTGACCTTGTTGAAAACGACGGATCTCAAGGTGGAAGTCGTGGCGCGTCAGGTGGGCTGCTCGTCGTCGTCGCAGCTCGGCGTGCTGCTGCGTAGGTGGGGACACCCACCGCCTAGCAGCTCACGCGGTATGCTTACTCGCAAATGAGCCCGACAACACGCTGGCAGTTGGTACTCGGCATGCTCTGCCTCGTCCCTGCGATGGCGCTGGCAGCAGATGACGAGACCCTCCGCGATCGGGCGTTTCAGGAGCATGTGCGCGATTTCGCGCGACAGAGCCAGCAGCGGGTCGCCGCATGGCATCGGCGGATTGCCCGCCCGGACACCCTTCGCATGGCGCTGCTGTGTCCACCTGCCCAAAAAAACGGACCAGGCTTGAAGGTGGATGAGGACGTCACGGGCACTCTCATCGTCGAGGCGGCGCCGGGGCAGGTCTGGCAGCTCCCGTTCACGACAAACGGCCGTTCGGATCCGACCTGCTTCATCGACGCCATGGAGAGAGCCCGCGGCTCGACTGGGCCGGCCTACTGGTCACGTGAGCGCCCGTTGGCATGGGAAACCGAGGGCAAGACCCGCGGGCTCGTGCTACGCACCGGCGGGCGCGTCCCGTTTGACTCCCACTACCGGGTGCTCGCTGTGCGCGACGGAAGGCTGGTGCTGGTCCACCAGAGTGCCGATCGCGACACAGGCCGGCTGATGATCAAGGACTGGGATAAGACGAAGGCGAAGTACCAAGAGCTCCCAGGTACTTCGATGGTCACTTGGTCGAAGTCACCGACGGGCGAGCGGGTGATGCTCTTTCCCGATCAGGAGCCGTCGCTCGCCGCCAGGATCTGGGCGGCACGCTGCGGGGAGCGCCTCGACATCGCGCGCAAAGCCTTGGCCGAAACGCTTCCAGCGCTCGCAAGCAAAACGCCGTCTCATGGCGGCGGTGTTGCCAGCTTCGGGTGGGAACGCACCGTCGACAACGTGACCGTCATTGAGCTCAGCGCGTTTTTTCTGATCGACAGCGCCGACGCTGTGCCGCGCGATCGCGGTGCATGGGAAACCAAAGACGCCAAGAGCATCGGTGCACGTCCCGGCGCCATGACCTTCCGGAGGACGTATGTCCACGCATCCGCCGAGCTGCAAGCGGTCGATATCCCGGGCGGCCAACGAGATCGCGCACTCACGGTTCTCAAAATGGCGCTCGACGAATGCTCCGAGATGGAAGGCCCTGCGCAAAAAGAGGCACAAACGGCCAAGCCACCGTCAGTAGGAATCGAGGCGCTGACGACGGTGGGATCCATCTCGCCCGACGCCTCTCGGGTGATCCTTTCCCGGGAGGCGATCGACGAGCTGCGCCATTGCTACGAGCGTCGGTGGCTCAAAGATCTCGCCTTTGCGGCGCCAGTGACGCTGGAGCTGAAGCTAGACACAGGCTCCTTCGTCGCGATTCACGCCGGCGATCCGGTAGTCGAGGACTGCCTCAAAGAGCGGCTCTTCAACCTCAACCTTCCGCACCAGGGAAACGCCATCGTTCGCTTCGCGATCAAGCCTATCTGAAGATTGAAGACTGAATCGCAGCCTAGTACCCCGACACAGTGATTTTGAATGGTTGCCGCTCGGTCTCGACGCGCATGGCTTCGTTGCTCCTCCCTCAGTTACCACCAGGTAGCTTCGGTCGTCGCGCCTCGCCCTGCGCGCCGATCCCTTCGCGTCAATCCATCAAAATCACTGTGTCGGGGTACTAGTCGTTGCGTGCGTGTTGGCGCAGCTGGGTGGGGGTCTTGCCGAGGATTCGCTTGAGCATCTTGGTGAGCCCAACGGGCGTGCAGCCAACCCGCAGCGCGATGAGCTCGGCTTTGAGCGTGGTCTCGCCCAGCAGACGCGCAGCCTCTGTCGCACGTGCACGTTCGAGCTCGACAGAGAAACTGGTTCCTGCGCTAGTGAGCTCGCGTTGCAGGGAGCGTACCGACGAAGCGACCGCAAGCGCCGCGATATCGATGTTGGCGTCAACAAGATGGTTGCTCAGCCACACACGCATCCGCCGCAAGGTGACCGGCACGTCGATGGCACGCTCCACCAATTGGTCGAGCTCGGCCGGGGTCGGGCTTTCGCTGCGGCCGAGCCAGGCCAGCGCGGCCGCAGAGTCGGCGAAGATCTTCCAGGCGTGCGCCGGCTCCAGCATGGGATAAAAGCCCGCCACCACTGCGCCGACCAGCCCAGTTGGATAGACAATCGCATGGCGTCGGCTCCGCGCGGCATACGCCGCGAGGCGGCGACGGGTGTACTCGGTGACGACCTCGAACGCCGTCGGATCCACGCCGTCGAGGCGCGACAGATCGGTGAGCGATCCAAAACCACTCGCAAGGCGGTCATCGTAGTCCCATAGGCGCACCAACTTGTGTGCGTCGTCATCGCTCGGACGGCCCCAGACCGTGGTGCCGCACAGATCCCGCGCGCTACACCAGATGAGGTAGTTGGGCCCGCTCACATACGTTCCGACCGGGGCAGCGACGAAACGATCCTCCGACGCGGCGGGCACCATGTGGCCATGGTACCAAAGTCGGCGGTGATGGTGAGGCTAGGCGTCGACCCGACGCAAAAGCTCCTCAGGGCCGATGCGAAATGCCCCGCAAAGGTGGCCAGCACCGCGTTGACCGGGTCTTGCAGTCTGAGGCCGAAGTCCATGTCATCTTCGGATTTGAAGCAGAAATGTATTCCGCCGCTACACGACGCGTTGCATGAGACCAATCCTCTCGTGGGCGCTGACAGATTAGAACGGCTCAGTGGCACTGCCAAAAGGCGTCGAATTGAAAGACGTACATGATGCCGCTGTCGCCGAGATTGAGGTCGCAGAAGCCGGCGTCGAACTGCATGAGAAAGCCGCTTTGGTCGTTGGCGTCCTGGAGCCATTGCGGCTCGCCAAGGACGCGCGCCGGGCTGGCGTAAAGCCGCCGCCGAATATCTCCTTCGGTCGTCCACACGTCGCTGTCGACGTCCATCGCCACGGCTTCGAATCGGTAGCGCTCGCGGAGCGCGACGCCTTTGGGCGCCGTGGTGCGTTTGCCGAGCTGCGCCTTGGTGCTATAGACGACCGCGGTGTTGCCGGACCCGATCTCGTTGGCCCCGTTGTTGTCGGGGTCTAGGCAAAACACGGAGATGGCAGCGACGGACGAGCCGACAATCTTCTTGAGCTCGGGCATGGTGGCCACGTCGAGCGTGAAGAGGTGGGCCATGTGTCTCTTGTCGCGCTCGGGCCAGCGCGCAGCTTCGACACCAGGGGGCAGGCCGCCGATGACATTGTGATCGGCGCCCTTTGAGTCGAGACGTCGCAGTAGATAGATGCGCTCGTCGCCACTCGCTTCTTCCACTTTGAGGCGCAGCTTGTCGATGTCGTCGAGCTGTGTCGGCGCCGCGACTGCCGTCGCTGCGAGCTCTTCGGTCATCGCTTCCCAGGCCTCGTCACCGAGCTCCGACTCCAGATCGCGGCCAATGCCTGCGCCGCCGCCCGACTGTCGGAACCAGCGGATCCAGTCGTGCCCGTGGGCCAGGGTGGCGATGCCGGAGATGACCGCCTGGCGCTCTTTGGAATCGAGCCCGACTTCGCGCGCGAGGAGCTGCGAATATGCAGTGCCGATTGCGTTTTGGGTTGGGCACAACGACAGCAGCGAAAACGCGCGCGCAAAGCCCTTGGTTCCGAGCCCAGCGACGAGGGCGGCTTCTGCGCGTGCGGGGGGCAGGCCGGCCAGGATGCGCTCGACGAAGAGCACATAGGTGTCCCACTCGTCGAGGTCGAACCGGATCAGCCGATCGTATTGTGTCGGAATCTGCACGCCGTCGGTGGCGGCGCGGGCCAGCGCGACGAGGACGGCTTTGTGCCAGGCGGCCTGGTGCACGGCTGAGTCGGACTTCTCCAACTGCGCCAACAGCAATGGCAGGATGGGCAGGCCCACCTCGCCGAGCCCGTACATGGTATCGCCCGCGATGCCGTACGGATCCGCGACCAGCTTGTCGATAAACGCGCGCCACAGCGCCTGGTCGTCCACCAGATAGAGATACTGTGCCGCGTGCCGGTAGCCCGACTTGGCAGCGATCGTGCGGGCCACGATGGCGCGGCTCACCGACGGTGGCAAAGCCCGCATCATCTTCTGTTGCTCGGCGGTGCACGCCGAGGCTGCGCCCGGACTGGCACCGACCCAGGCAAGGCGCAACCACGGCGTGGGATCGTCTTTGCCTTTGGGAAGTGCTTTGCGCCACCAGTCGCTGCCATAGGTGGGTGACTCCGACGCCAGCTCGACCGCGTCGAGGAGCGCTTGCTGCGGCTTTTCTTCAGCGAGGAGGGCCTGGTTGATGGCCGCGGTCACCACTGGCCATTTGTGGAGGCCGTCGCCTTCGACTGCCAGCGCGATGCGGGCGCTCGTGGCAACGTCGTCATGGCGCCATTCCGTGAGCGCAAGCCGGAGCTTGTCTTGGGTGTCGCGGTCAAGCGCGACGGCGCTGATGAGCTTGACCGTCTCTGGCACCGACGCGACCGCGATAAAATCGCGAAAGACGTTGAAGCGCACCACCGCGCCGAGCTTTTTGGTCGCCTCTTTCATGGCGCGTTTCTTCAGCGCCGCGATCCATTCGGCCTCTGTCCCAAAGAGCGCGCGCAGCCGATCGAAGGCTGGTGTGCGCGTGCCGTTGTAGTCACTGAAGAGCTTCAGCGACTCCACGACACCGTCGACGGGCCAGAGCACCGCGGTGAGGCCGTGCGCTTCTTGGTGCTGGTCGACGAGCGCGTCCATCTCGCCGGCCAGTAAGCCATCGTTGTGCCCAAATCGGGCCCGCACCAGCGCCAGACCACGCCGGATGGCGGTGGGCATCTTGTTCCAGACGGCGTCGATGGGCCCCGGATCGCGGGAGTAGATCGCCATGGTCAGCGCGTCGAGCTGGCCAGGCCAGCCAGGCAGAATGTCGCAGTGCGCATCGTCGATGTCGGTTACACCTTCTAGCAGCCGAACGATATCGGCCCCGTCGAGCAGGCCCACGCCTGTGCCCAGCATCTGCCACAGCACCTGGTCGTTGCCGACGCTGATATCGCCGCAGCGCCACAAATGCACCAGATAGGCCGCGCGGCGCTTGCGATCGACTTCGGCCGTGATGGCCTTTTCTTTGCCGTCCTGGTCGCGCGCTTTTTTGAACGCCTTGGCCACCTTGGCGCGCAGCTTGTCGTCGCTGGCGAGTGTTTGTTCTAGGCCGTTGACGAAGACCACACGGGTCTCTTTGCGCGCGTCGTTCCACGTGAGGTGCTCGCCGATGGGGTAGCCGTACCGCCATTCGCCGCGAAAGGTGGGGCGGCCCTTTTTGTCGAATTGTTCCTCGCGACCGTGTCGTTTGCCGTCGTGGCTCGACAGCGTCCACGCCACGGTCTTGGCGTTGTGCCACGCCGTCTCGGGGCCGTGGGCGTTGTCGTGCCGAAAGCTACGCTCCAGCTTCCAGTAGTCAGCGGTGGGGCCGTACACCCATGGGCCGTGGTTCTTGCCGTCGACCAGTGTGCCCTTGCATTCGCAAGAGCCGTCTTCGTTGTTGGAGACGGTTGGGCCCTGGCCGAGGCCGGCCTCGTCGTAGGAAATCGTCTGCGAGAGGCTGCCGTCGGGGTGCTGCCAGGTCCACACGCCAACACGGACGCCATTGCGGTTGTGGCCGTCGCAGCTCTTGACGCCGTTTTCGTGATAATCGAATTCGGGGCCGTGTTGTACGCCGCGGTCCCAATGGTAGTCCTCGGCAATCTGACCGTTGTCGTAATACAGTTTCCATGAGCCGTGCCGGAGGCCGTTTTGATAGACGCCACGGACCCTTGGCTTCTTGGTGCCCGCGATGAATTCAACCCATTCGCCGGTGCGCGGCGGCTCTGGCTGTTGAGGAAACGGTACATTCACGGCTGCGGATTTTCGACTCATCAGACTCCTCGGCGTGCACGACAGCTCGGCCGCTCGGCAGGATAGCGACTTGGGTCGTCGTGCCCCGCGGCTATTTTCGGCCCTCTGGCTCACCGGTCGCTGCCTCGATGCGGCCTGCAACCATCGGCCCGCCGGCTCAGGCCGGCGTGCGGGCGAAGTCGGCAAAATCCCGCGGCGGCCGACCAAGAGCGCGCTCCACACCGTCGCTGAGGTGCGCGTTGTGGCCATCGAGGACGTTTGCAAAGAGCTCCACCAAAAAGGCGAGCTGCTCGGCCGGCAGGTAAGGGCGCAGCGCCTGGGCGTAGGTCGCGCTGTCGATGGCCGTGTAGCGGATGGGTTTGCCGGACGCGGCAGCGATCTCGGCCGTGGCCTCTGCGAAGGTGAGCAAGCGCGGCCCGGTGAGATCGTAGGTTCGACCGGCATGCTCGTCGTCGCTGAGCGCGGCCAGGGCCACATCGGCGATGTCATCCGCATCCACGAAGGGCTCCGCGACCGACCCGCCTGGAAACGCCAGCTCGCCGGACTGGATGCCGTCGGCCAAGTGGCCTTCGGTGAAGTTCTGGTTGAGCCACGCTGCGCGCAGGATGGTGTATTCGAGGCCGGACTCGACGATGGCCCGCTCGCTCGGGCCCACCGCGGGTTCGCCGCGGCCGGACAGAAGCACGAGCTGGCGCACACCGCTGCGCCGGGCCTCGTCGACAAAAGCGCCGATGTGGCCTGCAGCACCAGGAAAGGCCAGGTCAGGGTAGTACGCAATGTAGACCGCGCCGACATCCCGCAGCACGGCCGGCCAGCTGTGGGGCACGGTCCAGTCGAAAGGAGGCGTGCCGCTGCGTGAGCCAATCCGCGTGGGCAGACCGAGCCGGTTCATGCGCGCGGCCAGCCTCTTACCGGTCTTGCCAGTGCCGCTGACGATCAGGGTGATGGGCTTCATGGGACTCCTGGGGTCGGTTGTCTGAGCCCAGGCTAACCGTGCATGTGCGCATTGAAACATGCATGTTTGCAGCTTATCGTTGCATCCATGCAGCAAAGCGCGACGGCACTCGACTGGGACGATGTACGGCTCTTTCTGGCGCTGGGTCGCGCGCGCACCGTCGGTGACGCGGCAGCCACGCTCGGCGTCGATGCGTCCACCGTGTCACGCCGGCTGGCCGCGCTAGAAGACCGTCTGGCGGCGTCACTGTTCGACCGCGGTCGCGGCGGCGTGAGCGCGACCAAGGCCGCCGAAGATCTGTTGCCCGTGGCCGAGGAGATCGAGGCCATGATGAACCGTTTTCTGCATGCGGCCGACGGTCTCGAGCGCGAGGTGTCGGGCCTGGTGCGCATCACCTGCCCGGCCGATGTTGCCGAAGTGATCGTCATGCCGGCCCTGCACGCTCTGTTGGCCCGTCACCCA
>Ga0123338_10000972_pt1 | contig 28231 bp, 28 predicted proteins | sample grotaG_FD_89793 | JGI IMG/M metagenome (GOLD analysis project Ga0123338, IMG submission 89793) | Glacier valley bacterial and archeal communities from Borup Fiord, Nunavut, Canada, to study Microbial Dark Matter (Phase II) -... | ecosystem: Environmental > Aquatic > Freshwater > Ice > Glacier ...
ATCATTGCTAAATGCTCGATTAAACTTTATTGAGTTCACGCCAGTAAATTTATTTGTCCTACCCATGCGCCAAAGGTAGTAACTTATTTAAAACAAGTGCGACCTAAACGCTTATACCTATAATCTAATTCCAAACAGCTTAAAGTTTCCATATTTCAAGCTAAAATCTGTCCTTAATCAATCTAGCTTCAAACAGAAATAATTCAAATTAAAAATGGAACATTTTATTTTTACAAAGTTAATTATAATATTTGATTTACAATACATTTTTTGCTTGTAATTTATTGATTATCTTGTAATTTATCTGAATATATAAATTTATTTTTGATGTGTTGTGAGTTCAAAATCGAAAATATATGTTTTATGGAAATAACAAATTTCATAATATGTTTTAGGTTGAAGAGACTAATCTGAAATGTTGTTTCAATCGAGCAACTATTAAGAACTATAATTTGTTGTTATATGATTGTGACCTAAAACCTTAGGTTAAATTGAATACAGATTCACCCTTCAGTATTCCTTATCCAAAAAATTATTCCCTTCCTGAGCTAATTCCTGTCCATGTAATCATCTAAAATTTAATCTATTTTCTAATACCGTTTCTCTAGTTTAAACTATGTGCATTGCAACTGGTTCTACGAAAGCCTTTAAGGCCTTTGAGCTAACGGTTTTCTATATCCTTTAAATTTTGTCTTATTCGGTATCTCAACCTATCATGGAGCTTTCTCAGAATGTTCTTTGTTATATTTATTCTATACCAATTCTATACCAATTCTATACGAACTCAATATGAACTCAATACTAACTCAATATGAATTCAATACCCAATGGGTATATTATGGGTGTTAAATGGGTATATAATGGGTTCATGAACCCGTAATGTACCCATTATGTACCCATAATTAACCCATAATGTACCCATTGGGTATTGAATTTATATTGAGTTGGTATTGAGTTCATATTGAGTTAGTATGGATTTTGTATAAGATATCTATTGAGAAGAACTAAGGTTTCATTGATAGAGGTGAGGGGATTTATGAGCTTAATATTTTACCTTTCAAGTTTTAAATATTAGTCTCTTGATTCGAGGAATAGAAGGATTTGATAGGTGCTAAAAATTGGTTAAGATTCTAAAGATAAGCATTATAGATTGTTTATTTGTTTCAATATTTAGGTGCGGATATACTGATCAGAAGTAAGATTTTTGCAAAAGTATAAGTTGTTACCAGAGAGAGATTAAAGGTACAGCAATTAGATTATTTTTGCAGGATATTTTATCGGAAGGGTTTATTGACGGGGTTACTTGGATTCACCCCGTCAATAGGTCCCTGAAATTCAACTTAACAATGGCTGTCAATAAGTTTTTTCAGTTTAAACAATTCCGCATAGTACAGGAACATTCTGCTATGAAAGTGGGCGTAGATGGCGTCCTTATTGGAGCTTGGGCAACTGTGGAGAATGCAAAACGGATTTTGGATATTGGATCTGGAACTGGAATGATTGCTCTGATGATGGCTCAACGCAATCCGACAGCGATGATTGATGCGGTAGAAATTGAGCTGGATGCTTATCAGGAATCTTTGTTCAATATACAGCAATCGCCTTGGAGTGAGCGGATTAATGTTGAATGTTGTTCGTTTCAGGAATGGGCAAAGAAGTCAACATTAAAGTATGATTTGATCATAAGTAATCCGCCTTATTTTGACAATGGTGTAAGGGCCCCTCTTGAAAGCCGTGCACAGGCGCGTCATTCTGATGGACTGCCACTCAGTGAGTTGATTTCAGGAATAGCACGTCTGCTGAATATAAATGGCAAGGCGGCTTTGGTTTTAGCTGCTGAAAGTCTTTCAGATTTACAACAATTGGTCCAAATAAATGGATTATTTATTTCACGTATCTGTAAGGTGAAACCCAATCCGCAAAAGCCTGTATTTAGAATTCTGGTTGAGATTTGCGAAGCGGAATGTACTGTTCAGCATGAAGAATTGTTGATTGAATTTGAAACCCATTTTGACTATACCCCTGAATACAGGGAGCTTACAAAGGATTTTTACCTTAAATTCTGATTGGAAGACAAAAAAATAGAACGCGGATTTAAACGGGTTAAACGGATAAAACACGGATTTAAATACTTCGTATTGATCTTCTAAAACAAGCACTTAAATGATTATTAATCCATTACACAATACAGCTTTTTTAGAATCCATTCCAATTTATTGGAATAGAAATCCGTTTTTGATCCGCTTAATCATATTAAATCCGCGTTCTATTTTTTTGTATGAATTAAAGTCGATTTATTAACATTCATTGGTTATCAAAGATTTAAAAGGTTTTCAAATGTTCGTAAAGACTTTGAATGGGTAGTCCCATGACATTGTAAAATGAGCCTTCGATACGGTGTATGCCGATATAGCCAATCCATTCCTGAATACCATAAGCGCCGGCCTTGTCGTAGGGGCGGAAAGTTTCGAGGTAATAATGAATTTCATCGTCGCTCAATTGGCTGAACCACACGTCGGTAGAGGCATAAAATGAATTTTGCTTATGGGTTGAAAGCAGGCAGACCCCTGTGATGACCTGATGCTTTTTTCCTGACAAACTTCTCAGCATCCTGAATCCATCTTCATAATCTCTGGGTTTATTCATCACCTGTCCATCAAGGTATACAATGGTATCAGCAGTGATTACCAGCTGGTTGCTTTTTAACTGGGGAAGAAATGCGGTGGCTTTCAGTTCTGCAAGGAAAACTGGTATTTCATTCATTCCAAGTCCTGAAGGGTATACTTCTGGCACATCCATCGACTGAACTGTGAACTGAAGGCCTAAATCGCTTAACAATTGCTGACGTCGTGGCGACTGAGAGGCCAGTATGATTTCGTAATTCTGTATATTTTGTAGAAACATGGGTTCAATCAGCTTTGAGATTTAAGACTTCCTGACCAACCCATTTCCCTTGCGAGCGCATCACCTGTTCAATTACATCACGAACACAACCCTCGCCTCCTTTTTTGTCAGAAATATACTGCGATATGGCCTTTATTTCAGGAACTGCATCAATTGGGCAGGTTGGTATTCCAATTTGTATCATGACTGGTAAATCGACCAAATCATCGCCCATATAAAGGATTTCATTCTTGAGTAAGCCAGTTTTTGTTATGATCTCATCCAGGTTTTCAATTTTGTCAAATGAATTCATATAGATATGATCAACACCTAATTTTTTATACCGATGTTTTACCCGCGGAGTATTGGCCCCAGTGATGATGGCTACCTGAAATCCATTCTGAATGGCATACCTGATGGCAAATCCATCTTTAATATTGGCAGTCCTGACAGGATCACCATTTTCGTCGAGCGGTGAAGTGTCCATTGAAAGAACTCCGTCTACATCAAATATAAATCCTTTGATATTTTTCAACTTTTCTTTAAAGAAGGTCATTGGGTTGCTTTTGGTGAATATGGTAAATACTTTCGGTTACAAAGCTATATATTTTTTGAAATTCAGGAAACTTCTGAAGCAATTTTAATTGCGCTCCAATAACAGATTGGTCATTGCGTATGGCTGGACCCGTTTGAGCTACAATAGGACTAAGGCTTTCAACCTTAAGAGCAGTTTCAAGAATCATCGGTTTCAATAAATTAAAATTAAGATTTTTATCCTGAAGAATTTCTGATCCAATAACATACAAATGGTTGACAAAGTTGTTGACAAAAACCGCAGCCAGATGTAGATTCTTACGTTGATCAGAATCAACGAGTTGAACTGAAGGGGAAAGCGTTTCAGCCAAATCCTGAAGTTTTTGCAGAGAGGAAGTATTATTGGCTTCAATACAAATTGGTATTTTTGAGAAATTGGCTTTCCTTGATTTGGAAAAGGATTGAAGTGGATAAAATACGCCATAGTTGTTGGTATATCTGCTTAATATATCCATAGAAATACTTCCTGCAGTGTGCACGATCAGGCAATTTTTGTTGAGCGAAAGATTCTGTAAAACTTCCTCAATGGCTGAATCTTTTACCGAAATGATATACAAATCAGCATCGGTCATCAAACCAGAAAGATCGTTGGTGAATTCAGCATTCACCTTCTGAGCCAGTTCTTTGGCTGAATCAAGTGTCCGACTGAACACCTGCTTTACTTGTATTCCTTTACCAGTCAGGGCCAATGCCAATTGTGTGGCCAGATTACCTGAACCTATGATTACTACATTTTCAATCATTTTAGTTATTTTACTTTGGCAAGTTACAAAAAAACCAGCAAACTATTTTGTTGTGTATTAAAAAAAAAGAGGCAATCACTTTCATGATGGCCTCTTTTATGTAAGTATGAAACTTTAAATATTTGTATCTTTTAAAATTACATCATGAGCCCCTCCTTCGATGATGCTGGTGGAGGATACAAGAGTAATTTTGGCATTTTTTTCTAAGTCTGGAAGGTTAAACGCCCCACAGGAGCACATGGTCGAAATGATTTTTCCAACAGTGATATCCAGATTGTCTTTCAGTTTACCTGCATAAGGAACATAACTATCGACCCCTTCTTCAAATTTGAGACTTTCATTGCCCCCCATGTCGTAACGTTGCCAGTTGCGGGCCCTGTTTGAACCTTCACCCCAATATTCTTTAACATAGCTGTTGCCTATTTTAAGCTTCTTGGTAGGACTTTCATCAAAACGTGCAAAGTATCGTCCCATCATGATGAAATCGGCGCCCATGGCCAAAGCCAGCACCATGTGGTAATCCTGTACGATACCTCCATCGGAACAAATCGGAACGTATATGCCGGTCTTTTCAAAATACTCGTTGCGGGCTTCAGCCACTTCAATCAGCGAAGTCGCCTGTCCACGGCCGATGCCTTTTTGTTCACGGGTGATACAAATAGATCCACCGCCAATACCAACTTTCACAAAGTCGGCACCTGCTTCAACAAGGTAAAGAAAACCTTCCTTGTCGACAACATTTCCCGCACCCACCTTAACTTTACCTTCGTATTTGGTTTTGATAAATTCAATGGTTTCTTTTTGCCATTCAGAGAATCCGTCTGATGAGTCGATGCACAATATATCGGCTCCAGCCTGAACCAAAAGGGGAACTCTTTCTTTGTAATCGCGGGTATTAATTCCGGCTCCAACCAATAATTTCTTATTGGAATCAAGCATCTCATTGGGGTTTTCCTTATGCTCATCGTAGTCCTTCCTGAATACAAAGTATTGGAGCTTCTGGTTTTTATCAATAATGGGAAGCGTATTGAGTTTGTGTTCCCATATAATATCATTGGCTTCGGTAAGCGTAATGCCTAGTCGGCCAGTTATAAGTTTTGAAAAGGGAGTCATAAAATCCATGATACTGGTTTCCCCGTTGTCTTGTGAAGCACGGTAATCACGGCTGGTAACGATTCCAAGGAGTACTCCGTTGGAGGTTCCATTGTCAGTAATTCCGATGGTTGAATGGCCTGTTCTGGCTTTAAGTTCAATTACATCGTTTAACGTATCTGTAGGTTTCAGGTTGGCGTCACTGACCACAAATCCGGCTTTGAACTTTTTAACTTTCTTGACCATCTCCACTTGTGGTTCAATGGGTTGCGATCCAAAGATAAATGATAGCCCGCCGTTTTTAGCCAGGGCGATGGCCATTTTATGATCGGAAACCGATTGCATAATGGCTGAAACAAATGGAATATTCAATTCCAATTCGGGAGATTCGCCTCTGTTGTATCTTACGAGCGGAGTCTTTAATGAAATGTTTTCAGGATAACATTCTTTGGTTGTTAACCCTGGAATGAGAAGGTATTCATTAAATGTTCTGGAAACATGATTGAAATATCTGGCCATATTGTATGCTTTAAAATGGGAAATTGTGCAAATTTAAATAAAAATAGGTCGACTACCAATTTGTATTCAATCAATAATCACCTTTCAAAAATGCAGTTGCAGTAAAATAGGCAATTTTGGTGCCTTTCTGGTCAAAAATATCGACCGAATAATGAGACAAGGTCTTACCTACATTCAATTCTTTGGCAATTGCGGTAAGTTTTCCAGAGGAAATACCTTTGAAAAATGTGATGGTGGCATTTGTGGCAACTGCAATACGTCCATTGGAGTTCGAAGCGGCAGCAAAAGCAAAATCAGCCAAAGTAAACAAGGCCCCTCCCTGTATGATATTTACGCCGTTCAAATGGTTGTCTGATACGGGCATTTCAGCAATTGCTGTACCTATTCCGATGGAAGCAAGATGAATTCCATTGTGTTGGGCAAACCGATCGTTCTTTAAAATTTGCACCAGCCTTTCTAATCTGTTCTCCATAGCCTAAGGGTTGGGTATAAATAAAAAAAAGCGGGTTGATCGCCCGCTTTTTCCTGATAGTTTCTATTAATAGAATTTTGATCGTTTGTCTTCAATGAGCACCAGTTTTTTCAGGCTTTCGAATACCTGTGACCCGGCTCTGTAGCCCAATGCCTGGGCCAGCCTAGTTTTTTCTCCATTCACATTGGTATCACCGCTTTTTGTGACAGAAGTAACTTTAGCAAGATATACACCATTTATACCTTCTATAGGAGCTGAAATTTTGTTCTCAGAAAGATTGGTAACTGTTCCAATGACAGCGGGTTCAAAACCTGCAGCAGGTATGGAGTAAGTCTCGAAGTTCAAACCCGAAGCTTGTTTTACTTCAACCGAAAATTTTGAAGCGACACTTTCAAGGCTGCTTTGTCCTGAAGCGGCACTGGCTAATTTGTCGCCAAGCACCTTTGCTTTTTTCTCTTTGCGCACGGCAAGTTCAACGCGGTCTTTGGCTTGTTCGAAAGTAGAATTACCCTCTTCTGTTTTATCGGTGACTGTGCCGATGACGAATTTATTTCCAAATTCAAAGATAGAAGAACCTTCATTGTTTACCAAAACTTTTCCTTTATCAACCAGATAAGCGGCGCGAACCAACTGACGAGATGATTCAAGGCCTGGAACTTCAGGGTCAGCTTCTTTCAGTGATGCAATTTTCTTATCCAATTTTTGTTCAAGAACTGCTTTATTAAAGGACTCAAAGGTTGGATTCTCGCTTGCAAACTTACTTGCCAGTGCATAAGTTTTTTGATATGTTTCGTTGCTTGGTACAATATTCCTGGAAAGAATGGCGAGTCTCACCTGATTGGTTTCTTTTCCTTTTTTTGTTGTTTTGATCAGATGAATTCCAAACTGTGTTTTTGCAATGGTAAGCTGGTTGATTTCATCAGCAAAGGCAGCTTCTTCAAATTCAGGAACCATTTGTTTATGTTTAAACCATCCAAGGGCGCCACCTTTTATAGCAGAACCTTTATCTTCAGAAAACTTCATGGCCAATTCACTAAAGCTGGCTCCTCTTTGGATCAGACTTTTAAGGCTATCAACCATGGTCTGTGCTTTTGCACCAGTACCAGTAGTTTTAGGACTGATCAGAATATGACTTGCCTCAACCGAGTCAGGCAGCATTTTAAATTGATCAATTTTTGCCAGTTTATAAGCGTTGTTCTCAAAATAGGGTCCATAGACAGCTCCAGGTTGAGCTGCGAAAGCCCATTCAGCAAGAGCGGGTGTAAGCTCTTCTTTTTTGAGAAAGGAAGGATCAAAACGAGTCTCAGAATTTACATTCACATATTGTTGATTGTCCTGAACAGATGCAAATTCAGCTTTGCTGTCAGTGACCCATTTTTCAGTGCCTACCTTATCGCCTGCTGAAGGAAGGACATCGAAAGTGACGTATTCAATTTTGCGGGTATTTTCCTGTTTGTATTCGGCTTCGTGAATTTTGTAGTAGTCTTTCAATTCACTGTCTGATAATTTTATATCACCATCAGGAACGGTACTATAATTGAGTACGATGAATTGAAAATTTACATTTTGGCTCTTAGCCTGTAAACTTTCTTTAGCTTCCTGCGAAGTCACATAAAGTCCCTTTGATACCAAATTGTTGTATTTTGTACGCAACCTATCTTGCTTGATTTGGTTCTCAATATATATCCAATACGATTTCTGCTGAGGCGAAGCCGTTGTCTCCAGTGATTTTAGAAATTGCAGAACGGTCGATTTGTCAACTTGTCCAGTCTGAGGATTCTTGAAAAGCTGTTGAATAATTGGATGAGGATTGCTTCCCTGTACCAGGTCAAACAACTCATCGGCACTCACAGTAATGCCTAATTCTGCGGACGCTTTGCCCAAGATGTTTTCCTGAAGATAACTTTGCCATACCTGTTCGCGTATCTGATCCAAAGTCTTCTCGTCGATCTGGGTCTGTTGGGTATTCATTTTATAAATTTCAGAAAGCTCTTCAGTCTTCTTCTGAAAATCAGGATATTGAATGGACTCACCATCAATTTCAGCGATTTTCATTTTACTGGGCCCCATTAATTTATTGCCTGAATTAAGCATATCTCCCAAAATAAATGCGCCTAAGGCAAGACCGATTACGATCGCTACCATTAAACCCCCACGATTCCTTATGTTCTGTAATGTAGCCATTGACTGTTGTTATTTTATTATAATTAATTCGATTCGATTTTTCGAGGGACGAAGATAATAATTTTCAATCTTAATCCTCAGTATTCGGATTTTATTTTAGTTGTGGTCCAATATATTAAGGTGTACCAACTCAATTTTGGTATGTGTGGCCTTTAATATTTTGAATCGGTACTGCCCAATATTGATGATAGTATTGATTTTTGGTATACTTTCGTAGTTGTTGAGGATGAATCCAGCAAGAGTTTCATAGCTTTCATTTTCAGGGAAATCGAGGTTGAATTTTTCATTCAGTTCGTCTAGTTCAACCCTTCCCGAGAAGATAAACTCTCCCGGCGCGACTTGCTTTTTAATCAGAAAAACCGTATCGTGTTCATCTTCAATTTCCCCGAATATTTCTTCAAGAATATCTTCACTAGTTACCATTCCTGATGTTCCGCCAAACTCGTCAACCACAATGGCAATGCTGAGTCGTTGCTGAATAAATTTACTTAAAAGTTTGCTCGCCGGCATAGTTTCAGGAACAATGACTACCTTACTCAGATTAGAAGAGATCGAATCAGGATTGGTAAATATGACTGAATGGTGAATGTAACCAATAATATTGTCAATATTCTCAGAATAGAACAGGATGCGCGAATAACCAGTTTCAATGAATTTTTGACGCAATTCTTCAATGCTTGAATTGATATCCAAAACCGCCATTTCGGTACGGGGCACCATTATTTCGCGCAGTCTAACTTTGGAAAAGTCCAGTGCATTGCGAAACAGTTTAACCTCATTGTCAATTTCATCACTGTTCTGTGGATCGCTGGTATTGTCAGTCTCATTTACAAAATGATCAAGATCGACACGGCTAAAAACAACTTTCTCGTTTACATTTTTAATGTCCTCATTTAAAAGCACTTTCAACACTATTTTGGAAATACCCATGGTAATCCGGGTGATGGGATAAAACAAGAAATAGAAAATAGCTATTGGAACGGTAAAGAATTTTAAGAGCCCATTGGGGTTGATTCTGAACAATGTTTTTGGCAAATACTCAGCAGTTGCCAGAATAAGAATTGTTGAAATGAATGTTTGGGCCAATAGTACCAGAGAGTTTGGTAGATATTGGTTCAGATACGGGTGTAGAAATTTGGCAAAGGCTATACCATAGATGACCAGCGATACATTATTTCCTATCAGCATAGTGGCAATAAACTGAGCGGGATGTTGAGTATAGAGAGAAATTAGTTTTGCATAAATGATATTTTGCTTCTTATCCAATTCCAGCCTAAGTTTATTGGCAGTTATGAAAGCAATTTCCATCCCCGAGAAAAAGGCTGAAAACAGGATGGTGGTTAGTATAACAAGGAGCAAATCCATAGGAAGGTTTATTTATCTTGAACGTCCACGTACATTTGTCCTTTCAGGTTTTTGAAGGTGTATTCAGAAAAGTCTTGATTGGACTCGAAACTGGTTCCCGTTGTAATCTGATCTTTCTGAATGATTTTAACAAATTGGTCGGAGTATATTTTACCCTTTTTTTTATCCCATACCAGGTATTCAGTTTTCAACGTATCGCCTTTCTGATTCACAGCCACCACATTGTTTTTTGCTTCCCAACGTTCAGATCTGTCAAAACGTTTGGCATATTGCGATGTAATGTCTGAAATGACATTCATCCTGGAGTCGTATTGTGTAATTTTGACACCTTTGGGAAATTCGGTGTAAGGTTCTTTATCATTAGCGTGACTGATCATTTCCGGCGTTTTAATTTTAAACCTTACCACGGTAGAATCAGAAATTATGACTTCCCATCCTTCAGCAGATAAGGGAGGTAGCTCCTCATTGCTGGTTAGTTTCTTAATCTTTTCAATATCATTTTCACACGAAACTATGACCAGGCAAGTTGCAATAGTTATCAATCCCAGTTTAATCCATCTGCAAGGATTAGAAATTCTGATACCCTGAAGTCTATATTTCGATGCTCTTAAGTTCATTATGTAATAAGATCACAAAAGTTTAATGATGTTTAAATCTTCTTCTCTGATGATTGGTCAAAAGTAATGAATAAAAAGTAATAAATAAAAAGCATTGCATATCTGGTTAAAGATAATACAATGCTTCAATAAAAGGTTAATTCAATCAATTAAATATTTCTTTGCCAATGGCTATGGAACTTCCCAATGCTGTTGGACTCTTTAATCAAACTTACGCTTGCCAAACCAGAAGTCATAAAAGTTCAGATAAAGACTAAATTTTGTATAATTGTTACTTACCAGGTTATCTTGAGTGGTGCCCCTTTTGCCAATCTCAAATGCAAAATTAGCGGTTGATTTAGATTTTGTGAATGGGAAGCCTAATCCTACACTTAGGCCTGTTTCTTTTATCTGATGGTTGCTGAGCATCAAATATGAATTATCTTGATGGACACCTGCCCTGTATTTAACCCTTTTCAAATAACTTCTGATTGAAAAAGCATCAGGGATATATTCAAATCCTGCTGAAAATCTATCTTGATCAGTAGTTAATTCATCCACTTTCCCTGGGAAAATAGCTTTGCTCCATTCCGCATGGTAGTAGTCAAAATTGATTTCAAATTTATTGAGTTGGCTGTATGACAAGCCCACGCCATAAGTTGTCGGCATCTTAATGATGTTTTTGGATTCTACTTCAAGGGTCGAATCCTTAGTCTGACTGTATATACTGGTATTGCCAACTACTGCAGTGGATTGATACAGTGAAGTAAAGTTGGATCGTTTTTCAAATGTTAGTCCTAAAGTAAGATATCGTTTATCTTTTAATTTCAGATCGTACTGAAGTCCGTAGGTTAAAGTAAAATCGCGCAGGCGGGTGTTTTCAGTTTTAGTAATCGGTAGAACTGCCGCATCACCAAAAGTTAAACTGGAACTCTTGCTCAACCGGCCAAAGATATAGTTTAGATTGGCTCCTATGGATAGCCCTTTTACAGGACGGACCGATAATCCAATATAGGCCTTTGAGGTAGTTCCATTGCCAAAATAATTGAAATTGGTTTTTCCAATACCAGTAACGGTATCTGAATAAGCGACTTCATAACCCATATCTGAAAAAGGTTGCAAACCCACAGCGGCACCCATCCATTTGGTAACGGGCATCCCTAACGAGAAATAGCGGAAATTGATGTCGTTGGTTTTTCTTGAGCCACTAATGCTCTTATAATTGGAGAAAGTTCCATCGATACCGAAATCAAATATGAATGACAGACTATCATTCGCAGTATAGGAAGCGGGGTTAGATGAATTTATCTGTACTGAGTGCCGGCTAGCCAACGAGGCTCCTCCCATGGCTGCTGAGCGTCCGTAACTATAAGGGGCAAGATCGCCTAATCCAAACCGAGAGAAGGGAGACGAGGTGTTATTGTTTTGCGCATAGCCTGATAATCCGCAGAGTATCAAAACGATCACGACTGATAGTGCATTATTTCTTTTTCGCATTGTGTTCAAGAATCCTGTTTAATCCTATTAGGGTTAAATTAAAGTGTACAAATATGGAATAATTTAATTTTTTATCAAAAAAATTAGAATCACCCCCAGTCATAATGATATGTAAATTTTGATAATTTCTGTTAAAGAAATCAATATTTTGGGCCATTTCATAGATAATTCCGTTCTGAACTCCTGCCCTGATGGCATCTATTGTGTTTCTTCCAACAGGTTTAAAATCATCACTATAGGTGACCAATGGGAGCTTGCCTGTAAAATGATTCAGGGCCTTGAAACGCATTTCCAGGCCTGGTGAAATATTTCCTCCAATAAACTGATTTTTTTCTGAAACCAGATCGTAAGTTATTGCCGTACCTGCATCAATGACCAGCAAATTTTGATCAGGGAATAGTTCATTGGCTCCAATAGCCGCGGCTAGCCTGTCTTTCCCAAGTGTGTCGGGCGTTTCATAAAGGTTTTCAATCGGGAGTTCAGTATGATGGTCTAGCTCCACGAACTGCTCAAATTCTTCATTCAATACTCGTTTTAAATCCTCGTCTGATGGTTTTACTGAAGATAAAATGGCCCTTGTCATTTGGGGATGCTCTTCCTTCAACATCTTTACATGATTGACTGTCAGATGATCAATGGGAACATTAAACATCAAATCGTGCTGATTGAATAAAGCGATCTTTGTACGACTATTACCGATATCTATAACGAGGTTTATCAATTTGCTAATCTTCTATACGTTGACTAATATCCAAAGCTTTGACAGAATGGGTAAGTGCCCCGATTGAAATATAATCGACCCCAGTTGCAGCGACTTCACGTAAATGTTCAATGGTAATATTTCCTGAAGCTTCTACTTTTGTTCTGCCTGCAATGAGTTTAACTCCTTTGCGCATGGTTTCAATGTCCATGTTATCGAGCATTATAATGTCTACTCCAGCATCAATCGCCTCCTGAACCTGCTCCAGAGTGGTGGTTTCAACTTCAATCTTAATTCCATGTTCAATGCTGCTGCGAACTGCTTTAACTGCTGCGGTGATTCCCCCGGCAACTTCAATGTGATTGTCCTTGATCATAGCCATATCATGAAGTCCAAGACGGTGATTACTTGCCCCACCGGCCTTCACAGCGTATTTATCAAGCTTATTGAAGCCAGGAAGTGTCTTTCTGGTATCCAGAATTACTGTTTGAAAATCTTTAACCGTATCTGCATATTTAGCCGACATGGTTGCAATTCCCGATAGACGCTGTAAAAAATTAAGTGCAGTGCGCTCCCCAGTTAACAGAGCGCGGTAGGATCCTTCAAACTCAACCAGTACAGCTCCTTTTTTAACTTTCTCACCTTCCTCAACCTGCTCATTCCAAATCAAGTCAGGATCTAGTTTTCTAAAAACCATCTCGGCAACTGGAAGTCCTGCAATTACACCATCTTCCTTGGCCACCATTTTGGCCTTACGCCTAATTGTGGCTGGAACAATTAGGTTGGTGGTAATATCTCCATCACCCACATCATCTTTCAATGCAATATCGATGAGTATATTTGCAGCCTTTATTACGTGTTTGTTCATATCTTAATTACGAATTTCTTGAAATTTAAATGTTTTATCTTTTTCCTGAATCAGATGGACACAAAGACTGGGAGCTTCTTCCGGGTAATCTACCCTTATATGTCCACCTCTGCTTTCAGTCCGTATTAATGCCGATTCACAAATTAGGGTGCAAATATCAGTAATGTGTTTGATTTTTAAAAGATTATGCTCGTTAATTGTTGCAGGCAATTGATTTTTTATTGCTTTCAATTCTTCAATTGCCTCAGTAAGTTTTATTCCTGACCGCACAATTCCTGCTTTTTGGCTCATCAAAGCGGCAATCTGGTTCTTCGTCTCCAAAAAGAGATTCTCATTTTTCGGATCTACATGGATACTATTTATTTCAGGCAAATTGATTTGAATATCTTTCATTTTCATTGCCTTTTCAGCGGCACGTTTACCAAAGACCAAGCATTCGAGTAACGAATTACTTGCCAGTCGGTTAGCTCCCATTACTCCCGTAGAGGCCACTTCGCCGCAGGCAAAAAGTCCTTCAATATTGGTTTCTCCATGCAAATCGGTCTGTATGCCACCTACAGTGTAATGTGCTGCAGGCGAAATAGGTAACAGATCGGTGGTGATGTCAATATCATATTTGAGTAAAGTGTTATAGATTGTTGAAAACCGCTTTTTGATCAAATCGGGATTGAGGTGCTTTAAGCTAAGGTACAGAAAATCAGCATGGAAAAACTGAAGCTCGTTGTAAATCGCATGCGATACCACATCACGGGGTGCCAGTTCGGCTAACGGATGGATATGCTGCATAAATCGTTCACCCTTAGGGTTTAACAGCCATGCGCCTTCGCCACGCACTGCTTCACTGATCAGAAATGCCTCCTCGCCGGGAATATACAAGGCTGAAGGATGAAATTGAATGAATTCGAGGTCCGAAAGTCTTGCTCCTGCGTTAAAAGCAAGTGCAATTCCATCGCCTGTGGCAGTGTGGGGGTTGGTAGAACGATCGTAAATGCGTGATAATCCTCCTGTTGCAATAATAGTTGCCTTTGACTGGAAAATAATATTGTGACCACTTACAAAGTCAAATGCCTGAACACCAACACAAATATTTTTGCTGACCAATATATCGACCACTGTGGAATATTCGAATGCCTGAATATTTTTCTGTTCCTTAACCTTTTTCAACATAAAGATTGTGAGACCTTTACCGGTTGCATCACCTCCTGAATGTAAAATCCGGCGATGGGTATGTCCACCTTCAAGTCCAAGCACAAAGTTGCCATTTTCCCTATCGAACAGCATGCCGAGATCAATCAATTCATGGACACAATCTTGTCCTTCAGTTACTAGAATTTCTACTGCATCCAGATCGCACAAGCCACGGCCTGCAATCAATGTATCTTGAATATGGGATGCTACTGAATCGTCTTTTTGGGTCACAACGGCAATCCCGCCTTGCGCATAATACGAATTGCTGATATCGAGCTGCGATTTAGTGATGATGGCAACACTGCCGTATTTTGATGCATGAAAAGCAGCAGTAAGGCCAGCTAACCCGCTTCCCACGATTATAGTGTCAAATTTTTTAATTTCCATGGAATTTAAATATGCCATCTGAGAATATTTTCTTTCGAGGGCGCAAAGGTATAAAAACTGATCAACAGGAGTATGACAATCAATAGCTTTTTATTTCCAGCATAAATCCGCTGCCATGGATGTTGCGGATCTCAACAAATGGATCTTCCGATAAGAGTTTGCGAAGTTTGGTCAGGTAAACATCCATGCTTCGGGCAGTAAAATAACCATCGTCGCCCCATATTTTCTTCAATGCAGTTTCACGGGGTAGTAATTCATTCTGGTTGTCGCACAGCATTTTAAGCAATTCTGCTTCCTTGGGCGAAAGCTTTTGTTTGAACTTATCGTGTTCGATGGTCCGAAGTTTAAAGTCAAATAAATAGGTTCCAATCTGGTAAAAATTCGTATCTTTATCCTGATGACCCGATTGCCTTTTCAGGATGGCCTTCAATTTAAATATAAGTACTTCGGTATCAAACGGCTTGGTAATATAGTCTTCAGCACCAATGAGATAGCCTTTCAGAACATCGTCTCTGAGGTTTTTGGCCGTCAGAAAAAGAATGGGGATACCCGAATTTATTTTCCTTATTTCTGAGCCAATGGTAAAACCATCCACACTGGGAAGCATGACATCCAGAATGCAAATATCAAAGTTTGCATTGCTAAATCGGTCCAGTGCATCTTTTCCATCGTCCACCCAGTCTACTTCAAAATCATTGATCTCAAGGTACGATTTCAGTACAGCACCAAAACTGAGGTCATCTTCTACAAAAAATATGCGAGGCTTTGTGTTCATTGCTCAGTTGATTATTTGGTTATGTAAATATACATATTAAAAATCTAATCCCGAACAAATGGGATAAAAACTTCAAAACGGCTTCCTTTTCCAGGCTCACTTTGAACAGTAATGCTGCCATGATTAGCCTCTATCACGGCTTTCACGTAGCTGAGGCCCAAACCGAAACCTTTCACATTGTGGATATTTCCACTGGTCTGGCGATAGAATCGTTCAAATATACGACTTTGAACGGTCTTGGTCATGCCAATTCCTTGGTCTTCAACCAAAATCATTACCCCTTTAACCGTATTTTGGGTTGAAATATGGATATCAGGGGTATTCGGGGAATATTTATTGGCATTGTCAAGCAGATTGTAAATCATATTGGCAAAATGACTTGAATCGCTTGTAGCTACTGGATTTGTTGCCATCAAAGAGGTGGAAATTGAACCCCCTTTTTTCTCCACCTGAAGTACTATACTTTGAATGGCGTCTTCAATTACTTCGTGCAAATTGACCTCTTCCCATTTGAATTCAAAGTCCTTTTTTTCGAGCCTTGCAATGGTCAGAATGTCCTCAACCTGTTGATTCATAAGGGAATTCTCTTTTTTGATCATCTCAATATAATACCTTATACGCTCCGGACTGTCAATAATCTTTTGATTAACAATCGAATCGGCTGCTACTGATATGGTCGCCATGGGGGTTTTAAATTCATGGGTCATATTGTTAATGAAATCAGATTTCATTTCTGAAATCTTCTTTTGCTTCAGAATAAAATAGATGCTGAACCCAAATGTTATAAGTACAATAATTGAAAATAGAAGTGATATGAGTAACAGCCAGTTGAGTGTTTTATAAATAAAGGATTCTTTCTGTGGAAAATAAACTGCAAGCCTTAAGTTCTTCTGTATGATGTCGTTGGGAAACAAGTTCACCTTATAACTACTTTTTTGAAGTAATACAGAATCAGCCTTTTCAGTTTTTTTTGAAATCAGCGAATCCCTGAAGGTTCCACATTCATAAGGTATTGGAATGCCTCGATCGTCCAATTCCTTCTTTAAAATATCATTGATCTGCTCTATTGGAGGCTCATTTTCGCCCCACGAAGTAATTTCCTCCACTACCTTATTGGCCATGCGTTTCATTCTTCGTGTCTTAATATTGAAACGCTGTTTGATTTGACCGTTAAAATCTTTTAACTGGTTCAATTCCAGACCCAAAGAATCAATTTGTTTAAATCCAAGTGCATAAACAGAATCCAGATTTTTAATTATAGTGTCTTTGTTGATAATAATTATATTCGCGTCTTTCTCGTTTTGAGTACTGTCTCTTTTTGCTGAAAAATGATACTGAAATCCTTGTTTTTTAGCCGCCTTAACAATCATTTCAATTTGTTTGGAAGAAGGGTTCCCCGGAGCTTTGGGTATAAAAATACGCTTGGGGTGCCGACTTTGAAATGCAGGCATTGGCGGTGGAGGTGGAAACTCTTCAGAATCACGCATAAGTGCAGAATCTCTCATAGAAAAGTGATTCAACATTCTGAAATCCTGCATGTTTTCGAGCCTATTGGTCGTACTATTTAACGCCTCATTCACACTGCGGTCGAACATTTCATTCTTGACCCGGATGGCGTTGTTCATCCAAACCAACTGAACAATTACGATTCCCAAAATCGAAATTCCCATCAGTGCGATTAGTCCCGTGAATATTCTTTTGTTCATACCCCAAAGGTAATTATTAAATGACGCATAAACAGGACTTTAACTTTTTGTTAACAGAAATTAACCCGATCTTAACTCTTTGTTCAGTAAAGGTTGGAGTATCTTTGCGAATAGAAAATATTCACTAAATTTATACGATCATGAAAAACACTTTTGCATTATTCGCAGTGGCTGGACTAACAGCTTATGGATTTTCGTCGTTCACATTTCAGCAAAATGAGCAACAGGATCAACCCAAAAAGACGCGTCACATTAAAATTACAAAGATTGATAACGGGAGCAAGATGGAACTTGATACTACCCTTTCTGGAAACGATGTTTTTGTCTGGAAAGGCGATACCATCAATCCGGATAAGGACAGTAAAAAGTTCAGTCCAAGTGAATTTGACAAAATTCATAACCCTGATGGAGATAAGAATGGACTTAAAAAAGTTAGAATCTATCAGTATGGAGGAGATAAATCTGGAGATTCAGCACGCTGGAAGAGTGATCCAGACAATGATGTTGAGATTTTTTCTGAAGAGGCAGGCGATTCAGCTCAGAAAAAAATCATCATTCATAAAAGGCTGAAAGATGGAACTTCTGATGATCGTTTTATTTATTTCAATGGTCCAAACGGTGAAAATTTTCCGCCAATGCCTCCCATGCCGCCAATGCCACATATAAATTTGATGAGACATAACAATGCCGAAGGAATTATCGATCTGAATGATCCGAATATTATATCCTTCAAGAAAAAGAAAATGAGCGGCGACCGAGAAAAGATCGAGATCATTCGTAAAAAATCGAAACCATCTGAAAATATGGATTTTAATTTCCAGATGGACGATGCAATGGTCGTCCCAGAACCACCTGAACCACCTGTTTTTGAGAATGAAATTAACAATGATGAATCGGTAAACAAGGAAATCAGGAAAGAAATTAGGGTTGAAGTAAAAAAAGATTCTATCCAAGATAAAGATTTATCCCCAAAACAAAACAAATAACATATTTTGATGTTTCTAATTAGTTCATCCTTGGCTAGTTTGCGCGATCGGGGTGTACAATTAAACAGCAATCAAAAAAGCCGGCGATTCCCAATCCCGGCTTTTTGAGTTTCTATAAGTATCAGGTTTACATTAACTAGCATCCGCCTGCTTATCGAAATGTATTATACGGAGCTGATAAATCCTCTTATTCTTTTCCTGAAGACTGTACTTCTAAAATGTATCATCTTTATATTTGAGGGGGATGTATTCTATATTAAGTCAATACTAACTCAATACTAATTCAATATTAATTCAAGTGTGAATGGGTAGATAATGGGTATATTATGGGTACATAATGGGTACATTACGGGTTCTTGAACCCATAAAGTACCCATATATAACCCATATACAACCCATTCACACTTGAATTAGTATTGAGTTAGTATTGAGTTAGTATTGACTTAACACGGCTGTAAACTATCAGAGATAGTTGGATGAAGGTTGGTTATATAGGTCAAAGGTAAAACTTTGGATGAGTGTTAGCCCCATATTCAAAGACTTCTCCAGATTGCAAAATAGCATTGAAAAGATGGGAGGGCAATGTAGAATCCTTGCATGGCAAAGTTTACACTTCCTGAATAAATCGACCGATGTAGAAATAAATGCAATTGAATTATAATATAACCTAATAATTGCTTAAGTTTACATCCATTTAATAAAATAGGCGATGTTAAGAGCAAGCATTAACAGATTGATGGTTTTACTGGTTATCTTTTTATTTATTTCACATTCTTCAAAGGCACAGACCAAAGACAATTACTTGATTTATTCAAGTATGGGAGGTACTTTAGGTAATTATATAGGAGGTGGAATTACCCTTGATGTGATTCGCAATAATAAATATTCATTGGGGATTGGTTATTATGAGCAGGAAAAAAAGCCTGGGAATTTACCCCCTGATTATGAAAGGGGAATTTTTAACCTCTTTACTTTTGGATTAGGTGGGGTAAGGGATAACATACAAACCGCATCATTTACGCTTGGAAAAGTATTTTATAATAAATCAAATCCAAGAATCAGGTACAATATAAAGGCGGGATTTACCTATTCTGTTATAAAAGCGCCAACCAATTGGGTCTGGCATAATTATGGTTTATTGTCAAATGAAAATTATACATACGACTATGAAAAGAATCATGTAATAGGAATTTTAATCAACCCAACAGTAGATTTTCCACTTTTAAAATTTCTTGGTTTTTCTGCTGGTCCCTATTTATTCATTAATCCGAGAACAATTTCTTATGGGATGGAATTATCCTATCTAATTGGCTATGTGAGGAAATAAGTGGACGAATGTTTTTATTAAATTACTTAAAATTCAAACTAAATTACCTGGCTAGAAATGAAAAAACCACCGCGAGCGATGGTTTTTATATTTATACGGCCTGTACCAGTTCCAAACTCTCAAAGCCTTTCTGAACGGCTTCTAAGTTCATGGGGATCAGGTAATGGTGACGTGGAGGAAGGGATTTCTGCAATCCTTTTTCGACGCTTTCCATTTTAACTACAGGTTTGGCTTTCAGATATCCACCCAAAACTACCATGTTAAATGTTTTCACGTTGCCCAGTTCTGCAGCAATCAAGGTTCCTTCAATCTTATAAATGTTGATATCAGTACGTTTTGGAGGATGAATGATACCGTTGGGATCATAAATAAGTACACCACCCGGTTTGACCATGGATTCGAATTTGTCCATTGATTGTTGGTTCAGAATGATGGCAGTATCAAATTCGTTGATAATGGGTGAACTGATGCGGTTGTCGCTCAGAATGACCGTTACATTGGCCGTTCCACCGCGCATTTCGGGGCCATACGAAGGGAACCAGGTCACTTCCTGATCGGCCATCACACCTGAGTAGGCGAGAATTTTTCCCATCGAAAGAACCCCTTGTCCGCCAAATCCGGCTATAATGATTTCTTCAGTCATTGTTTTCAGTTTTTAAGTGGTGTATAACTTAGCGGATCGTTTTTCGAACCATCCTTCAAATCGCCCGGAGGATAGAAGGGGAACATATTTTCCACCATCCACTCATTGGCCTTCACCGGAGTCATTTTCCAGTTCATATTACAGGTTGAAACCACTTCAACAAAAGAAGTTCCTTTTTTATCAAGGGCCGCCTGAAAGGCCTTGGAAATGGCTTTTCTGCATTTGCGAATAGCCGCTGGTGTTTGAACCGACTGGCGTGTTACATAAGATGTACCAGGAAGTTGGGCAATCAATTCGGTGATTTTTAAAGGATACCCGTTTCGTCCGGCATCGCGGCCATTGGGGGTGGTGGCCGTAATCTGACCCAGCAAAGTTGTCGGAGCCATTTGTCCACCGGTCATTCCATAAATACCATTGTTGACAAAAATGACCACCATATCTTCACCACGGTTGCAGGCATGTATGATTTCACCTGCTCCGATAGAGGCCAGATCGCCGTCGCCCTGATAGGTAAATACCACCTTGTCGGGATTGGTACGTGCGATACCTGTAGCCACAGCCGGAGCTCTTCCGTGTGCTGCTTCCTGCCAGTCGATGTCGATATAATTATATGCAAATACGGCGCATCCAACGGGTGAAACGCCAATTGTTTTATCCTGAATCCCTAGATCTTCAATTACTTCGGCCAGCAGTTTGTGAACCACTCCATGACTGCAACCGGGGCAGTAATGCATCGTAGTGCTGGTGAGCAATTTAGGTTTTTCGTAAACCAGATTTTTTGGGTTGATGATCTCTGCAAGTTCCATATTTTATCCTCCTATCAATTTTTGTTCCAAAGCCTCTACAACTTCCGAGGGACTTGGAATAATTCCTCCCATGCGTCCAAAATGGATCACAGGTACATCACATCTAACGGCCAGTTGAACATCCTCAATCATTTGCCCAGCATTCATTTCAACTACCAAAAAGCCTTTAACTCGTTTGGCCAAAGCAGCAATTGGTTTCTTCGGAAAAGGGAACAAGGTAATGGGACGCAGCAGTCCGAGCTTGATTCCTTTTGCGCGGGCGATATCCATTGATTTCTGGCAAATTCTTGATGATGAGCCAAATGCTACAATAATATATTCAGCATCGTCGCATTGAATTTCTTCATAGAGCACTTCCTCGGCTTCCATTTTGGCATATTTTTCCTGCAGTCGGATATTATTGTTCTCCATTCTAACTGAATCCAATTCAAGCGAAGTAACGATGTTGGCCTTGCGATTGGCCTTTCGGCCATTGGTAGCCCATGATCCATATTTCTGATCAATTTCTTCGGTAGTCAATCTTGGAATAAAATCGGACAGTACTACTTTTTCCATCATCTGCCCAATGGCGCCATCAGTTAGAATCATGGCTGGATTGCGGTATTTGAAAGCCAGTTTAAAGCCCAATTCAACAAAGTCGTTCATCTCCTGAACCGATGAAGGCGCCAGCACAATCAGACGATAGTCGCCGTGACCTCCTCCTTTTGTTGACTGAAAATAATCGGCCTGAGAAGGTTGTATAGTACCCAATCCAGGGCCTCCACGTTGAACATTAACAATGAGGCAGGGCAATTCAGCGCCAGCCAGATAGGAAATTCCTTCGGCCATCAAGCTGATACCGGGGCTGGAAGAAGAAGTGAATACTTTTTTACCAGATGCAGCCGCTCCATAAACCATGTGAATGGAAGCAACTTCACTCTCTGCCTGAAGGACGACCATCCCCGTTTCATTCCACGGCTCGCGGTCCATAAGGGTTTCCATTACTTCCGACTGAGGAGTTATGGGATATCCGAAATAGCCGTCGCATCCACAGCGAATGGCCGCTTCGGCTATTACCTCATTTCCCTTCATTAATCTCAATTCTCCCATTATAGTGTTTTTAGAATTATTGCTGTTTTGAAAAACCTTAAGGACTTTAAGGTCCTTAAGGTCCTTAAAGACTTTATTTTCTCTGTTAAATTTTCACCCGATAAACGGTAATGCAGGTGTCTGGGCAAACCGTTGCACAGTTCGAGCAGCCGATGCACTTTTCGGGATTTACCATAAATGAATAGTGGTATCCGCGACTGTTAACCTGTTTGTTTTGCCCAAGCACATCTTGCGGACAAGCCACCACACAAAGGCCGCAGCCCTTGCATTCTTCGTTGTCGACCATTACTGCTCCAATAACTTTTGCCATTTTCTTTTTTTCTTTTTATTACTTAAATTGAGTTAAAGAGCTTAAAGACTTTAAGGTGCTTAAGGAACTTTAAGTACTTATTCTAAAGGGGAAAATCGGCATGGAATTGTACCAGCCTTTTTCCTAATTCGTCAAATTGATCTCTGTTAACATGTGATACACAGGCACGTAACCCTTCTTTTTCGCTGCCTGTATTTTGAAGGGAGATTGCACTAATTCCATAGTTCAACAATTGGAGCAAAAGCTCTCCTCCTGTCATACCTGGGTATCCGATGGTAAAATAAAAGCCATCTGCAATGGGTTCGTCTCCATCTTTTTCGTATACGATTTTGAAACCGTTGGAGGTGAATAATTCCTTCATTATTTTGGCTTTGCGGCCATATTCTTTTACCTCATCTATGAAATTGAATTCCCCGTCACTTGCAGCTTTGAACATGGCTGCCAAGGCATGTTGGGTCGAATGGGTGATTCCTGACGAGAGGGCATACAGCACCTGCATCACGATGGTAAAGCCAAACGATTTGCTTCCAAAACGGGTTCCCAGATTCTCGTATTGTCTGTTCCACAGGGCATTAGAAATGGCCATGACAGCGCAACGCTGTCCGGCATAAGAGAATATTTTCGATCCAGAGATAAATATAATATAATGATCGGTGTATTTTGCAACTGTAGGCTGATAGGGCGGCTTATTGGGAGTATATAAATCTTTTCTGAAGTCCATGCCAAAATAGGCGAGGTCTTCCAAAACAATCACATCATATTTGGTGGCCAATTCGCCGATGATTTGCAATTCTTCTTCAGTAAAACAGACCCAACTTGGATTGTTTGGATTGGAATAAAGCATTGAATTGATATTTCCTTTGGCGAGGTAGCTTTCCAACTTGTTACGGAGCTTTTCACCTCTGAAATCAAAGATATCAAAAGTGTCAAACTTGTGCCCCATCACTACCATCTGCTGTTTCTGAACGGGAAATCCAGGATCGAGAAATAGGGTAGTATCTTTATTTTTGTCCACATTACCGGCTACCAAAAGGGCAGCAAATGTGCCCTGCATAGCTCCTGTCGTGGGAATGCAGCTTGCAGGCTCAACATCAATATTCATGAAAGTCTTGATGAAACGTGATGCTTCGAATTTCAGAGGTTTGATGCCATCCATCATTGGATAAACGGAAGCAACACCTGACTGAAGGGCTTTGATTTCAGCTTCGACACCCACCTTGGCGGCAGGCAAGCCGGGTACACCCATCTCCATACGTATAAAATTGACTTTGCTTTCGGCCTCAATGAAGTTGATGAGTGCTACAATTTCTCTGATCGAGGCTCTGCCCAGGTCTTTAATATGAAGTTGATTGATGTATTTCTTTACAATTTCCTGACTTACTGGTGTATGGCTCATTTATTGGATTCAAATATAAAATGCAAAAATACGAAAAGTATTGGGGATAAATCAACAAGTGTCAGGGTATTGCACAACAGCTTTCGCAATTCGGAATATTCCGAAAGCCAAGGAGTTAAAAATGAAAGCAGTCACCCCATTCTTGTATTGAATTGATAGCAAAACAGGCTAATTGATGAACATGTATTTTATCATGTTTTCAAAAACTCACAATCCGAATGCCAGTTTAATTTCATTTACCCATTTGGTAACCCTTTCGTCAGTCAGTTCAGGTTGAAAATCTTCATCAATGGGAAGTCCTGTGAACATTCCATCAATAATGGCTTCCGAATCATCAAATTCATATGAGGCTGGATCTACTTGCCCAACCAAAGTTGCACCGTTCGCCATAAGTTCTTTTGCCAGAACGCCCATTGCATTGACGAAATAACTTGAATAAGTAATATGATCACCCAACCCGAAAATGGCAACTGTCTTGCCTGAATAATCTACTTTGCTGATGTTGGGGAAAAATTTACTCCAGTCGGTATTAGAAAAATCCTGATCCCAGGTTTCTTTTCCGACAGTTGAGATCCCAAAGATAATCTTGTCGAACTTTTCCAGATCTGCTGCATCTGAATCGTTCACAGGAATCATTTCAATATTTTGTTCCCCAAAAGCGACTTTCACTTTTTCAGCGACACGTTGAACGGAACCTTTTAAAGGGCCGAAAAATAATCCAATTTTGCTCATATTCTTTAGTTTATAGATTGTGAATTGCTAATTTTCCCCGCACGTATTCTCCTAATATTGAAAGGCTTGATACATTCTTCAGGATGGCATGAATGGCCCTTTCGTATTTTTTCAGTGAATCCCATTCCACATCAATATGGAAGGTATATTCGTTGGGCTTCCCGATAATTGGCACAGATTGTATTTTTGTAAGGTTGATCTGATTTTCTGCAAAAGTATTGAGCACATTGGCCAGTGCACCATAATAATGACCCACTTCGAAACACAATGAAGCCTTGTTGCTCAGCTCATTGGGAACCGCATGTTTGGACAAGATCAGGAACCGGGTATAGTTTCTATTGTTGGTTTCGAGACCTGTATCGAGAATTTGCAACTCGTAAAGTTCAGCGGTACGTTGATTGCCGATGGCCGCAGCATCCATTAATTTTTCATCATGAACCAGCTTACCCGAAGCAGCGGTATCCTGATTTTCAATGATATGAACTTCAGGAAAGTAATTTTCTATGTATTCAGCGCACTGTTTAATAGCAATCGGATGGGAATAAATGGTTTTGATATCTGTTTTGGCAACACCGGGATTGACCATCAGGGTCATCTGTATCTGGATATAAATTTCGCCGATGATCTTCAAATGATAATCTCTGATAAGGGCATAATTTTGAAGCAGACTGCCGGCAATGGAATTCTCAATGGCCATTACGGCAATACTAACCTGATCAGTATCAATCAGATTACAAACGCTGTTGAAGGATTTGCATTCCACAACTTCCACTTCATCTTCAAAATATCTCCTGGCGGCATCTTCATGAAATGAACCTGCAATTCCCTGTATGGCTATTTTCTTCATCGTCTGTTTTAAAGTTAAAATCCCGGTCAATGCCGGGACAAGTTACGTAAAATAATTGGATATTCCTGCCGATAATATTGTCAGCAAAGTAACAACCGAAAGGGCATCCCGGTTTTTAACAGTACTACTTTATATTTTGTACATTTCACTTGCACTCACCAATTCCATTTGATGGGCCTGAAGCACTTCAATACACTTTTGAATATTGTCTGGTTTGAGTACAATATTGGCCGATTTGTTATCCATCGACCAGGCGTATAAATATTCGATAAATACACTTTCGTCTGACAAGATAGTGAGCGCTCTGGCCAATGCCCCCGGCTCATTTGGAGTATGCAGGCAAATTACATCAGTCAGCTTGACCGAAAATTCAGCCTCTCTAAGAATCGAAAACGCTGTTTCAGGTTCTGATACAATCATTCTTAAAATACCAAATTCAGAGGTATCTGCCACACTGAATGCTGACATGTTGATGCCGGCATTTCCAAGAATTTGCGTCACTTCGTTCAACCTGCCTGTTGTATTTTCAAGAAATACAGATAGTTGTTTGATAATCATGTTTGTTTCCTCCTACAATTTACGGTTGTCAATTACACGTTTGGCTTTACCAGCAGTGCGTTCGATGGTCTTGGGCTCTACCAGTTTTACATCAACAGCAATGCCGAGCGTACTTTGAAGTTTGTGCGTAATCTTTTTACGCAGAGCCTCCAGTTGCTTAATTTCGTCGGAGAAGAACTGCTCCTGAACTTCCACCATCAGTTTTAAAGTGTCTAAGTTACCTTCTCTTTCGACAATTAACAAATAATGGGGTGCAGTTTCACTCATTTCGAGTAAAACACTTTCAATTTGGGATGGAAATACGTTCACGCCGCGGATTATAAGCATATCGTCGCTGCGTCCTTTGCATTTTTCCATGCGTACAAGTGTTCGTCCACAAGCACATTTCTCGTAATTAAGACGGGTGAGGTCGCGTGTACGGTAGCGGATAAGGGGAATTCCTTCTTTGGTGATGGTCGTAAATACCAGTTCACCAATCTCACCAGCAGGGAGTGGCTGCAAAGTTTCAGGGTCAATAATTTCAGGAATAAAATGATCTTCATTGATGTGCATTCCAACCTGGTGCTCGCATTCACAGGATACTCCGGGGCCAATAATTTCACTAAGTCCGTATATATCAATCGCTTTAATTCCCAGTTTTGATTCAATTTCCTTGCGCATGTTTTCAGTCCATGGTTCGGCACCAAAAATACCGATACGCAATTTCAGGTTTTCTTTTTTGATACCTGCGGCTTCCATTTCTTCAGCCAGATAGAGCGAATAGGAAGGCGTACAGGCAATTACCGTAGTGCCGAAATCCTGCATCAGCTGCAATTGTTTCACAGTATTGCCTCCTGAAATCGGGATCACTGATGCTCCAAGGTTTTCACATCCATAATGCAATCCCAATCCTCCGGTGAAAAGTCCATATCCATAAGCTATCTGAACAATGTCTTCACGGTGAAGTCCTGCCATACATAATGACCGGGTAACCACTTCAGCCCAGGTAGTAAGGTCTCTACGCGTATAACCAACGACGGTTGGCTTCCCGGTTGTTCCTGAAGAGGCATGTATACGTACAATCTCGCTCATCGGAATTGTAAACATTCCGAAGGGGTAATTATCGCGCAAGTCAGTTTTAATGGTGAAGGGCAATTTGCTTAAATCGTCAATCGATTTTATATCGTTGGGGACCAATCCTACAGCCTGCATCTTTTGGCGATAGCTAGGTACATTATGGTACATTCTATTAACTGTATCTATCAGTCTTTCAGATTGAACTGACCTCATTTCATCGCGGTCGGCACATTCCATCTTTTCGTTCCAGATCATCTTATCTATTTGAATGGTAATTCGTTTAATGTCGTATTATTGTTATCCTGAATTCACTCCTAAAAGTCTAAATCTGCCACAAAGGCTCAAAGGCTTAAAGATTCACTAACAGTATAAAGCACATAGCCAATACTTTGTGTGCCTTTGAGGCTTAGCGTCTTAGTGGCAATTTTTCTTTTATTTACTTTTAGGACTCATATCCTAAATCAATTAATTCCATAAATTGACTCGTCAGGCATAACACTTAGTCCAGCTTCCAATAATTTATGCCTTGCTTCCAAAACATCTTCGGTATCAATAACAAAATAGGCATTTTCATGGCCGTAACCCGATCGTCCATAAGCGTTTGTAAAATTGACACCTGCATTGACAATCACTTTGAGCAGATCGTCCAATCCACCTGGCTGGTCTACCATTTCAATGACTACGATCTCGCGCAGCGCAGCTGATAAACCGTTATCAATCAATAGCTGATGGGCAGTTAAGGGATCCGACAGCACCAGGTTTAATATTCCCCAGCCACTTGCCGTATGATTCAGGTTCATGGTGCGGATATTTATTTGGGCATCCTTCAATACGGCTGTCACCCTTTCGAGGTGGCCAATTTTATTTTCCAGAAATATGGAGACTTGATATGCCATTTTATATTTTTGAGTA
>Ga0123338_10000974_pt1 | contig 28202 bp, 31 predicted proteins | sample grotaG_FD_89793 | JGI IMG/M metagenome (GOLD analysis project Ga0123338, IMG submission 89793) | Glacier valley bacterial and archeal communities from Borup Fiord, Nunavut, Canada, to study Microbial Dark Matter (Phase II) -... | ecosystem: Environmental > Aquatic > Freshwater > Ice > Glacier ...
ACGCTGATGTGCACTGCCAGAACGATGCGCGAGGCCTATGACCTGCGCCTCGCCCCGCTCGGTATCAACCTCACGCAAGCCAGCATCGTCGCCTATCTCCACGATTTCGGTCCGAGCACGCAGACGGCGATCGCCGATCACCTGCGGCTCGGTCGCGCCGGCATCGGCGCGACGATCGACCGATTGCAGGAGCGCGATCTCGTTGAGCGACGACCGGATCTCAAGGACCGGCGCGTGTGGAACGTCGCCGTCAGTCCGTCCGGATCGGAACTTGCCGCCCAGGTGCTGACCGTCGACACCGCCTTCAGGGCCGAACTCCGCACCGGCATCAGTCGCAGCGAACGTCAGGCGCTCGCATCGCTGATGACCCGCCTGCAGCGCAACCTCGTCTCGGCAATCGCCTCGAGCCCCAGCCAGACCAACCCGATTCTCACCACCGCGAATCTCACTACAAGGAGCACACCATGACAGACGCCGTCATCGTCGACGCCATCCGCACACCGGGCGGAAAGCGCAACGGAAAGTTGAAGGATTGGCACCCGGCGTCGTTGGCCGCCGAAGTGTTGAAGGCGCTGCAGGAGCGCAACCATCTCGATCCGGAGACGGTCGACGATGTGATCATGGGCTGCGTCATGCAGGTAGGTCAGCAGTCACTGAACATCGGCCGTAGCGCCGTCCTCGCTGCCGGATGGCCGGAGTCGGTACCGGCGACCACGATCGACCGCCAGTGCGGTTCGAGCCAGCAGGCGATGCACTTCGCTGCCCAGGGTGTCATCGCCGGTGCCTACGACATCGTCGTCGCCGCCGGGGTCGAGGTCATGAGCACCACACCGATGGGCGCTTCGGTCGTCGGGGGAACGATGGGCAACCCGTTCCCGCCGGAGATGATGCAGCGCTACTCCGAGTCCGGCCTCCCGCCGCAGGGCATCGGCGCCGACATGATCGCCGTCGAGTACGGCATCACGCGCGAAGACCTCGACGCCTTCGGTGCCTCGAGCCAGCAGCGCGCAGCGCAGGCAACAGCAGAGGGCCGTTTCCAGAACGAGATCATCCCGATCACGGTCGAACTCGGCGATCACAAGGAGCAGATGACCCGCGACGAGGGCATCCGCGAAGGCACGACCGCCGAGACGCTCGCCAAGCTCAAGCCGGCGTTCAAGGAAGACGGCATCATCACCGCCGGCAACTCCTCCCAGATCTCCGACGGTGCCTCGGCGGTACTGATCATGAGCGCCGAGAAGGCCAAGGAACTCGGCCTCAAGGCGCGCGCCCGCTTCCACGCTTTCGCCGTGATCGGCGCCGATCCGGTGACGATGCTCAAGGGACCGATCCCCGTGACCAGGAAGATCCTCGAGAAGACCGGCCTGTCGATCGACGACATCGATGCGTTCGAAGTCAACGAGGCGTTTGCCTCGGTCGTGCTCGCGTGGCAGAAAGAGACCGGCGCCGACATGTCGAAGGTCAACGTCAACGGCGGCGCCATCGCACTCGGCCATCCGCTCGGATCGTCCGGAACGAAATTGATGGCGACGCTGCTCAACGAGCTCGAGCGGGTCGGCGGACGCTACGGTCTGCAGGTCATGTGTGAAGGCGGGGGGATGGCCAACGCCACCATCATCGAAAGGATCGTGGACTGAGATGCCGCGTATGAATCTCACAGGTGCTTCGGCGATCGTCACCGGTGGTGCCTCCGGCATCGGCGAAGCCTGCGCCCACCAGCTTGCAGCGCTCGGCGCACACGTTGTCATCGCCGACCTCAACGAAGACCTCGGTAAGTCCGTTGCTTCCGAGGTTGGTGGGATCTTCGTCAAATGCGACGTGTCGAGCGAAGACGACGGCAAGGCTGCCGTCGCCGCCGCGACGGAGATGGGCCCGCTGCGCGTACTCGTCAACTCCGCGGGCCTCGGGTTCGCCGGCCGCACCGTCGACCGTAACAACGAACCGATGGAGCAGAAGCGCTTCGACTTCGTCGTCAAGGTGAACCTCCTCGGATCGTTCAACATGCTGCGGCTCTCCGCAGCAGCGATGGCCAAGACCGAGCCGCTCGACTCCGACGGCAATCGCGGCGTCGTCATCAACTTGACGTCGGTTGCGGCGTTCGACGGCCAGATCGGCCAGGCGGCCTACTCGGCGTCGAAGGGTGGCATCGTCGGGATGACATTGCCGATCGCCCGTGATCTTTCGGCCCTCGGCATTCGCGTCAACACGGTTGCTCCCGGCCTCATCGATACGCCGATCTACGGCACCGGCGAGGCGTCAGAGGCGTTCAAGGCCAAGCTCGGTGAGTCCGTGCTGTTCCCCAAGCGCCTCGGTCATGCAGAAGAATTGGCGTTCATGGTCCTCGATCTGATCACCAACCCGTACATGAACGCCGAGGTCGTCCGGGTCGACGGCGGCATTCGTATGCCCCCGAAGTAAGCAGCCACGACGATTGCGCCCACAGCGGCGTCACAGCGGCGGTCCGTCCTTGACGGGCCGCCGCTGCCGTTCTCGCTCCAACGCCGACAAGAATGGAACGTCGATATGGATGAAGCCATGAGTGCAGAAGAGCTGGCAACCACCCCTCTCCCTGCCGACACCGTTGGATTGCTGGATGGACTGACATCGACGCGGGCCATCCGCCGGTACCGCGACGAGCCAGTGCCGGCGGATGCGCTACGGACGATCATGTTCGCCGCCACCCGGGCGCCGAGCGGGTCGAATCGCCAACCATTCCGGTTCATCGTGCTGACCGACGGTCCGAACGCGGCAGCCGCCAAGTCGCTGATCAGCGAGGGAGCCCAGCAAATGTGGGGCTTCAAGCGCCAGAACGATGGATATGACGGCGGGTCAGGGGCACAGGCCGACTCGCCGAAGGCGCGAATGGCGGCGACGATGCAGCGGTATGTCGAGGACATCGCCAGCGTGCCAGTCCTCATCCTGCCCTGCCTGGTCCGGTACCGGGCGGCCAACGAACTCGAGGGTGCCTCGATCTACCCGGCATGCCAGAACCTGCTGCTGGCGGCTAGGGCCATCGGATACGGCGGCGTGCTGACCGGTTGGCACAGCGTGGTCGAAGCCGAACTGCGCGCGCTGCTCGCCATACCGGCCGAAGTGCTCATTGCTGCGGCGATCACCCTCGGCAAACCGCAGGGTCATCACGGACCGGTCAGACGACGACCGATGGACGAACTGATCTACGAGGAGTCGTGGGCCAGACCGGCATCATTCGCCGTCGATCCGCCCGGTACCCGGTTCACCAGCGCCGGACCGCCCAAGCGGTAGCTGCCATTCATCAGAGCGCTGCGCTGTACCCGGCGGATGCTGCGCGCTCGACGAAACCTTCGACCGCATCTTCGTAGGCGCGGTTGATACTGGTTCGTTTGCCGCTGGCGATGAGGTCGAACTGCATCCCGCGCCACAGGGCGACGATCTGGCGAGCCAGCAAACGAGCCTGTGGCTTGGCCGTGCCACCGCGCGTCAGTGAAAGCGCAACCCGCTCGGTCCATTCGTTACCGACCGTCTCCATGAACGAACCGAAGCGGTCGGGATACTGCGAAGCAAGGCCGAAAACCTCGAAGAACAGACGCAGGTACGGCAGATTCGTCGGCGCCGAGATCGCCTTCCACGCGTCGCTGAGCCGAGCGGTGAGACCACGGGACTCGTTTTCGATCGCTGCGAACACCCCCTCGAACTGAGAGAACCGGCTCATCGCTTCGCCGAGCGCTTCGACGATCAACGCTTCCTTTGTGCCGAAGTAGTAGAGCAGCATCCTGTTGTTCGAACCGACTCCCTCGGCGACACTGCGCAGCGTCAAGTCGGCAACACCACGCTCGACGCAGTAGTCCGCGACGAGCGACCGCAATCGTTCTCGTTCCGTCATCGCCTCAGCCATCTGCAAGACGGTAGCGCCCGACGCGCGGACCGTGCGTGTTAGCACCCACGAAACAAGGACGTCAACTGCCCGCAACCCGCCTGGCCATCGAATCAGCTACTGTTGAACCGTCCGGTTCACTCAAAGGCAGGAGCAATGCACATGCACACTTCGTCAGTCCATCCACGGCGCACATCAGACCCGGTGGAGGCACGCCGGATCGTCGATGCTGACGGATGCGTCATCCTCACCGGGCTCGGCACCGCCCCTGAAGACGCCGTGGCTGTTGCCCACTCGGTCTTTGGCGCCGACGTGCTGCAGATTCCGGAACCGTCGGAGGTGCGCGCCGGGGGCGACAAGGATCGTCGGCCCGCTGACCTCGACAACACCAAGCCTCTGCCGTCGCACACCGACGGGTTCGCCTACGGTGACCGCTACTCGGACTACTTCCTGTTGCTCTGCGGCCAGTCGTCGCCCATCGGTGGCGAATCGTTCCTGGTCGACGGCTACGACGTGATCGATCGACTCCGTCGTTCCGGAGCGGCCGGCGTTGTCGAACGGATGGAGGCGGTAGCCGTCGACCAGACGGAGCCGGACATGCGCCGGTCTGTCAGTCCGATACTCGGCCATACGGCTGCAGGACGAATGATGTTGCGCCTGTTCCCGTATCAACGGCCGTCAGACGAGAGCTCGGACCCGCCGGGCGATCAGGCGATGATCGACGCCTGGAAGCACGCCGTCGTGTCGACCGCCTCCGCTGCACCGTGGTTTCTGCTTGCAGCAGGTGAAGCGGCGATCATCGACAACTACCGGATGACGCACGGTCGCGAGGCCTATACCGATCCGGACCGGCTGATGTGGCGCGTCTGGGTGTGGACGTCCAGCGCCCTCGGCGTCCCTGAAGGTCTGTTGCATTCCGACAGTCGCTTTGCGATCACGAACTGAACCCGGGCGTCGCGGAGATCCGAGGGTTCTGGTGGCGAATTTCGCAGGGGCTGCGATATTCGCCACCAGAAGTGTCCGGTGTCTGCTGAGCGTCAGCCGGGCAGCACCTCTCGAACGCAGCGGTTGCGCAGTTCGCCGAGACCGCTGATCGTGCTGACGACGAGATTGCCGTGTTGGAGGAAGCGCTGCGGGCTCCGGCCGGCGCCGACACCGCTGGGAGTACCTGTTGCGATGACGTCGCCAGGCAACAGCGTCATGATCGTCGAGATGTAGGAGACGATCGTCCTACAGTCGAAGAGCAGATCGTCCGTCGTCGAATCCTGCATCGTCTCGCCGTCGACCTCGCACACGATCCGCTGCAGCGGCCCCGGTGCTGCGTCCAGTTCGTCAGCAGTGACGAGCCATGGACCGAGCGGTGTCGACGACTCGAACGTCTTGCCCTGCAGGAACTGACTCGTCCGGTTCTGCCAGTCTCGGGCCGATACGTCGTTGAGGATCGAGTAGCCGGCGATCGCTGCAGCCGCTGACTGCTCATCGGCGTGTCGAACCGCCGATCCGATGATGATTGCCAACTCGCACTCCCAGTCGACCTTGGTCGAAACGGCCGGTAGGACGATGTCGTCGTTCGCGCCGATCAGCGAGCTGCGATATTTGGCGAACAACGTCGGGTACGACGGCGTGTCGTGGCCCATTTCGAGAATATGCGTTCGGTAGTTGAGCCCGACGCAGACGATCTTGTCGGGACGCGGGATCAGCGGCGCGTAGTCGATGCTGTCGAGCGACACGACGATGCCGTCAGCATCAGCCGCCTTCGACCTCCACAACGGGTCTGCGAGCAACGCTCCGACATCGGTTGCGTCAAGCAGCACGGCAGTCGCTGAATCGAGTTCGATTCGTACTGCGCTGGTGGTTTCGGCAGTTCGAATGGTGGCGAGCTTCACGATGTGAGCTCCGGTGTCGCGTTCCAGAACTGCTCGGCGGCGTCGGCGATCAGCTGGACGCAGTAGCTGAAACTCAAGGCAGTTGCATCGATGACGAGATGGTAGAGCCGTGCATCGCCTGCGTCACGGTCGAACAGTCTGGAGACGAACCGCGCACGCGTCCGATCCGTGTCGGCTTGGAATGACTTTGCCTGTTCGGCGCTGATGCCCTCGATCTTCATGCCGATCGCCATGCAACGATGGGCGGGGCCCTGGAGTCGAATGTGGAACGCAGTTGGGTGATCGGCGAGGACGATGGCCGCCGCACGCCCGAGCACAACGCCACCCGTACCCGTACCAACCCGACGGACACTCGTTTCGACTTGACGACGCAGGGTCGCCAACGGGTCCAGATCGCCGACGTCCGGGACCGAGAGGCCGAGGGCGCCACTCATACTGGACAGTCCGGCGACGATCCTTCCAGGAGGTGCCTGATTGCGTTCCTCGTTCGTCAGGCGTTCGGCAAGCCCCTCCACCGTCGGGCTGCTTACACCATGGATCAGTCGGTCGTAGAACGGGAGGCCGAGCCGTTCGGCGAGCTGCGGTCCGATCACGCTGCCACCGGCACCGTAGATCGCAGAGATGGTCACTACCTTCACCTTCGGGTCACCCTGTGCCATTGCAACTCCGTGTCAGTCTCGGCGAATCAACATTCTTGCACCGACGGCTGTGACGTTGACCAAATCCATATGGACGGTGGCAGTGGATGTCGCAGGTGATGCGACAACCGCTGACGTCGTAAGAACGTTACAGCGCACGTCGAAGCTGCATCAGCAGCCACTCCGGCCGATCCATGACGTCTTCGTATGTGAACGTCAACACTCTCAGGCCGAGGAGCGTGAGTTCCGTGTGACGCTGGGCGTCGATCTGGCGCTGTGACCTGGTGGCATGTGTACCGTGGCCGGCGACTTCAACGACCAGCGAGCCCGAGAAGAAGGCGTAGACACGAGCGATCGTTCGTGTCCCGTCCCGGAATACCCGTTGCGTTGTCGGGCGCTCGATCGAGGCATGTCGGAACAACGCAAGAAAGCGGCGCTCGAGCATGCTCTCGCCCCCCGTGTCGATCAATGCGTCAAGTAGCGCTCTGCCACCATGCATGCCGCGGGAGTGTTGAGCAAGCGTCCTCGACCGCAGTCGCTGCTCTGACACCCGACGGGTGCGGATCGCCGAGTCGATGGCATTCTCGGTCTCGGCTCGGGAAAAGCCGAACAACGCGGCGTCGAGGATCGTCCGCTGGGCGCTCGTCGTCCGCAAACCGTCGACCGTGATGATGTCCTCGGGTCCAAACGGGCGGTTCGTCGCCCGGACGGTGATGCCGTTGCTCTGGCGACGGTGGGTTCGTCGGACGACGAACTCCAGCGGACCGTCGATGAAACTGTCGAGTCGATTGAGGCGCGCCGCAGACCTGCCCCCGATGGAGCCGACGCCGTCGAGATCTTGCAGTCCTGCACCGAGCAGCCCCTCCCACGTCAGCGCGCATCCGGCGCAGGAGAACGACCGGGGTCCAACCCGCGCCAGACGCCCACTGGCGATCCATTGATGGCGTTGCGAACGGCTGACGCCGAGACGATCGCGATCGGTCAGACCGATGACGTTGTGGTGTCCTGCCGCAAATTCGGCGACGACCCGGAAGCGTTCGTTCATAGAAGCATCCTGCTCTGCGGGTGTCACAGAGATGTCTGCGCCACGGAGTCAGGGGATGTCGCAGAAAATGCGACATCCGCTGACGTCGTCGAGGCGGCGCCGCCTCAGGCTCGCTTGGTGGCGCTGAACGGCATGTCTTTGTCGACCTTTGGTTCTGCCGGGAGGCCGAGGACGCGTTCGCCGATGATGTTGCGCTGGATCTCGTCGCTGCCACCGGCGATGCGGTAACCGGGAGCGCCGAGCACGTGCTCTCCCCATGCGTACGTTCCCCACTCTCCCGTGTCGGCGAGCAGCCGCGGGCCGAGCAGGCTGGAAACAGCGTCGCTGACGCGCGCCATATTGGCGGTCCACATCAGCTTCCCGAGTGACGCCTCGGGACCTGGCGTCTGGCCAGCCTTGATGCGCGTCGCCGCTCGACGGTTCGTGTACTGCGTCACTCGATGGTTGATGTACAGGTCGGCGAGCGTCTGGCGAACGACCGGATCGGTCGTCATCCCGAGGTGTTCGGCGAGCGCGGCAACCTGGCGATATCCGCCGCCGACATGGCTACCGCCTCCGCCGCCGGAGTGGTCACGTTCGAAGCCGAGACAGGTCAGCGCAACCCGCCAACCGTCGCCCACTGCGCCGAGCCGCAGATCGTCCTGCAGGCGGACACCGGTCAGGAAGACCTCGTTGAAGTTCGTACCGCCGGTCATCTGGCGTATGCCGCGAACTTCGACGCCCGGCGCGTCCAACGGGACGAGGAATGCTGTCTGGCCCTTGTGTTTCGGTGCATCGAAGTCGGTTCGCGTGATTGCCAGCCCCCACTGGGCGAACTTCGCGCCGGAGGTCCACACCTTCTGACCGTCGAGCACCCATTCGTCGCCATCACGAACCGCCCGCGTCGTCAGCGAAGCAAGGTCGCTGCCGGCCGACGGTTCGCTGAACAACTGGCACCCGTAGATGTCCTGGCGCATCAGCGGGGCGACGAACCGCTGCTTCTGCTGCTCGGTACCGAACGCCGAGATCGTCGTGGCAATCAGGCCCATCGATGTCGGAGGGAGTTCACCCGCCGACGGAACGACGAAGCGGGCCTCTTCGGTGTTGTACGTCCGCACGTAGGAGTTGGGGAGGCCGCGCCCACCGAGTTCGAGCGGCCAGTTCAGCATCGCGTAGCCCGCATCGAACTTGCGCCGCTGCCAATCCTGCGAGGCTGCCAGCAGCGCAGATTCCTCCTCCTCCGAGATGTTGTAGAACACCGCAACGCTGTCACTGCCGGCCCCCCACGCATCGGCACCGACTGCGTCGTCGCCGGTGGCGCCGATCGAGTTGTGCGGCTCGGCATTGGCCTCCAGCCACCGGCGGGCTTCGGTGCGGAACTGTTCGAGATCAGCTTCAGTACTCACAGTCTGCACGCTAATGATCTGTAACGAATTCATCATGATCGATAGACAGCAACGCCACAGGAACAGCCGCCGATGTGCGTCCGACTCGACCGGCAGGGCTGCGGTCCGCAACGATCGTTCGCTGAGCAACCCCACCACCGCTCCCCCACCAAGGAGGCTCCCGATGAGCACCCCGAACGAACGTCAAGCCTGGATCATCGACGCCGTGCGTTCGCCACGTGGCAAGGGCAAGGAATCCGGCTCGCTCCACCCGGTTCATCCGCAGCGGATCCTCGCCCAGGTGCTCAACGGGCTGCAGGCGCGTAACGGCTTCGACACCGCCGACGTCGATGACGTCGTGATGGGCTGCGGTGCCGGCAGTGGCGACCACTCGATGGACATCGCCCGTATGGCGGCGCTCGACGCCGGATGGTCGCTCGATGCCCCGGGAGTCACGCTGAACCGCTTCTGCGGCTCAGGTCAGCAGGCTGTCAACTTTGCGGCGATGGGCATCCGCGCCGGGTTTCAGGATCTCGTCGTCGGTGGCGGCGTCGAGAGCATGTCGCGGCCTGCGCCGATGCACGTGGACGGTTTCACCGCCAACAACCATCACCTGCGCGACCAGTACAACATGGTCGGCCAAGGCATCTCCGCCGACCTCATCGCCACGATCGAGGGTTTCGATCGGGACGAACTCGATGCGCTCGCGGTCGACAGCCAGGATCGAGCACAGATCGCCATCACCGAGGGGCGTTTCGAGCGGGCGCTCATCCCGATCTACCACGACGACGGGCGTCTGGCCCTCGATCACGATGAATTCCCACGCGCCGGAACGACCGCCGCCGACCTCGCCAAACTCACGCCGAGTTTTGCGCAGATGGGTGCGCATGTTCCCGGCGGTCAAGCATTGTCGCTCGACCAGACAGCCCTGCTCGCCTATCCGGCGTACGACCACATCAACCACGTGCACCATGCCGGTAACTCATCAGGCGTCGTCGACGGTGCATCGGCCGTCCTCGTGGCTTCGCCGGACTATGCCAATGAGCACGGGTGGAAACCGAGAGCGCGCGTCGTCATGACCGCCGTCGCTGGCACTGAGCCGGTCATCATGCTGACGGCGCCTGGGCCGGCGGCCGAGCGCTGTTTGAAAAAGGCCGGCATGACATTCGCCGACATCGACCTGTTCGAGGTCAACGAGGCCTTTGCCGCCGTGTTGCTGAAGTTCCTTCGCAACACCGGAGTGCCGTGGGACAAGGTCAACGTCAACGGTGGGGCAATGGCCCTCGGGCACCCGATCGGAGCGACCGGCGGCATGCTCATCGGCACGTTGTTGGATGAACTCGAGCGCCAGGACAAACAGACCGGACTGGTGACGATGTGCACCGGCGGTGGCATGGGAACTGCCACCATCATCGAACGGGTCTAGCAGTACGTGGCAAGGGCTGCCGTCAGGAAACCACTCCGGCAACCGTGTGCACCGCGCTGCCGACGGAGTCCGAGACAGAGTGCGCTGCGTTGCTGAGCGAGCCGGCGGCCTTGCCGGCTGCACGCCGACTCGACCAGAACACCGATGGCCTGCCGCCGGTGTCGAGCGCCGCAACGAGCAGCCCTCCGAGCAGTCCGGCGTTCTTGGCAAAGTGGGTCAACTGCGCCATCTTCTGCTTCGGGTCCTTTTCTTCCCAGAAGCGATGACCTGCAGCGGTCGTCGGCACAATGGTGGCTGCGAGCGCCACCGACGCCAGCCGGGGAAGGATCCCGAGAGCCAGCAGGATGCCGGCACCGAGTTGCACCCCGGCGTTGATCTTGACGAGCGTGACTGTGTCCTGCGGCAGTCCGACAGCATCGGCAATCGGCAGGGCGACGTCAGCAGCCTGCGGTGCGACGGCTTCGGGCGAACGGAGGACTTGGATACCGCCGAGCACGAACGGGGCGGCGAGCAGCGGACGGACGAGGGCGCGGGGACCGAACATGGTGACGGGTTACCCGCCGAGCAGGCATCTGAGACATGAGACACCGCAAGCCTTCCGTGTCCACGAGGCGTAGGAGCATGACGCTCGCTGCAACCCCGTAGATGTGACTGACGTCACTGGTCGATATCGTGACACCAGCCGGTGGCGTGCGATGTACCTGTTGCAAGGACCGCAACGGTCCCCGAATGAAGGACATCTCGCATGAACCCACGCAAGCTCGTATTCACCGGAATAGTCTCCGTCGTCGGCGTCGTCGGTATCGGCTCTGTCGCTCTGGCGGCCGGCGGACACCATCAGCAGGATCGACGTCCGGCAATCGGCACGCCTGCTGTCGCCACGGCTGCGGCCGCAGCAACGTTCGATGTCACCTCGGCTCCTGCGAGCACGATGCCGGCGACCGAGGCACCGGAGTCCGATGCTCCCCGAGCACTTGCACCAGCGACCTCGGATACACCGACCACCGCTGCGGCGTCGACGGCTGCGCCATCGTCCACGGAGGTCGAACACGAACACGATGCCACATCGGTCCCGGAGTCGAGCATTCCCGGAACTGGCGATGCCCACGCCGACGACCACGGGCACGCGCAGGGCGACGACCACGGGACGACGGTGCCGGTATCGACCGTTGCCGGATCGACGACGACGACGTCTCCCGACCAGGGCGACGATCAGGGCGACGATCAGGGCGAGGATCAGGGCGAGGACCACGGGCACGACGCCCCCGCTTCGTCGGTCCCGACCAACTCGTCGGCACCGACCACCACCGAAGACAACAGTGGTCGCGACAACATTGGTCACGACAACGGTGGTCACGACAACAGTGGTCACGACAACAGTGGCTCCAATGGCTCGTCCGGAGGCAATGGATCGTCAGACCACGGCGGTGGCGGCGACTCATCCGACCACGGCTGACCGTATCCACTCTCCCCGTGCCTGACCGTCTGTTGCCCATTCGGCCGGGCACTGGGAGCATCCGAGCAGTTCGATCGACGAAATGTGCTGAACCACAAGTGCTGAACCAGACCATGCAGGAGCCGTGTGCGAGATTGTGTCGTGACGCAAGCCGACGACGACGACGATCGTGTCGTGGAGCGCGCCCGCAAGAACGATGCCGACGCATGGGAACGGCTGTACGAGAGGGCCTATCCGCGACTGCTGGCCTTTGCAGCGCGACGCGTCGACCAGGGGCGTGCAACGGAGATGGTGGCGGAGACAATGGCGAGGGCGGTTGCATCGATCGACTCGTTCCAACTGCGAGGATCCGGCTTCGATCCGTGGCTGTTCGGGATCTGCCGCAACGTGATCGGCGATCACCATCGCCGAAGCTTCCGTGAACGCCAACACGTCGAACCGTCGGCGGTGGCGCCGGCTGACGTCGGCGACGGCCTGGTCCGTACCGAAGAGGCTGCGGCGATGACCGTCGCCTATGCCCGCCTGTCGAAGGACGAGCGGGAACTGCTCGACCTGCGGGTCATCGCCGGCCTCACGGCTGAACAGACGGCGCAGGTACTCGGCAAACAGGCGGGAGCGATACGGATGGCGCAGTCACGAGCGCTCGACAGATTACGACGATTCTTCGAGGAGGTGTACCGGTGAATATCGACGACGACGACCAACTGCTGGCAGCACTGTCACAGACATTTGCCGGGGAAATGGCGGCGCAACCCTCCGACGACGAGCGGGCCGCTGTTCGCGCGCTCGTCGAGCAACGGCGCGTCGGGGCGGTCGTCATACCGATCACTCGCCATACATCGCGTTTCGCCAGACGGGTCGCCATCAGTGGAGTCGCCGTACTGGTTGGTCTCTCCGGTGCGACGGCGGTTGCCGCTGCTGCCAACAACGGTGCCCTCCCGAACCCCATCCGCCGAGTCGTCGTCGCCGTCGGCCTGCCTGTCGACTCCGTTTCTGTCGCCGATGTCAAGGATGCGCTGCGTCAGCTGCGCAGTGCGGCCGGCGCCGCCATCCCTGCGGCGATCGAACGTGTCGAACACTCCGTGGCGGCGCTCTCCCCCGTCGAACACGCACCTCTCGCATCGGAGATCGAGCTGGAACTCGCCGCTGCACGGAGCCGCCTGACGGCATTCATTGCAGCAACGACACCCGCCACATCGCCGTCGACCACGTCCGGTACGACCACGTCCGGAACGACCACCTTCGTGACGACCATGACGTCGGGATCGGCATCGGCAGCCCCGACGACCGCTGCTGCGTCCCCTCCACTGCTGGCGACCACCACCCGTCCGAGGCCAACGGAACCGGTCTCATCGCCCGTCAGCCAGGGCGACGACCACGGCGGCGGCAGCAGCGCGGATCCCACCGAGACCACGACGACGAGGGGCGGGGGAACCTCTGGCGGAAGCGGTGGTGGGGATGACGGCGGTCGATCCGGCTCGTCGACCGTTCCGGGCGGAAGCGGCACCTCGGGCGGATCCGGCACCTCGGGAAGCGGTACGTCGGACGGAAGCGGCACCTCGGGCGACGGCGGATCCGGCACCTCGGGAAGCGGTACGTCGGGCGGAAGTGGTACGTCGGGCGGAAGCGGTACCAGTGGCGCAGGATCAGACGGCGGCTCGAGTGGCTCGAGCGGCGGTGGCAACGACGGGAGCGCCTCCGGTTCGACAGAGCCAGAACATCACGGTTCGGCAAACCCGGTGACGACCGCTCCGGCAACGACACGTCCGCAAGAGGAGTCGTCGACGACGGCCGCCCGCACCCCGACCTCGACATCCACATCGACAACGACCACAACCACAACGACTACCGCAGCGTCGTCAGGCGGACACGGATCCGACGGCGGTTGAAATAGTGATCGACTGGCAGCGTGGACCCGGATCCCGGCCGTATCCGTCAACCTCGGTGCCCGTGGCGGGGCGGGCACCGGCGCAGTTCGGGTTCCGCGCAGCGAGGGTGACAAGCTGATGTGATGCAGTATCGACGATTGGGACGCACAGCACTTCAGGTCAGCGGGCTCTGCCTCGGGACGATGAACTTCGGTCCGGAAACGTCGGAGGAGGAGTCGCACGCCATCATGGACCGGGCGTTGGAGTTGGGCATCAACTTCTTCGATACCGCCAATCGGTATGGCGGCGCCAAGGGACCTGGCGCCACCGAGGAGATCATCGGCAGGTGGTTCGCGCTCGGAGGCGGTCGACGCGAGAAGGTCGTACTCGCCACGAAGTTGTTCGGGGCGATGACCGAATGGCCGAATGATGGACGCTTGTCGGCTCGCCACATCCGTGCGGCATGCGACGAGAGCCTGCGCCGTCTGCAGACCGACCACATCGACCTCTACCAGATGCACCACATCGACCGGACCGCACCGTGGGACGAGGTCTGGCAGGCGATGGACACGCTGGTCCAGCAGGGCAAGATCGTCTACGTCGGTAGTAGCAACTTCGCCGGCTGGCACATCGCCAGAGCAAATGAGGCTGCCAGCCGCCGGGGAGCGCTCGGGCTCGTCAGCGAACAGAGCCACTACAACCTGCTCGTGCGCACCGTCGAACTCGAAGTGCTCCCGGCGTGCCGTGAATACGGCGTCGGCGTCATTCCCTGGAGCCCGTTGTCCGGCGGGCTGCTCGGTGGTGTGCTGGCCAAGGAAGGGACCGGTCGACGCCATTCGGCTGTCGCTCTTAAGCGAATCGACAAGCTCCGCCCGAAGCTGGAGCAGTGGGAATCGCTGTGCGGCGAACTCGAAGAAGAGCCGGCGGCCGTCGCCCTCGCCTGGCTGCTCCAACAGGATGGCGTGACGTGCCCGATCATCGGACCACGCACGATGGAGCAGTTCGACGGCGCTTCGCTGCGAGCACTCGACCTCACGCTCGGGGCCGACACGCTCGTACGCATCGACTCGATCTTCCCCGGCCCAGGCGGCACTGCGCCCGAGGCCTACTCCTGGTAACGGGCGGACGGCTGCCGAGTCACGAGTTATCGCATTCACTGCGAGATCCGGTGACTCTGGACGACCTCGGTGTTGGTGTCATTGCCGCGACCACAAGGCACGCAGGACCTCGCGGTTGAGCGAGGCGATGACGTCCATGGAGATGCCCGCCGGGCACGCATCTCGGCACGCTCCGACGTCCGAACATGCTCCGAAGTCGAGTGCCGCCGCAGCAGCCATCGAGCGTGCACGGCTCGGCGCTCGGGTTGGCCCTGCGGCAAGCGCGCCAACTGGGAGACCTTGGCGCCGACGTAGCGTTGCGCCGAGGTGTTCGGGCAGGCGGCAACGCATGCGCCGCAACCGATGCATGCGGCGTCGTCCATCGCCTGATCGGCGAGCTCCTTGACGATCGGGATCGAGTTGGCCTCCGGTGCCGAACCGGTCGGTGTCGACACGAATCCACCGGCGGCGATGATGCGGTCGAGCGCGCTGCGGTCGATCATCAGGTCGCGAATGACGGGATCGTGGCCCCGTCGACATACGAGCGGAGGTGCTGCTGACACGTCGGGGTGTTGAGCGCTGGTCCATGGGCGACGCCATCGACGAGCACACCGCAGCAACCGCAGATGCCCTCCCGGCAATCGTGTTCGAAGGCGATCGGTTCGATCCGGTGGTCGACGAGGTCGGCATTCAAGCGGTCGAGCAGTTCCAAGAGTGACAGTTCCGGTGTCGCGTCGGCCACCATGTAGGTGACGAAGCCACCTGCAGAGTCTGGTGTCAATTGCCGCCACACCCCGAGAGTGATGTTCATCAGCGGTAGCTCCTGGTGACGAGTGGATGGCGCTGAACTCCAACGGCTCTCTGTGCCGCCTCGGTGCGCCGCCGGCCGCGTCGTGTTCCCACGCCGAGATCGAGCACCACCGATCGTCGTCATGCTGCGCCTTGCCTGCAGCCGCCTGGTGTTCGACACGGAAATGTGCGCCGCAACTCTCGTCGCCGTCGAGGGCGTCGATGCACATCAGTTCGCCGAGGTCGAGGAAGTCGGCGATCCTCCCGGCACGCTCCAACTCCTGGTTGACGTGCTCGCCGTCACCGATGACGTTGACGTCGTTCCAGAAACCCTCACGCAGCGTCCTGTTTTCGGTAGTCGCCGCTGTCAAGTGTTCCGCCGATCTGGTCACGCCGCACTGCAGCGCAAGGATGCGGCCGAGTTCGCGATGAAAGACATCGGGCCGCGTTGCGCCACCGATGTGCAGCAGCCGATCGATCCGTTCTGTCGCCTCGACAACGGTCGCCAGCACCGCAGGATGATCCAGCGAAAGCGGCATAGACCCGGGTTGGGGGGCGAGCGAGTAGACAACGGCCCCCCGGCCAACGGTTGCGCGTTCCGCATGGCCGGCGTCGATCGGCGAACGGGTCCGTTCACGGACGTCGAATTGCGCTCCGGTGACATCCTCGTCTTCGGTGGCGTCAACCGCCGCATCTATCACGGCGTTCCGAAATTGGCGCTCGGCAGCGCGCCGGGTTGGCTCGATCTGCCGCCTGGCAGATTGAGCATCACCGTCAGGGAGACGGGGCTGGAGTAGCGGCGTTCAACCTGCCGCCGTGTCGCTCACAAACGAGCGCAGGACCCTGCGCCACTCCGGCGACGCCGTCAGAATCCCGATCGGGGCCGACAGATCGTCCAGCCAACGGCCGAGGGCGCGAACGCGGACATCGATGAATCCGTCGACGACGGCGCGATCGATGGATGCTGAGACTCTCGTTCGTAGCCGGCCAAAAAGCTGGCGGCAAACGCCTCGTAGCGACCGGAGTACCCGGCGGTGCTCACATCGAACAGCACCATGTACAGGGCGTTGGCGATGTCGAACGACGTCGGGCCGTAGCCGCAGTCGTCGAAGTCGAACACCCTGACCGTCGAACCGTCGAACCGTCGTGACGGAGGTTTCCTGTGTTGAAATCGCCGTGCAGGATCTGGAACTGCTGACCGGCGCTGGACGAGATGCCGCACAACGCTGCAACCTCGGGAAGATCCTGCGGCGACACGAGTGACAGCGAATCGTGGAGCCCCGCAAGCGTTTCGTCCATCAGATCGGCATCGGAAGCGCTGGCTGCATCGAACGTCACGCCGTCGGCAAACTCGTAGCACACGATCAGCGCCGGGCGCCAGCCGTGTCAATGACGGCGTTGACGAAGTCGTCTTCGATCCGCAGGGGGCAGCAGACTCGCTCGTCGATGTCTGCGAGTTCGGCGATGGTTTCCACTCGGGCTACGACGGGATCGACGTCGACGAGCGACGCATCGATCACCTTTGCGACAGCCCGCTGCCCGGCATCCAGCAGCAATTCGAAGACCAGCGACTGATGCCCCTCGGCAACGGCGCGACTACTCGTCGCGCCGGTCAGTAGCAGCACGGTGCTCTCCAGATCCACACCCGCAGCCTTCCAGAAGAGATCGACGGGCGACACCCGGATCCTTCCGGGTCACAACGTCGCGAGGTGTCCGGTGTCATTGAAAGCGATCAGTCGTGGCAGACGATCGGCCCTGTAACGAAGTACGGTCAACGCTCCGTTGTCCGTACCGAGGTCCATCCATCTCATCGGCGGCGCACCCACTGCGTTGCGTACGAACCCGGCGATGACAAAATTGTGTGTCACCACGAGAATCCGCCGGTCGGCATCGTCGACCTGACCCAGAGCGGCGATGGCGCGGTCGAGAGCAGCGCCACCGTCATCGCGTTGTTCAGCAGGCACGGCGCCGAAGAAAGCGCGGAGTTGTTCGGAGAGCATCGACAGGCTGTCCAGAATCGGCGTCCGGTCGTCGGCATGCACACTGTTGCGCGGCGAGGAATCACCTGTCACTGTCGCCACGATCGACGTTGTTTCGGCCGCCCGTCGACGCGAGCTATGCAGAAGGTCGTCGAAACCGACTTCTTCAACGCGCTCTCCGACAGCTCACGCCTGCGCTTTGCCGAGCACGGTCAAACCTGGATCGGCTTCGTCTGATCGGCCGGCTTCGTCTGATCGGCCGGCTTCGTCTGATCGGCCGGCTTCGCCGTGGCGGATCAGGTACAACGTGGTCGAGCCCAACCCGTTCTCGGTCACGTCGGCGCCGTGAATGGTGGCGAGACCCAGTCCGTCCACTTCGCTCCGTTCCAGTAGCGCCAACGATTGCCGTCAGCGGGATCGGCGTACCATCCGGGGCCAGCGCTGTTCGGCTGCGGCGAGCGCGCAAGCGTGACGAGCAGGGCGAGCGCGCCGCTGGCGACGATCACTGTTCCAATCCATACGATCGGCGTCGTATCCTCCACTGTGCTCGACGGCGGGTCGGACGACGAGCGGATCGCTGCGAGGGTCAGGCCAATGGCAGCGACGGGCAGCAGCACCATCGCAACCCATCGGGACCGGCGCACGGAACGCAGCAGCGCCAATCCCGTACCGAGTATCACCAACGCCGCCAACGCCTCTGTCACCATCCTTCGAGTCGGTGGAGGTGACGCTGCCATCAGCTGGATCGCCGTCAACAGTGCGATGAAAGCGCCGGCGCACAGGAAGATGACCGCAGTCGTCCGCCATGCGACCGACTGTTCACCTGGCGCCTTCAGCCGTTGCGTCGGAGGCGAACGATGTGCTTCGTTTGCACCGGTCACGTCCGTCACACGTCAAGTATTCCTCACGCCCATCCCTGCGATACATCAGCTTGCCCGGCGGTCGATGACTACGTTGACGAGTTCGTCGATGAGGGTGTTGCGTTGTTCGTTGTCGTCGAGTTGAGTGCGGCTGGTGCGCTTGATGAACCAGTCGTCGAGTGAGATCACTCGCGTCGGTGCAGTCTCGGGCGTCGATGGTTCGGGTTGTGTGGGGGTGGTTCGTCGGCGGGTGTCGATGAGTTGATAGCCGTCTGGTCGGGTGGCGGTCACGGTCCCGTCGGGCTCCATCACGACCTTCCACCCGACTCGATGTCTTACTCGGTGATGACCGTGACACAGCAACGTCAAATCCTCGACATCGGTGAGACCACCATCATCCCACGGAAGTTTCTCATGATGCACCTGGCAGCGTTCGGCTGGCTGATCACAACCAGGGAACCCGCACCCACCCCACTGCACCGCCAACGCCAAGCGTTGGGCCTGGTTGGCGAGACGGATCGCACGACCCATCGCCAATGGTGCTCCCGTCGCCTTCGTCAGCAGTGGGTGTATATCGGCGTCGCAGAACAGTTGCCACAACGCGGCCTCGGGGACGGGGGTGCCGTCAGCGAAGTGTGCGTTGGTGCCGGTGCGTGTCTCGAAGTCGTTGATCGTCATTGTCGCCACGACGTGCGGACGTTGGGCATGGCTGGCACGACCACTGTCCAGACCGAGTGCCGCGAGGGTGACGAGTCCATCAGCGAGCCGTTCACGTAACGATCGAGTCGTGTCATCATCTTTGGTGGCGAGGTTCTCGATCGCCGCACGCACGATTTGACCCGACAACGCATCGAACTCGCCTTCGAGCCGCAACTTGCCACCGAGCATCGTCGACAGGATGAGCACGGAGGGTTCCTCGACCACTGGTTGCGGTTCCGGTTCGTTCGAAGCAACCATTGCCTGAGCGTGAGCGATCCAGCTGTCGATCATCCGTCTGGCATCACGCTCATGGGCACCCTCGACCGCTTCCAACAACGACAGCTCCGCAGTGGCGAACGCGTCCGGTAACACCACGTGCGCGGCAGCGAGATGTGAAGCGACTGCACGTGAGATCCGCCCGGACCGCATCATCTCGAACGTCACCGGGATATCGCGCAGGCGTCGGGCCGTTTGGATCAGGGAACGTGTCGAGGAACGTGAACTGTTCGAACGTTCCGACAACCAGGCAGAACCCGACAACGCACCGTCATACGCCCACGCACCCGCACGATCCCAACGATCCACCACCACATCCATCGTCGCCGCCAGCGACGCCGACACCTGCGCCAACGCATCGACCACGAGATTCATCGTCGGCGGCGGCAGTGCCGCATCGAACGACCGCGAAGCAATCTCCGCCAACGCCGCCGCGACCTGCGTGAGCGAAACGAGATCACCACCAAACCCCGCAGCGAAGGCCTCGGCCGCTGTACTGACCTCCGAATCGATCATCCCCACATCAGCAGTCTAACCTCACCTTCATCCGATTACAAACGTATGTTCGACACACAGCTACGTGGATTGGGCAGTATCACCACGGTGTGCCGCAGCACTCGAGTGCGATGGCGACCGCTACCGGCGTCACGACACTCGGTTGCTGCGACGACACTCAGGAAGTGAGGGCTCTCAGGAAGTGAGGGCGACGATGATCGCCACGGGCTTGACATGACAACCTTCGGCCGTCACCCGCACTCCTGGGACGATCTTCGACACACCATGTGCCGTGACGGAGATCGAGTAGGTCCCGACGCGTTCGGCGACACCGGAATAGCCACACAGCGCCGGGTCGTTCGGCGTACCTCGTTGGACAACCGGGCTGTTCGACTGCTGAACACTCGGGTTGCCGGGCCCGAGCGCCTCGGAAAAGCTGCCGTCGGTCGCCGTGACGACGGCGTTACACACACCGGCTCCCGACGGGTCGACAACCCTGACGACGAGTCCGATTTGGATGAACGTCTTACAACTCGTCGTGGTACACGCGCTGAATGCCAGCGCAGCTGCCAGGCACATACTCGAAAAGATTCGCAGTCGAACGCCGCTCTGCGGCACGGACATACCTATGCCTCCCGAATGAGACTATGCAACAGACTCTGACGTTGAACGCATCGAGAGAGACTGTCACATTGAGCTGGAGCACCAGCGAGGTACCGCAAGGTACTGTGCCGGGTGGTCACAAAGCCGGACCTGATCGAGTTGATGCGTGCCATCGGTTCAGGTGAATGTGGCGTCGCCGAACGATTGCTCGACGCGACACCAACGCTGGTATCGGCTCGTCTCGAACGAACAGAGGAGTGCTTCATCGAGGCGTGCTGCGCCCAGGTCTATGCAGGCGATACCGCCCTCCACGCCGCGGCGTTCGCCTACGACACCGCGTTCGCCCGCCTGCTGATCGAATCGGGAGCTGACGTGCGTGCGAGCAACAGACGTGGTGCAGAACCGTTGCACGCTGAAACGATCGGTGGGCCAGGGAGCGGCAATTGGAATCCGACACGACAGAGAGCGGTCATCGGCTATCTCGTGGAAGTCGGTGCCGACCCGAATGCCCCTGCGGTCGGTTGGGTCACCCCGCTGCACCGTGCGGTACGCAATCGGTGCTCGGGAGCCGTGGAAGCGCTCCTGAGTCTCGGGTCCGATCCGTACCTCACCAACGACAGTGGATCGACAGCGTTCGAGCTCGCTCGTTGGACGACCGGCCGCAGCGGAAGCGGGTCGCCCGAAGCTCGAGCCGAGCAAGAACTCATCGTCGGGCTCCTCGATCGCGCAGCCGGGTGACAGGCGGCGCTCAGTCGACGAACGAGTAGGACTCGGCCAGCCATACCTCGATGTCCGGCGTCAGATCGGCGGGTTCGCCCAACTTGACGACGTGGTGGAGCCGCTCGCCTGACACGATCGGCTTGCGGGTGATGAGCGGGTGATGCACAGGTCGCATCAGCGGGAACGACAGCGCGACCCACCTCGTCATCGGACGGAGCTCGATGTAACTGCCGGCCTTCTTGATGAAGATCCCGACCGAGACCGGTTCGACGTGTACCGGTCCGAACGTGGTGACGAGCGAGTGGACCGCCTCGAAGATCGGCCGCTCGAACGGTGGCCCGGTTGCGAAGTATTCATCGAGGGTCATCGCCGGGGAACACTCGTGGGCTTGGTGTTGTCGGGCGAATCGACGTCGACACGCAGGGCACTCCCATCCGGGCATCACCCCATCATGCTCGCGATTCCGATGCAGCCTTCGCCTGGAGGTATCGACGTTCGGGTTCGTTCCTGGCCAGTCGCGCTGCGGTCTCGTATGCCGCCCGGCCTGCGTCGTGTCGACCGGCCATGCCGTAAAAGTACCCGAGGGTGGCGTGGTAGCGGTGGTGATCGGCCAACGACGGGCCGAGCGCATCGATCTCGCCGAGGGCGACGTCGGGGCCGTCGGTGTGGGCGACGGCAACCGCTCGGTTGAGTCGAACGAGCGGGTTGTCGTTCCGTTGGGCGAGCAGGTTGTAGAGCGCGCGGAGTTGGGCCCAATTCGTGGCGGCGTACGTCGGCGCCTGATCGTGCACGGCAGCGATCGCCGCCTGTAGTCGGTAGTCACCCATCACCTGTTCAGCAAGCGCTGACGTCAACAGCCTCAGGCCTTCGAGAATCATCGGTTGATTCCACAAGCGCCGGTCCTGCTGATCGAGCGGTATGGGATCACCGTCCGCAGACGTGCGCGCAGGGCGTCGTGCGTCCGTCAGCAGCAGGAGGGCAAGCAACCCGGTTGTCTCGGGGTGCTCGCCGAGACGACCGAGTCGCTCGTGGAGCATGCGAGCCAAGCGGATCGCTTCGTCGGCGAGGTCGGCGCAGCCGAGCTGCTGTCCGCTCGTGGCAGCATGACCCTCGGTGAAGATGAGGTAGATGATCTGCATGACTGCCGGTAAGCGCTCGTCGATGAGGTCGGGCGGCGGCCGGTGGAACGGCTCCCCCGACCGGGTGATCGATGCCTTGGCGCGGCTGATCCGTTGGGCGATCGTCGCCTCTGGCTGCAGCAGGGCGTCGGCGATCTGTCGCGTGGTGAGACCACCGACGGCCCGCAGGGTCAGCGGAATGGCGGCGCTCGGGTTGAGGGCGCGATGACAGCACAGGAACAGCAGAGCCAGAGAATCGTCCTCGGAGACGACCGGCTCGCTCGGTATCATCGCCGACCACGAACCGACCAGCGCCTCGCGCCGACGCCGTGCCGTGTCGCGGTGATGTAGGTCGATCACCCGTCGCTCGGCGACGCGGACCAACCAACCGATCGGCCGTGCCGGAACCCCGCCTCTCGACCACGACTCGACGGCGACGAGCAATGCGTCCTGCACCGCGTCCTCCGCATCGGCGAACCGTTCGCCACGCCTCAGCAACACACCCAGCACAGCGGGCACAACATCGCGAAGCAGCAGATCGACATCGGTTGCACGACCAGGGTCCGTTGGCGGTGGTTCCACGACCGCCTACGACGACCCGGGCGCGCCGAGTATCTGGCGGACCTCGATGCGTTGGCGGATCGGCGCGCCGCCGATTCCAGGCGCGGCAGAGATCCGCGCGGCGAGCTCGATCGCCCGGTCCACGGAGGCGACCTCGACGAGCCGGTAGCCGGCGACGAGTTCCTTCGTCTCGGGGAACGGTCCGTCGGACACGACCGGTGGATGCAGCCCGTCGGAGGTGACGAACCTGGCATCGTGCGGACCGGACAAACCCTGAGCATCGACGAGCTCGCCCAACGCCCTCAACTCACTGTTGAGGGCGATCTGGAACTCGATGTGGGTCTGGATGTCGGACTCGGACCACTCGTGGATCGGCGCCATCTCCGACTCCACCGACCCGTAGTTCTGCAACAGCATGAAACGCATCATCGACTCCGATTCACCGGTCGTACGCTGCCTGCAGCATTGCGATGTCGAGGCGGTCCATCTGCATCATCGCCTCGATCGCCTGCTGGGCGCGGGTCCGGTCCGGGGACCCGAGCAGCGTGCCCAACACGGTGGGAACGATCTGCCACGACAGGCCATAGCGGTCCTTCAGCCAACCGCAGCGGCCCGGTTCGCCGCCATTCGCCGTGAGCCGCTCCCAGAGGTCGTCGATCGCTTCTTGGGTCTCGACGCTGACGAACAACGAGATCGCCTCGGTGAACCCGGCGTGGACCGGACCGCCGTTCATCAGTATCAACTGTTGCCCGCACAGCTCGATCGTGGCAGTGAAGATCGGCCCTTCATCGGCGGCGCGACGCACCGCCGCCGATGCGGCATCGGCGAAGATCGACGTATAGAACTCGATCGGTTCGGCGAGATCGGTGTCGAACCACAGGAACGGAGTGATGGAAAGCATGACGGCCTCCAGGCCTTTCGATTTCGTCGGCCCCGATTGGGTCGACACAAGTCTGTCCGAACCAGTCTCCGATTCTCGACAGCCAGCGCCAAGAAATCCGCAGGCGGATTCAGCACTGGTTGAAAAGCGGCCGACCGCGAACCGACCGGACGGTCGCTCCGGTAAACGCGTTCGACCTCATCCGCAACCGGGTTGACTATCGTTCAGGGTCTAATGACGCAGACACCGACCGAGCCGGCCGTACGAAAGGATTCCGCCGGCCACCGTGATCGGATCGCAAACCGTCCGGCAATCGTGACTGCGGTGCTCGCTGGTACATCAGCGATCGTCAGCGTCTATTGGGGCCTCGGCGGCAGGTGGCTCATCGACACCGTCGGCGGTGCGATCGAGCGGATCGCAAACCGCGGCGGTGCCGCTCCGGTGCTGCTGGCGCTCGGTGCCGCAGCGGCAAAGGTGATCGCCGGGTTCGTGGCGCTGCTCCTCACCATCCGACCCCGCTCGCTCAAGGAGCGACGGCTGGTTCTGAGCCTCAACCGGTTGATCGCCTGGATCGTGACGCTGTACGGGTTCGTGCAGGTGATCGCCGGTTCACTCGTGCTCACCGGCGGAATCCATGCAACGCCGACAACCGACGTACACGCACTGCGATGGCACGTCTTCGTCTGGGACCTGTGGTTCCTCGTCTGGGGCCTCGCCAACCTCCGCGCCGCCAAGCGGTACAGGAAGGCCACGTGACGATCGTGACCGCACCCGCCACATCGTCACGGTGGGATGACGTCGTGACCGCGTTCGGGCGCCGGGGCGAGGATCCGACATGGTGCTGGTGCCGCCGCTTCCTCGACCCTCCCGCTACCGCCGACAACCCAGCCGACAATCGCGACGCCCTGCGAGGCGAGATCTCGACAGCAGCGGTTGCGCCAGGTCTGATCGCTTACGTCGACGCGACGCCGGCCGGTTGGACGAGGGTCATGCCCCGAAACGAACTGCCGGGTGTGATCGCCAATCGGGCGTTGCGTCGCGTCCTCACCGACGATCCCGGAGCGTGGTGGGTCACCTGCTTCGCCGTCGACCGGCGATTCCGCAATATTGGTGTGGCCCGCAGCCTGCTCGCCGCAGCCGTCGCCCACGCTGGCGAGCACGGCGCGACCGCCGTCGAAGGCCACCCCGTCGACGTCGAAGCCCTGCAGGTCGAGCGCACGTCCGGCTCGGCACTGTTCACCGGGACGATGCGACTGTTCCTCGCCGCCGGCTTCATCGAGATCGGCCGAACGTATCGCAGCCGTCCCGTGATGCGCCTGGAGCTTTGAACTGCTCGGCAGAACTCGCCGCGCTATTGGACCTCGTGCATCGCGTCGAGGCGGCGGACGAGCATCTTGAAGATGCGGTCATGGTCCGGCACCACTCCCCCTGCGCCGTACATCGCTCCGCTGATCGGCATCTGCTGCGGCGGGTTCTTGGCATACTCGATCGCTTCTGTCAGGTCGTGGGCGAACGCCTCGCTCACACCTGCCTGTGTATTCGGGCGGGTGACGCAGAAGTGCAACGCCGGCGGGACCTGCAGCCCGTTCATCCGCCAGCCCCGCTGTGCCAAGCCGTCGTTGACGTGGAAGATGTCGAGGACGTCGGAGCGGAAGGCGACGTTGAACGCCGAGTCGCCGATCAGCAGCAGTTCCGGATGTGAACGAACGGCCGCCTTGATCTCGGCAGCCGTGCGGAAGATGTCGGCGGCGATCGTGCGGTAGCCCTCTTTGCCGAGCGCCAACATCGACGCCCATGTGGCGGCGATCAATCCGCCGGATCGGCTGCCGCCCATGCTCGGAGACGCGTACATGCCGCCAGGCCAACCGGCGATCATGAAGTACTGCTCGCTGCGCATCGACTTCGGCTTGAACAGCAGGACTGAGCTGCCTTTGAGCGCGTAGCCGTATTTATGTGTGTCTGCCGACATCGAGGTGACCCCGCGAACGCCGAGGTCGAACGGCGCGACCGGGTACCCCAACTCGTTCGCCCATGGGAGGATGAAGCCGCCGAGGCACCCGTCGACATGCAGCCCGATGCCGTGCTCGAGCGCCAACTGTCCGAGCGCCGGGATCGGGTCGATCAATCCGTGCGGGTAGGTCCCCGCCGAGCCGATCAGGGCGACGGTGTTCGGTCCGATGTGCTCGCGGACGAAGTCGATGTCGACGAGGAAGTCAGCGGTGACCGGTGCCTTGATGACCTTGATCCCGAAGTAGTGGAAGGCCTTGTCGAGCGCCGGATGAGCCGTGACCGGCATGATGACCTCCGGCTCGGTGATGCCCTTCTGCGACCGGCCCCACTCGCGATAGGTGAGCATCGCCGTGACGAGACTCTCGGTGCCGCCGGACGTGATCAGGCCACCGGTGTCCTCGTCACCGTGGAGCATCGAGGCGGTCATGGCGATGATCTCCGCTTCGAGCTTTGTCGCACTCGGGTACATGTCGCGTTGCAACACGTTGGCGTGGGCATAGAAACCGAAGGCCTCGATCAGGAAGCCGTAGTGGTCGTGGTCGCCCGAATAGATCGAGCCACTGACCCGCCCGCTGTCGCCCATACGGTCCTCCTCCGTCGACATCTGCCGCAGTTCGTCGAGGATCTGTTCGCGGGGAATGCCGTGCTCCGGCATCGACGTATGGACGTCGAACCGCCCCGCGTAGGGATGCAGAGGCGATGGCTTGGGGCTGATGGTGGTGCTCATGATGTGCTCTCCGTTGAGTTCAGTGGGGTCGGGGTTTCGGTGGTCGGGGTTTCGGTGGTCGGGGTTTCGGTGGTTGGGGGTGTGCGGTGCCGCGAATGCATTGCCCGGTAGACGGGCGCGGTGCGATCGTGGAAGTCGATGAATGCGCCGAGCCGTTCGGCGTAGCATGCGTGCGCCGCAGCATCGGGCTCATGGGTTTCGGCGGTCGTCAGCATCTGTGGGACATCGCCGATGTCGATATGGCCGACCTGTGCCAGCGCCAGCAGGGCAGCACCGCGAGCGTTGGTCGTCCGCGAGTCCGTGAGCCGCCGCACGCGCACACCGAAGCAATCCGCCATGATCTGACCCCACAGTCCAACCCCGGCGCCGCCGCCGCCGATGACGACTTCGTCATAGTGGCGCTCGGCGAGTGCCGAGAAATGCGGCAACAACCAGGCGGCATTGAGTGCAACGCCTTCGAACACAGCCCGTGCCATGTCTGCCCGGTTCGATGTCAGGCCGAGATTGGTGAAACCGCCGCGCACATGGCGCTGGTGGCCCGGCGCCATCGAGCCGACGAGCCATGGCTGGAAGATCACGCCGTTGGCACCTGGCGGAACGTCAGCGGCCGCTGCGGTCACACGCTCGTAGGCATCATCAGGGGCAGCGATGCCGAGGCCGTCGATCGGGTACACGACGTTGTTGACGAAGACGTCCAGTGCTTTGCCGCCGATGCCGTTCTCGGCGACGAGGAAGAAGCGATCGGTCAACGGACTCGGGGCTGTCGACAGTCCGTGGGCGAGATCGTGGCGCTTGGAAGCCAGGTGGGTCACCATCACCGAGGTCGTGCCGATGATCAGCCCGCAGCGTTCGGCTTCGATGGCACCGGTTCCGACCGCCGATGTCACCGAGTCGATCGTCGCGTCTGCAAGTAGAGCAACGACGGAGACACCGAGGTGGTCGGCGGCCGCGGCGGTGAGCAGCCCGCGTGTCTCACCCATCGGCACGAGTGGTGGCAACTTGTCGATCTCCATGCCGGACAGGTCGAGCAACACATCGCTGTACTCCGTCACTCCCCAGACGCGGTTGTCGCACGCGAACATCGGGAACATCGTGCTGTGCGTCGCCGTGACCGTCCCGGTCATCCGCCCGGCGATGTAGTCCATCGGCTCGACGAAGGCGTAGGCGGCTGCGTACACGCCGGGGTGTTCTGCACGGATGAAGGCGACGTGACCGGTGTCGTCGTTGCCGGACGGCACCATGCCGTGGATTTCCAGCCAGGTGGCTGCAGAAGCAGGGTCACGTTTCACCGTGTTGTGCCGGCGGCCGCGTTGATCCATCCACATCACGGTGTTGTGCAGTGGCATGCCGTCAGCGGCAACCACCACCGTCGATGCGTACTGGGTGGTGACGGCGACGAGCGTGATGTCGTTGCGCCGCAGCGGCGACTCGCTGATGGCGCGTCGTGAGCACCGCCCGATTGCGTCCCACCAACCAGCCGGATCCTGCTCCGCTCCGCCGTCGGCCGTAAACAGCAACGGCAGCACCTCGCCGGCGCTCGCGAGCACTGCTCCGTCGGGATCGACAACAGCGACCTTGACCCCGGTCGTGCCGAGGTCGATTGCCAGTACGCCGAGCGCCATCGTCAGCCCTCCGCCGAGAGCTCGGCGCGAAATTCGTCGTTGGCGATGGCGTCGTCGGCCAGCGCATCGATGTTCGTCGGGTCGTTGCCGAGCGGGTCGTCTCCAGGGAAGTGGCAGGCGATGTGATGGGTGGCGGTTGATCCGTTGCGGGCGACCAAAGGCGGCTCCGTCTCTGCGCAGATGGCCTCTGCGCGCCAGCAACGCGTCCGGAAGCGGCAGCCCGACGGCGG